>SL_5KL_010_SEDDRAFT_10001238_pt1 | contig 15593 bp, 14 predicted proteins | sample SodLakKL_010_SED_FD_9118 | JGI IMG/M metagenome (IMG submission 9118)
AGTGTCGAGGATTGGCCGGGTGACTCCGCATTCCTCTGCGATCTGCAGCATACCCTTCTCCTGACCGGCAACGCCACCTTCGACAAGCACCTTCTCACGGCCTGGAACTGAGGGGTCGGCTGGATTGAACGCAAGGACAATTGCAGAATTGACGTCCGAGTTCTTCAGCGCCTCAATATTTTCCGGTGGAATAGAACCGTTGATCGAGTTGTAAATCGCCCGATCTGCAAGCCCCACTTCCGTGACATATTCACAGGCATGGGCAAGTGCTGCTGGAACGGAACTGTCCATCAGGAAGGGTGTTTTGTTGTCGATAGAGTCAAACCAGGTGAAGTAGCTTTCAAATGCTTCGCTGTACTCGGCGAGGATCTGGATGATGTACGGATTTCCAGTGATATCATACAGCTCCATACAGCGGTTCCAGAGCGCTTCGGCCTTGTCTTTGTCTATCTTTCCTGTGTGATCATCAAGCACGGTCTCGTGCTTGTTGTAGAAGATGGATGCACCGAGTACCCTTGGATATTCTCCGGGCTGTCCACCGATCTTCAATCCGTTAAAGTCGTGAACGGTCTGTTCTTTCTCAAACCTGAACATAGTTGGAACACCTCTCTATACGAGCATACTAATCTTCGGAAGGAGCATTAACAGCATGATAAAGACGATGACCCCTGCTACAAGGCCATAGAGGATGCCGATGTCGCGTCCGATCTTCCTGCCCACTCTCTGGGCAATCTCAGCGTCTGCAAATTCGATCTTCTTTTCGATTGCATTAAGCCGCTTCTCTATCTCAAGGAACTGGGGATTTGCTCCGGCAATGGCTGTTTCCATGCCCACTCCCCCGGCTTCTTTCACCTCAACGATCATCGGGTCCGCTGCAAACGCTCCGGGATCCCGACCTGTGAGCTCAGCGATCTTGGCTTTGATCTCGCCGGGATCTTCACTCTCCATGATGTTGACAAGCTCGGTCTGCTCCTGGAACCGCGTGATTGCGGCATCGTCAAGGTTCTCGATGAAGGGAATCGCTCCCTCTGCCCCGACGATCTTTCCTCCGGACACACCGTTTTGGTGAAGTGCGATAAGTGACTGGCCGCTTAAGTGACCTTTCACTTCTGTTCCACATGCGAGGACGAACCTGATGTTTGGATTCGAGATGATATTGGCGATGATCTTCTCAAGCCCGAGGTTCTCGGTCTTGCATGACCCGCAGATTGCTGCTCCGCTGGCACAGATGCCCGCTTCATCGAGGTGGGACCCATTGGTCACAACGGCGACACAGCTGTTTGGGTCGCCTGAGTGAAAGTCTCCCTTGACAATCGGCCATCCGCTTGCCGGTGATTTCTTCTCTGCCATTTTTCTTCACCCCATGATGTGTAGCGCGATAAAAGCCGCAACGAGCATTCCGATCGCCAGACCATACCAGAAGGCGGTTACTCCACCGGCATAGACAAGTGTCCGTTCTCTTCCGGGGAATGAGGCAAGGAAGTTCCCTTCACCAGAGAGCATGCCGACAAGATCGTCTGCAATTTTCTCGAGTTCAGCAACCTGGTCGATGATGGGCTGAAAGGATTCTCCTGCGGTCGTCACAACTCCAAAGATAGGATCGGCGACAAGGCCGTATTCAGGTAATACAAGAATTAATCCCATGTCTTTCACCTCCCCTCAGAGCTCGACCTCCACGATCTGCTTTCCATCCATCCACTCTGCAGCATCGCGTTTTGAGAGTTCAAGGAACTGTCCATAGGTATATGCCCATCCAATGATTGCGATCAGGAGCCCAAGGAGTGCCGCTGAAAATGCAATGAAGGCAAATGAGATTACTGCCATCATGATCATTGAGAGGAAGCCGCATTCTGCTGCGAGCATCAGTGTCCGATCCTGGGTGTTTGAGGGACCAAGTGCTGCATTGAATGGGTGCTGAATAGCGATTGCCCCGAGCATAAATGCAACTGCAGTCACGCCTCCTCCGACAAAGGATGCCTGTGCGGCAGGAACTGCGAATCCAAAGATTGTCATAGTTCCGGCTGTGAGGATACCAAACGTGAAGTCGCCGGTTGCCATTGCTGCCAGTCCCAGAATGGTGAGTGCTCCGATGATCGAGAGTTCTGCGAGAGACTGGACCATGACCGGGATCTTCATGTTCAGGACACTATCAGAGAGGAATCCAAAGATTGCTCCTGCAATGAGTGCAATGACAAGAGCGGCAATCGGTGATGCGATACCAAATTTTGTTCCAACAAGCATTGCAATGATGCCTGCACCAAATGCGACCATGCCAGCAGATGGAACGCCTGTTCCGATACCATAGCTGCAGAGCCTCTTGATGGTGCTTGTTCCCCAGATCAGAGCGATGACTGCACCGATTCCTCCAAAGAACGAGAATACCTGAAGGCCGGTTAAGGTGTTGAGATACGTCAGGTAAATACAGATGATTGACCCGACAATTCCAACAATCATCAGGGTGTTGTGGGGAATTGCGTCAGCAGATGCTTCAACTTTTACTGTCATCTTCTCCACCTCAGATTGGTATTGGCACAATAATCATGAGTGCCAGCAGTCCTGAAAATGCCGATGCCACGGCACTTGCGACGAGTGCACGAGGGAAACGCTTGAACTTGGGATCATGCGGACCCTCGATGGTTCCGGTGATATTGTATGCGGTCAGAACAGCGTTTACAAGGAACATACCGATAGCGAAGATGCCGGCAATGGATACTGCAAGTGGCATAATTTCTTCAAGCGGCATTCCCATAAGTGCTGGAAGCCCGGCTTTATAGGCATCATAGAGCGATAGGTAAATCAGTGTTCCGCCAAACCCTCCAATCAGACCACCGAGGACACCACCGACATACGAGATGAACGGAAGTCCGTGTCCTTCTGTCCCCTGGCTCTTATACTCGTCCTGTGTGTCACCGGTGATCGGATCTTTTGAGACCTTTCCTGATGCAGATGGGATACCCATTCCATACACATAGGTGACGTTGACGAACATACAGGTGATTGCCATCAGGAGCGCTCCGCCGATTGCTCCGGTGCCAAGTGCCACCGTGTAGCTGAATTCAGCGGCCCATGCTCCCTTGAAAAGACCGGCAAGGCCTGCACCTGCTGCAAGCATCGTTACACCGGTTGCAATACCTGGTGCCTGACCCATTGCGGCCGGGGCTCCACCAACCGGGACAAGGTGAACGCTGAATGTAACCAGCACCCCTCCAATGATGACTCCAATTAACGAGTAAAAGACTGCCATCGTGAAGAGCCCTGCCATTGTCAGGTAATACCCGATACCGATAAATATAAGCAGTAGAACGATTGCGATTGCGCCGGCTTTGGGAGGTAGTTCAGCTCCGCCTGCTGGTTTTGCTGCGATTGCTGTCATTTACGCTGCCTCCTCTTCAGGGGCCTTATATGGACCAAAGTTCTCCCGAGCCCAGACCTCAATGTAGCGTGCCATAATCGTGATGATAAGAACGATGAGTGCTCCCATGAGGACCGATCCCCATCCTCCAAGATAGTGCTCGAAGATGAGGTGTCTCCAGAGCTCGAAGAAGACGATCAAACCAAAACAGATGCCTGATGCAGGGCCGCCGAATTTTGCGGTAAACCATCCATTGTCGATGGAACTCCTTTCACCAGCTTCACCATACCGGACAATGTTTCCGGATGCAGAGATTGGAACGCCGGCTCCAAACTTCTGGTTCTGATACTGTCTTTCCTTCCCATAATATGGGTTTCCAACGGCTGATCCGGCTGCCCCGAGTGCAATACCCCAGATGATACCGAGGATGGGCATCGGGAACGGATGGCCGAGAGCCGAGTTCATAAGATATACGATTGTGACGGTCGCAAATATTGCAACGAATGCATGCGCCGTAGTGATCGGTGTAACCGATTTAATAATATCTATATAGACTGGCTGTCCAAACTTGGCGAGACTGGCAGTCCTGCCAAGATATGCAGTGGTTGCGTACACGCCCTGGACAAAAGATGCCAGAACGCTACCGAGGATAATGGCAAGTACGGGATTAATATTCATCATCATAAATGCCCATGCAAGACCTGCACCAAGAGCAATCCAGAGAGCCCAGGCTGGTGGTTCTCCTGCTATGGCTTTGTTGTAGATACGATGAATGTATCCCATCTGCGGCGCCAGTTGAACCTGCGAGTTCGGGTCACCCTGTGATCCGATGTTAGATTCAGTATCTTCGGCTGCTCCTGCCACAGTGGCAAGCGCTCCCGCAAATGCTGCTACTCCAATACCTAATACGATGTTCTCCATGTGAGATTCTCCCTTGATCAAATGAGTACAAGAGTGTTCGATCAGCGCTGCTTCTCCCTATTTGGAATACTAAATGTGGACATACAAGACTTGATAGTGATTGAATTAAAGGTTTCGAAATTATGCTGAAAACGGGCAGTCTCACTCGTCTTTGAAAAGAAATCCTCTGATTCCCGGGCCCGTTCTTCAGATCATCTTTCATTAGAGAAAAAAAGGTTTGGTTTTAGGGTTACTTTGCAGGGATGATGAGCGAGCGCTCGCCTGCGGGCATGAACTCACGGATCGCACCGCGGGCAAACTCCTTCCTTGGCTCGGCAAAGTCGAACTTCAGGGCAGGGTCTGCGAAGGTGATCTTGATCAGCGGGGAGAGTGTCCATGCGTCGCCACGTGAGTAGTGGGCTGCGCCAGCAATTGCTGCATATTCTCCCTGGTGACCGACGTTCATTGCGTAGTTGGGATAGTTTGGTCCACGGAACTCTCCGATGAGACCCTCATCAGGCCGGACAGAGAGCGTGTTTGCTGAACCACACTGGTCCTGCAGGTCGTAGCCGAAGAATCCAAGACGCGACCATCCCTCTTTGTGCATGAGCATCGAGAGGTACCAGCCGTTCAGACCGGCGTTGGAGTGGCCGGTTGCAACTGCGGCTGAGATGCCGGATGCTGCTGCAAGAACACTGGCACGCTGAGATCCGCCGAAGTGGTCTTCCATGACGGTTGGATATGTTTCGTACATCTCCATACCGTTGAGGTTGACCTCGGTTGCGATGTCGTTGACGATCTCCTGGGTGGGTTTGACCTTGTCGTTTGGATTGGGGTTCTGCCAGTCGACTTTGTACTTGTCTTTGATATAGTCCATACCATAGTAGGTGTACTCATCAAGGACGTTGTCGGTGTATGCGGCTGTTGCATACTGGGTGAACCCGACACCGCCGGACATGTAGGAGCCAAGCCAGATCTGGTCAAAGAGCATTGCACCAGCACCGACAACCTCTAACGTGGCCTTTGCGGGGTCGTTTGGATACTTCCGGTCTCCCTGGATCATGTCGGCGAAGTTGCCAAACAGGATACCGCCCGGCTCGTTTGGACCACGGGCACGGCGGGCAGGCAGGTGGTTGGCCATCTGGATGACACCGGCGTGCTTTGCTGCATAGGAGAGATCAGCGACTGCTGCTTCGCCTGCACACATCCGGTATGCACCAATGAAGGACATACCGATCTGCATGGCAGACCAGCGGGAGGTCGTTCCACCGTCACAGGTACGGGAAACGCTTGTTGGGATGTGGACAGCCTGCCAGAGTGACTTGCCGACTGCCTTGCTCAGCTCCTCTGCACTCTTCTTCGGGAAGAGCTTCTCGACATTGATTAAGAACTGGGGTTCGATGTCGTCTGCAAGCTCTGAATCTCCGGTGAAGACCTTGACATAACAGTCATCGGTGAGGGCCGGGTGAGTTTCAACCATGTGCTCCTGGACAACAGCTGCGCCTGGCATGGCGTGGTTTAAGACGTGGAGGTACTCGTTGATCGTTTCAGGGGTAACTTCCTTTCCAAGACGCTTCTGAAGGGTCTGGTGAGCAAGGTCCATGTTGACGATGACTGTCCTCCTGATGTCGTCCCACATCTGCTGCATGGCAGCGTTATTGACGAAGTGAAGGTCGTCACCCTCAACAAAGGTGCCGGTGCCGGAGACCTCATAGGTCATCAGCTGGCGCTGACCGAGCGGGATGCCGCCAAGGTGGCACCGTACAGGGTCGTACATGGAAAGGCCACGCTCTTTGGCGATCTTCTCGGTTGCTGCCAGGAACTCCTTCTTTCGTGGAGACTGGCTGAGTTCGCCCCAGTTGAAGTACTGGGCTTTTGTGGATTCTACATCCTGTCCCGGGAACTTCTCCTTCAGTGCCTTCAGGAAGAGTTTCTGTGCTCTCTCAATTTTTGCCATTTCTATCACTCCTTGGGCATGTATCCGTACTTTGTTCTCAGGCTGTGAATACGCTGGACGTACTCGAGGTACTCGGTATCATTGCGGAAGGGATTTCCTCCCAGAACATGGAAGATGGTCGTGTTGTCATCGAGCCACTTTTGGTCCATGGGTTTGCCGACAGCGACCTTCTTGTCAAGGGGCTCACCGATCTGGTTCTTTACATATTTGACGACACCATCATCGTCAAGAATGCACCGCTGCAGCATGTCGAACATCATGCCATCTTCTCGGAGACGGAGTGAGTGCCCGTGCACCGTTGCACCACGGATGCCTGTGCGTGCCGGGTCAAAGAGGTTCGTGGTGATGAGCTCTTTTGCGTAGTTTTCAAGGTCACGCTCGCGGCACTCCACGATCTGACGTCCTGAAAGCGTACCCGGGTCGATCCCGCGGAAACGGTATGCCTCGGTGTAGGTCCTCTGGTATGGGTGGCAGGGTGCGTTCTGCATTGAATCTGCAAACTGGATGTACCTGACACGGTCTCCTGCCTTTGCACCCTCAGTCGGGGCGACGATCTTTCTGATCGGGCAGTCCGGCTCGCCCTGCTCTGCAAGTGGCGGGTGTGCGGCCGGGTATGCCTGGCCTGGTGCGCGGTGTCCCAGAATGAGGACAACATCCTCATCGGTTACATCACGAAGCGTTTCGAGTTTCATTGCCGGGTTCATCTGCTTGCGCCGGTTTTCGGCGACCTTGGATGTTCCCGGTCCATATTGTGGTTTAAATGCCATGAATAATTCACCTCAGTGAAGGTATTCCTTCATGTTTCCTTCATCGTTTGTAGTACTTCACGGATGACATCTGCCAGCTTCTCCCGTGTCGGTGTCTGGCCCCGCGTCACCCCGCTCACGATGGCGACTACGGTTCCTTTCGTCCGGATCGCATCATGTTGGGGCATTACAAAGGTTGTCTTTACACCTTCCCCTGCGAGATCTTCATAATCGATCGGCGCCTGGGAGACGACGACCGCATTGATATCACATGCCTCCAGTATGCTTCTGACCTTCGCAACGACATGTGATCTGACATTGCCGAGGTGGAGGACTGCGACCCTGTGCCGCTCTATCTGTTCGACCTCACGGTAATTAAGGCCAAAATTAGCACCTATGGCCGCACCACCAAGCTTTCCTGCATCAGGGGGGATGCCGCTGCCCGCGTTCAACACCAGGGTGCTTACGCTGTATTCAACCCCCTGCTGCCTGAGTGCTGACGTGATATCGCAGATCGGCTTTGTCACATGCCTCCGTCCGGGAGACATTGCCACCACGATGACGTCCGGGTATCGGCATTCAGAGATCGTCCCGCGCTGGGCGAGCGATCCACCTTTGCCCATCCCCATGGACTGGCGGCAGTCAACGACCTGTGTCACACGTCCGATTGGCATGTTACTTGTTCCCCTGCAGGATAATTGGCCGTGTCTTGCTCTTTGGGTCGATCATGCCAAGGATACGTTCGTCCTCGACGACCCCGTACTTTGCATAATCGGTCAGCGTCATGCTGGAGCGCATGAACTTACCTTCCTGGAGAGTGAATGGAAATTCTGTAAAGACTGCCTCGCATGCTGATCTGATCTCAGGTATCGGGGATGCATCCTCCAGTTCAAGGAGAATTGTTCCAACCTGCACCTGGAGTGTGATCGTCTCACCCATCACCGTGATCTCCCTCCGCTGCGCGATCACATTTGGTGTGCCGCGAGCCGGTCCATACGGGACGATCTCAGGGGTCCGCGGACCGTTCAAAACCACTCTGCGGATGCCCCCGATAGCGAGGATCTGGTTTGCCAGATCCTCGACGGTATCAGGGTTGAGGAAACGTGCGGGGACGATTCGTACCTGTGGGTAGCTGGGTTCTGTCATTGGTATCGCTGGTTCAGACTGGATTATACAGCCTTTGCAATCGCCTGGATTGGCCGGGCAAATTCTTCGACCTGGCCGAAGGTGTCACCATAGATCTTTGATGTGCTCTCTGGAGAGAACATCTGTGTGCCTGCATCAAGCGCACATGCGGCAACGATACAGGGGATACCGACACCGGCGGCATGCCTGGTGACGATGTGGTTTCCGTTGAAGACACCGGGTCCTCCACCACCATAGATCGAGTGGCTGAAGAAGGAGAAACCAACCGCAACACCCATCACACGGCCAAAGTCACAGCCGGGGAGACCGGTCTCGTGCTCCAGCAGGTCGTTGAAGTACAGGAGTGTTGATGAAACAGCCTGTGCGAACCGTCCTGCACCACAGTTGACCATTGTAGCTGCCATGGTGCCTGCTGCTGTGTATGCATTCCAGAGCATCGGGTCCTTCGTGTCGTAGTACTGGAAGTATCCGCCCTTCTTGCCGGGTGCAATGACTTTGTCTTCAAGTGCACGCTCAATGATGGACTGTACGACAGTACCAATGGTTCCGGTCTGGCCGTTTTCCTTGACAACATCGTAGACAAGGTTGTTTGCATTCAGGCCCTGGTACGCGTAGAGGAGCAGTTGTGCACGCTCAAACGGACCGATTGCCATTCCCATCTCAAACTCTCCTGCCTGCTCAAAGGTGGCAGAAAGAGCTGCGCCCTGCATTGCGTTTTTTTGGGTCATCATGACGGCGTGGTTAGCCGGGATGTTCCTGAGTGCATAGCCGAGGCCTTCGTTGTTCTGGGGGATAGAAAGGATAGATACAACATTTCCGCCTGATGGGTCCATTGTCTGCGGATAGGTTCCCCAGACGGCTGCCTTGACGGTGTTTGCATCAAACATGTCCACGTTGAACTGGTCCATGATGGCGTACGTGGCTGCCGATGCGACCGCGGTGATTGCGGCATCATAGGTGGATGCTGCATTCAGTCGGGCCATAGGCGCCTCGATGAGGAGCAGTCCGCCATTCTTGAATGCCGTGATCTTCGTGTCGTCTCCATCCTGTACCTGCACCATCTCTTTGATCTTCTCTGCGATGGCACCTGAGTTCTTGACGATATCAAGGTCAAGCTCACGTCCCTTGATCTGCTGGTGTTTACCGATCTTTCCGGTTTTGAGGGCTTCCTCGACACCGCCAAGATTGACGGCGACCGTCCTCTTGGTCAGGTTGATCATCTTCTGGATTGCCGGGTTGACCAGCGGGCTGACCTTCTCAAGTGCTACACCGCTCTGCAGAAGTTTGCCGGCATCGTCATACAGGTCGATTGTGTCTTTAAATTTTGCCATAATTTTTCCTCCAAATACCGTTTGATTCAATACATTTCGGTCTTTGATTACTGAACACTGAAAGTCGTCACTGAAACAGGCTACTGATGATGATTGGCACGTCCCCTCTGGGACACTCGAATATTCCATATGGAAGATTATAAGTGTTGTCTTTTTATATTTCAAATTGTTTTTATTTATTTATTAAAATAAAACCTTTAATTGGGGTAATGTTAAAATATTGGGAGTTATTTGAGTATTCTATAGACGATCAGTATGATGTATATAGGTAAATGTAGCACAAGATATATCAAAAAAGGGTTAGGTGATACTACATTTCTCCGCGCTCCCTGGTTTCAGGGAATATCAGGCCCGGCTACAATATGCTCCATGGGAATGCTCTCGAAAACTGCCTTCTTCATGACCTCATATCCGATCTCATCGAGCTGATCGCCAAGGAGCTTTCCGTCCCATGCTTTCTTATAGATCCATTTCACCACCATCTCAATTATGGAACAGACTGTATCATATTCGGTGACAGTGACGAGATGACGGCCAACAGCAGGGTGCCTGCCTCTTTTACCGCCGATGATTATCTGGTAGGCAGGAGGATCACCTCTGATGATGTGAAAGGGGCATATATGGATGCAGTTTCCGCAGTCAATACATTTCTCGCGGTCGAGAATGATATCGCCCCTTTTCACAAAGAGTGCACCTTCTTTGCAATAGTTGACGCAGTTGCCGCACCCGGTGCAGAGCCCGGGGTTTCGGATCGGCTTCTGGATGCCGGTGATGCCAATCTCACAGAGCCGCTCAGATACACAGCTGTTTGGACATGATGCAACGGCAATCCTCACCCGAATCGGCATGTTTTTCCCAAAATGCTTCCGGTCTATCTCACGGGCCAGTGCGATTGAATCGATATTGGCAAGCCTGCACCGGTCTGTACCCGGGCAGGCGGTGATATTGACGATCTCCTCACGCTCGGATCCAACAGGGGTGTTGTTTGCCTCAAGTGCTCTTCCAATGCTCTCAAGATCCCGAATATGTACATGCGGGATTTCAACCGTCTGCCTGACAGTGAGGTGTGCAGTACCGGATCCATATTGTTCAGCTATCTGCCCGATGCCTGCCAGCTGCCCGGCAGTTACGATCCCGGCTGGCATCCTGATCCTGACGGTGCAGTAGTCGCCATCCCGCTCGGTGATCACACCGCCGCGGGCATGCATTCCGGTATCTCTTTCCCTCTCCATGTGTGTATCTCTCGCATTTTTATAGGCTAAAAGCTTCGCATCGGGGATCTCATCCTGTGAGTGTTTTGATGGCGCAAGAGATTGCAGAGGCCACAGCCACACCGGATATGCCCGTGACAGCCAGGCATCCTTTCTGATGCATTTCGGGAATGGTGCACCCTGTAATGAGCTGCGTTCCCTCTGCTCCTGTTATTCCCGGGCAGTTGCGCGCTGTTGCTGCTGCACGTTCAAGTATATCCTGCTCAAATCCATAAAGAAGGATAACGCTGCCTGCTTCGGTATGTATGATCTCTGGATTGTGATCGTTTGCAGTTCTGGGATCCCTTTTGTGAAGAAGCGAATCAAGGACTGCTTTTGGTGTCGTCCATGTTGGAAATATGTCAAAAGAGCCCATTATATCTTCAATTGTCGGATTTCGGAGAAGTGCGGTGGCACCTTCGACATCTCCAAGTGCAATGCCAGGGATTGGTGTCTGTTTAAATCCTTCCACGATGCAGAATACGGCCCCGCGATCTGATGCTGTATCGAGCGTGCTATAGAGATCACCGTTTCGCAGGATAGTGACACTTTTTTCAGTATCAATGCCGGTACTTCCTGCTGCTCCAGCCAGAAAGTGGATCGTCGTATCTTTGTTCTCTTCAAGCAGGAATGTATGATGGCCAAGGTGTTTGATAGTTTCAACCTTTCCGAATGCAGAAAGACGCCTGCAGAGAGCTTCTGTCATATGTGTCTTTCCGGAATTTGATCCCCCGAAGATGTGAATAACAATCATCTACTCTTATATGTACAATGTGGTATGGTATTAGTTTCTCTCCTGAATCCAGCCGGGCCGCGAGTTTCCACCGATATTCATCACTTTTTAAGAAAAAATGGCTATGTATAAATAGTCTGAACCAGCAACCTAACATGTCCGAGGTTATACCATGGCAATAAACTATGTACCAACCACCTGCCCGTATTGCGGGACAGGATGCAGTATGAACCTTGTCGTTGAAGACGGCAAGGTCGTGGGTGTTGCCCCTTACCAGCGCTCCCCTGTCAATGAAGGGAAGCTCTGTCCAAAGGGCGTGTATGCCCATGAATTCATCAACAGTGAAGACCGGCTGAAAACTCCGCTCATCAAGAAGGATGGGAAGTTCGTGGAGGCCAGCTGGGATGAGGCCTATGACCTGATCGCCCAGAAGCTGAAATCGTACAAACCCGATGAGATGGGTGTTTTTGCTTCTGCCCGAACAAGCAACGAGGACAACTACGCGATCATGAAGTTTGCGCGTGGTGTCTTAAAGACCCGGCACATCGACCACTGCGCCCGTCTCTGCCATGCATCGACGGTTGCAGGTCTTGCAACAACATTTGGCTCCGGGGCAATGACCAACTCGATTGCTGACATTGCTGAGTCAAAGTGTCTCTTCATTACCGGGAGCAACACGTTCGAACAGCACCCGCTGATCGGCCGGAAAGTAATGCATGCAAAGAAGAACGGCGCGAAGATCATCTACGCGGACCCCCGTTTCACCCCGACCGGGAAACAGGCTGACCTGTATATGGCGTTTAAGAGCGGGACCGATGTTGCGATCTTCAACGGCCTGATGCAGGAGATCATCAAAAACGGCTGGGAAGACAAGGAGTTCATCGCGAACCGGACCAAAGACTATGAAGCGATGAAAGAAGTCGTGATGAAACCCGACTACAGCCTTGAGAATGTTGAGAAGATCTCAGGGATCCCGGCAGAGCAGCTGAAGACCGCTGCCGAGTGGATTGCAAAATCCGGTGCGACCGCGATCCTGTATTCGATGGGTATCACACAGCACACCGTTGGTGTGGACAACGTCAAATCGATTGCAAACCTCCAGATGCTGACTGGCAACCTTGGCAAACGCGGTGCCGGTGTGAACGCGCTCCGTGGCCAGAACAATGTCCAGGGCGCCTGTGACATGGGCTGCCTGCCGGTCGTCTTCACCGGGTACCAGAAGGTAATCGACGAAGCCGCCCACAAGAAGTTTGCCGACGCCTGGGGTTTCCCGGACGGCATCGCCCCGGCGCAGAACGGGTATGAAGTCACCACGATGATGGATGTCTTAACCGACAACCCCGGTGAGGTGAAAGCGCTGTACATCATGGGCGAGAACCCGATGCTCTCGGATCCTGACATAAAGCATGTGGAAGAAGCGATCAAGAAGCTTGAGTTCCTGGTTGTGCAGGATATCTTCATGACCGAGACCGCTGAGATGGCCCACGTGGTTCTTCCCGCGGCCTGCTATGCCGAGAAAGACGGGACCCAGACGAATACGGAGCGTCGTGTCCAGCGTCTACGGAAGGCGCAGGAGCCCCCCGGCCAGGCGAAGGGTGACTGGGAGATCTTTGCCGAACTCGCTGCAAAGATGGGGTATGCCGAACAGTTCCCCTGGAAGAGTTCTGAAGAAGTCTTCAATGAGATTGCGAAGGTCACGCCATCGTATGGCGGTATGAACTATGAGCGTGTCTCGACCCCTGAGTCTGTTCACTGGCCCTGCCCGGCCCTTGATCATCCCGGCACCCCGATCCTGCATATCGGCAAGTTCTCGCATCCCGATGGTATTGGTATCTTCTCGCCGGTTGATTTCAAGCCGCCTGCAGAGGTCCCGGATGCGGAATATCCGTATATCTTCACGACCGGCCGGAACCTGTTCCACTGGCACTGCGGTGGCATGACCCGGCGTTCAGAGTCGCTTGACGCTGAAGAGAAGACCGGGTGGATCGAGATCAATGTTGACGATGCGAAGAAACTTGGTGTTGCCGATGGCGAGATGGTGCGTGCAAAGACCCGTCGTGGCGAGATCAAGGTGCCTGCGCGTGTGACAAAGGATATCATGCCTGGCGTGATGTTCATGCCGTTCCACTTTGCAGAATGTGCCGCCAACGTTCTGACGATCAATGCTCTTGACCCGATCGCAAAGATTCCGGAGTTCAAGGCCTGTGCAATTAATGTTGAAAAGATCAAGGAGGCCTGAAAATGGTAGCAAAAGGCGATATGCTCTATGCATGGGCAAAGGAATCAGAACTTGCTGAGAAGGGCGAGTGTGGAGGAGCGGTATCAACGCTTCTGAAATATGCCCTTGAGAGCAAGATGGTAGACGGTGTCCTTGCGGTCAAGAGAGGTGCGGATGTCTTTGACGCAACCCTTGAACTCATCACCGATCCTGCCGAGATTGTTGGATCAGCAGGCTCGCTTCATTGTGGTACCCTCCTCATCCCGAAGATGATCAAAAAGTACCTCGCAGGTGCAGAGGATATGAAAATCGCTGTCCCGGTAAAGGGATGTGATGCGATGGCATTCTATGAGCTTGCAAAGAGGAACCAGATCAACCTTGACAACATTATCATGATCGGGTTAAATTGCGGTGGTACAGTCAGCCCTGTCACGGCGCGGAAGATGATTACTGAGAAGTTCGAAGTCGATCCAGATGATGTAGTCAAAGAGGAGATCGATAAGGGCCAGTTCATTGTCATCACAAAAGACGGTGAACACAAGGGCATCTCTATCGATGATCTTGAGGAAGAGGGATATGGCCGGAGGAGCAACTGCCGCCGGTGCAAGATGAAGGTCCCGCGCCAGGCAGATCTTGCCTGCGGGAACTGGGGCGTCTTTGGAGATAAGGCCGGAAAAGCCACATTTGTTGAGGTCTGCTCCGAGAAGGGTGCAAACCTGGTCGACGGTGCGGTGAAGGCAGGTGCACTTGAGACGTCTGCACCGGATCCAAAAGGCCTTGCGATCCGTGGCAAGGTCGAGAATGCAATGCTCAAGCTTGGTGACAAGTGGAGAAAGCATGACTTTGAGGCGCTCGGTGAAGGGCGTGCGCGTCTTGAGACAATCATGCAGGAGACATCGCGGTGTATCAGGTGCTATGCATGTATTGAGAACTGCCCGATCTGCTACTGTGTTGAGTGCAGCACAAAGAAACCCCACCTGGTAAAACCCGGTCAGGTCCCGCCGAGCTTCATGTTCCACATGATCCGGTTTGCACACATTTCAGACTCCTGTATCAACTGTGGCCAGTGCGAGGAACTCTGTGCAATGGACATTCCAAACGCACTTTTCATGCATGCCCAGCAGGTCGAGCTTGAGAAGATGTTCGGCTTCATCCCTGGCGTCAACATGGAGCCCCCGGTTCTTGCCTATGCTGAAGAGAAGGTTGAGCGGAAGCGTCTTGATGACACAGGCTCAGACCAGATCTTTGATAACATCTTTAAGGAGTGATACCCTCCTTTTTCACCCCTCTCTTTTTGACTCTTCTCCAAAATTCTGATCGCCCAGGTTTCCTGAATTCTTAGGAACGGGGGATTGATCCCGATAGAGATCCCGTTGCAACATTCGGATCACAGGAGCTTGAAGCAGGTGCGGCGCGGGTATCGGGGGGCGGGGTCAAGCGAAAGAGGCAGGCTGGCAGAGGTGATAAGCCCTTGCTCAAAGAGCAACCTGAAAGGCGATTCCAAAGGTTTCGGGGCATATCTCCTCTGAAAGCCCCCGGAAGCATTCCCGCCCCTCCCGCGCCAGCATCTGCGGCAACCCGGCTCAAACTCCCTTGCGAAGCATTTGCGGACGGGAACGCGGGCGGTGGGGGCTTCTGACACGCAAATACCAGAGCCCCCTATCCAACATAACTCCATGCCTGTCTCTGACTCTTCTACCACCAAGAAGCCTAAAAAGAAGAAGAACCTTATTTAACAAAAGCATTCCCACCATCTAATCCCCGCATTCCTCGCGCTCAAGCTCCTGGAGAAACATACGAAGAAACGCATGCCTCTCTTCGGCTATCTCACGGGCAGCCTCCGTATACATCCTATCCTTCAGCTTCAGCAACTTCTCATGGAAATGAGCAACCGCCCCTGAAATCCCGGTGCCCTCCTCCCCTGCCTGCATGAAAGTCCGGGCAATGCCTGCTGCACCCA
>SL_5KL_010_SEDDRAFT_10001239_pt1 | contig 15591 bp, 28 predicted proteins | sample SodLakKL_010_SED_FD_9118 | JGI IMG/M metagenome (IMG submission 9118)
AAGATTCCTTAAATTTTTTTCATCATCATTAGTTTTTCAAATATTATTAAATATATTAACTTTTTATATATTATAGTATTTTAAATATATTAATGAATAGAATATTTCAAGTATCAATATATTTTAAATATTTTAGTTATCAATATATTTTGAATATTTGATATATTCCTCATAGACATTTTCGCCATTAACAATGTCATTAATAGCATTATTTATCCAAGATTCATTTTTTCCATCTTTTTGCCATTTGTCGCGTTGTTCTTTCAGTGTTTTTATTGTGACGACGTCTCTCATAAGTGAATAGGTAATTTGTTTTACGTTTATATCCATAGTTTCCGCCGTAGTTTTTACAGATTCCCTATTTTTTGTAGTTTCCATTTTTAGATTTTTTTAAGTTTAAAGTTAGTAATAATAGTTATAAATTATAAAACCTATCATCTAATAATTTAAGGTAACTAGGTTTATTTAATTCTTTTATATATACTTTTTAGTATTTCATTAGTTATTTTTAGAGTTGGATCATCTAAAAAATAATATTTTCTTATTTTTTCTCTTTCACCATATCCTAAATTTTCCATAAACCAATGAATATAAGTATTATCATTGGATTGTTTGGAACTTTTTATGTTTTTATTATTTATCATATTATTAAATGATTTTTTCAATGGTTTATTATAATACAAATATACAAAATATTTTTGAAAATAGCAAATTTTATAAAGGTTTTTTTACCTTTTTTCAATAAAGGTTTTTTTACCTTTTTTCAATAAAGGTTTTTTTACCTTTTTTCAATAAAGGTTTTTTTACCTTTTTTCAATAAAATTTTTATAGAAAACTAGGCTTCATCCATTAGGGGAAAGTTGTGTTAATGAGTTAGTTTTCAAGACGTTGAAAAAATTCTTACTGAAGAAAATTTGGAGAAAACCTTTATTGAAAATTTGGAGAAAACTTTTAACAATATTTAACAATAAAAATTTTGTAGAGTCATAAAAAATTTGTAAATTTGTATAGGGGGGAGTAGTATAAAAAAAATGTAAACAAGATTGGTTGATATATAAATTAAAAAACAGAAGATTATGATATTAGTTAAGACATTAAGTTTTATAGTTGCCATAGTTAGTTATGCAATATTACATTTATTAGGAATTAATTACGGATGGTGGTTAGTTATTCCAGGTATATTTTTAGCAATTACGCTTGGAACATTTTTAGTTAGTTTTGCTCATGCGTGGATTATTAATCCAATCAGAAGAAGGAGGAACAAGTAATTATGTTTTGGGTAGTTTTAGTAGTATTAATTATAGGTGCAGTTTCGAATGCAGTAATGGACAAGATACGGTTTCATTATAGTAGTAGTATTTTCAAAAATTTTTCAGATGATTGGTGGAATCCTTCAAATAGTTGGAGAAACAAGTGGAAAAATGGAAATCCTGAAGAGGGAGAAAGGTTTTGGGGAAGTAGTAGATGGTTTGTAAGGTTTACTGATGCATGGCATTTTTTTCAGGGAGTTATGTTTACTTGTTTTTTTATTTCCATAGTTTTATATGAAAGATTAGTTCATTGGTTTGTAGATTTTTGTATTCTTTATATTGTATTTACGTCTATATTTTATATTTTTTACACGTATATATTTAGTTCTAAAAAATAAGATGTTTTTTTTTGTAGAGGAAAAGCCTTATATAGAAAAAATGGGATCTCGAGTAGTTGAGATCCCATGGTTATTTTTTGTACAGAAAAATTATAATTCTTTGGTATACATATTGCCCATTATACAGATTGAACCTTGTAAGTTCAATTGATTAATAACGGCCTCAATCCAGTCAGGATTTTCTCCTTTTTGTTTCCATTATTTTTCTCATATTGAAACTTCAATTAATTCACCAGAAATAATGGCTTTTAGGTATCTTTTGCCATGAGCCATTTTATACCCACAATATTGCATCGTTTCATTTACAATAGCTTGCATTTCTTTAAGTGAATATTCACCGTTGCAATAGCCTTTTAAAATCAATTCTAAAGTTTTCATTTTTTTAATGTTTATGTTATTATCAATTAATTACAATACAAATATACAAAATATTTTTGAGAAAAGCAAATTTTTTTAGGAAATTTTTTTTAATAGAAAAAATATTTTTTTGATTTATTTCTCCAGCCGGCTTGGTGTCTATATTCAACAAAATATATTTTTACGTCAGCCTGATGTCTATATTTAACAAAGTATATTTTTACGTCAGCTTGAAATCTATGGAAGTTCTTTTTTGAGTTCAGGTAATTGTTTAACTAAATCAAAAGCATAATAGTTATGTTTAGCACTTATATACGCAGCGTTTTTAGTTTCCAACGCAAGATTATACACAAAACGACTACTGCCAATATGCTTGGCAATAAGCTCTTTTTGTGGCTCGGTTGGAAAAATTCTATATTTAAACGCTTTAAACATACTTTATGTGTTACAAAAACCATACCAATTTATACAATTCGGACAAAATTGTCAAAATTATTTAAAATGTAAGTGTAAAAGGAGTCGCTTACATCCCATCCACAACAAAGCTGATGAATGGGTTTTACGCTCCATCTTTATAAACTTTTTGTGATATTGTATTAACAGAAAACAAGAATAAGAGTAGAATTATTTGTATAAGATGTTTCATTTTATATTTATTTTTTATATGACAAATTTAATTTCAAAATCATTTTGTGGTAAGTTAAAGATCAGTTTCCATGTTAGATCTTGATAACCACTAGCTTTATTAGTTAGTTCTAGCATTATTGCCAATGCTAATTGTTTTGAACTATTCCCACAATGCCCCCATGAAAAACCGGAAGCACAGTAGTTTAGTAATTTTTGGCTTTTTGCAGGATCTAAATATTTATCATTTAACCAGATTTCCCTAGTATCCCATTTGCCTTTAAGTTTATGTTTTTTCATTTTTTGTCAATTTCAAATATTCAATTATTTAATGTTTAGTTTTTCAAAAACAGCATCAGTTAGAATTTCTCTACATATATTTGCAGTTTTAAGTTGGTTTTCTTTTTTGGCACTAATTTTGTTATATCCAATACATGATGCTACTTGATTAGCGATAGTAACAGAGTTTGTATTATTATTATCAATATTTACACAATAAGCAGCAATGCAAGTAGCAGCATAAATACGAATATCCACAGGAACATGTATAATTTCATCAACAGCACATTGTGCTTTATATGCAGCTTCATCTAATTCTTTTTGTGTTGCTTTTCCTTTGCCATATTTTGTTGAAGTATTGATAGCATCAATACCGCGTTGATCTTTTATCAAGTGTAATATTGTTTTAGCACACATTGCTTTTGCTAATGTTAATATACGATTATTAATTTCAAGTTTATATGCTAACCACAACATCCAATCGCCTCTTGTACATTGTTCCCATGCTTCTTTAAAAGAATTAAATTTTTTTCTAAATTCAACAGCTTCAGAACATGGTTTATATTTTTCTATTTCTATTGTTTTCATTGAAAAAATTATTTTATTATATATTTTAAGATCCCGGTAAATTTTTAATATCAAGTATTTTTAATTCATGATTTGGTGTTAATCCAAGTTTTGTTTTGATATGATCAGGACCATTAAAATCGGGACGCCCGTTTATTTCAAAAACTTGTGTTTTAGTTTCCATTATACGAGATCCGTAATTTTTTGCTACTTTATATTTTATTATGTATTTTCCCATTTTGAATTCTATTTATAAAAGATTTTTAGTTTTAGCCAATTCGTATCCTTTTTCAGTTAACCAGCATGTAGATTCGCCATTATTATCTTGACATCCACATAATCCTTTTTTAACCAGGCTACCCAGAGCTCCGGCAAGTGATTTTTGTTCATTTGTAGCGGAAAATGACCAAACAGCCCAGTTAATCATCTTTTTACTATCTACATCCATATATTCACTTTTAATTATATTTTTAAGAACTTGTATTTCTAAAGGTGTTATTTCCATGATTTTATTTTTTAAGTGTTATATAAATCCCCAGCATTATAATTGTCATTGTTAATGTAATAATACCCATATTGAGGTACTAGTTAACAATACTAATTAAATACGGATTAATTATTTTATAAAATATTTTCATTATTATTAATTTATTAATTTATATAACAAATATACAAAAAATTATTCACAAAAACAAATTTTTAGCTAAAATTTTACTGTTTTGCTGTTACATTTTTGACAGTTTTTCATTTTGATTAGTGTTTAAATCTCCCATTCATCCATGTCAAAATATATTTGCTCAACTATGTTCCTGATTTCTTTTTTGCCATCTTTATTCGTATAACATGACGATAAGAGGTCAACTAAATACATTTCTTTACCACTATCTGTTTTAATGGTTAGTAATTTTGCATCATTAAGCGACTGTTCTATATATTCGCTTATTTTCTGTTGTTGTTTTTCTGTTAGTTTCATTTTTTTAATATTTATGTTATTATCAATTAATTACAATACAAATATACAAAATATTTTTGAGAAAAACAAATTTTTAGTGGTTTATTTTCAATACAAATATAGGTGGCCAACAAATTTTTATAAGCCATTTAAAAAGACTCCGTTAATAAAGTCAATTGCCAACTCGACTGTTGTTACTATTTCAGAAACACCATCTCTTGAAGAAAATTTATCCATTACAACAAGATATCCTTCATCTATTTTTCTTATTTCAATAGCGTAATAGTTGCTTTCAAATAAAACAATATCGTTCCCCTTAAAGCCTGAAAATCTCAACTTTTCAGCATCAGGTAATTTCCTTAAAATAAATTCTTTCGTTATCATTTTGATAAAATATATTAAAATGTTTTCATATTTTTATTTTGTGTTTATAATGTAAGCTTCTTCCCCTCTATCTTCTAATATATCAATACAAGTTAAAGATGTATTTTTATCTTGGTCATAGTGGTAAAAAGTTCCATAAATTTGTCGAGTATGCCCTACAATTTGTTTAAAATTAGGTATAATTTTATTATTTTCAATTTCTCTAATATCAAACCATAAAGGTCCACTATATTGACCAGGGCCCCCTCTATATGGACTTACTGTAAATATAGAATTGTGTTCTTCTTTAAAAGCCTTATTTAAATCATCAGCAATCTTATTTGATTTGTAAGGAAGAATATAATAATCATACCAATCTTGAGATACTCCAGCATGTGTCCATAAATAATTATCATGTTGATATGCTAGTTGAAACAAGTTTTTATTATGATTAAACAATTCATATAATTCATGGTGAGCTTTATATACATAACCAGAACATCTATAATTTCTAGAAAATTTATCAGGGTTATCTAGAGCATACATTACATCATGATTACCCCATAATAAAATTACATTATCAGGATGTTGTATCTTAAAATTAATAATATCTTTAAGGTTTTCTATGATTTGTTTATAATGTATATCAAAACTATCAACATAATCACCTACAAATATATTTAACTCATTTGGATTAACTAATCTTTTCCAAATGTCTTTTCCATGGATATCACCTATTGATATTATTTTCATAACTTTTTAATTTATTATTTGTAAATCATAAATTTTGTATATAATTTTTGATATATATTATATATAATCATTTTTCATATGGTTTCAATATAAATGTTATTTATTTTCTTAGGTATATGTTTTATGCGTCAAAGTTTATGATATAAAATTTATGATATAAAATTTATAATACAAAAAACATGATAACAATAAAGCTTCCTTACACACTAACAAACTCTGAAGATGCTCAAGTCATNAANNANTTGAGACAACAATATTCTTGTGTTGTAAGGTTTGCTTATAACAGATTCAAAGAAGGTTTGTCTGAAATTGAAACTCGTAAGCTTTGTCGTGAACTTAAGAACGTAGAACTTTTAAATAGTTGGTTTGTTCAGTGTGCAATTAAAGAAGGTAAACAAATTCATACTCGAAATAAAGATACTAAAGTAATCTTTGGTGGTAAAAAATTGTTTGAGTTAAGACTTAAGGGCAAAATCACTAAAGAAGAATTTCAACAAAAACGATTATCCCCTTTAAATATTCAAGGTGAAATACTTCACCAAGGCAACCGTTCTTTTGATTTTAGTCAATTGACTCAAAACAAATTAAAGTTCAAAGTCAACCGTAAATGTCACATTGAAATATCTATTCTGAAACAAAGAAAAAACTATCAAAAGAAACTTGAACTTATTGAAACTTTAACATCAACAAAGGACTTAACTGTTTCGGTTCGTTTAAATGAAAACTTTATTTACTTAAGTTATGAAGAACCAAAACCTCAACAAATTCAATTGCTTGAGAACCGTTACATGGGTATTGACTTGAACCCGAATCATATAGGAATTTCTATTTACGAAGATGACAAAGTCATTCATACTCAATCATTTGACTTTAGTAAACTTACAAGTAAAATTACCTCGGAAAAGAACAGTTCAGATTCAAAACGGTTTAAATATTTGAACAACAAATTAAAACATGAAACTATTCAGTGTGCAAAAGTTATAGCAAACATAACAAAGAACTTTAAATGTAAATTTGTTTTCTTAGAAGACTTAAACAAAATAGATACTTCAGATTCAGGACTTGGTCATCGTTTTAACCGCTTAACAAGAAATCTTTGGAAGAGAGGTTCGTTTGAAGGAAACCTGAAAAAAAGATTGCAACTTATTGGTGTTAAAACCTTTAATATCAATCCGGCTTACTCAAGTTTTATAGGAAATTTACAATATGATTATTTCGACCCGTGTAATGCAGCATGTGAGATAGGAAGACGTGGGTATGATGTCATAATAAAGAAAAATAAAAAGTTTTATCCAGACTTTAACCTTAAGAATTCTATAGCAAACCTGTGGAAGGAATATGGTTTAGATGGAGTTAAAGAATGGAAAGAAGCTTTTAAGCAAATAAAAAACTCTAAACTGAGGTATAGAGTTCCGCTTGAAACAGTTGATTTTGAGCGGTTTAAGATGTTTAGTAATCGATCTCGAGTTGAGATTTATAAATTTTGTGTCATATAACTTATGTTATAGAAATTACAAAATTTATAAATGATTATGAAAAAATTACCTTATAACATAAATGTACTAAATATTTTTGTAAAAACCAAATTTAAGGTCATAAACAGTTTTATGAGGGTGGTATATACTGGATCGTTAGGGGGTAATTAATACGTCCAGTATATGGTTTTACAACCAAGTTTGCTTAATACCCTTGTGCTACAAGACATGTAATACACCAAGCATTTTTTTTTCATATGTTGGTTTTGTTTTGCATTTAACGCAAACCGATTTTACAACATCAGGTGTAGCAAATAATTTTACTGTCCATTCAGCAAATTCTTCTATCTTGTCATTTTGTATGCAGCATCCGTTAAATTCCTTGTCTTCAAAGTTCTTCCAGATGTAATCAATTATTTCCTGTTTCTTTGTTATCGTGTTTAAATTTAGTGTTTCAAATCATTGGTTAAATCTTCATTAATCATATCTATTATTTTAACTTTATATTTTTTCAACCCTGGTATACCGGATCGTTACGCACACTTTTTTGCTTCTCTGTATGCCAATTTTCCGTACATACCTTGCTTAATTAGTTCTACATATTTTTTTGTTTTTCGTGGAGCAAAAATACCCCACACAATTATCATTAATACCTGTCCTGTGTTTAAACTTTTATAAGACTCCATTAATTCTGCTTTTAATTTATTACTTTTCATAATTTTAATTTATTATTTATTTTTAATTATCAATTTATATAAGGTTTCATCATTTAACCACCATTCTTTATTACCATTTGAAAATTCAATGGCAGGACCATCTTCACGATGGAGTTTACCATTTAAATATCATTTTTTATGGTCTTCATGAACTTGTACTGTGTATTCTTTCATATATTTTTTATTTTTTATAAATTAATAAGTTTAAAATCTTTATCATATTTTCCTTGATTAATTCTTACGTACCACCCAACGTTAAAATAATCTGTCATGGGATCCGAATTATCAAAGTTTTGTTGTTCTTTAGGAAGGAAATAACCATTTGCAATTTGGGCAATTTTTTTCAGAATTTCAGAATTTTTATAATTTTTGTAATTATGATGATTTAAAGAAACATCATTTTTCTCATGAAAACGAATTGGTGCTTCCATAATATCAATATCAATACAACTGTGATCTCTGTTTCTTACTGAAAATTTCCAACCCTTTTTTCTTGGGAATTCTTTTTTGAGTTTTTCCCTGATCAATTTTGTCTTTTGTTTATCAATATATGCCATTGTTTTAAATTTTAAAGTTTATCAATTTGTTTTATTATATACAAATATACAAAAAAATTTTGGGAAAAGCAAATTATTCTTTTAGTTTTTTCACATCCATTCTGTGAATTTTATTTGCATAATCTGCAGCAAACAATAATAATTTTTTCTCAAATTTTGTTGCATTCTCGCTATTTTCTATCCAACTTAATAAATGATATGCTAATTGAGTTCTCAATCTTTTATCAGTAACTGGATAAAGAGATTTGCACGACAAATGTAACATTGAAAAATCCATATTTGCCCCACGTAAATCGGTAAGAGTAATATCAGTACCACGTAAATCAGTACTACGTAAATTTGTATTGCGAAGTTTAGCAGCTCTTAAAGTAGCATTATATAATTTACTAAAATGTAAATTGGCCTTAGTCAAATTAGCACCATCCAAAGATGCATCAGTAAAATCGGTATAACTCAAATTAGTATTGTATAAATTTGCTTCAATTAAAAGAGCCTCAACTAACGTAGCATTAAATAAATTGGCATTAGTTAAATTAGCATTAGTTAAATTAGTATTAGATAAATCAGCACCAATTAAATTTGTATTTTTTAAATTAGTTTCTGTTAAATCAAAATTGCGTAAATCAGCCTCAGCTAAAATTTTATTACTTAAATCCATATTGCTCAAATCATTTGTTACAATATTTTTTCTGTCTTTCGGAAGATCTATTTTATATAAAATTTCACCCGAATGTTTATGTTTAATTGTTTTTATCATTTTTATTATTTTTTAATTGACTTAATTTTTTCAAAAACATCATCAGTTAAAATTTTTCTACAAATATCTGATGTTTCAATTTGATTATTCAGTTCTTTATTATTTTTTTCTATAATTTTATTTTTTGGGAGGGGTATTGATTTTTTTTCGGATATATTTTTAAGAATATTTATAACATTAATGTCTTCGTTTTCAAAAACAAAAGCATCAGCTGTAAAACCAGGAACATAAGAAGCATCAATACCTATTTGAACTGCAGCATCAGCGGCCTCCGCTGCATAATTTTCATTATAATGAATCATACTATCAATTGTGGGAGGAGTTCCTTCTTGATTAAAATTAAATATGGAAGCTTCTTTAGCACTATCAGTAGCTGCTGCTGTTGCTTTTTTAGCTGCTTTCTTTAATTCTTGATCTGTTGCTTTACCTTTACCATATTTTATTGCAATATCAATAGCATCAATACCGCGTTTATCTTTTAACATGTGTCTTATTGTATTTGCACATAATCCTTTTACTAAAGTTAATTTACGTTTATCAACACCAAGTTTTTGTGCTAACCACAACATCCAATCACCTCTTGGACATTGCTCCCATGCTTCTTCAAAAGAAGCAAATTGTTTTCTATATTCAATAGCTTCTTTACATGGTTTATATTTTTCTATTTCCATGATTTATAATAGTTCACCCCAAAGAGTTGCGAGTCTACGCAATTCTTTTATTTTGATTTCAATTTTAAGAATATCTTCATCTCCCAATTCATCCTTAGTTTCTTTACTGAGATTTTTTAAAAGATGTTCAGCTAAATCTGCATCTCTATTTAATTGTATTACTTTTGATATTATTTTTATTTCATCACGAGTATGAGTAATATCATTTTTAAATGATTCTGATTTTTCCATTTTTTTTTATTTTCGTGGTTTAAAAAATAAAGTACCTTGTATTTTATTCCCATCACCAGTATACCAATTTCCATTTACATCAGAAAGGAATAATGTTGCAATATGATCGGATATTTTTTCTGTTTGTTGTAGAGTTTTTGTACTGATTATAGATCCTACCCATTTGTTATCAATTTTGATTCCGACTAATCTTTCATCCCATTTTTCAATTTCAATGTTTTCAATAAAAGGATTTAATCCTTCTTTTTTCATCTCAATTTCTAGTTTTCTTTTCAATTCTGGGCAAACGATTTGATGTAATTTTGTTGCTTCTTCTACTGTTAAATTTATTTGTATAGACATTTTTTATAATTTTATTATTTTTATTTGTTTATTATATCAATACAAATATACAAAATATTTTTTAAATAAACAAATTTTTTATTATTTAAATGTTGATTTTTCTAAAAAACCCCACCGAAATGATGGGGTTTTTTATTATATTATTATATTATTATTTAGGTCAACAATCAAGGGATTAGGGTCCTTATACTTGATTGCTGACCATTATAAAGTACCTGATCTAATTACTGGTACTTTTATCTTCCGGTTAATAATATATTTATAATTGTCAAGTGGATTCCTAACTCTATACTTGACTCCAGGACCGGTTTTGTGATACCGACGCATGCTCGGATATAATTTAGTCCGAATGAATTGCGTGAGTAATATAATTAATAGTTCGGTCATTTTTTTAATTTTTATAATTTTTTAAAAACTCAATTAATTTATCTATTTTTTCCCAACCAATTACTATTGGATGGTTTTTGTTGTCAAGCCCCACTTGTTCTAATACTATATAAGAATTTTCAAACCTTATATAAGTACCTTCATCTAATTTTAATGTTTTACTATCCATTAGTATCTTTTTTATATTATAAATGAATTTAATAAAAATTGATTAGACAGTCCAAAGTATACATAGGAACTTTATTGACTGTTTTCCGGGCCTATGTTTTCGTAACTAATCAATTTATTTCAAAGAACTTTTTAATCCATTTGTTCTATATCTTTTGACGTAATTTCTAAACAATCAATTTTATATAAACAATTTTCGAGAAATATATGAAGAAATGGTTCATTTTTTCTCGGTTTTATACCACGAACTATTGTATGATTATTTTTATTCAAATGTTTCCAAACCGGTATATTTAATTTATCATACACAGTATCTTCATATTTTTTAAATATAGTAATATTCATATTCTCAAAAACACCAAGTCTGTTAAATCCTACAGGCATTCCTGTAAAAAACAAACCGGCATTGGATAATCTTGTCGCGGGTTGATGTCTACTGCAACCAATACCTTCGAATGGCATTCCTTCAAAACAGGATAAATCATAACCTACCGCACATCCTGGACATTGATATTCTTCAATAGCAAATTTAATATTATGTTCCATTTTTTTTTATTTTTTGTTATTATTTCAATACAAATATATAAAAAATTATTCACAAAAACAAATTATTTTTCAAAAAATAATCCTATTAAAGAAAATATAAATCCTGGCATAATTATTATTAAAACAGTTAAAGAAAGTATTGTAAAATAATTTAATGCAATTAATTTTATACATGCTATTATTGTGAACTACCCACCCACGTCAGAGGCGATGGGTTGGGCTTCAAAGGTCAATGCTCCAACTAATGTTGGCAACTTACCTTGATTTTTCCTATCCGTTCCAGATAAGATATTTTTTAATGCAAACGATTTAATATTTATGGCAGCATTTACATCCCTCGAAACTACTTCACCACACTTAGGGCAAATCCATTCCCTATCAGACAGTTTTAGCTCTTTGTTTATGTATCCGCAATTTGCGTGTAGTTTCGATGAAGGTTCAAATCTGCCAATTTTCAGAATGTTTTTCCCGTACCATTCTGCTTTGTATTCTAACATAGTTACAAAAGTTGACCAACTTACATCACTAATTGCTTGTGCAAGTTTGTGGTTCTTCACCATATTAGAAACCGCTAAATCTTCAATAGCCAAACTATCGTGGTTCTTGATTAGTTCGCTTGAAGTTTTGTGTAGAAAATCTTTTCTTTGGTTAGCCACTTTTTCGTGGAGTATAGCTAATTTTTGTTTTGTTCTTTTGCCTTTATGTTTTGAATATTTACGTTGTACATATTTTAATCTACTTTGTGCTTTACGAAGGAATTTTGGGTTATCAAACTCTTTTCCATCAGATGAAACAAGGTATGTTTTAATACCTAAATCAATTCCAACAGTTGTATTTTCTTTAACCTTTGCTTTTGATTTTATTACTTCTTCCGTTTCACAAAGTATAGATACAAAGTATTTACCTGTTGGTGTGCGTGATATAGTAGCTTGTCTTATTACGCCTTTAATTGGTCGGTGTAGAACAATATCAATTCCTTTCTTGAACTTTGGAATAATCAGTTTGCCATTTTCTAAAACAACATTTTGCGGTATATTGAAGCTACCACCATTTGATTTCTTTTTGAACTTTGGAAAACCGTTTTGTCCTTTAAAAAAGGCTGTATACGCCTTGTCTAAATTAGTTATTGATTGCTGTAATGATTGGCTGTTTATTTCTTTAAGCCATTCACATTCGGCTTTAAGGTCTTTTAGTTGGCTATGCAAGGCAAAACAACTTAAATTAACTTTACTGCCAGCCCAAGCCATCTGTTTGCATTCTAAGGCTAAATTATACACAAAGCGACTTGCTCCAATATGCTTATTAAGCAGAATGGATTGTTCTTTTGTGGGAGACAAACGATATTTAAAAGCCTTTAGCATCAATTATAAATATATGCAAAAATACAAAAGTTTAAAGAAAAAACAAAGTTTATTTAAAAAATTACTATCTTTGTATTGGGTCGCTTTCATCCCACCCACAGCAAGCTGATGAGTGGGCTTTCGCTCCCGTCATGTAAATATTATCTGCAATCTTTATAAAATCACACGCTGATTTCTTTACACTTAATGCAATCTCAACACAATAATACCTGTATATCTTTTCATTATCTAAACATAATTTAAGATCTTTGGTTATACCTTCTAAACCTTTACCTAAATATGATGAACACTCACACGTCATAACTTTTTCTTTTTATATTTATATACATAAAATTATTTTAGTTTTTATTTTATATTAGAAAAAAGCATTATTATATAAAATTTGAATATATAAACAAAAAATATTATGCCAAATTTAGCTTTATATCATGGTTATATTTATCCTGAGAATTTTGTATTTGAATCTACTGAATATTACGGATACCAAATTGAAAATGGAATGCTTTCAGAAATGGATTCAACAATATATTATTCAAGTGGAGGCAATACAAGATTTACATATTTAAAATGGGGAGAAGGTTTAACTGATGGAGAATCTGAATTAAAAACAGATTGTGAAGTAGATAATATTGAATGCACCAAAATATTTATAAATGGCAGTAAATATTTAAACGAAGAAAATGTATTACTAAATCCATTTCATAAAGGTGAATGGGAAAAACATGAAATTTATTTACTTGATAATGAACATATTGCAATACTAATAAAAACACTTATACCTAATATTGCAAATACATATTCTTACTTATCAAGTGATCCAACAACAATACAACAAATTTGGCGTGATACAACAGCAATGGCTGAACCTATTATATGTGAATTTGATTCTGTTAAACCGGGGTATAAATTTCTTTATTGGGGTAGAGAAGTAAACGGAGCATTTGAAATTCTATCATATAATAGTAAACTTTCAATACAAGTCGAAGATGCAGATGATGACTATATAATCTACCCAATTTTTGAAAAAATTGATTCTCCATATGATAATATATCTTCACTAACATTTGATAATCTTGACTTAAAAGACATTAGAAGATCTATCAATAAAAATTATAGCTCCTCAACTGAAACTGATCCAATAAAATTTGTGGAGGAACTGTTTGAAGGAGAAGGAGAAACTGAAGGAGAATCTATTCACTATCTTCATGGCTTCAATTTTAATTTGGATGAAATAACATCAATTGAAGATGTCCTTACACCTCCATATAAACTGAGTAGCTTTAAATCATATATACCATCCCCAAGAGGCAATGTAATACAAACACGAGAATCCTTTTCTTGGAATTATTATGATCAAAATTATTTTGGCCTAAACTACTTTAACTTTGATTTCGAACCGAGTGGCTACTACTTTACCGGCACAGATAGCTTTAGTGCTATTGGCGAAGAAGCATGGACTCAACTTAAATCTGATGATTTATGCAGCTTTAATGCTGACTCAAATACAATATTATATACTACATCTACAAATCCGGCATACTTCTATCCCGTAAGATTCTTTAAAGAAATTGAAGAAAATAATACTTACTACAAAAATATGCCCGATGGAACACTTACCGAAACAACTGACAACTATGGTCGCAATATTAAAGCCGTCAAAATTGGCCCGTATCTGATAACACAAAAAATTGATATAACACAAACAATAACTGGAATTGATCTAAGTATAGATGTCTATATATACTATGCACCAACAAATACATACTACTATAATATACACGCTCTGTATACTGAAGAAATAAATGGTGTTTTTTATTCTGGTCTGTTTCCGGGCAACTACGAACCAGAAGAAGGCGATTGGGACATTCTATCCCAAAATAATATGAATAATATAATAAACTATATTACTGATATCTACGGCGGAAATATACAAATAATCAACCACAATACATACCAATCAATCAATATTAATAACTATGCATCTCTGTTTAAAACATCAAAACAAAAAAAACATCCCGTCTCAACAAAAAACTATACAGTAAATGTACAAGTCTTTAGAACAACCGTACTGGGCACAATTATGACACTGGAAAATGCAACAGTTATACTTCAAAACTATGATGCTTTTTTATCTGAAACAACAAATGCAAATGGAGAAGCTACTTTTACTAATGTACTGAGCGAACCACAAGATGAATCCAAAATTCTACGAGATGTTATAGTACAATACGAATTTGAGGAATCAATGATAACAAATACTAACTCACTGTATTTTATACATGATAACTCAACAATAGACTTGAAAATTATACTCGCAATATAAAAAATACTAACTTGTATCCCTCCCACCCACCCATACAAATTTACAAATTTTTTATGACTCTGCAAAATTTTTATTGTTAAATATTGTTATATTATCTCTTGAACTTTGGACTCGGATAGGAGGATCCTCTTAAAAAAATTATTAACCCAAAAGTTCAAGAGAATCTTGCGAATATAAAAGAAGTTTCTAACCTGTATGCCCAAAAACTTTTTTATGCAAAATTTACATACTAAACACAAAAAAAGATTCTGATGAAAACTGCGAATACGAAAGAAGTTTCTAACCTGTATGCCCAAAAAGCTTTTTTATGGAAAATTGAGGAAAACTGATGAAAATCCCATCTAAGGTGAAAAATGATGTTTTTAGGAAGGAGTCATGGGAAAAACTGAAAATAGGAAAAGCTTTTTTATGAAAAGATCTAAGAAATGTAGAGTAGGAACCCATCCTAAAAAATTTAAAATCAATTTTTCAAAATTTAAAAATATAAAAATATAAAAATATAAATATATTGTAT
>SL_5KL_010_SEDDRAFT_10001240_pt1 | contig 15574 bp, 15 predicted proteins | sample SodLakKL_010_SED_FD_9118 | JGI IMG/M metagenome (IMG submission 9118)
CTTCAGAAGGTCGAGCCGTTCCAGCCCCAGAGCTTCCGCGGGGCGTCGCTGAACTCGATGTAGACGCGTTCGGCCGGGATGCTCAGCAACTGTTCCAACTGGGCGCAGAGCTCTCGCGACAGGTCGCCGGTCCCGGACTCGGGCAAGCCGATGCTTTTCAGTTCGCAGTAGGCGAGAGGATCGGTCGTGCCGGCAAAACGCATCGCCGGGTTGTGCTGAAGGCGCACCATCACGTAGCCCTCGGGCTTGCCCAGCCATTGGGCGACGCTCGCGGACAGTTCGGCCGTGAGGCGGCCGCTGTTAGCGGGCAGCGCGGTATTCGTCTCGATGCTGAGCAGGGGCATAATCCGACATCCATCGGTAGGGTCTGGCTGCGCAATGGTATCAGCTTGGCACGCCGTCCAGCACCGCCTACGTTGCCGGCAAAGTTGCACTACACTAATTCGATCAGGGGAAAACCTGCGGAAGGGTGGGTTCGTGTATATTAGGGATATCTAATATGCGGGGCTTGCTGGTCCGCATTTGCACATTTGGGGACGGGATCATGACGCTTGAATGGATGAAGGGCATCGCGGCTGCGATGACGCTGCTGCTGGTCGCGCCGGTGGCCTCCGCAGTTGAACTGCCGTTTCTGACGGCCACGGTCGAGCGGCAGACGCTGATGCAGGAACGGATCATGGACGGCCGGGTCGAGGCCGTGCAGCGGTCGACGATTTCCGCGCAGACGTCGGGGCGGGTGCTGGAGGTCCTTTACGACGTCGACGACTTCGTCGAGCAGGGCGATGTGGTGCTGCGCCTGAGTGACACCGAACAACAGGCCCGTGTGCGCTCGGCCGAGGGAAACCTGCGGGAGGCGCGCGCGCGCGCCGCGGAGGCCCGTTCCGAGTTCGCCCGCATCGAGAGCATTTTCGAAGAACGTCTGGTTTCCGAGGCGGAATTCGACCGTGCGCGCGCCGCCAGGGATTCGGCCCAGGCCCGACTGGAGTCGGCCCAGGCCGCCCTCGCCGAAGCTGAGGAGCAGCTCGGTTACGCCACGGTGGTCGCGCCTTATGCCGGCATCGTGATCGAGCGTCATGTCGAGGTCGGTGAGGCCGTGAGTCCGGGTGCGCCCCTGGTGACCGGCATCAGCCTGGAGCAATTGCGGGTCGAGATCAACGTACCGCAGCAGGTGATCGGGAACCTGCGCAGGCATCGGGAGGCGCAGGTGATCCTGGAAACCGGCGAACGGATCGGCGCCGACAGCCTGACGATCTTTCCCTACGCCGATCCCTCCTCGAACACCTTTCGCGTACGCGTGAACCTGCCGCCGCTGGCCGAGGATGCCGGCCTGTTTCCGGGCATGTTCGTGAAGACGGCGGTCAAGCTCGGCGAGGACCAGCGCCTGGTGGTGCCGTCCGAGGCCGTGGTCTTCCGCAGCGAGGTCGTCGCGGTCTACGTCATCGATCCCGACGGACGTATCGGCTTCCGTCAGATCCGGGTCGGCCGGGAATTGCCGGAGGGCTTCGAGGTGCTGGCCGGATTGCGCCAGGGTGAGCGGGTCGCGCTGGATCCGGTGCATGCCGGGATCTTCCTGAAGGAAAGCCAGCAGGTGTCCCGATGAGTGAAGAGGCAAAGTCGCAAGAGGGTCAGCCGCAGGCGGAGCAGCCAATGGGCATCTCGGGCCGCATCGCGCAGAAGTTCCTGACGACCCAGATCACCCCGCTGCTGGCGCTGCTGGGCCTGCTGCTGGGCGCGTTCGCGATCATGGTCACGCCCCGCGAGGAAGAGCCGCAGATCAATGTCACCATCGCCGATGTCTTCATCCCGTTCCATGGGGCGACCGCGGAGGAGGTGTCGCAGCTGGTGGCGACACCCGCCGAGCAGGTGCTCTCCGAGATCGAGGGGATCGACGACATCTACTCCACCTCGCAACCGAACATGGCCAAGATCACGGTCCAGTTCAAGGTCGGCGAGAACCGTACCGATGCGCTCGTGCGCCTCTACACGCAGGTCTTTTCCAACCAGGACTGGCTGCCCCAGAACCTCGGGGTGGGCGATCCACTGATCAAGCCCATGGGCATCGACGACGTGCCCATCGTGACCGTGACCCTTTGGACCGAGGACGAAACCCGGGGCGGTCACGACCTGGCCGCGGTGGCGCACGCGATCGAGTCCGAACTCAAGCGCGTCCCGGGAACCCGGGACATCTACACGGTTGGTGGTCCCGACCACGTCGTGCACGTGCGTTTCCGCCCCGAGGCGCTGGCCGGTCACAATCTGGCGGTCGAGGATCTGCGCAATGCCTTGCAGGCGAGCAATTTCAGCCGCGACGCGGGGGTCCTTTACCGGGACAACGCCGAGGTGCTGGTGCAGGCGGGCGATTTCATCACGCGCCCGCAGGATTTCGCCGCCCTGGTGGTCGGGATGAACGACGGCCGGCCGGTTTATCTCTCCGATGTCGCCGAGGTCGTGCAGGGTCCGGGATACGCCACCCAGCGCGTGAGCTTCGGCTACGGGGCCGCGTCCGGCGAGGACGCCCACTTCGGCGAAATGCACCCCGCAGTCACCGTCGCCATCGCCAAGCAGCCGGGCACCAATGCGGTGGACATCGCCAGCGCCCTAGAGACGCGGCTGGAGCAACTCCGTGGCACCTACATCCCCGATGGCGTCGAGGTCAGTATCACCCGCAATTACGGCGCGACCGCGGATTACAAGGCCAAGACACTGATCACGAAGCTGATCTTTGCCACGAGTTCGGTGGTGATCCTGGTCTGGATCGCGCTGGGATGGCGCGAGGCCTTCATCGTTGGCACCGCCGTGGTGATCACCCTGGCGATCACCCTGTTCGCCTCCTGGGCCTGGGGTTTCACCCTGAACCGGGTCTCGCTGTTCGCCCTGATTTTTTCCATCGGAATCCTGGTCGATGACGCCATCGTGGTGGTGGAGAACATCCACCGGCACATGAGCATGGGCAAGAAGAAGTTCCTCGAGGCGATCCCGGAGGCCGTCGACGAGGTGGGCGGTCCAACCATCCTGGCCACCTTCACCGTGATCGCGGCCCTGCTGCCAATGGCCTTTGTCACCGGCCTGATGGGGCCGTACATGAGCCCGATCCCGATCAACGCCAGCCTGGGGATGATCATCTCGCTGGCAGTCGCCTTCGTGGTCACGCCCTGGCTGACGTACAAGGTGCTGCGGCGCCATGCCGAGCGCCACGAGCAGGCAATCCTGTCCGGGAACGAGGAGCACAGCGCCGAGACCGCCTCGAAACAGTTGATGCGGATCTTCAACGTGATCCTGCGACCCTTCCTGGGCACCACCGCCAAGGCCAAGCTGAATCGCCTGTTGATGTTCGCCGGGACGCTGGTGCTGATTCTTGCGTCGGTGTCGCTGGTGTACTTCCAGGTCGTGGTGCTGAAGATGCTGCCGTTCGACGACAAGAACGAGTTCCAGGTGGTGCTGGACATGCCCGAGGGAAGCAGCCTGGAGCACACCAAGCAGGTGTTGGCCGAGATGGGCGACTACATCAAGGGCATCCCCGAGGTGGTGGACGTGCAGATCTACGCGGGCACCGCGGCGCCGATCAACTTCAATGGCCTGGTGCGCCAGTATTACCTGCGCGAGGGTTCGAACCTCGGTGATATCCAGGTGAACCTGACCGCCGCGGCCGATCGCAAGCGCAAGAGCCACGACATCGCGCTGGCGGCCCGGCCCGAGATCAATGCCATCGCCGATCGCCACGGCGCCCGCGTCAAGGTGGTCGAGGTACCGCCGGGGCCGCCGGTGATGTCGCCGATCGTGGCCGAGATCTACGGCCCCGACTACGCCGGCCAGATCGAGATCGCGAAGAAGGTGCGCGAGGTTTTCGAGAACACCCGCTACATCACGGATATCGATGATTCCGTCGAGTATCCGGGGCCGAAGTACATCCTTCGGGTGGATCGTGAGCGCGCGGCGCGCCTGGGTGTATCCCAGCAGTCGGTGGTCAGCGCGGTGGCAACGGCGCTTTCCGGCGAGGATGTGACCTTCCTCTACGGCACCAACGTGAAATACGCGGTGCCGGTGCGCCTGCAGTTCGAGGAGGCCGATCTCGGCAGCCTGGACGCGATCATGGGTCTGCACGTACGGGCACAGACGGGTGCGCTGGTCCCGATCTCCGAGGTCGTCAACGTCGTCGACACCACGCGCGAGCATTCCATCCACCACAAGAACCTGCTGCCGGTGGTCTACGTGATCGGTGATCAGGCGGGTGGCGTGGACAGCCCGCTGTATGGCATGTTCGACCTGTTCTCCCAGTTGCGCGAGAAGCCGATGGCCTTTGGCGAGCCGCTCACCCAGCTGTTCATTGCTCAGCCCGACAATCCGTACAATTTCAGCCTGAAGTGGGACGGCGAATGGCAGGTCACCTACGAGACCTTCCGCGACATGGGGATCGCATATTCGGTCGGCCTGCTGTTGATCTACCTGCTGGTGGTCGTCCAGTTCCGCTCGTACATGGTGCCTTTGATCATCATGGCGCCGATCCCCTTGACGGTGATCGGCGTGATGCCGGGGCATGCGCTGATGGACACCTTCTTCATGGACGCGAAATTCACCGCGACCTCGATGATCGGCATGATCGCGCTGGCTGGCATCATCGTGCGCAACTCGATCCTGCTGGTGGATTTCATCAACTTCGAGATCCGTCGCGGGGTCGAGGTCACCGAAGCGGTGGTGAATGCCGGTGCCGTGCGCGCGAAGCCCATCGTGCTGACCGGGCTGGCGGCGATGGTCGGCGCCGGGTTCATCATTGATGATCCGATCTTCAGCGGCCTGGCGGTCTCGCTGATCTTCGGCATCCTGGTCTCGACGATGCTCACCCTGGTGATCATCCCGGTGCTGTACTACCTCTATGTCCGTTCGCGGGTGGAACTGATCAAGTCGCAGCCGGCCTGATGGGGGGAGGCTGCCCCGGCGCATTCCGGCGCCGGGGTCCGAACCCACGGTGGAGGTTGATATGCAGGTTGAGATGGGAGACGACGGGCTGAACGTATCGGGTATCTCGCGCGATCAGTGCGCGATGCTCGTGGAAGCATTGAAGGCGAGCAGTGATCAGCGCTTCATGGAGGACGCCGATCTGCGTCGCCTGTTCAAGCTGCTGGCCGTGCTGCAGAGCGACGTCTGGGACGACATGACGGCCGGCAGGTTCGATTTCAATTCCTACCGCAGACAGTGAGCCTGGTTCGGTATGCGGACGCCCGGGGACCCCGTTGTCCTGGTGGACCGGACGAACCGGTCACGCGCGAAGGGGCGGCGTTGCTTCGCGCCTGCGGCGCGTTCGCGAGCAGGCTCGCTCCTACAGGGGCCTGACTGGTTGTGTAGGAGCGCGCCGTGCGCGAATCGAGCGGCCTGCAAGGTCGATGCCGGTGGGTGTTTTCCCGCAGGGGGCTGATTCATGTGGCGATCTCTTCTGAACCTGGTCCTGATCGCGGCGGGCGCCTATGCCCTGCTGGTCGCCTTCGTCTACCTGACCCAGGACCGCATGGTCTATTTCCCGACCTCGACGTTGGTCACGACCCCTGACGACCACGGCCTGGAGTACGAGGACGTGGAACTCGTCGCCGACGACGGTGTGCGCCTGCATGCCTGGTTCGTGCCCGCGCCCGATGCGCGCGCCACACTGCTGTTCTTCCACGGCAACGGCGGCAACCTGTCCTACCGCATCGATTCGCTACAGATTTTTCACGACCTCGGTTTGTCCGTGCTCATCCTCAGCTATCGCGGTTACGGGCGGAGCGAGGGCCGCCCGAGCGAGGCTGGGATCCAGCGCGATGCGACGGCCGCCTGGAGGCATTTGCGCGAGGACCGCGGTATCCCGGCCGAGGAGATCGTCGTGTTCGGTCGCTCGCTGGGTGCCGCGGTGGCTGCGGAACTGGCCACGCGCGAGCGCCCCGGCGCGGTGATCCTCGAATCCGCCTTCACCAGCGCCGCAGACCTCGCGGCAGACGTCTATCCCTGGCTGCCGGTGCGCCGGCTGATCCGCTACGAATACGATGTGCGCGGCGCGCTACGCGACATCGACGCGCCAATCCTTATCGCGCACAGTCGCGAGGACGAGATCGTGCCCTTTCGCCACGCCCGGGACCTCAAGGCGGCGGCTGGCGAGCCGGTCTCGCTGCTGGAGATGCGCGGTGGCCACAACGATGGTTTCCTGCGTACCGGTGCGGCGTACCGGCAGGGTCTGAACGCTTTCCTTGAACAGCACCTCGCCCGATGATGGCTTGCAGCCAGGCGGGGTAATTCGCTTGCGCTCATGGGCACCCTGCGCTCCCGCTATGCGGCGCCGGGGGCGGCTTGGGGTGCTACGAACGCTGGGGTGGCGGTTGCCGGAGGGCGCGTCGATAGCTCCACTGGACGAGGTAATCGTCCAGGGCACCTGCCACGCGTTCCATCAGGCGCAGCCACAGGCCGCGGTTGCGCCAGGCTGCATCCGACCATTCCTCGCTGTGTTCGAAGTCGGCGGTGAACAACGCGTCCAGCTTCCCGGCGAACGCCGGGTCCGTCACTGTCTGGTTTGCCTCGAGATTCCAGCGCAGGGTCCAGTGATCCAGGTTGCTGGACCCGATGCTGGCCCAGTCGTCACAGAGGACCATTTTCGCATGCAGGAAGCGTGGCTGGTACTCGAAGATCCGCACTCCGCTGCGGAGCAGGCGGCCGTAGAATCGCCGGCCCGCATGCCAGACGGAGGGATGATCATTGTGCGGGCCGGCGAGCAGCAGCCGGACGTCGACTCCGCGTCGCGCGGCGCGGCGCAGCGCGCGGCGCAGGCGTACGGTGGGTACGAAGTAGGCGGTAGCGATCCAGACCCGCCGCCGCGCCTTGCGAATCGCGGTCAGCACGGAGCGCATCACCGGCCGGCCGCCGGCACGGATGTGGCCCACGACCTGCCCGTCCGCCGCTCCCGGCACGACTTTCGGCGGTGGCGCGGGGAGGGCGATGGGTTGCATGCTCCACTGGCGCCAGCACTGCGCGAACAGGATCTCCCAGTCGGCCACGCAGGGTCCGCGCAAGTCGAGCATCACTTCATGCCAGTGCCGACCGTCCCGCCGTGACTCCGGGTCGAAATCGTCGGTGATGCCCATGCCGCCAACGAAGGCGATCGCTCCGTCCACGGCCAGCAGCTTGCGGTGATTGCGCAGCAGGGACACGCGCCAGCGGCCCAGCCCGAGCGGGTTGTACAGCGCCAGGTGCACCCCCGCCGCGACCAGGCGCTCACGGTCTTCGCGGCTCAGTCCGCGGCTGCCGAAGTCGTCGATCAGCAGGTATACCTCGACCCCGCGACGTGCAGCCCCGGCCAGCGCGGCGATGAAGCGTTCGGCAGCGGATCCGGAAACGAAGAGATACATCTCCAGAAACACCCGCTCCCTTGCGCCTGCGATGGCGTCGAGCATCGCCGGCATGAATTCCCCGCCATCAATATGCAACGCGTAGGCGTGCGGCCCCCTCTGCGGGAAGGCCTTGCGCTCGGGAAGCAGCGCCAGATTGGGCCTCACAGGAACAGCCAGCTCACGATGAACACGGCCGCAATCACCGCCACCACGTCGGCCGACAGCGCCGCGGCGAGGGTGTGTCGTACCCGGCGCACCTGGATCGCACCGAAGTACACCGCAAGTACGTAGAAGGTGGTTTCGGTGGAACCCTGAAGGGTGGACACCAGCAGGCCGACATAGGTGTCCGGCCCGGTGGCCGGGTCCTGCATGATGCCGGCCATGATCCCGTAGGCGCCGGATCCGGACAGGGGCCGCAGCAGGGCCATCGGCAGGGCTTCGGGGGGCATTCCCAGCGGTGTGGTCCAGGGCGCCAGCAGCCCCACGAAGACGCCGAGCGCGCCGCTGGCGCGCAGCATGCCGACGGCGACGAGGATCGCGACCAGGTAGGGGATGATGCGTAAAGCGACCTGGAAGCCCTCCTTTGCGCCCTCGACGAAGACCTCGTAGATGCGCACGCCTCGGGCCACCCCGAACAGCAGGAAGCCGAGGATCAGCCCCGGGATGATCCACGGAGCGATGACCTGCCCGTACAGGATCGTCAGCGGGATGATCGCGAGGACGCCCACCAGCACCAGTGCGCTGACCCAGCCCGGATAGCCTTCGGCCGGGACCTCGATGTTCATCGGCTGCGGCCCACTGGCATCTTTTTCTTCGCCGCCTGCGGCGGCCGGCTCGGATTGATCCGGGGTATCCGGAGCCTCCGGACCTTCCCGCGGTGTGGCCGCCGGCGGCGGGAAGAAGCGCTGCAGCACCAGCGCACTGGTGATTCCCGTGATCGTCGCGAAAAGTGTCGCAAACAGCGTCGTTGGCAGGATGGCCGCCGGTTCCGCCGCGCCCAGGCTCGCGCGCAGGGCGATCACGCCCGTGGGCAGCAGGGTGATGCTGGAGGTGTTGATCGCGAGAAACAGCGCCATGGCGTTGGTCGCCGTGCCCGGGTGCGGGTTGAGCTTGTTCAGTTCCTGCATCGCCCGGATGCCGAACGGGGTGGCGGCATTGCCCAGCCCCAGGATGTTGGCCGAGAAGTTCAGGATCATCGCCCCCATCGCCGGGTGCTCGGGGGGCACGCTGGGGAAGAGTCGCGTCATCATCGGCCGCAGCAGCCTCGCCAGGACGGTCAGCAGCCCGCCGGCCTCGGCGATCTTCATCAGTCCGAGGAACAGGGCCATCACTCCGACCAGCCCGATCGCCAGTTCCACCGCGCTGCCCGCCGAACTGATCGCGGCCTGGGAGAGCTCCTGCATGGGCCGGCTGTCGGTGCCGATTTCGGTGAGTTCCCGCCAGGCGGCGCTGAGAAAGGCGGCGGCAATCAGCACGAAGAAGATTAGGTTCATGGAACGGCGGCGGCTCTCAGCGGTTCTCGCCGCGGGATACGGCGCGCAGGATGAAGTCCAGGACGCGGGTGGGGAGCAGCCATTTCAGTGTGGCGAAGAGGCGGGTGGGGAAGGTGACGCGGTAACGCGCCTTCGGTCGGCGCGCCTCCAGTGCCTGCACCACGGCCTTCAGGACCGCCTCCGGTCCCAGCGTGAACGGGGCTTCGCGCCCGGGGTCGCTCAGGCGTCGCTCGGACCGCTCGTAGGTCTGGCGCCAGTGGCTCTGGCGGGGCCGGATGAAACGTCGGTAGGCCAGGAAGGCATTGGCCCGGAAGCGGCTGCGGATCGGACCGGGCTCGATCAGTACCACGTGGATGCCGCTGCCGTGCAGCTCCTGGCGCAACACGTCGCTGAGGCCCTCGAGCGCGAACTTCGAGCAGACATAGGCGCCGCGCAGGCGCAGCCCGACCAGGCCGAGGACCGAGCTATTCTGGATGATGCGGCCCTCGCCCTGCTTGCGCATGGCCGGGATCAGGGCATTGGTCAGTTCCAGCCAGCCGAGGATGTTGGTCTCCAACTGAGCGCGCAACGCCTGCCGGGACAGGTCTTCCACCGCCCCCGGCTGACCGTAGCCCCCGTTGTTGAACACGGCATAGACGCGGCCGCCGGTGCGCGCCAGCACTTCGTGCGCCGCGCTCTGGATGCTTGCGGAGTCGTCCAGGTCGAGGCGCAGGGCCTCGAATCCCTGGCTTTTCAGCCGCGCGACACATTCGCTCCTGCGCGCGGTCGCGAAGATCCGGTACCCCCTTTCCTTCAGCCCCAGCGCGACGTGTTCCCCGATGCCGGAGGAGCAGCCGGTGATCAGGACCGCTCGGGCGGCCTGGTCCATGTCAGTAGGTCAGGGTCACGACGTTGTCCTCGATCACCTCGCCGATGAAGGCCGCGCCTCCGCGCATGCCGTCCATTTCAGGGATCGCGTTTTCCGGAGTCAGCCCGTTCTCCTTCATCGCGCCGGTGCAGGCATAGAACTTCACCCCGGCCGCGTGGGCATCCTGCATGAAGCTGTAGACTGATTTCTCGCGCGCCGTGCCGGGATGGATGGTCTCCGCGAACCCCTCGATCAACAGGCGCGTGCTCTGCCCGGCGAAGTACATCTCCACCTCAAGATCCATCACCGCCGCCACCGTGGCCTGGAAGAAAGGGGCCCCCAGCGTACCGTAGCGGTCGAGATCCAGGGTCAGCAACATGATCACGATCTTGTCGGCCATTGATTTCCCTCGAGTTTGTCTCTACGCGGCTCTGGACTGCGCGTGCCTTGGCGCGATTGTCGCAGGGTGATGCTTTAATTCGCAAAATTCAGACGCATAATACGCCCATCCTGCCAAGAATCCGGAGTTGCAAACATGCCGATTTACGAATACGAGTGCCGTGACTGCGGCGAAATGACCGAGGTGATCCAGAAAGTCTCTGACCCGGTGCTCACGGATTGCCCGTCCTGCGGTGCCGTCGGACTGACCAAGCTCGTGTCTGCGGCGGGCTTCCGGCTGGCGGGCGGCGGCTGGTATGAGACCGACTTCAAGAAGGACAAGCAGCGGAACCTGAAGGAAGCGCCGAAGGCGGAACCGAAGCCCTCGACCGGTACGGCAGCGCCGGCCACCGCCTGTGCCGGGGGAGGATGCACCCCGGCGGCCAAGGCGGGTTAAGTGCTGATCCACCTTCGCCGTTACCTGATCGCGGGGTTGCTGGTCTGGGTTCCGCTGATCGTCACCGGGCTGATCATCAAGTTCCTGGTGGATATGCTCGACTTCACCATCCTGCTACTGCCTCCCAGTTGGCGGCCGGAGGCGATCCTGGGGTTCAGCGTGCCGGGAACAGGGGTGGTGGTGGCGATCGTGATCGTGTTTCTCACCGGTATCGTCGCGGCGAACATCGTCGGTCGAAAGCTGTTTGACCTGGGTGAGGCGATCGTCGATCGGATCCCCCTGGTGCGGTCGATCTACAGTGCGGTCAAACAGGTGATGCATTCGCTGTTCAGTAACGGCGGACAGTCGTTCCGCCGGGTCCTGATGGTGCAGTATCCGCGCGAGGGGCTGTGGACCCTGGGTTTCCAAACGGGTGTCGGAGTGGGAGAGGTGCAGCACCGCACGGACAAGGACGTGGTGACCGTATTTATCCCGACCACGCCCAATCCCACCTCGGGGTTCGTCATCATGGTGCCGCGTCAGGACGCGATCGAACTGGACATGTCGGTCGAGGACGGCCTGAAGTTCGTGATGTCGCTGGGGGTGGTCGTGCCGGAGTGGCCTGCGTCCGTGAAGGGGCAGCCGAAGGGGCCGTCGAAGCTTGCGCCCGGGGTGCCCAAAACGTAACATCCCATGCCCTTTGCGACCGTCGGGCCAGGGCGCGACGGCGCGACCCGAACAACATGGCGGACACGCCTCATCTGGCTGGGAACTGGCGCAATGCGGACTCATTTCTGTGGACTGGTCACCGAGGCGGAACTCGACTCGGAGGTGACCCTTTGTGGTTGGGTCAACCGTCGCCGCGACCACGGTGGCGTGATCTTCGTGGATTTGCGCGATCACGAGGGGCTGGTTCAGGTGGTCTTCGATCCCGATCGGGCCGAGATGTTCGCCCGCGCCGAGCAGGTCCGCAGCGAATACGTGCTGCGCGTGACAGGGCGGGTGCGTCGGCGCCCCGAGGGAACGACCAACCCGGAACTCAGGACCGGGGCCGTGGAGATCCTCGGGACGGAATTGGAGGTCCTCAACGCCGCCCGTACGCCGCCGTTCCCGCTGGACGATGACGACGTCGGCGAGGAGACCCGCCTGCGCTACCGCTACGTCGACCTGCGCCGGCCGGTGATGCAGGAGCGGATGCGCCTGCGCGCCGCCGTCACCCGCAGCCTGCGGCGCTTTCTCGATGAAGCCGGCTTCCTCGACATCGAGACGCCGATGCTGACCAAGGCGACGCCCGAGGGCGCACGCGACTACCTGGTTCCCAGCCGTACCCATCCGGGCAGCTTTTTCGCACTGCCGCAGTCGCCGCAGCTGTTCAAGCAGTTGCTGATGATCGGGGGCATGGACCGCTACTACCAGATCACGCGCTGCTTCCGCGACGAAGATCTGCGCGCCGACCGGCAGCCGGAGTTCACCCAGCTCGATATCGAGATGGCCTTCGTCGAGGAACGGGACGTGATGGCGCTGAACGAGCGCCTGATCCGCAGCATGTTCCGGGACGTGCTCGGTGTGGAACTCCCGGACCCGTTCCCGCGCATGGGCTACGCGGAGGCAATGACACGCTTCGGCTCGGACAAACCCGACCTGCGCATCCCGCTGGAATTCACCGAACTGACCGACGTGATGCGCGAGGTCGACTTCAAGGTCTTCAGTGGCCCGGCGAACGATCCCGAGGGCCGGGTGGCGGCGCTGCGGCTGCCCGGCGGCGGTGCGCTGTCGCGCAAGGAAATCGATGATTACACCAAGTTCGTGGGCCGTTACGGTGCCCGCGGGCTCGCCTACATCAAGGTCAACCGTCTTGCCGAGGGTCCGGGCGGGTTGCAGTCGCCGATCCTGAAGTTCCTGCCCGAGGCCGTGGTGCAGGCGATCCTGGAACGCACCGAGGCCGCCGATGGCGACCTGGTCTTTTTCGGTGCCGACAAGGCCACGGTGGTGAACGAGAGCCTGGGCGCGCTGCGCGTGCGCCTGGGGCAGGACCGTGGCCTGGTCGTCGAGGGCTGGCAGCCGCTCTGGGTCGTCGATTTCCCGATGTTCGAGTGGGATCCGAAGGAAAGCCGTTTCTACGCGCTGCATCACCCGTTCACGGCGCCCGCCGTGGGGGACCCGGAGGCGCTGCGCGCCGATCCGCGCTCGGCGCTGTCGCGGGCCTATGACATGGTCCTGAACGGCACCGAGGNCGGTGGTGGCTCGATCCGTATCCACAGTCCGGAGATGCAGCGCGCGGCCTTTGACCTGCTCGGAATCGGCGAGGCGGAGGCCGCTGAGAAGTTCGGTTTCCTGCTCGAGGCCCTGACCCTGGGCGCGCCGCCGCACGGCGGCATCGCCTTCGGCCTGGACCGGTTGGTGATGCTGATGGCGGGTGCCGGGAGCATCCGCGACGTGATGGCCTTCCCGAAGACACAGAGCGCGGCCTGCCCGCTCACCGAGGCCCCGGCGAGCGTCAGCGATGCCCAGTTGCGAGAACTGGGGATCCGCCTTCGAGCCCAGCCCGGGGCCACTTAGGTCTGTCCATGCCCGACCCAGGCGATTCCGGACGCATGCGCGCCACCGTCGTCACGGTCCACGGATGGCACATGACCGGATTGGAGATGCTGCTGTTGCGCCGGCGGCTGCGCCATGCGGGTTACGAGGTCCGTGCCTTTCGCTATCCCTCGCGGCGGCAGACGCCGGAACAGGCGGCGCGGCGACTGGCAGCGTATCTGGAGGGGGTGCCTGGCGACGTCGTCCATCTGGTGGCGCATAGCCTCGGAGGCGTCGTCGTACGGCATCTTTTCGCGATTGCGCCGGTGCAGCGTCCGGGGCGGATCGTCATGTTGGGCAGCGCCCTGGCCGGGAGCCGGGCCGCGGCCCTCATGGCGCGCTCCAGGCTGGGACGCCTCTGGCTGGGCGCGGCGCTGGATCGCGGACTGCTGGGTGGCAGTCCGTTGCTGCAGGGGCGCAGCATCGGGATGATCGCGGGCAATCGGGGCCTGGGCCTTGGGAGCCTGCTGCCCACACTGCTGCCGCAACCGCATGACGGTACGGTCGCGGTACAGGAGACCGAGGCCCCCGACGTGATCCGGCACCTGCAGGTGCCGCACGGCCATTTCGGGCTGTTGCTCTCGCCCCGGGTGGCGGATGCCGTGATCCGGTTTCTGAAAACCGGTGAGTTCTGACCGGGTTCCGTGCCGCCGCGTTTGCGTTGCACCGGCTCGGCAATGCCCGGGGACCCGGGTACACTGGCATGGATCATGATGCAAACGCTTTCTACAGCATTTACAGCGAAATACGGGACATACGATGGCCGGTCATAGCAAGTGGGCGAATATCCAGCACCGCAAGAATGCCCAGGACGCCAAGCGGGGCAAGCTCTTCACCAAGCTAATCCGTGAGATCACCGTGGCGGCGCGCACCGGGGGTTCGGATGCCAGTTCCAACCCGCGCCTGCGTCTGGCCACCGACAAGGCCCTGGCAGCGAACATGACCCGTGACACCATCGATCGCGCAGTGAAGCGCGGCGCCGGGGAGCTCGATGGCGTGAACTACGAGGAGATCCGCTACGAGGGCTATGGCCCGGGCGGCGCCGCGATCCTGGTGGACTGCATGACCGACAACCGGAACCGTACCGTTGCCGAGGTCCGCCATGCCTTTACCAAGATGGGTGGGAACCTCGGCACCGATGGCTCGGTGGCCTACCTGTTCGACAAGAAGGGCGTGATCAGCTTTCCCCCTGGCACGGACGAGGAGGCGGTCATGGAGGCGGCGCTGGAGGGCGGCGCAGAGGACGTGCTGGTGGATGAAGACGGCGCCATCGAGGTGCTCGCCGACCCCGAGGACTTCGATGGTGTCAGCGCCGCGTTGCGCGAGCGCGGTCTGGAACCCGAGAACGCGGAGGTGACCATGCGCGCGGGCACCGTGGCACCGTTGGACGACGAGACTGCGCAGTCCGTGCTGAAGCTGCTCGACCTGCTCGATGACCTGGACGACGTGCAGAACGTCTTCACCAACGCCGATTTCCCCGAATCCGTGACCGGCGGCTGAGGCGGATGCGCATCCTTGGCATCGACCCCGGCTCGCGCGTGACCGGATTCGCGGTGGTGGATGCGCAGGGCAACCATCTCCAGGCCTGCGGCTTCGGCGTGATCCGCCCCGGAGACGGCGAATTGCCCGAGCGTCTCGGCGAGATCTTCGCTGGCGTGGTCCGTGTGATCGCCGAGCTGCGACCTGCGGCGCTCGCGATCGAGACGGTGTTTCTCGCCAGGAATGCGCAGTCGGCGCTCAAGCTGGGGCAGGCCCGCGGTGCGGCGATCTGCGCCGCGACCCAGGCCGGATTGCCGGTCTTCGAGTATGCACCGCGCGCGGTGAAGCTTGCGGTGGTGGGCAGCGGGCGGGCGGAAAAGGCCCAGGTGCAGCACATGATGCGACAGATCCTGCAGATCTCGGAGCCGCTGACCGCCGATGCGGCGGACGCGCTGGCGGTCGCCGTGTGTCACGCCCATACGCACCANACCCGCGGCTATGCGAGTCGCCATCTGGCGGCCCTGGCGGCGCGGTCGTGATCGCGCGGCTCGAGGGCATCCTGCGCACGCGCGATCTGCACAGCGTGCTGCTCGACGTGGGCGGGGTCGGGTACGAGATCGAGGTGCCGTTGTCGACGCTGGCCAGTCTGCCCGAGGCCGGTGCGCCGGTCGTGCTCTTCACCCATCTGGTGGTCAGGGAGGACGCGCACGTCCTGTTCGGGTTTCTGCGCTCACGTGACCGCGATCTGTTCCGGCGCCTGATCCGGGTCAACGGGATCGGTGCCCGACTGGCACTGGCGATGCTTTCGACCATGGCGGCCGACGAGCTCGCAGGCCATATCACGGGCGGCAACGTGGCCGCGCTGACGCGCGTTCCGGGCATCGGGAAGCGGACCGCGGAGCGGGTGGTGCTCGAGTTGGGTGAGCGTCTGACCGAACTGGGTTTCGGCGCCGCCGTCGGCGGGGATGCCGGCGCACCAGGGCGCGGCATCGAGCGTGAGGCGGCGGCGGCACTCGAG
>SL_5KL_010_SEDDRAFT_10001242_pt1 | contig 15567 bp, 12 predicted proteins | sample SodLakKL_010_SED_FD_9118 | JGI IMG/M metagenome (IMG submission 9118)
GCCGGCCGATCCTGGCTCGCAATCCCCCGTGCGGGCTCGTCCTCGAGGTGACGGGTGACGAACCGCTTTGCGATAAGGGCGAGACGGGCGTCTCCGCTGCTCTCTCCGGACCCATCTCCAGCCGCCTCGGGAACCGTATACCTGTCCCCCTCGAGGCCGTCCTGTGCTTGCTCGAGCAAGAGACTCGCAGTGAAGACCTCGTAGATGAAGTGGGCCAGTTCCTTCGCCTGTAATTGGGCGTATTCGTCGTCAGCCTCGGCCAGGGTTCCAAGGGTCGCAACAAGTTCCTCGAACGCGCGTCCGGTACTGTCTCTCGCGTCCGTCAGCACTGGATGCTCGACTGCGTCGAGGCGCGTCTGGATCGCGTCAAAGAGCGGCTCGTGGGCGGCTTCGCGCTCGAGTGCTCGCAGGACGTCGAGTGAGAGGATGTTCTCGGTGCCCTCCCAGATCGGGAGCACCTGGGCATCGCGCAACAGGCGATGGGTCACGAACTCGTTGACGTAGCCGTTGCCGCCCTGGATCTCCATCGCGTACGAGGCGGTGTCGACGGCGAGACGGCCCGTCCGGGCCTTCGCGATGGGAATCAAGAGCCGCATGAGCCGGTAGGCTCGGTCGGCGGCGTCTTCGTCGACGTCGTCAGGAGACAGCCCCTCGAGGTCGCCGCGACGGGCGCGTTCGGCCCGCTCGCGTAGCGAAAAGAGGCGGGCGGCCTCCATGGTGTACGCCGTGGCAGCCTCGTGGTCGACAGTCATGTCCACGAGGTCGCGACGCATCAGGGGGTACTGGTCGATCGACGCCCCGAACGCCTCACGGTTTGCGGCCTTGACGGTGCTCTCGAGCAATGCCCGGCCAACCAACCCACAGGAGCCGATCGCGTTCGACAGTCGCTCGAGGTTGAGCATTTCTGCCATCTGTTTGAATCCCGCACACTCCTCGCCGATGCGGAACGCCTTCGCTCCCTGGAATTCGACCTCGCCAGTGGGGACCGCGATCGTGCCGAGTTTGTCCTTCAGTCGACGATACACCTGGTCGTTGGTCTCGCCGTCGATTTCGTGGGGGACGAGAAAGAGCGAGAGCCCGGCCGTTCCGTCCGGCGCGCCCTCGGTTCGGGCGAGCGCTAAGGTTCCCTGGGCGTCGATGTTCGAACAGAACCACTTCTCGCCGGTGAGTCGATAGCAGCTGGCCGTCTCGTCCCACGTCGCACGCGTCTCCGTCGCGCCCACGTCACTGCCACCCTGTTTTTCGGTGAGAAACATTGCGCCCTCGATCAGGTCGTCGTAGGTACGGCTGGTGAGGCCCTGGTAGTAGTCCTCGAGGGCCCCATCGTCGAATTTCTCGAGCACTAACGCGGCACCGGCGGTCATGGCGACGGGGCAGTTGAACCCCACGTCGGCATAACAGAGCAGGTACTGCATGACCAGGTTGTGCGTCAGGGGCATAGGGTCGTCCCGACCCGGTGGGGCCGCGAACGAATCGGCCACGATCCCCGATTCGTAGACCAGTTCTTCGTTCTCGAGTTGTTCCCGCGGATAGCGGACCCGGTTGCTGACCTCGCCGTGTTTGTCGTAGGTTTCGAGTTCCGGCCCGTGGTCGTCGATCACGTCCGCGTTGTCCGCGACTGTGTGCCCGATCAACTCGCCGAACGCCTCGAGGCGGTCGTTCGCCCAGGTGTACTCCTCGTCCGTGTACGTCCGTCTGACCTCCCGCTGGATCGTCCGATCGAGCGTCCAGTAGTTGCAGTGGCGGCCTTCCTCGAGGTCGCCGTACTCGATCCCATTGTGCATAATTGATCACTCGGGTGCGAAGCTAATAAAATGGGTCGAGAGCGCTCCCACGCTGGGCACGCACGTGTAGCCGACTTCGAAAGAATCACGCTCGTCGGAGCGCTAGAGCTACTATTGTGAGCCATTCACGCGCCGTTCTGGTCTACGACGGCCGAAGACGGCCGTTTCGAACGGTTGCCAGCGCCTTCACCTACCGGATGGAGGACGTCGTTGCTGTCCCCTGGGAATCCGAACGCATCCAGGCGTTTCTCGAGGCCCAGTTCGGCCGCCGCCCGTTCGTCTTTTTACTCATCGAAGACGACGTCGTTCACGCCGGTAGGATGGCGGTCGAGCGGGCGATCGCCGCCCGCGGGTTGGGCACCCAGGCCGCCAGTGCGTTCGAACGGCTGTATCCCACCATCGCCGATCCGTTCGGCCGACTGGTCCACGGCGAAGCACCCGCGGATATCCACGGGAGCTACCCGCTCGAGCCTGCCGCTCGCGAGTATCTCGATCCGATCCGCTCACCGCCGGGAGAGTCCGCTCGAGAGACCTAACTTCGCTCTCCGCAATCGATCGTCACCACCCGTCTGTCTCCCCGAGTTCCGCGAGCGCCGTTCGCACCGCCGTCTCGATCGGCGTCTGTTCGATCGGGATCACACGCTGGATGTCGGCGTCCTCGTCCACCGTCACCGGATTTCGCATACTCTCGGCCAACGCTCGAGCAACCGGGTACGCCACGTCGGTGGTGAGGCGAAGCCAGTGAGAGGACAGTTCGGGCGTCATCACCGGCACCGGCAGAATGTAGACGCGTTTGCCCTTCTCGCTGGCAGTCAGTCGAAGCAACGACTCGTACGACCAGACCGTCGGCCCGCCGATGTCGTACGTTTCTCCCCGGGTCTCCTCGACCTCGAGCAGGGCAACGAGATAGGTGATGGTGTCCCCAATCGCGATCGGTTGACAGGGGGTCTGGACCCACTCGGGGACGACCATCACGGGGAGGCGCTCGCTCAGATCCTGGAGAATCTGGAAACTGGCACTCCCCGCGCCGATGATGACGGCCGCTCGGAGGACGGTCAGGTCGTAACTCCCGCTCTCGAGCAGCGTTTCGACCTCGCGGCGTGACTCGAGGTGTGGCGAGAGCTCGAGATCGCTGCCGCTGATACCGCTGAGATAGATGACCCGATCGACGCCGGCGTCGGCGGCGACGTCACGGAACGCGGTCGCGTAGCGTCGGTCGCGCTCGGCGAAATCGTCGGCGGTCAGCGAGTGGACGAGGTAGTAAGCGACGTCGACGTCAGCACAGAGCCCCTCGAGTGAGTCGGGGTCGTCGAGGTCGCCTTCGAACGGCTCGACGCCGTCGGGGAACGACTCGGTGGTGGCGTTCCGGGAGAACGCAACCACCTCGTGACCGCGTGCTGAGAGCGCCTCGACCAACCGTTCCCCGACGAATCCAGTCGCCCCCACCACGAGCGTGCGCATGGCGGTTGGTAGGGGCGAGTCCGTCAATAGCGTTTGGCTCGGCGATGGAGGGACAGGGTTTCACCGATCGGCTCCCAGACTCGCTCGAGGCGAGTCTCCGGGAAGAGCGCCCACGAGTGAGTTGGGGCGGGCTCGGTCGCCGCGACGGGCGTGTGTGGGTCGTGGCCCGTGAGTTGGGGTGGGGGGAACGCGCCACAGCACGCTTGCCGACTGCGTTCACCCGGCTGTGACACGGAATTGTTTTTGCCCTCGTGGGTCGTTCTGTGATATGCACGACGAGCGTACCGAACCAGGAACGATTACCTGGGCCAGAGATTGCTCTCCATTATTGCGGTCATTTGCAACACGGTATCGAGAAACCACGCCGTTCGACGGCCGTTCGATCGCCGTGTCGGCTCCGCTTACCCCCCACACTGGTCTCTTCGTCGAGACCCTCCGCGAAGGCGGCGCGTCGGTCGCCGTCACCGGTGAACTGGGAAGTACCCACCAGGACGTCGTCACCGAACTCGAGTCCCGAGATGGGATCACCACGTATGCCCACCAGGGGATGACCGCCGAGGAGCTGGTGGAGGGACAGCGGACGCTCCTCGAGTCGGGCCCCGACCTGATCGCCGACGACGGCTGTTATCTGGTGAGCAGGGTCCACGACGAGTTCCCGGATGCCGCCACGGAGGTAATCGGGGCCTGTGAACAGACGACCGGCGGTGTCACCCGTCTTCGGGCGATGGACGACACGGGCGTGCTGGCGTTTCCGGTCTACAACGTGAACAACACGCCGATGAAGAATCACTTCGACAACGTCCACGGAACCGCAGAGAGTACACTCACGTCGATCACCTCGATCACGAACACGATGCTCGCCGGTTCGGTCGCCGTTGTCGCGGGTTACGGCCATTGCGGTCGGGGTCTCGCGAACAAACTCAACTCCCTCGGTGCGCGGACGATCGTCACCGAAATCGACCCGCGCCGTGCGCTCGAGGCACTGGCAGACGGCCACCAGGTTACCTCGATGAAAGCGGCCGTCACCGACGCTGACTATCTCATTACGACGACTGGTAACTATCGTGTCGTGCGTCGGGAACACTTCGAATCCATAGCCGATGACGTCATCATCGCCTCGGCTGGGAGCGCGATCGAGATCGATGTCGATGCACTCACCTCGCTTGCACAGGACGTTCGACGCCCAAAACCGGGGCTCGAACGCTACGTGCTCCCCGATGGCCGACGGGTGAACCTGCTGACTGCGGGCCAGGTCGTCAACCTGTCGGCACCGGACAGTGCTGGGAATCCAAGTGACGTGATGGATATGACGTTCGCGATGATGGCTCGGAGTCTCGAAGAACTGGCAAACGGTGTCGAGCTCCCACCAGGACTGCACCCGGTTCCGGATCGTGTCGACCGGGCAGTCGCACACGAAAAACTCGAGGCGATGGGTGTCGACATCGACGCGGTGACGGACGAACAGGCCGCGTATCTCGATCGCTGGGAACGACACGGGAGCCTCGACGAGACAGACGAAACCTGAGTGGCTTGCCGATCAGGACCGATCGCCGAGACTGACCTGGTTGAACTTCTGGCTGTGTTGGCTTCCGAACATGTTGAGGTTTTCGACCCACTCGTAGGCATACCGCTCGTAAATCGGGTGATAGAGCGGCAGTTGCGTCATGTCCTCCCAGTTAGCCTGTTCGATCGTCTGGTAGGCCTCTTCACGCACGGCGCGGTCATCGTCGCTGGGCAGTCGGTGGTCCTCGTAGCGCTCCCAGGCTTCTGCGGCCGTCTCGGCGGCCTCACTCATCTCGTCACCCTGGCCCCACTGCGTCCAGGTGAACGGGTTCGGATAGGCGAACTGTAGGGTCGCGTCAGCCTCTGCCCACTCGAGTTCGTTCCACGTCGCGAAGATTTCGATGTTCCCCTCGATCGCCTGGTTGGTCAGCGTCGTCGATGGGGCTTCGCTCACCGAGAGGTCGATGTAGGCACTCTCTGCCTGGTCACGTAGGACACTCGCGATCTCTCCCCATTCGGAGGCCTGTGAGTCAGACGGGTGCTCTAAGGTCACTTCGTAGCGATTGTCCGGGCCGTACCCGGCGTCTTCCATCACCTGTTGTGCTCCCTCGATATCGCTCTCGCCGTAGCCGTACGGATAGTCCGATTCGGCGAGTTCGTCGTACGCTTCGACGCCGCCGGGGAACGCCGCTGGCGGTGTCAGGAAGTACGCCGGGGTCCCCTGTCCCCGAACGGCTTGCTCGGTGATGTTCTCCTGGTTGATCAGATACGCAATCGCCTGCCTGACCGGCCGATCGACCTCGAGCGTGTTGAACAGGAGGTACTGCGTTCTGAGCGACGTCACATCGGCGTACTCGAGCATCACGTCGTCCTGCACCGGACCGTAGGTTCCGTACCGCCGGCCATCATCGTCTTGGTCCTCGATCTCGAGGAGGTCCGGATCGAACTGCGAACGGGGTAACTCGAAGATATCCGCTTCCTGATTCATCGCCCGGTTGTACACCGCGTTCGGATCTTCGAGTTCTTGCCACCGGACACCATCGAGTTCGGCCACCTCGCCGTGGTAGTCGTCGAAGCGTTCGACCTTGATGAAGTTCCCACGATCCCACTCCTCGAGGACGAACGGCCCGGTGCCGTACGGGCGTGCAGTCGAGAACTCGTCGTACTCCATCTCGCCGTCGTAGCCCTCGATGTCGCCGACGATCCCCTCCGGGACGATCGAGAACCGGGGATCTGCGAGATTCCCCAGCGTCCCGTGGAACGGTGTCTCGAGGGTCATCTCGACGGTGTATTCGTCTACCGCTTCGACGGCGAGTGAATCCGGAACGATGTTTTCGTCGTCGTCGACCTCGTGTTCGACGGACATGACGCCCCCAACGATCCGATTTTCGTGACCGCTGTTGTTCTCGGACTCGGCGAGTCGTCGCCACGAGTACACCACGTCATCTGCCGTCAGTTCGCTGCCGTCGTGAAACGTCACTCCCTGCTTCAGTTCGAAGGTGTACGTTAGCGCGTCATCGGAGATGTCGTAGTCCTCGGCCAGTTCGCCCGTGACTGGAAACGTCCCGTTTTCGTACGTGAACAGCTGCTCGTGCATCTGCCACTTCGACCGCGCTGAGGCCGGCCCAGCGGTGGTAATCGGGTCCAACGACGACTCGGCGATCTGAATCGACTGCAGCACCTGCTCGTCGACCTCTGTCGTGTCATCGTCTCCGACCTCCCCTGGGTCGTCACCTTCTTCGACTGGATCGTCGGCGCTCGTACAGCCGGCCAGCGCCACTGACGTCACCGCACCCATCCCCACTAAAAACTCTCGTCGATCTGAATGTCCGCTCATGTGCGTTCTCTGCAGTCGACCCACTAAAGCCTATTGCGAGCCCGTCTTCTTGCCGGTTCGTCGCCCGTCGACCCCTCGAGTATCTTCGTTCGAGGTTTGGGTGCTCTACCCGGGAGCGGACGCCATCGACTCCAGTCGGGGAGTCACCTTTTTCCACGCCGGTACGTATCCTCGACCGTGACCGATACTGGACGCACACGCGGAGCTGAGGGAAACGACGATCGCTCACCATGGGGTCGCCTCTTGGACGAGATGGACCGTCTCGCCGCTGCCCTCGAGGCTGAGGGATGGACGACCCTTGCTCTCCCGGCGGGGGAGGCGGTAGCAAAGCCACTCACTGGACGCCACAGCCACCGCTCGACGGCTGACGCGCCGACATCTCCATCCGACCCGGGATCGGCGGACGAGTCGACGGACCCGGGTGGAACCGATCAGTTCGGGTTCACCTACGTGGTGTCGAAAAGCGGGGCCGAACGGTTCGACGAGCTCTTCGTTCCGGAGGGATTCCCGAAAACGGCGGTTTATCAGGCGACGACGGCAACACACCTGTATCTGCTGACGGTTGCCAAAGACCTCGAGACCTCGGTTGCCATCTTGATCGCAGGCGTCTTCGATCGGGCCTCTTTGACCGGTTGTGAACGGGTGGCGAACGAGCGAGGCGTGATGTATACACACGTACAGAAGATCGACGGGACCCACCTGGGCTCGTTCGCTCACGACGACCCATCGCCGTTTTTTCCAGCCACGAACACCTCCCGGTGATGAATCACCCGGGGGTCGAATTCCGGTTGCCGGTCCCAGAACCAATATATGTGCTTAGTTCAATGGGGCTGAGTGTGAAGTGGTAGTGAATCTTCCCCCGCTTTCCGGTGTCTCAATGGTGTCCGGCTCTCCGGTCGATCTGACATGAGTCGGTGGCAGTACTTCTTGCGTCGGCTTTTCCTTTCGATTCCAGTGTTAGTTCTTGGAGCTACAGCGACGTTCGTTATCTTCCGGTTCGGGCCAATCGACCCGGCTGCCGCGATCGTCGGCGAGGCCGCAACCGAATCCTCTCGAGAGGCATACGAGCGGGTTCGGGAACAACTCGGCCTCACCCAACCCGTCGGCACGCACTATCGCGAGTACATGACCGACTTGTTCACGTTGAACCTGGGTCAGTCCTGGGTGATCGCTCCCGGAACGGACACACTCGATCTGTTGCTCATCTACGCCCCTCGAACGCTCTGGTTGGCGTTCTGGGCCGTGCTGATACCGATATTCATCGGCATTCCACTCGGGATCTACGCCGGCCTTCGTGCGAACACGGCGGCTGACTATTCGATCTCGGTGTTCGGGATCGTCTGGCGGGCGATGCCGAACTTCTGGCTCGCGATTATTCTCCTTGGCGTCCTCTCACAGTCGAGTTCGCTCATCGGTATCGACTGGTCCTCACTCATCGTCGACACGCCGGTAACCGGTCCACCCGATCTGTCGAACCTCAGCTCTCCGTCCGGCTTCCTCGCGGCGACGAAACAGATTCTCCCGGCGGCGATCGTCCTCGGCTCGGCCTCGATGGGCAGTGAGCTTCGGATCGCTCGGACGGCCGTGCTCGAGACGATCAACTCACCCTACGTCGAAGCGGCGAAGGCAAACGGAGTCACCCAGCGCTCGCTCGTCTGGAAACACGTCCTCAGAAACGCGCTCGTCCCGCTGGTTCCGACGATCACGAACGAGGCGTTCCTCCTCATCGGCGGCTCGGTCATCGTCGAAGTCGTCTTCGGTATCAACGGCTTGGGCTGGCTGTTTTTCACGGCGGCGACGAACGGTGACATCCCGGTCGTCACCGCACTCGTGTTCGTCTTTATTCTCGTCGTCGTGGCGATGAACCTCATCCAGGACCTCCTCTACGTCCTGATCGACCCCCGGGTCGGGTACGAAGGAAACTAACGACTATGGATTCACCCTCACTCACCGACCGATTACGCGACAACCCAACCCCGGCAGTCGTCTGGGTGCTCGGGCTCTGTCTCTTACTCGGAGCCGAGCTCAGTTCGATCGCTGGGGCGCTCGTGGATGCCGGTGGAAGCGTCGCCAACGGACTCGACTCGGTGTTCGGAGCCATCACTGTGGACGCCGTCACCGCCGGCGATCCGACCGCGCTTTTGATACTGGGCACGCTGGCTCTCCTCTTTCTCGGCGTTGGCCTGGCCGTTGTGCCTCGAGTGCCGTTCTCGCTCTCTCGTCGCATCGGTGAGCACCTCTCGTACGAACGCAGGATGTTACTCGACGCGGTGATCGTTGCCGTAGCGCTCGGGCTCGTCGCGACCGTGTCGATCTGGGCCGGTCTCGTCGACCTGCTTCGTGTCGGTGGCTCTCCGCTCTGGACGGGACTCGAGTGGCTCGCCGAGCGGCCGAACCTGACGTCTCGAGAGCTGATCCCAAACGAGGGGTACCAGGTAGCTGACGGAACGTGGCACGGGACGTTCCTCGGCCTCTCACCTGCCGTTGCGTGGACGCTCCGGGTCCTCGTCGTGTTTGCCTACGTTGGGCTCTGGCTCGGGTGGCTCTGGGCCGGGTACTGGTGGTATCGGACACACTACCGACAGGCCGACTGGACACCCCGTGACGACATGGTCCAGCGGCTTCGAACGCACCGATGGGGGCAGTTTGGGATGGTCGTCGTGTGTCTATTCCTGACGATGGCGGTGTTCGCCCCGTCGCTCGGAACGACAACCGCCGAGGCGGACATCTACGCCCCGTTCTCACACACGATCGAGTACTTCGACGACTCGAGCGGTGAGGTGGAGACGATCACCGTCGGCGAAGCGAACCAGCAAACGCGGTCTGTCGGCTACGAAGCTGAGAACGTTGGCCCGTTGAGCTACGATCAGTTCGATCGGTTCCATCCGTTCGGCACGTTGACCGACGGAAAAGACCTGCTCACCTTCCTGGTTCACGGCGCTCGCGTCTCGTTGCTGATCGGTCTGTTGAGCGTTGGACTGAGTGCCGCGTTCGCCACGATGTTTGCCCTGATCTCCGCGTACTACCGTGGACTCGCCGACCTGGTGTTGGTCATCACGGGCGATACCATCATGGGCGTTCCACGGCTCCTGTTGCTCATCCTCCTGACCGTCCTCTTTGCGGAGACGTGGTTGGGGTCGATCTACGACGGGGGGGTTCTCCTGGCGGTCATCCTCGCGGGAACTGGCTGGCCCTATCTGTGGCGTTCGTTCCGTGGACCCACGTTACAGATTTCCGAAGAGGAGTGGGTCGACGCCGCACGAAGCTACGGCCAGACGCCGATCGGCATCATGCGATTGCATATGCTTCCCTATCTCGTTGGCTACCTCTTGATTTACAGCTCGCTCGTCCTCGGCGGCGTTATCCTCGCCATCGCCGGCCTGTCGTTTCTCGGGCTCGGGATCACCGCACCGACACCCGAGTGGGGACGCGCAGTGGACCTCGGCCGGGAGTACGTCGCCACGACGTCCTGGCATATCTCGTTGATCCCGGGCCTTCTCATCACGCTCGTGGTCACGGGGTTCAACGCACTCGGTGATGGGCTTCGTGACGCGATCGATCCCAAAGCGGATGGCGACATCGCGACCGATACGGAGAGTCAGTCTCGAGGTGGTGGTGTATGACCGACCCGATCCTGTCGATCGAGAACCTCCAAACGACCTTCCACACGGATAAGGAGACGATCAGAGCTGTGGACGGGGTTTCGTTTTCCGTCGGCCCCAAAGAGACGCTCGGAATCGTCGGCGAGAGTGGCTCCGGAAAGAGCGTGACCGCGCGGTCGATTCTCGGCCTGGTCGACGGTCCCGGTCGGGTACATCCGGACAGCTCGATCCGGTACCACGATCCGGCGTTCGTCCAACGGATTGCCCGACGCCATCCCGACGCTGTCCGATACCTCGAGGACGACCGAGACGACGGTGACGCGTACGTGTTCCTCGAGGATGCCTCGAAAACGGGCCAGGACCTCGAGGTCGCGTCGGGGTGGGTCGACCTCGTTCGGGCCCCCGAATCCGTCATCGAAGCGGCTCGCGGGAGTGAGATCGCGATGGTGTTTCAGGACGCTCTCTCGAGTCTCAACCCGGTATTCACGGTCGGGAACCAGCTCAAGGAGTTGCTTCGCATCCACCGAGGGGTGACTGGTGGGGAGGCGACGACTGTCGCCGCGGAGTTACTGGAGAGCGTGGGCATTCCCGATCCGAGACGACGGTTGAAGGAATTCCCCCACCAGTTCAGCGGCGGGATGCGTCAGCGGGCCGTGATCGCGATGGCACTCGCGTGCGATCCGACCGTGTTACTCTGTGACGAGCCGACGACCGCACTCGACGTCACGATCCAGGCGCAGATCATCGAACTGCTCGAGCGGCTCCAGCGTGAACGCGACCTTTCGATCGTGTTCATCACTCACGACATGGGTGTGATCGCCCAGATCGCCGATTCGGTCGCGGTAATGTACGCCGGAGAGATCGTCGAGCGAGCCCCGGTCGATGTGCTTTTCGAGTCACCAGCGCACCCATACACCAGCGGCCTCCTCGAGAGCATTCCCGGGCTCGCTCATGGCAGGGACCGGTTGCCGACTATCGAGGGGAGCGTTCCCACCCCGAACGAACCACCAGTCCAGTGTCGGTACGCACCCCGATGTCCCAAGGCGTTCGAACAGTGTCGGCGCGTCCACCCCCAATCGGTGCCGGTCGACGTGTCGCCGGAACAGGGGCTGGACTCACACTTCGGTGACGCAGAGGGGGTAAGTGGCGGGAGCGATCACGACGACCACCGCGTCTCGTGTCTGTTGTACCCAGAGTCACTCCCGGAAGCCGACCGACTCGAACTCCATAGAGCGAGAAGCGACGATCGGGCTGTGTCAGCAATCGAGACAGCAACCGGAGGGGAATCCGATGAGTGACGAACTGACGGCGACACCGAGAAACCAGCAGCGACAGACGCGTGATGACCTGGACACCTCGAGCGCTGACAGTGACCCACTCGTCGTCGTCGACGGCTTGCGAACGTACTACGAGAGTGACGCACTCATTGGGGGCTCGCCGGTCAAAGCCGTCGACGGTGTCTCTTTCGACATCGAACGCGGTGAGACGCTCGGTATCGTCGGCGAGAGCGGATGCGGGAAAACCACGCTCGGTCGCAGTATCCTCCGACTGGAAGAGCCCACTGAGGGGCGTGTCCTCTTCGACGGCACCGACTTGACGACACTCCAAGGGCGTCAGTTGCAGCAGTGGCGACAGCACGCCCAGATCGTGTTACAAAACCCGACGTCGAGTATCAACGAGCGAATGACGGTCGGTCGAATCGTTCGGGAGCCACTCGACGTTCACAACTGGCAATCACCATCGGAGCGTCGCGAACGCGTCTTCGACCTCCTCGAAACGGTCGGTCTCGAGTCCGAACACTACTACCGGTACCCACACCAGTTTTCGGGTGGCCAACGACAGCGTGTGGGCATCGCTCGTGCCCTCGCGTTACAACCGGAGTTCCTCGTCCTGGACGAACCCGTGAGCGCACTCGACGTGAGCGTGCAGGCGAAGATCCTCAACCTCTTGATGGATTTACAAGCGGAGTTCGATCTTACGTACTTGCTCATCGCCCACGACCTCAGCGTGGTTCGACACGTCTGTGATCGCGTCGGCGTGATGTACCTCGGCAAGATCATGGAACTCGGACCGACCGAAGACCTCTTTCAGTCTCCAGCAAACCCGTATACGCACTCGTTACTGTCGGCAATCCCGCAGCCTGATCCGTCGGCCGGCACGAACCGGATCACGCTTCGGGGTACCCCACCGAGTCCCCGACACCCGCCGACAGGATGTGTCTTCTCGACTCGCTGCCCCTTCAAAATCCGACCGGCGGAACACGACGACATCGGGGACCAGGAGTGGGAACGGATCGAGGCGTTCAGGGACATCTTGCGTGAACGCGATCAGGCTGACATCACGGTCGTCGAACGACTCAAGGGTCGACTCGGGTTGGAGACCCGATTCACCCCACTCGAGGAGGTCGTCTCGGAACTGTTCGAGGACGTTTCCTATGCCGCGCCGATCGAAGACGACCTCGAAGAGGCGACGACACTCGCTTGTGCCGGTGACATCTCCGAGGCCAGAGCAAGCCTCACCAGGGCGTTCGGCTCCGTCTGTGAAACGGACCGACCGACGCCCCACGCCGTCGCCGATCAGCGGGTGAGCCGCTGTCATCGACATCTCGAGGAGTACGCCGATCCAGACGACGTCCTCGAGCACGAGCACGAGCACGAGCAGCCGTAGATCACGATACCGATCACTGGCCAGCGACGTGTCGGGAGTTATCTCGCTGATTTGTACCGGGGTTGATTAGGGAACCTTCTCGAGGCGCGTCCGTGGGAAGACGTACACACGCAGAGACTTGGGTACAGGACCGTTTCTCGCTACGGTGGCGTGGGGATAGACCGCACCGACGACTGGCACGTCCGGGTCGTATCGGCTGTTGGTGGCGTAGTCAGCGACGGTCGTCTCGGCCGACCGGATACGGACTGCATCGGCTCGTCGCTCGGAGACATCGACGACGGTGAGTCGATCGCCAGTCTCACGATCACGGACACGATCACCTGGAGAGATGGTGTGGTTCGGACAGTAAGACGGTTTAGCACGCTTCGCTTCGGGGGCGTCTTCGTCGACGAATACCGGTTCGGCGCAATCGAAACAGGGGACGTCGATTTTTCCCGGCGGAGGCGAACGCTTTTCGGTGATCTCGATGGCAACCCGTCGGACGTGCTTACATCGGGCGTTCCGGAAGACGTGATCCGGACAGGTACACCGACCTGCGGGAAGGTCGATCAGATAGGTACTCCCGCTCGCGGTTTCGACCTCGTAGAGGCCGCCGCCGAGGGGCAGGACCGACATCGGTTCGACTCGAGCGCGGACCGAGCGGTCCTCGAGGCGGGCGGTAGCAGGCAGTGGCAGTGACGTGGGTGGTGACGCTGTTGTGTTCATGGGTGCGTCGGATGGGGTGGGCGGTCGGGAGGCGATTCGAATATAATACGGGCTCGAGGCTCCTAAGTGACTCGCCAGTCACGCAGGCGACTATACATGGCGAAAGAAATGAACTCCCTCAGGCCCGAACCCGCTCGGTCGTCAACGTTTCGAGGGTGGCTTCGTACTCGTGGTCGGGTCCCTCGAGCGAGAGCCGTGTGTCCTCGTCGATGTCGGCAAACCGGACGAGCAGAGTGAACGTGCCGTCGTCTTCGACCTGGGTGATCTCTGTCTGGCGGCCGTCCGCGGTGGTGAGCCAGACGTACGCGCCGGCGTTGGCCGGGTCGCTCTCACCCACGATTTCGTGCCCTTCGAGTGCGGCCGTCTCATCCTCGACGACTGGATACTCGGCGTCTTTCCAGGCCGGAAAGCCATCGTCCAGTGCGTACACCCGGTCGTAACCCGCTTCTTTGTACTGACTGGCACGCATCACCGCGAGGGAGTGGGGACAATCACAGTAGGTGACGATCCGGGTATCCGTCCCCCACTCGCTCACTGGATCGTTTTCGAGGGTGGCGTCGTCCGTCGGTGGGCTCGAGACAGCCCCCTCGATGTGGGCCGTTTCGTACTGGCCGGGGCCACGGGTATCGACGAACCGGGCGTCATCGGCTTCGAACCACTCGTATACGGTCTCGAGTGGGGCCAATGGGACCTCCCGGCCGTCGTACTGGCCAGTCTCGAAGTCCTCCTCCCCGTCGCCCGAAAGCGCGTCCAGACACCCGCTGAGGCTGGCACTCGAGAGGATTCCCACCGTTGCGATGAACGAACGCCGCTGCATAGGGGTGTGCAGGGTGTCGGACGGCCTAAACGTTCTGGTGCTCGTCACCGACAGCGGTGGGTGTGTAGAACCCCTTCATTTCCACTGGAGACCGGTAACGGGCGCTCGAGGATTGCTCGAGATGAAAAGTAGACCCACCAGGATTCGAACCTGGGTCGAAGCCCCCAGAAGGCTTCAGGATTGGCCGCTACCCCATGGGTCTGTGCGCAACACGAATTTTGTCTGGGGTCTATTTATGACTGTCGGGTTTCGACGCCGATACCCACTGCTTCGGGCATCTGTCGATGTTTCGGAGCTGCTTCTCAAATGTGGTCCGAACGTGCGTATACCGACACCTATTTTCCCTCGAGATACGCACGAACGCGTATGTACGTTGGACGATTCGTCGTCGTCGGCCCCGACTTCGGCGCCTATCGCGTCTCCTCCAGATCGTTCCCGAACCGTCAGATCACCGCCCGTGATGACGCCCTGACCGTGGGCCCGACGCCCGACGCCCCGGAAACGGACAACCCATACGTGGCATACAACTGTTTGCGGACGGTCCAGACGCCGGCGGGCGAGACGGTGGCCTTCGGCAACGGCTCACACGTCGATCCGATCGCCGAAAAACTCGAACTCGGCTATCCCGCTCGAGACGCGCTCGCGAACACCCTGCTGGCCCTCGACTTCGAGAAAGACGCGTACGACACGCCACGGATCGCCGCGACCATCGATGCTGACGGAACCGCCATGATCGGCACCGTCCGGCGGGATGCCCTCATCGTCGACACCGTCGACGAACCGACGATGGTGGCGACCTACGAAACGGACAGCCCCGAACCCTACGAGTGGGGCCCGGAGCATGCTGAAGACGCCGCGACGACGGCACTCGAGGCGTCCTTCGAACACCCGGTCTGTGCGGTCGGCGTCGCCCGGACGGCGGATGGCTTCGTGACGGCGATCGACAACGGCGACGCGTCGTGAGAGGTCCCTGGCTGTGTGATTGACTCTGGTATCGTAGCCTCAGCGCGGGGGCGATTCCGTTGCCCCATCAGAAGCCGCCGTATCGACTCCCTCGAGTGCCACCGCACACTGTTTGTAGTTCGGTTCGTTCGACCGTGGATCGACGGCGGGCACGGTCAGTTCGTTCGTCGCCGGATGGTGAATCGGCAGCCAGACGACGCCCTCGGGGATGTGTGTCTCACTCTCGAG
>SL_5KL_010_SEDDRAFT_10001243_pt1 | contig 15564 bp, 8 predicted proteins | sample SodLakKL_010_SED_FD_9118 | JGI IMG/M metagenome (IMG submission 9118)
CCGCCACACCGGCAGAAGGCTACCAGTTTATCAACTGGACAGAAGACGGTTCAGAGGTATCCGGTAATGAAAACTACGAATTTACCGCCACCGAAGATCGCGACCTGGTGGCGCACTTTGAGCTCAAATCTTACACCATTACCGCCACGGCACACCCCGAAGACGGCGGCACGATCTCAGGAGCAGGCACTTTCGACCACGGCGGGCAGGTCACCCTCACCGCCACGCCGGCAGAAGGCTACCAGTTTGTCAACTGGACAGAAGACGGTTCAGAGGTATCAGGTAATGAAACCTTTGAATTTACCGCCACCGAAGACCGCGACCTGGTAGCGCACTTTGAACTCAAATCCTACGCCATCACAGCCACGGCACACCCCGAAGACGGCGGCACGATCTCAGGGGCAGGAACCTACGACCACGGTGAGCAGGTCACCCTCACCGCCACACCCCATACAGGGTACACCTTCATCAACTGGACCGAAAACGGAAACGAGGTCTCACATGAAGCAACCTACGAGTTTACCGCCACCCAGGACCGCGACCTGGTAGCCAATTTCCAGCAGACAGCTTTTGAAGTCACCTTCAGGACAGATCTCAGTAATGCTATACAGCATGGGCTTTTATCGGGTTTTGATCCTGCAAATCATCAAATATTTATTAGTGGAGACATGAACGACTGGTCGGAACCCGGTACAGGCGGAGAAGATCAGGTGATGGAAAAGGTCAGTGATGATCCGCTGGTCTATGCAATCACTTTTACCCTTTTGGAAGGCACATACACCTATAAGTATTTTTCAGACCTGTTGGGAGAGGGATGGGATGGTGCCGAATGGGATGATATGCCCGACAGAGAGATTTATGTAGAAGATGACATGGAAGTTAACGACATGTTTGGGCCGGATGATCTGAGCAGCGCATTTTATGGTGAACCTGTGGCCCGGGTATTCCCAAACCCGGCCAAACGCTGGTTGCACATTGAAGCTTCGGAGCTGATCCGCCGGTTGCAACTGCTGACCGTTTCAGGGCAGCATATCTATGATGAAAGGCCCGGTAGTCCGGCGCACAGTCTGCAGGTCCGGAACATCCAACCGGGATTGTACCTTTTGCGCATTCATACCTCAGCAGGTATAGAAACGCATAAGATCCAGATTACGCCATAGTCTTTTTTCCTGATTCAATCGCCATCACTCCGGCGGCAAAAAACGGGCCGGCACAATACATGCTATATCCACAAAAACAACCTCTGCCATACACCTATGACTATCTGCAGCGACAGCACAGGGAAGACGATTCAAAGACATTAACGCCATTATAAAATTACGACAGCTTATCGATTGAAATAAAAAAAGCATGCAGGCCATTGAATTTCTCAATACCTGCATGCTTTCTATTTAAGGATAAGTAGGGCTATGCTTTCCGGATTAGTTCAGGTGCTTCTGAACAACCTCAACAACTTCCGGCAGATCCATGCCCAGGTCTTTCAGGTGTTCAATGGTGGGTACTCCATCCATTGTCCAGCCTCGACGCTTGTACACGGCATCCACCAGCTTTTCGTAGCGGTCTTCGCGGTATTTGCGAAGAGCTGCCAATTTTTCCTCTACTGACTTGCCTTCCGGATCGAAGCCCACTTCTTCCTTCAGCTGCTTGTCGTAGCGGTCTGCGCGGCTTTCGTATTCTTCCGCCGTCACAGGGCCTGCTGCGCGATAAGGCTGTGCATCATGGATGCGCTTGCCATATCCGCGACGCAGGTTAAAGACACGCTGGAAGTTATAGACACGCTCGCTCTGGCGTATCAGCTCGTCCTTGTCAAAGGGCTTNCCTGTCACCCCCTGGTAGATAGCTACGTAGTTGTCTACNTGCTCAGGGATCTTATGAGGCTCATCAGCTTCGACGTTGCTTTCCGGCACCACGTCGTTCCAGCAAAGTTTGCAAAGACCCTGCAGGCCGAACCATGTGCGGAACATTGGCATGTAGTGCAAGGCATCGGCCTTGTCTTCGAAGGTCGGGAGCTGGTTATTTACCATGTCCATAAAGATCAGCCAGGCTTCATCGTGCTGGGGGCCTTTGTTGGTCATCGCATAGCCACCCTGCTGTGCCAATGATTCTTTCGACACATACTGGCTGTACTCGAGGCCTTTGTTTTCCATGGCGATGTCCTGCAGGAAGGCCGGGTCGCCCCATCCTTTTTCAATGAACATCTCCTTCATCTTGCGAACGCCCATGCCAGCTACCTTGCCGAAGCCTTCGCCGCGGGCCAGCTGGTGCAGAAGTTCCAGCGAGTCCTCCTGGCTGCCGAAGTTCAGCTCCAGGCCACCGGTGCGCTCCTTGTTAAGGATGCCGTTCTCGTAGCACTCCATGATGAAGGCCACGATGGTACCCCAGGTGATCGTACAAATACCGTATGTGTCACAATAGAAGTTGGCTTCTATGATATACTCCGGGTCAAAGATGCCGAGGTTGGCACCCAGGCCCGCCGCATTTTCGTATTCGGGTCCGTCAACAATTACCTTATCCCCTTTATAGGGCCCGGTCTTCAGCGGGAAGTCGTCAACGCCCTTGGCGCATGACATGTTGCATCCGATCCAGCAACCGTCAAAGACGCCCTGGGTAAAGTACTTATCACGGAAGATGTCGGAGTGGATCTTGTTGCCATGTTCGTGGCTTCCATATTTGAAGTTATGCACAGGCAGGAGATCATAATCATGCATATGGTTAATGATGTTGGCAGTACCTTTCTTGCGCATCTGGCACTGGTGATCATCCAGCTCGCGCATCTCGCGGTTGAAACGCTTGCCGCGTTCACGGATGGTCTCCATGTCGGCCACATTGTTCAGGTTGCCCTTGACACCTTCAATGCGGGATACGATGGCCTTGATCTTCTTGTCGCGCATCACGGTGCCGATACCACCGCGTCCGGCCTGCTTGAAGCGGATCTTTTGGCGCTTCACATCGAAAAAAGTAAAGTTGATCATGCCGATGAGTGAATTCTCTGCAGCAGCACCGGTGGAAACAATGCCAATATTTTTGTAGTCCTTCTCATCCTGTGCAAACATTTCGGTGAGCTCTTCGGCCAGGATGTGCGAGTCAACAGAGAGACCAGGATCTTCAAAGATCTCGATCTTACCATCCTTGCCATCAATGTAAATAATGATATCCTTCTCAGCCTTCCCTTGCAACTCCAGGGCATCATAACCTGAAAACTTCAGGAAGGGGCCAAAAAAGCCACCCACGTTGGAGTCCATCACGGAATCGGTTTGTGGTGAAAGCGAAACGATCAATGCTTTACCGGCACCTGAATACTGGGTGATTCCAGCTACAGGACCAGGCGAAATGATAATTTCATTTTCAGGATCGTCCCACTTCGTTTCAGGGGTGGTTGCATCCCACAATAGACGCAAACCGTATCCCTTACCGCCGACGAACTTCTCTTTCATCTGCTCTGGCACGTCCTTTTCCTTGACTTCGTTGTTGCCCACATTGATATACAGGATCTTATCCGTATACCCGCGATGCAAAGGCGTCCGCTCATAGTCCAGCGCCTTCAGAATCTTTCGTTTTGATTTTAACTCTGTAATATTCATATATACTCCCTTTTTATCCGGACCTGTATACCCAACAGATCCGCAGTTTGTGAATCAGATAATTGTTGCTCAATGCGCACAAAGCTACAAAATTATAACGATCTGACAACCCAAACAAAACCGGGTTGTTTAAAAAATAACAACTGTTCTGTCGAGGCTTTTTCGCGTTTGGCTGAAGCTTCCAACTCTTTAAAATAATTCTCGCAACGACAGTATTCTTTCTGATAAGTATTATGTATCTTTGTTAAGCCTTTATTGATGAGGGTTTGCAGCGTTTTTTGCCTGTCAAACCATCACCATTTGGTTAAAATAATTTATATTGTTTATAAATAATAGTTTGTTTGTATTTATGGGACGTCGCCACGTAATTTTTGTGCTTTTGGTGTTTTCGGGTTTTCTGATGATCCGTTTTTTCACTTTTTCCGGCCAGGTGGAAGAAGATACTACTATAGCATTTCAACAAGCCTTTGAACGCCAGTACAATATATATTCCCTGGTTCACCCCGACAGCCTGGATTTTGCGGGTGAGTCCGTGCCCATGCACCGGCATGATGTCAGGGAAAGCTTTGACAGGGAGTTGCTGGTAAACACCTACTGGCAATCCTCCACCCTCTTGTTGCTCAAACGTGCCCACCGGTGGTTCCCCGTAATTGAGCCCATCCTGGAAGAACACGGGGTACCCGGTGACTTTAAATACCTCGCCCTGATCGAAAGCAACCTCACTCACGCAATATCCCCGGCCGGGGCAAGAGGGTTCTGGCAGATCCTGGAAGGCACGGGGCGAGACCTCGGACTGGAAATTAACGATTATGTGGATGAACGGTACCACGTTGAAAAATCCACCGCGGCAGCCTGCAAATACCTGCTGGATGCCAAAGAACGTTACGGCTCCTGGACCCTGGCCGCAGCAGCCTACAACATCGGAAACTCCCGGCTTCGCCGCATCCTGAACAACCAGCAGGTCGACTGCTATTACGACCTCTTCCTCAACGAAGAAACCGCCCGCTACGTGTTCCGCATCCTGGCCATCAAAACCATATTCTCAGATCCCGTGGCCGCCGGATTTCACGTCAGAGATGAAGACCTTTACCCCGTAAAAACATACTATACTGTTGCTGTGGATTCCGCCATCAGCGACCTGGCCGGCTTTGCCCAAAAACACAATACCACCTACAAGGCCCTGCGGAACCTCAACCCCTGGATACGCCGCTACGAGCTTCCCAACCCCACAGGCAAAACTTACCGCATTAAACTGCCCCCCACCTCAGCTGATACCACGCAAACAGAGTAAAGCCCTGTTTCTTGTTTTTTATTTTTATTTAGACTGATTTTAATTAACTTTGCACAGCCTCAAGGCCGGATTGTGGCAGTGATGTGCGTTATAACCATTTAGCGCTCGAACCAAGGAATTTCGATTTACAGATACAATGAAAAACATGTCACCCAATAGACATTTATTCCTTTTAGCCTTTGCCATACTCATTTTCCAGGGCTGCGGCGTGGATGAAGACGTGGTCAACATCTATTCGGGACGCCATTACCAGGTGGATGAAAACCTGTTCAGGGAGTTCACCGAACAAACCGGCATCCGGGTAAACCTGGTGAAGGCCGATACCGACCAGCTATTGAACAGGCTGGAGATGGAAGGGGCTAATACGCCTGCTGACCTTTTGATTACTGCGGATGCCGGGCGTCTTGTCACTGCCTCCGCCAAAGGGTTGCTTCAGCCCATCCACTCCGAAATGGTCGATGACCTCGTGCCGGCTGAGCACCGCGACCCTGACAACCGCTGGACGGCCATGACCATGCGTGCACGGGTGATCGTCTATCACAAGGACCGTGTCAGCCCGGATGACCTTTCGACCTATGAGGCGCTGGCAGATCCGGCCTGGCAGGACCGTGTGCTGGTGCGCTCCTCGCAAAACCATTACAACCAGACACTGATGGCATCCATCATTGCTGCCCTGGGGCGCGAGGATGCCGAAGCCTGGGCCACCGGGCTTGTCGGAAACATGGCGCGAAGCCCAAGGGGCAACGACCGCGACCAGGTGAAAGCCATCGTGGCAGGCCTGGGAGATGTGGCGATTGTCAACACCTATTACATGGGGCTGCTCAGGTATTCTACAAATCCCGAGGAACGGCGGGTGGCAGAACAAACACGCATTTTTTTCCCAAACCAGGACGGCCGCGGAACACACGTCAACTACAGCGGCATTGGCTTAACCAAAGCCAGCGGGAACATCGAAAACGCCACCCGGCTGATTGAGTTCATGATAAGTCGCGATGCACAGCAACGACTTGCGGAAGTAAACCACGAATACCCCGTCAACAAGGAGGTTGAGTGGCCCGGGCTGCTGCGCTCGTGGGGTAACTTCAAGGCCGACGAGCTGCCCCTGGATCAGCTCGAGCCCTATTTGCAGGATGCCATGTTCGTTTTTAACAGCGCAGGCTGGAACTAATGCCATTACACAAGTTCAACTTCGGGTCTTTTCGTCGCTACACCGGCAACCGCTGGGTGATCTGGACCATCGTGCTGTCGCTGATGGTGGCACTGCCCCTGATCACCATTGCGGCCGAGATGTTCAGCCGGGGAGATGCCGTGTGGCATCATATCCTGCACGAACTTGTCCCATCCTATGCCACCAATACCTTATGGCTCCTTTTTGGGGTAGGCATGCTCACCATCACCCTCGGCGTGGGCGCGGCATGGCTGGTGAGCATGTTTCAGTTCCCGGGCCGCAACATTTTCCGGTGGGCCCTGATCATGCCGATCGCCATTCCGGCATACATCAATGGATTCACCTGGGCCGGGATGCTCGACTACACCTCCCCGCTCTATACCTTTTTAAGAAACCAGTTTGGCATCGACACAGGCACCTACCTGTTTTTTGACATCATGTCATTGCCGGGAGCCATCTTCATCCTGTCTATCTCCTTTTATCCCTACGTGTACCTGATCACCCGCGCCTATTTCCAGACCCAGTCTGCCAACCTTTTTGAGATCAGTGCATCCCTGGGATACGGCCCGTGGCGCACCTTTTTTCGCACCGCATTGCCCCTGGCCCGCCCGGCAATCGTCGCCGGGGTCTCCCTGGCCCTGATGGAAGTGCTGAACGACTACGGCGTGGCCAGTTACTATGGCGTAGACACCTTCACCACCGGGATCTTTACCGCCTGGTTTGCATTTGGCGACACATCAGCCGCCCTGAAACTGTCAGGATACCTGATGGTATTTGTGTTCGTGCTGATATTTGCAGAAAGGACGCAGCGCGGACAAATGCGCTACAGTGCCCAGGGAATACGCAAACACGGACTGACACCCAAAAGGCTATCCGGCACAGGGGGCATCCTGGCCGGCATCTTTTGCAGCCTGCCTTTATTGGCTGGATTCATACTGCCGGCCATCATGCTGATCTGGTGGTCGACGCAAACCTTTTCGCTGATCGTGGATGCCGGGTTCTGGTCGCTCCTGCGCAACAGCTTTTTCCTTGCAGGCACAGCGTCACTTGTTGTAGTGGCCGCCGCCATCCTGCTAGCCTATACCGTCAGGGCGTATTCAGGCAGGTTTGTCAAGATCCTGGCAAGGATCACCACGCTGGGATATGCCATTCCGGGTGCCGTAGTCGCCGTGGGCGTACTCATCCCATTCCTCTGGCTTGACAACCGCCTGATACAGCTTCCCTGGGTAAACACGCTCCTGATCACCGGGACCTGGCTGGCACTGATCTATGCCTACCTCGTCCGCTTCATGGCCGTTGGATACAACAGCATCGACAGCGGGATGGAAAAAATACCCGAAAGCCTCGATGAAGCAGCGAGATCACTTGGCATGACCCACGGGAAGGTACTCAGAAAAGTCAACCTCCCCCTGCTCACAGGTGCCACGCTCAGTGCTTTCCTGCTCACCTTCATCGATGTGCTGAAGGAACTGCCCCTGACACTAATACTCAGGCCGTTCAATTTTGACACGCTGGCCATCCGGGCTTTCGAATTCGCTACCGACGAGCGCGTGGCAGAAGCCGCACCCTATGCCCTGGTGATCGTGCTGACCGGCATGGTCCCGGTATTGCTGCTCAACAAGTATATTGGAGGTGAAACCTCCTGAATAATTGAACCCATGAGGTGCCATTTTGTTAAACCATGAGACAACAAGTCATGATGATCACACAAGAACAGCCAAAGCCTGTATTGCAAATCAGCCGGGTATCCAAAACCTTTCCGGGATCCTGTGATCCTGCCGTAAACGATTTCAGCCTGGACGTAGAGGAAGGAGAGATCGTTGCCCTCCTGGGCGAGAGTGGCTGCGGGAAAACCACCATGTTGCGCATGATTGCCGGCTTTGAAACGCCCGGCAGTGGCAGCATCAGGATCCATGGCCGGCTGGTGGCCGGCGACCGGGTATTTGTGGAGCCCGAGCGCCGGGGAGTGGGCATTGTTTTCCAGGATTACGCCCTCTTCCCGCATAAAACGGTGACGGAAAACATCCGCTTTGGCCTTTTCCGCTATCCCCACAGGGAACAGAAAGCCAAAACAGCAGAGATCATACGGCTGACCGGGCTTGCCGGACTGGGAAAGAGGTATCCCCACCAGCTCTCAGGAGGACAAAAGCAAAGGGTGGCCCTGGCCCGTGCCCTCGCCCCCGAGCCGAGACTGATCCTGCTCGACGAGCCCTTCTCCAACCTTGACTCCCTGAAAAAGGCGCAAATGCGCGAGGAGATCGCCTCCATCATAAAAAAGACAAAATCGACCGGTATTTTCGTTACGCACGACACCAAAGACGTGCTGGCCATCGCCGACAAGGTGGCCATCATGAAAAACGGTATCATCCTGCAAACCGGCACCCCTGACAAGCTGTATAACTACCCGGTAAACCAGTATGTGGCCCGGTTTTTCGGAAAAACCAACGTGTTGCATGCCGAAGTGACAGCCGACGGGTTCCAAACGCCCGTTGGCCTCATCCGCGCCAACGGTTACCGGCTACCCTTAGGCCAGAAAGTCCTTCTTTCCGTACGCCCGGAACAATTTGAAGTGTCCGGCTGCCATGAAAACTGCCTCCCGGCAACAGTCACAAGGGAAAACTTCCTTGGCGAATACAAGGAACTGGCCTGCCGGATCGAAAATGAGTCGGGGAAAGAACTGGATATCCTCGTACACGCCCCGCCAGGCCAAATTTGTGATGACCAGCGCTGTCACATCCGCCACAAAGGAGATGTGCCGCCTTCGGTATTAAACGACTGACTTTTACCAAAGAACTTACCCCGAAGAAAACCTATCAGGCCGGTTCATTGAAGCAGAAGAAATGGATTATCTAACTTGCCTGATTGAATAATGCAGACCAAATTATGTTCGGCAGGCAGACCGGACAACCATGTGCTCCGGCAAACCCAATCACAAACTATTGTATGTCAGCATCTTTAAAGCTCGGATTACTTTTTTTTCGTAATCACGTAATAAGCTTGTATTTTTACGGCCCGGTTTTAATAATATCCGATTGTTTTATTAATAGCCAACCAACACAATCACAGCATGGAAGCAATTGCCGATCAATTATCCAGTGTACACATTCTGAACCAATATTTTCTCACTTTTCTGATGGTGATCAGCATGGTACTGGTAGCCCGGACCGTAGTAGCCGGCTCACGTTATTCCCCCATCCTTATCATTGTCGTTTTCGGACTGCTCATGGGCCTCATCCTGGTATCCACCGGGCTGGGCACACCGGGACTGCCGGAGTTCCCGATTATGGAATTGGGCAGCCGGGTGACCATCACCGCCCTGATGGCCTCGTTCTTCGTGGGCGGCCAGGAGATCCGGAAACTCATCACCAACAGGAAAATTGACCCCAAAGACATCGTGGTACCCTCGTCGCAGGAGATCTTCCTCGGCACCAAAGCCACGCAGTTCATGTTCCTGGTGAGGGCCTTTTTCATCCTGATCGGGATCGAAGCGCTGAAGCGCGTCATCGTGGGATACCAGACCGGTGGCGAGATCGACAACTTTTATCCATTGCTTGGCTACCTGGGAATTGTAGCCTCCATCATCCTGATTGACCACCGGGCAAAGATCGACCATAAAGGCAGGTATATCCGGAAGGGTGTTTTTGAAACAGCCATGATCCTGCTGTTGCTGGTTGTATCTTACCATATTGCTGAATGGATACGGCCCGTAATCGCCCTGCCGGAGATCTTCTTTGCCATGGTCCTCTCCGTAAGCCTCGGGATGATCATGATGCGCTGGAAGTTTGGGCCCACCATCCGGGCATTGCTTTTTGCCGGCATTCCAGTGGTGCTTGCCTCCAACTTCATGGTGGGCGGGTCACGTATTGCCGAGGCCTTCCAGCTCAGTGGGATGAATGCCGTGTTGTCATTCGGTTTTTTCGGCCAGCTTTTCTGGATGTTTGGCGGCCTGGCCCTGCTGATATGGCTGGGTGCCGCTAACCACATCCGCAACCTGGCTCCCGGGATGGCCGGTTCGCTTTCGCACTCAGGCCTTACCGGGGCCTGTACCGCCGGAGACCTCGGACCGGAAGCGGCAGTCAGGGCACCCATCATGATCAACGTACCCTTTATCGGCCATATCTTCGTATTCTCCATCCTTGCGGCCAGCGCCACGGCCGGGCATTTGCTGCTGCCCTACGCTATCGCGGTGGTAGCTGCCGGGGTTATCCTCACCTATATGGCCCTGAAAACACTGCGGGGTGCAAAAGGCCAAGAGGCTTTTGAGATCCGCGGGCTGATGCTCTTCTCACTCGGCTGGCAGCTGGTAGCCGTATTCGGTGGCCTGCTGATCCTCAGCGTCACCGGCATGGGGCTGAGCGATGCCGTCATGGCCAACTCCTCGGCCATCTCGCACTTCGGTCTTTTTGCCGCCATCCAGGGAGGCATGTTTGGAGAACAGGCAGCCGGCCTGATCGCCTTCGTATTTGCCATGCCCTTCCTCGTGCACCCGCTCGTGTTCGGCATCTTCGGTAAAACCGCCGAAAACAAAGGAGTCATGCCTAAAATGATCGTTTACGGGCTCGCCTTGCTGGGATTGGGAGGTATTTTATATGCGATGATTGCATAGTGAAAATAAGCAGGGCTGCGGATTTTTTTATAAATTTGCATCACCAACCGCGAGGCGGGGTGTAGCGCAGTCCGGTTAGCGCGCGTCGTTCGGGACGACGAGGTCGGTGGTTCGAATCCACTCACCCCGACATATAGAAAAACACCGCTGTAAACCAATGTTTTACAGCGGTGTTTTTTGTTAGCAATTATCTGGGCAGACCTAATACAAGTGAATGAAAATTCCTTTACCAGGGAAAGAAAGATTAAGAGAAACATCAGAATTAAAGATAAAGAGGCCGCAGGAACAACCTGTAATTTTATCACCAGCAGCACCCCCGCAGCAGCGATCAAAACAAGGCGGGGGATNCTGTCTGTTCCCGGCAGTGACAGAGTACAATCGAATAAGTGACNGGGATCAATCCCCGGAGAAAAAGGCCACGATTGCCAGGATATCGAGTATATCGATGATTCCGTCTCCGTTCATGTCGGCGTTAGCAAAACAAAAGTTTGCCTGATTATCGTTGTTGAAATACTGGGTTACAGCGAGCACGTCGAGGATGTCGACAGTTCCGTCGCCATTGGCATCTCCGGGAACAATCTGCATTNTTANCTCTTCGGTCAGATCTTCGTTTACCACCGTGATGCTCCCTTCTTCGCCAGAATAGCAATCGTGAGTGACCACGTAATCGTAGGTGCCAGGTTCGAGATCCTCAAAAAGGTATTCTCCGGCCTCGTTAGCTGTTCCGTCAAGAGTTACGATGGCATCTTCTACAGGCTGTCCGTCTTCACGCACAATGTCGAATGCAGCGATAAACAGATCTTCGCCATCAACAGGTGTGGCGGTAACGGACAAATCGCCCATGGTCCAGTAGTACCCTGCAAAGCCGTACGACATGTTCCAGCGGAAGCTTACCATAGGTTCTTCCGCCAGTTCCGGGATCACTGCTTCGAAAGTAGCGGGATTAGAGGTGGTGCTTGACCAGCTGGCAACGGTGTTCCAGCTGCTGCCGTTATCAAGGCTGTAGGAAAAGGTACCTGTTCCCCCGGCAATGAATCCTGTCCGAAAGTAGTGTTTAAACGATACCGTTACCTCTTCGTAGTTGCTCATATCGATCACTGGACTAATCAGGTTGGCATCCTGTGATCCGAAAGAGAGTCCGGTGCCAGAATAGGCGTAAAAACCATCTATGTTCAACCCGTCGCTGATCGTTCCGATCTGCCAATTGGATCCGCTGCTGGCTGATGCCTCCCAGCAAAGCGGCAGCTGCTGCTCGNGGAAGTTTTCCGAAAAAGGCGGCAGGAAAACCCCGCACAGGGTTTCTGTGCTGGCATTGCGCCCGGAGGAATAGGAGCCGTCGTGCATNCTCCAGATACGGTAATAGTACCTTGTGGCGGCCTCCAGTTCCTCNTGGGTAAAACTGGTATGCTGGCCGCTTAACAGGACCTGTCCGCCACCTGGAATGCTCTGTCCTGGTGAATAAGTCCCTTCGGGTTGCCCGAAAGTGCCGTCTTCGCTGTAGGCAAGCAATACCGGATCCTCGTTGGGATTGGCATTCCATGACAGGAAGATGGCGTCGCTGCTCTGGGCTGCGGCAGAAAACGAGGAGGGGTTTATCAGTCCGTCGAGAAAATCGCCCGCATCCAGTAGCGCCTGGTGAGCATTCAACCGCCCGGAACCGAGTTGTCCCGGGAAGTTCGGGTTGGCATCATAGTGATCGTCGGCCGTTGCTACGAGAAGATCCCATAGCTCATCGCTGGTCATCACACCGGGGGCATATGAAAGAACGAGAGCTGCTGCGCCTGATACATGAGGACATGCCATGGATGTACCCTGGTAGTAAGCGTATGATGAACCTGTAACGGTGCTGAGGACACCCTGGTTGTTGCTTGCGGTGGTTTCTCCACCGGGTGCGGATATATCTATCCACGTGCCATAGTTTGAATAGGCTGCTTTCTGATCGTTGTGGTTGGTAGCGGCAACAGAGAACGCTCCTTCGTAGAAGCCCGGGTACCATTCGCCTGAAGCATTCGAATTGCCTGCGGCAAAAATGGTGATGCCTCCCTCCAGGACATCCCCGCCGCCGTTAACGTTGAAATAGTCAATGGCGTCCAGCACGACCTGCTCAAAAACGCCCGCCGACGTGTATCCCCAGCTGTTCTGAGCAATGGCCGCGCCGTTATCGGCTGCCCAGACAAAAGCGTTTGGGAATCCCCCCGAGCTGAACCCGGAAAATACCTGGGCCGACATCAGCCTCACTCCGTCACCGGCACCGGATCCGCCGGCTATTCCTGACACCCCAACGCTGTTGTTGGTAACAGCTGCTACCGTTCCGGCCACATGGGTGCCATGGTCACCTGGGTTTACATTTGGAGAGTTGTTTACAAAATTATACCCGATGCCTTCCCACATGTTGGCTTCCAGATCGGGATGAGTGAACTGGATGCCGTCGTCGATAATAGCCACCTTAACCTGGGGGTTGCCCTTCTCAATGGTCCAGGCAGCCGGCATACGGATGTCGGCACCGGGAGTACCGTTGCTCTGGCCGGTATTATGGTAATGCCATTGGTTGGGAAACTGTGGGTCGTCGGGAAACCATTCATCGCCATTTTTTGCAGGGTCACCTCCCTCAAGGGTCAGGTCGAACGGCTCTCCTGTAACCAGCTCCTTCCTGTAAACAGGCTCTGCTANATCCACTTCGTCCAATGCGGCAAATAAGGTCACTGCTTCCAGAATATCCTGACCGGGGTCCACATAAATGTCGTACCAAAGGTGCAAACCCCACATACGGTGACGATCACTGTACCGGGCAAGCATGGCCGGGCCGGAAAANGTAGGTTGTGCTTCGCGCAGACCAATGGCCTCACTTAGCACATCAATTCCTTCCATTCCAAAAAGGACAACACCATCATCGATCCGGAGGGGCTGCTTGTCCAGAATGTCGCCAGCCTCCCGTGTAAGCCGAAGACGAAACCAACCGGGTTCCACCGACTCAGGAGAAACTTCCTCCAGGTCGATGGGTGGGCGGGATCCGGTTTCCACCGGCCGGTACTGGGCAGAAGACGTGAAAAGGAAAATGAAAAATAATACAATAAACAAAGGTATACGCAAATACATGTTTCGCTGTTTTGGTGAGTATATAACGTTTAATCGTATACGTCTAATTTATATCAACAAAAAAATGGCTCTATGGTTTAAATAAGATTTTTTCAGGTTTTATCTCCAACCAAAAAATCATACTATCTATTGCCCGAAAATTTCGTTTTTTAAAATCCATCACGGGATGCGCAATTTGCGGCCTTCATTTTTCGTACGACTCAGTTTTCTGCCAAAAAACATCAGCAAGATATAAAAAAAAAGACATACCGGGCAATTGAGACGTAAGGCATCTTTCAAAAAAACATATGAAACACTCATGACAAAATTTTGCCTAACAGGGGGATGATTATTTTCATTGGGTGCTGAGAGTAAGAAGGCTTTTTGCTATCAGCTTTTGGCTTTTGGCAAGAAAATTACAATATATGCTATATTTGACACGTAATCATTTATATTTCACCACAAACTTCTGTCTGTAAACACAACCCGGGTTAAAATGAAGGTTTTTAATACGATTATCGCCACGGTTGCACCATTGATCCTGATTGCTTACTCAAATAATATTGCTTTACCAGAGCCCAACAGGGAATTGGATAAAAACATAATACTTTCTCTTGTAAACGAATACAGAACAACAGGAGCAGACTGTGGCGACGAATACCATCCCCCGGTTGATCCCCTGAAATGGAATAATAAATTGCAGTCCGCGGCCCAGGCCCATAGCAACGACATGCACGCGAATGAATTCATGAGCCATACCGGAAGTGACGGCTCCTCCCCCGGTGACCGGCTGATCAGGGTTGATTATCACTGGAGTACATATGGCGAGAACGTTGCCATGGGTGAAATCCTGACAGAAGAAACCGTGGTTGATGGATGGATGGCCAGCCCGGGTCATTGCAAAATCATCATGAACGCTTCGTTTGAAGAAATGGCTGTAGCCAGATCGGATATGTACTGGACTCAGGTGTTTGCCCGTGAAATCGACCGGCAAAACCGGTAACTTCATTCACTGATCGGCCATAGCACAAACCCAACCATTTGTGGATTAAATCTTAACCCCCCATAAGCCATTAACATTCCAACCTTATGTCCTTGTGTCATTTTGTCATTTCGTCATAATAAAACTATGAAAACACAAAACCTCATTTCGCTTGCAACCAAAACTGCACTTGTGATTCTCACCATTGCCATAACTTCGCTGCTTAGTGCATGTGCAGAGGACGCTTCGCCAACCGACAAAGGAGATCCCTGGTCCGAAGTGCTTGAACAAGGTAGCGGAACCCTGAAGGCCCTTTATGTGCCTGCAGAAGGTTTTGCTTACCACGACGAAGAGGGAAGGCTAACCGGTGTGACCGTGGAGCTGATCAGGGAGTTTGCTGACTTTGTTCGCCATAGGTACGGCGTGGCCCTGGAAGTGGAATTCGAAAAAGAAGAAGACTGGAGTGTGTTTTACAGGAGAATAGTCAATGGAGGCGACGGGTTGATCGGCTTCGGCAATGTCACCATCACGGAAGATAGGAAAGACGAACTGGTTTTCAGTCCGCCGTACATGAACAACACCGCCGCCCTTATCGCGCACCGGGATGTGCCGGAACTAAACAGCTTTGATGAGCTGAGCTCCGCATTTGAAGGGATGGAGGCCCTTGCCTTTGAAGGCACACTTCACGAGAAACGCCTGAGAAAGCTGGTAAATGAACACTTCCCGGCCTCCGAAGTACATTTCGCCACTTCCAATGATGAAATCGTTGAACGCGTGAGCGCAAATAAAGCGTATTTTGCATATATCGATCTGTACAATTACGTCCGTGCTGCCAACAGGGGCGCACCCCTCAAACGGCAC
>SL_5KL_010_SEDDRAFT_10001244_pt1 | contig 15545 bp, 14 predicted proteins | sample SodLakKL_010_SED_FD_9118 | JGI IMG/M metagenome (IMG submission 9118)
TAGGTCGGATCTACCTCAACACTCTTGAAGAAGTAACGTCCTGCCTCTGCCTCATCTCCCTGTTCAAGCAGATCAAGCCCCTGCCCGAGTGTGTCTATAGCTCTATCCCTATTGGAGATAGGCGCACCCGGAAACATCATAGTTCTGCCTCGTTGGTCACTATCACCAAGATTACCAGATCCGGTTGTGAGTCAGAAGTATATCAGGAGATGGGAGACGCGAGGAAGCCGGAGCGAGACAAGGTGACGAGGGCCTTCAGACTAATCGGAAGCAACAATCCCGAGCATTGTGGGGTAACAAGCGGCTAGACTGCTATGCACCTGCCACGACAGACAGTCAATCTAGTTCGGCCACAGAGATGCCATGGGTTTTCCCCGACTGCGGGACTTCTAGTCGTAGATACTCACACCCCTCGCCGCAAGATTCGGTATGTGTATGTTGACGGAGTCTTCGCTAGGCGGATTGTTCTGCAGATGAACAGTGGCCTCCTCTTCTAGGCAGGTCAGGTCGACGATCTTCCTCCCCATTATGCCACTAGCATGAAGGATCGTGAGAGCCTCCGGGTCTGCTGGGCAGATGGGCCCCTTAGGTACCTCGATAGCCTCCCTTACTGCTGCCTCCAGATTCGCATCGGCGAATATACCCGTTGGCGGGCGTGTGGCCACTACCACGACGACAGCCACCACTATGACACACGCTGCGATGATTCCGATCAGCCTTTTCTTGTTCATCTCTTCCTCTTGTCAGAAGCTTTCGTGATATCAGTACGATATGACAATTGGCGAGAACTTTCAATGCCCGTCACCCGCGTATCTGTGATGGTACGATTGTCAGGAATTTTCAACCCCCGAGAGCTGAACCGGAAGACAAACACGTTCAACTGGCCCAGGTGCAAGAGAGTCGTCTTCATCGACAGGCACGACACAGAAGCGATCCATGACCATGAGTCTCGGAGATTGCCGGAGCGATGACAGGGTGGCAAGTTACTTGACTGGATCGGTCCAGGCGGGCAGGTGAGAGGGATCGAGTACTACCCTGGATGCGACTACACGGTCAGCACCCACCACGTCTTTGATGTGGACGAACCGGTAAGGTACGTCAGATTTAGCGATGTGCTGGCCGAGGTGCCGCGCCAAGAAAGAGATCAAGAATCCCAAGAGTATTGTCATGAAGAACAAGAGACCGGCCACCCAGGGCGTCTGCCCGACCTGCGGCACCAAGGTATTCAGAATCGGCAAGTAGGCTGCCACTGGACGGCCTCGCACAACTGAGAGGGGCTGGACTTTCCCGGTTTTGGGAGGTCACTGTTATCTCCGGGTCTATTCGTGGCTAACTCGTCTTCTTAATCTTGTCCAGCGCCTTTTGCGCAGCTTCCCGAACGACGCTCTCCGTATCCTGCAAGGACTCAGTGAGGGATTCTACTGCAGCCACATCCCCTATCTCTCCGAGCGTTCGTGCAGCCTTCTCTCGAACTCGAGGATCTCTATCCTTCAGAGCCCTGATCAGGGGATCTACGGCCGGTCTTCCCAATCCTACCAGTTCATCCCAGTCTTTCCTTGCGATCAAATAAGAGGCTTTCCGTGAGGGGTCCTTAGGTCTCCAGCCAAGCTCCTGAAGTGCTCGTGCTGTCTCGGTCCGAACTCCGACATCTTCATGCTCCAGGGCCTCGACGAGGGGGGCAACTGCCGGCTTCCCTATTCTGGAAAGTGCCTCTATCGCCGTCTCTCGAATTACCCAAGTGTCATCCTTCAAAGCCTGAATGAGGGGTTCTACCGCCCTGCTGTCTTTTATATTCCCAAGAGCCTCTGCCGCCTTCTCTCGAACTCTCCCGGTCTCATTTTCCAAAGCCTGAATAAGGGGGTCTGTCGCCCTGCTATCCTTTATCTTCCCAAGAACTCCTGCTGCCCCCGTTCTAATCGCTGGAGCATCGTCATTCAAAGCCGCAATGAGAGGTTCTACCGCTGGTTTACCTATCCGAACAAGAGTCTCTATCGCCTTCTCCGGAACCCCCCAGGTCTCGTCCTTCAGATCTCTAATGAGTAGATCTATTCTGTCCATTTCACACTCCCAGGCCGCCCAATCGCTCGCCCTCAGGCAAAGGTAGCAGCTACTGCGGTGAGTGTCAACAACGTCAAGCCTTTGTGGGATTGGACCCGATGCGCTGCGGTCATAGCATAGGTTTCTTAAAACCTACCATGGCTCTTTCGAACGTTTCGGAGTGTTGTGAGATCCCCTCTCCAGGATCAACTAGTCTCTCTGACCTCACCCCGCTTCTGGATCGATCATTCTTGCTCTCCACAGTCTTTCACTCTGGACAAGAGGGCCAACTGCCCGCAGAGGTGGGTACTATGATTGACATACCATCTAGCGAATCACTCTAGATAGCCCTTAAGTTTTCGACTGCGGGAGGGATGACGTAACTTGCGCAGAGCCTTGCCTTCAATCTGTCGTATTCTTTCTCGAGTCACATTGAACTCTCTGCCCACCTCTTCCAGAGTTCGAGGACATCCGTCTCTAAGTCCGAATCTAAGCTGCAGTACCTTCTTCTCGCGCTCGGTGAGTTCATTGAGCACTTTGTCTATTTGTTCTTTGAGCAGCTCCCGTGAGGTGGCTTCAGTTGGTGCTAAACTGGAGCGATCTTCGACAAAGTCGCCTAGACGCCTATTGGCATCTTCGCCGATGGGAGTGTCTAGCGACAGTGGCTGATGAGAAAACAAAGCCATGCACTCTCCTACCTTCTCCGGGGACATATCTAGGCGGCCACCGATTTCTTCGTAAGTTGGTTCGCGTCCGAGTTCCTGAACCAACTGCCGCGTTGTGCGTGATAGCTTGTTCATTGTTTCTACCATGTGTACCGGAATACGAATGGTGCGCGATTGGTCAGCTATAGATCGACTTATGCCTTGTCTGATCCACCAGGTGGCGTAGGTACTGAACTTGTAGCCTCTTCTATACTGGAACTTATCTATAGCCCGCATGAGGCCGATATTCCCTTCTTGGATAAGATCAAGGAAGGGAGTACCACGCGCGATATGCTTCTTAGCTATGCTAACCACCAGACGGAGGTTTGCCTCGGTGAGGTGCTTTTCTGCCGCTTCCGCTTCGGTTCTCACCTCTTCAAAGTAAGCACTGAACTCACTGCTGTGAGAATCGAGTCGAGATAGGAACATGTTGTTAGCAAGGAGAGCCCTTAGTTCTACCCATGAAGTTCTATCTCCAGCCAGGAGCTCTAGCAATCGTGGGGGCAGAAGCTGGCTGTTTATTGAGAGAGCTACCAGCGATTCTTCGGCCGCAGTGGTGCCTCTATCTATCCCACTAGCGCTTGCAGCTATTAACGAGGGGGCTATAACAATGTCGATGGCAGAGCGAAACTCAGGACTACTGATCGTCTCTACCACATTGCTGGAAGGATCAATGCCAACGCGCTCTTCGATAATCTGAACGACCGGGTATGCGTCGGACAAAGGGGAGATCACTTCAATAACAATGTCAACCGCAGAAGGACACTTGTGGTACTGCCTGAAGTGGTTATCCTTGAGCTTTTCTACGTGTCTACCCAGCTCTATCTTCCGTGATAGTGCCTTCTCCTCTTGAGCTGTAAGCAACGGCACCCTACCCAGTTCCTGAAGGTACATACGAGTTGAGTCGTCGATTACCTCATAGTCCCCCGGCGTTGGCTGAGGCTTGTTCTCTTCAGCATCATCGGGTGGGAATTCTTCGACCTCTTCCTTCTCTTCAACTGCCCCGACCAGATGGCCGGCATATTCACTTCCGGCTTCATCGCTGAGCAGGCCTTCAACCAATATCCCGTCGCTATCCATGTTGATGCTTCGTCCTCTAGCCATAGGTATTCGCCTTCGTTGAAGAAGACCTGCTAAAGCGGTCGCCAGAGACTCGGGGTTGTGCTGATTAGCTGGTGGAGATTCGGCCCTTTCCTTACCTGACCGCCTCCCATTAGCTCTCATTATATCACAATGTACGTAGCTTCACAAAGAGCCGATCGCTCACTCCCGGGTAGACGAGTCGCTAAGCCTGATTGGTAGGGTGTCCCCGGAAGCAGACGATAACTTGAAGTCACAGATTGTGGCCTCGACATAGCGAACTCTTCTGTACACGATGGAAGGGGAGATTCCAGGGGTCTTAGTGTTTGGCAGTGGGGCAAGCGAAACACGTATGGCGGGTTGACCGCCGCGAGCACTCTTACTGGAATTCTCTGCTGAGCTTTGCCCTGCTGGCGTAACTAGCCCAGCTACCGCACAGGCCGCGATTCTGTTGTTTCCTGTCTTTGCGGCACTTAGGGCAACGCCCGGGGTCATTGGTCAGGCCTTTGGACGCATAGAATCTTCGTTCCCCGGCAGTAAAGGTGAAGGTAGTTCCACAGACGGAACACTGGATCGACTTATCCTCTAGAATCATTAGATGACCTCCTCTCTTCAAATCGTAGCTAGAGTCTTGGCCATCCAATACTTGGTATGAATCTGGGGAGATTATAAGAAGCTTGTAACAACCTGAAACTAGACTAGTAGCTCAATCATACACCGAAATGAACCGGTCTGCAAACAGGCGTGTCGTCTGGCCTCAAGGATAGCGGCCGAGAGGCTGTGGCGGCGAGGTGGTTTGCCCGTCAACCCCGGGGCACAGATGGGGTGGGAGCCAGAGTACGGCCAACAGGGATGGTGTCCCCGGAATCTGCATCAGCCTCTATATTTGTTTCGTTCCCCACATCACAATCGCTATACCTTCGAACAGGCGTTTCGTTTCTACCAGGGGGATTCCGTTTTCACGCCACATTGCGGCGATGCGATCAACAGGACACCGCTGACCGAAGCTCCAGATACTCGGACCTAGGAAACAGCCAACACGATGCCAACCTCGTGAAACGGGGACTGTCATGACGGGCATGACGACCTTGTTGTAGATCCGCCACAGCAGTTGTATCCAGGTCTTTTCCGGAACGCCGAACTCAAGCGATAACAATTCCCCGCCTGGTTTCAGTACGCGGGACAACTCTCGTATTGTTGCATCAGGCTCCTGGACGTAACGCAACAGGTAGGTGAAAACAACCGTATCGAAGGTCTCATCAGGAAACGGCAAACGCTCAGCGCGGCCCTGGACAAGCTGGATTCTCCCGTCCAGGCCTCTCCTCTCGATGGCGCTCAGCCCGGCTGCAAGCATTGAGTGGGTAATATCGAGTCCCACGATTCGCCCATCATGCCGACCGGCAATCTCCAGGGCGACACCGGCTGTCCCCGTACATACGTCGAGCACAAGGTTCTGAGGCCGAAGAGTCATTTGCGAGACTAAGAACCTGCGCCAACGAAGATACTGGAAGAAGGTCAAAACTTGCGCCCAGGTGTCGTACGACTCAGCAATCCCATTGAATAGGTCCTGGGCAAAGACCGCGGTGCCATCTCCTGATGAACGGCCGGATCCCGTTCCCGTTGTGCTAACTCGGCCCTCGGCGTGGGATTCAGCCAGCTGACCCCCTCGGTCCCCTCTCTTGTTCATCTTCACTCTTTGACCTGCATCGAGCCGTGCTCTTCGCAGACTTTCTCATGGATTTGGCAGGAGCAAGATACTACGGTTGATGTCGTTCGTGATTATACATGAACCAGGGTGTTCGAGTAAACAGAGCAGAACCATCTGAATGCCAACCCATATCGGCAGTAGCCAGCCGGACGATTGAGGTCCTTGTTTCGAGACAAAGGTAGCCGGTGGCTATTCAGCTTCTAGGGTTTGCCCTCGACGCGTCGTTTCAGCGCCTGGTTCATCTGATGGTATACTTGCTCCGTCGGTCTGAACATACCACCCATAAGGAGTACCATAGGCCCGCGAAACCGCTCGCGTTGCCGGAAGCGTGTTCGCCCTCCGGGCTGTGGCTCAAGTAAGATCGCGTGGTCACCACGATAAAGAAGAAGCAGCAAGCTGCCGCCCCAGATGATCTCCTCGCCGGGCCGCACAGCGAAGACCTTGGGCTTGAGTTCCATGGACTTCATACCAGGCGGACACACGGTAATATACAGGCGAGCCCCACCTCCAGTTTCCCGGTTACGGACGGGATGAACGGGTTCCACTCCTTCCACGCAGGGAAATCGAGGAACACTTCCCACACGCGCTGAGGCGGCGCATTGATATCGATGTAAGTGTCGAGAACCCGACACATCTAATCCTTCCTCCTAGAAGTGTTATGCGAAGCCCTTTGCCGTTAGATATTTCCGAGATCTGGCCAGACTGTCTACTATGGCAAGCTCAACTGGCTTGGCCGCGCCGAATGTCTTTCCTAGCATTTCCCTCCGATTTCCGTGAACTGCCCCGTGGTCTTCACACCATAAGCGAATCAGAGTAAGCTGTCAATACCTCTCCTGCGACTAGCTCTAGCTTAACAAAGTCCGAAACGTTTGGTAAGACTGCGGCGAATACGCGATTTGCCGGACTAGTCGATGGTAGCCGTTCTACGTCCCTCGTTTCCGTTACTACCCTTGTCACACGACAGGCAGTCAGAATGGCGAAAACAGCTTTCAAGCCCAGGGCCGACAACCATGAGAATACACCGGTACTGGTGGTAAGCAGGCCCAGCAGGATAAGGGCAACACACGCGGCTACTCCCAGCGCAGAAGGGGATAGGTCGCACCGTCGACGATGTTCCAGTTACAGCCCAACAACCCTTGACAGTGCTGGGGGCGTGAGATAGTATAGGCTGGGAATAAGCCAAAGCTGTGCCGGACGTCGTTCGGCGCTTCAAATTCAGGGAGGTAGAACTATGGACAAGATCGCACAGGCCATGGAAAGGGCCGGCTTTCCCAGCACCGATGGCTATGACCTGCCCGCCTCTACGAAGACGTTCCCCGACGGCGCTCACTACCGGGTGGAGATCTCGGGGGTAGAGACGCCCAGGGTGCTGGAAGCCACCATCGACGAGGCCAGGAAGCAGGGCGTGCCGTTTCACCGCTCCATTTCGGTGGTGCGTGGGGCTTCGATGCTGACCAGACAGCAGTTGAGGGACTTCGCGAAGATCGCCCATGACAACCATGTAGAGGTGATCATGACGCCCGGGCCAAGGCCCACCTGGTATGTTGGTAGACAGATCGCCACACCGGAGGGGGCCATCTCGGGCTTAAGGCTCCGGGGAATGGACATGGTGCGGCATTACCTGATGGAGGTGGACAGGTGCATCGAGCTCGGTTTTCGGGGTTTCCTGGTCTGGGACGAAGGGGTGCTTTCTCTGCTTAACAGCATGAAGCAGAACGGGGATCTGCCCCTGGATGTGATCTTCAAGGTCTCTGTGTTTGCCGGCCACGCCAATGCTGCCGGGGTGAAGCTGGTGGAATCGCTTGGTGCCGGTAGTTGTAATCCGGTGGCCGACCTGACCCTCCCCGAGCTTGCCTCTATGCGCACGGTGGTGAGTCTGCCCCTGGACATTCACATCCAGCTATGGGCCTCTATGGGCGGCTATAACCGCATTTACGAGACGCCTGAGATAGCCCGGGTGGCCTCGCCATGCTACTTCAAGATGGAGCCGGGGCCGGGCCTGGCGATGTACATGCCGTGGGGTACGTCTGAAGATGGGCTGGCGGAACTGGCCAGAGATAAGATCAGGTCGGTCAAGAACATAATCGAGCTAATCGGCGAGGTCCATCCCGAGCTTAAGGTATCTGAGCAGGCAGCCGAAGACCTGATGGTGCCGCTGCCGAAGTAAGTAAGGAGGTTGAGAATCAGATGGCGAAGAAAACCGTACTCGACTTCAATGAGATGAAGAAGAAAGGTGACAAGATCACCTTCCTCACGGCCTACGATTTTCCCATAGCCAGTTTTTGCGAAAAGGCAGGCATCGACATGGTCCTGGTTGGTGACAGCGCCGCCATGGTGGTGCACGGCCTTCCCGGTACGATGCCGATGACCATGGACCAGATGATCCAGCATTCGCAGGCGGTCAGGAGAGGCGCACCCGATACCTTCGTCATCGGTGATATGCCGTTCCTCTCCTACCAGGTCTCCAGAGAAGACGCCATCGAGAACGCCGGCCGGTTCTTCAAAGAGGCCGGCGTCGATGCCATCAAGTTGGAGGGTGGCCGGCGGGTTATCAAGCAGATCGAAGGAATCGTGGAGGGCGGCATGCCGGTGATGGGACACATCGGCCTTACTCCGCAGAGCTCCGGTCAGCTCGGTGGCTTCAAGGCTCAGGGGCGCACCGCCGACGCGGCCATGGAGTTGATCGAAGACGCCCTGGCCATCGAAAAGGGGGGTGGGTTTGCCCTGCTGGTCGAGGCCGTACCTCCCGAGGTGGGCCGGATAATCACAAATATGCTTCGCATCCCGGTGCTGGGTATTGGCGCCGGCATGGAAATGGATGGGCAGTTACTGATAGTCGGCGATATGCTGGGCTATTTCGAGGCGTTTACTCCCAAGTTCGTCAAGAAATATGCTGAACTGGGTGCAATTATTGAGAAGGCCTGCCGTGAGTTCGGTGAAGAGGTGCGGGGCGGGAAGTTCCCCGAGGAGAAGCACTGCTACCGGATGCTCGAGGGGGAACACGATAAACTGCAGTCTATGGTCAGAAAAGCCGGGCCCCGATAGCGCCTTCTGCCTCGTCTGAGAGGCCTGAGAATAGAGGGCCCCGACGGGAACTGCGTAGCTGCTGTGGTTAGCGCGCGCGTGTTGGAGCAGCCTCCCGGGCCGCCGGGGTGCAGGCCAGTTCGGTGACCAGGAGCTCCAGCGCCAGCTTGTCGGTGTATCTGCCCGTCTTGATGGCCAGGTCGGTTTCCAGGAGCTTATCGTAGGCCCCCTTCACGCCGTCGAGATCATAGGTCCTGGCCTGGGCGAGAGTCTTGTCCAGAGCATAGCTCGATTTCAGGCCAAGCCTGTTCTGGATGTCTGTGCGGGATAGCCCCCGCTTCAAATCCACGGCCTGAGCTATGAGGCGAAACTGCCTCGTGATCATCACCAGGATGTGTATCGGCGGCACGCCATCGTGGTATAGGCGGTGCAATATGCGCTGGGCCGACTCGGTCCGTCCCTCGGCGACTGCGTCCACCAGGGCGAAGATGTTGGCTTCCTGGAGGTGGCTGGTCAACTGCCTGACATCTTCCTCGCTGATGGGGCGCTCCCGGGTATAGAGCAGTAGCTTCTCGATCTCACCGTTCATCGCCCAGAGGTCTCCGCCTATGAGATCGGCGAGCAGGTTGACCGCCTGGGGTGTGATGTCCCGGCCCTCTTCGCTAACCCGTCGCTGTATCCAGGCCTTCAACTCCTTGCCCCGCAGTAGAGGAAAGCTCCTTGCGTCCGCCAGGGGCGATAGCTTCTTCAGGAGAGGATTCTGAGCCTTGATATCGCCATCGACCAGGAGCAGCACGGTGGTCTCCGGCATCTGGTCGAAATAGGAAGCGAGGTTTTCCCATTCGCCGAGCCCGGCACCGGGTCCGGCACTGCGCTTGGCCGAGCGTGGTCTCCCTTGTTTATGCTCAAAGCGTCCCAGCAGACCGTCGACTATCACCAGTCGGTGGGTGGACAGAAAGGGGAACGCGTCACAGTTGTTCCTGAGGTCGCGAAGCGTAAGACCCTGGCCTGTGAGGGTAGTGGTGTTGGCCCCGACCGTCTCCTGGTCGCCCAGGCCGGCCTTGACCTGGTCCACAGCCTGATTGAGCGAAAAGCTATCCCTGCCGTAGAAGATGTGCACCATGCACCCTGTATTCTATCACGGCAGGGCTCTGGCGCGTGTGCAGGGACGGGAGAGTCCGGAGGTGGGGTGCACAGTGAAATATGGTAGGATATGGTCGTGAAGCTGGCCATTGTGGGAGCGCCGCAGAGCGGCAAAACGACCATCTTCAACTCCCTGACCGGAGGCAGGGCCAGTTCTGCCGCCTATTCGGCCAGCCTGGCTCCCGACATCGGTGTTGCGAAGGTACCCGATTCACGGCTGCAGGTGTTAGAGGACATCTTCCGGCCCGGGAAGACCGTTCCGGCCGAGGTCAGTTACATAGATATTCCCGGCTCGCTCAAGGGCTTCGGCAAGGAGGGCCCGGGGGCCGAACTCCTGGGTTACCTGACCACGGCTGATGCCCTGCTCCAGGTAGTGCGGGCCTTTGCAGAGGACGGGGTCCCGCACTCCGAGGGTAGCCTAGACCCCGGACGGGACATGGAGTCGCTGGATCTGCAGCTTGCTGTGTCGGATCTGGCGATCATCGAGCGAAGGATCGGGAAGCTGGAGACAGGGTGGAAAGGGGCCGCCGCGGTCGAGCGCGAGTCATACGCGAAGGAACAGCTTCTGCTTCAGAAGATCAAGTCCGGGCTGGAGAGCGATGTCCCGATCAGGCGCCAAGGCCTGACCGCAGAGGAGCTTAAGATGCTGTCCGGCTATCAGTTCTTGACTGCCAAACCTATCCTGGTAGTGCTGAATATAGGAGAGGAGCAAACACCGCACGCGCTGCAACTGGAACATGAGGTAGGGTCGCTGCACCCGCAGTTTGCTGTGGTGGCCCTGTGCGGCAAACTGGAGATGGAGTTCACTCAACTCAGCGATGTGGAGGCAGCCGAGTTCCGCGAAGCAATGGGGCTACCCACCTCCGCGCTGGACCGCGTTATCGGTCGTTCGTATGAGCTCTTGGGGCTCATCTCGTTCTTCACTACGGTTTCGGCCGAACTGAAGGCCTGGACGGTCCCCCGTGGTACTCCTGCACCGAAGGCTGCCGGCAAGGTGCATTCGGACATGGAACGGGGGTTCATCAGGGCGGAGGTTGTGAGCTACCGCGACCTGGAGAGCTCAGGAAGCCTCGCTGAGGCACGAAAGAGAGGTCTTCTGAGGACCGAAGGCAAGAGCTATATAGTCCAGGATGGAGACATAGTGACGTTCCTGTTCAACGTGTAGTCGCTGACGACATCTGGCGAACGAGGACCGGGCTGTGCTCCGTGTTCCCGCTAGCTTATGCCGTTGAGTTCGTTGTATTTCTGCCAGTAGCGGCGGAAGGACCGGCCGTACCGTGTGATAGGCAGCCTGTCCAGAGTTGCTCCCCATTCCCCGGTGATAGTCTTGGCAGCAGAGAAGTACCTGTCGACCGTCGTCTGGTTCATCGGCGCCATGCCGCCTTCTATAGAGGACATCATCTCCTTTTCGTAGTCTGCCACCACCGGCTTAATGGCGTCCCGCGCGGCGACGAAGTGCCACAAGGCCTCGCGATGTAGCCTCTCACACTCCCACCAGAATGCCCCGGCATCATACCGGGCGCCTGCCTCTTCATATCCGGCAGGGATGGCGGTTCCCGGGAGGAAGATGGGCCAGTACGGGGTGAGGCAGGGGTTGGAGGCTCCTGTGGTGTAAACGAACTGCCTGTCCCGGTCGATCCTGGCCACCATCGAGCATACCGACTGGCTGCGGCGAACTAGCTTATCGGCTGCATGCATACAGATGGTTCCGCCGGACTTACCCGGAGTCCGCGGGCGAAGCACCATGTCGATAACGTGCTTGGCGACGGGTGCGTCGGACTTGACCGGAGTCCAGTCAGGGTCACCGCCGTGGTCGCGGAGTATGCCTGTGAAGTCCGCTGTGGTCAGAGCACCCTTCTTTGTGGAAAGGAGCTGCCGCGAACGCGCCTGGCGCGCCCTTCCCTTGGCGCCCCACGTCATCACCCTGTCTGAATAGCACCTCTTGAAGCTGAAATCGGCCTCGCTCTTGCAGTAGCCTCTCTTGATAGCGTTCTCGATCAGACCGGGTGAGCATTCATCGTAATCGTCCTCCAGAGAGATGATGTTCGATATGCTCCACAGATCGGTGACTCGCTTCCATGCCCACCAGGACCTGACTGTCTCCAGCACGTACGCTTCTCTGTGGTCGGCGATTATGAAGCCGTTCATATAGAGAACGTTGATGCGATAGCCCGAGTTTCCACCCTGCCCGTGTTCCTCCAGGAGGCCGATGATGGTCTGGAGGGCTTGTCGGGCGGTCTTGCTTCTCTCCAGCGCCAGCCGTAGTATATCCATGCCGGTGAGGCCGGTGGCGTCCGGCTTCTCCCTGGTGAACAAGGCCTCATTGCCGATCACCACGCCATGTTCGTTGGCGCCCATTTCGGCCCCGAACATCCAGAAGGGCTGGCAAAGCATGACGCCGGCGGTTTCGGAGACCTGGGGGATACTGATGTAGGTGCACTGCACGGTGTCGCCCGCCTGGTGCTGCCGGCGCGGGCGTATCCTGATATTCTGTGCCTCGTCTGGCTCACGGTCGCTGTTCTTGCCGAACAGCGTGGCGCCGTCCAGGGTGGCCGGGCCGAGGGCCACTATAGTGTCACACATTTCTCTTTTCTCTCTTCGTCAGCGGCTGCGCCGGTGTGTCGGTGCACCCATGCCGGATCAATCTGTCATATTCTGGTTGTCCCGGATCCATTCAGAACGATATGGCACCGGGCTCGATTGCCTTGCCGGGCCAGATCCTGATTCCTTTGCACAGCTTATTGTTGTTTCCGATCAGTACATCGTCTCCCAGAATGCAGCCGTCCAGCACCTCGCTCGCGTCACCGATGTCGCAGCGCGATGCCACGAGGCAGTTTTTCAGGCGCGTTTCTTTGCGGATTCTGCAGTCCTGCCACAATACGGCCCCTTCTATAAGGGCGTCTTCTTCGATCCGGCACCCTGCCCCGAGCACCGCCGGTCCCTGTATCGTGCAGCCCCTGCCGATGGAGCAGCCCTTACCGATCACGACCGGCCCCTCGATGCGAGCCGACGCGTGAACATAGCCCTCACCTTCAAACTCAACATCCCTTTCCCTCGGGTTGCGGAGAAGATCGTGCTGTAATCTCAGGTACTTCTCCGGGGTGCCTATGTCAATCCAGTATCCGTGCGCAGGATAGCTGAATATCGTCGTCCCGCTCTCCAGGAGCGGGGGGAAGACATCGCGCTCGAACATGCAAAATGCGTCGGGAGGGATATGGTGTAATATATCGGGCTGCAGGATATAGATACCGGCGTTGATCATGTTGGTAGTCACCTTGTCCGGACTCGGCTTCTCGACGAAGCGGGTGACCATGCCCCGGCTATCAGTTTCCACCACGCCATAGACGGTGGGGTCGTCCACAGGGGTGAGAGCCAGGGTGGCCATGACCTTGCTCTGGCGGTGCTGTCTCATCATCGCTGTAAGGTCTAAGTCGGTGAAGATGTCTCCGTTGAAGACGAGGAACGAATCGTCGAGCAATGCTTCGGCATTCTTCACCGCTCCCGCCGTTCCGAGGGGCGAATCCTCTGTCGAGTACGCTATGTGCACGCCCAGCTCGCTCCCTTCGCCGAAATAGCTCTCTACCTGTGCAGGTACTCCTCCCACGGCGAGGATCACCTCTCCAATCCCGTGTTGCTTGAGGTACCCGATGACGTGTTCCAGGAAAGGGCGGTTCAGGACGGGGACCATTATCTTCGGGGTGTTACAGGTGAGCGGACGCAGCCTGGTTGCCTCCCCACCCGCCAGGATGACCGCCTTCATGGGGTTCAATCTACCCCACGGCAAGCGCGGGCGTCAACCCGGCTGCCCGGTCCGCGGCGGGGCGGTGGTGATCTGCCGGTCCAAGGGGTCTGCCCGATTCCTCAGCTGCTGCGCCCCTGTCGCACTCGCAATTGGGCAAGCCGCCTTGATGGCGAACCGGGCCAGCCCTTAATCACCCCGCAGGGTTGAGCACACGACCGACGAAGAGTATGGCGCAGGTCTCGATGTCGCGGATGAGGAAGATGAACGGGCGGTCTATGGTGACTTCCACGTCTGGCGGTGGGGGCATCGCTGTTGGAGCTACGATCACCCCGGTGGCGGCCGCCGCCTCCGTCCCCTCCTCGTCCACGGCCACGAATGCCTTGTGAACGATGTCTGTGATAAACAGCTCGCGGTTGTCCGTCATGCCCGTGAAATCAGCGCCTTCGCCGGTGAATGGGCAGGGTGGCGTGAAGGGGTCGGTCATGCCCATGGTCTGAAGGGTGTGCCTGAGGTCGAAGTCCGACTCGAACTCGAATTTGGGCATGGTCAGGGCCACGCGCCGGCTCTGTAGATCATCCATAACAGCAGCTACCCGCAGTGCATCAATGTGTTCCTCGAACGTAGAGAATTCGCCGGAGTCGGGCAGCAGTATTACCATTGATAATTCACCGCCGTCGTATAATAGCTCCACCGCTTGATATCCTTGCCCACGGGCATAGCCGAGCGATCTCGTCTGCGTCATCATCGGCACACTAACCTGGTTGCCATCCAGCAGGTAGAACGGGCCGTCCGACGTACGCCGCTTCTCGAACGGATGCTGCCAGTCTGCATTGAAGTAGATGGCGTTGGTGAGAACGAGGCGGGTCAGTTCATCGATCGCACCTTGCGGGATAAGGTCTTGAATACGCTCTTCCGTCTGGTCGCTGACCCACCGGTTGATGGCCAGACGTGACTCCTCCGTCTCCTCCATGAAGTCCAGTATTCTGAGCCCGGCCCCATAGTTCTCTGCCAGGACATCGAGGAACGATTCGAGGAAGTCGTAGTCCTTCTGGCCCCATGTGGCGTTAACGATGTTGAGCCTGAATCCTTCGTCACCTTCCCCTCTCGCGGCCAGTTCCATGTCCAGCGAGTTGAAAGCCGGGTGCAGTTCGTCCTGCTCGAGCAGGAAGTTGAGGGTATCGGCCATCTGCGCTGCCGTTTCGTCTCTGGCTCCGGCATAGGTCATGGCCAGCGCCAGCGAGATGCTATGGGGCGAGTAGAACAGGTTGCCCTCTTCCTCCCGGAGCTGCTGATACAGGTCGAAGGCGAAGGCGCTGTTTCCTTCGATCAGCAGCGCTTTCTCGGCCGGATCCATGTCCGGTGCCGTTATGCGCGGCTTGTCCGACCCAATGGTCTCGGCTACCGCCGGCTGCACCCGTTCGGGCAGCAGTGTCACCATTAGCACGATCGCGAGCGCTACCGCCGCCACCATAACCAGTATCGATATGCTTTTTCTCCTCATTTAGCTCACCTCCAATTTTGCCTTGGTCTTCACAGCTCGCTATTGCCTCACTTGCCCGGACCGAGCAACTCAGAGACCCTTCGTCGCCGGAGGCGACTCAGGGTGACAACCTGACCGTGTCCAGGTTCAGTATGGAAGCTCCACCTCATTGATGAGTTCCAGGTAGTCGTCCTCTCCCAGGCTGTTCATCATCACCCTGGCGTCTGAGATGGTGTAGAGGACATCGCCTATGTAGAGGGACCTCTTTACCGAGTAAGGAGAAGAGAAGAAGTAGCGGCTCTGCTCCAGCTCGTCGGGGCTATCAACATGGGTGACGCTTCCGTCAAGCACTATGCCTTCTGGCGAAACATGGAACACGTAGGCGCCCTGCCAGACCGGCTTACCCCAGGCATGGGCGGGAACCCGGCCGTGATACTCGGTCTCGTCGATCTCCGCAACCAGGACGGGTATCACCATCATGTTCCGCGAGCTGTCGAACAGAAACGCCCTGTGGTCCCGCAGGACCGGCGACTCGGTCCCTCTGTGGCCAATCTCGTACTTGTGTACCTCTTCCGGGTTTTCGACATCGCTTACATCGAAGAGCGATATCTTCACCCCCTGGAACCA
>SL_5KL_010_SEDDRAFT_10001245_pt1 | contig 15533 bp, 10 predicted proteins | sample SodLakKL_010_SED_FD_9118 | JGI IMG/M metagenome (IMG submission 9118)
GCCCTGCAAGCCGGCATCGAGGTCGTGGGCCTGTGCGAGGCCCTGCCCCGGTGCGGGGGCTACAAGGTCCATCGGGACAAGCTGGCCCGCCTGGGTGTTCCTATCTACACCTCGCACACGGTGTTGTCGGCCCGGGGAGACAGCCAGGTGGAGTCGGTGACCATCGGCCGGATCGACGAAAGCTTCCAGGCCGTTCCGGGGACGGAGAAGACGTTTGCCTGTGATACGGTGCTCATTGCGGTGGGACTGGACCCGGTGGACGAATTCTACCAGGCGGCCTGCAACTACGGGCTGCCGGCGTTCGCCGCCGGCGATGCCCAGGAGATCGCCGAGGCGTCGGCGGCGATGTTCTCGGGGAGGATCGCCGGCCGAAAGGTCGCCCGTGCATTGGAAGCAGAGGACAAGGAGATCCCTGTGGAGTGGGAGCGGATGGCCGAGGTCCTCAAGTCGCCTCCCGGGGAATGCGTCGACCGGCGTCCGCCGGAGGCCGAACAAGGCGTGGTCCCGGTGATCCATTGCACGGAGGAGATCCCCTGCAATCCGTGTGCGACCGTATGCCCGCAAGCGCTCATCCATATCGAAGGGAAGGACATCCGCCGGGTGCCCGAGTTCCTCGGGGACAGGTCCGACAAGGGCTGCCTGGGATGCGAGCAGTGCGTGGTGATCTGTCCGGGGCTTGCGATTACGCTGGTTGACTACCGTCAGGACAAGAACTTCCCCACCGTCACCATGGCCTATGAACTCGCCGGGGAGACGATTGCGCCGGGGGATCGGATGACCGGCGTGGATGTGGAAGGGGATGAACTCGGCGAGGTCGAGGTGGTCGATGTGCGGGCGATCCCCAAGAACGATCGCACGGTGCTCCTCAAGCTGCGGACGCCCGGCGAGATGGCCAAGGCACTCGCCGGCGTGCGCGTGCAAGGGCCGTGGGCCAGTGCACCTGTACCGGAGGCCGCTCAACCGATCACCGATGAGCAGATCGTGTGCCGCTGCGAGCGGGTCACCGCTCGGGAGATCCGCGAGCTCATTCGCCGCGGCTACCGCGACATGAACGAGATCAAGGCCGTTACGCGGGCGGGAATGGGCGCCTGTGGGGGGAAGACCTGCAGCACGCTCATCAAGCGCCTGTTCCGTGAGGAAGGCTTTGCCGAGGACGAGGTGACCCCGTTCGTCCAGCGCCCGCTGTTCGTGGAGGTGCCCCTGGCGTTGTTCGCCGGCGCCGAACTCCAGGAGGCGGACGATGCGTAGCCCGGTCCCTCCAGGGGGTGTGACGTCGCACGTGGGAGGTGTTCGCTGATGCCGCCGCGGCCTCATCCCACAGGCCACAAGCCACAAGCCGGCCTGTCCCACAAGCCACAAGCCACAAGCCACAAGCCTGTCTCTCACGACGTGATTGTTATCGGCGCGGGCAGCGTGGGCGCCCCGACGGCCCTGGCCCTGGCCCGCGACGGGCTCAAGGTGCTCGTTATCGACAGCCTTCCCAGCCAAGGCCAGGGCTCGAACAAGGCGGCCATCGGCGGTGTCCGGGCCACGCATTCCGATCCGGCCAAGATCCGCCTGGGGCTGCGTACCTTGGAGATCATGTCCTCCTGGCAAGAAGCTTACGGCCACGACATCGAGTGGCGGGAGGGGGGCTATGTGTTCGTGGCCTACCGGGAGGAGGAAGAGCGCAAGCTAAGGGAGCTCCTGAAGGTGCAGCACGCCCAGGGCCTTGCTATCGAGTGGTACGGCGCCGACGCGCTTCTCGGGATCGTGCCGGACCTCGAGGCGCGGGGGCTCCGCGGGGGCACGTACTCCCCGCACGACGGGCACTGCTCGCCTTTGCTTGCCGGGCATGCCTATTGTGACCAGGCCCGGCGCTACGGAGCGGAGTTTCGCTTCCGAGAGCAGGTCACCGACATCATGGTCGACAAGGGCCGCGTGCGCGGTGTGGTCACCGACAAGGGCCGCTACAGCGCGCCGGTGGTCGTGAACGCCGCCGGCCCGTGGGCTCGGCAGGTGGGGCTTACGGTCGGCTGCGAGCACCCCGTGTGGCCGGATGCCCACGAGGCGGGGGTCACCGAGGCGGTGGCCCATTTTCTCGATCCGATGGTGGTCGACATCCGCCCCGTTCCCGGATCGGCCAACTTCTACTTCCATCAGCTGGCCACCGGGCAGCTCACGTTTTGCATCACCCCCGATCCCCCGATCTGGGGCGAGGACCAGCGGGAGACGAGCCGCTTTCTGCCCGAGGTGTCCCGCCGCATGGTAAGGTTGATGCCCCGGCTGGGTCGCTTGCGGGTGCGGCGCACCTGGCGGGGGCTATATCCTATGACCCCAGACGGCTCGCCGCTGGTGGGCTGGCTGGACGAGCCGCGGGGGTACCTGGCGGCGGTCGGGATGTGCGGCCAAGGGGTGATGCTGGGTCCGGGCCTGGGCGAGCTACTGGCGCGTACGGTGGCGGAAACGCTCGGTGCCGAAGACAGAGAGGTCCTCGCTGAGCTTTCCCCGAACCGGGAGTTTGCCGCCGAGGAAGCGCTGAAGTAAAACCTCCTGCGGGCGAGGCACCTACGGACAGAAAAGGGAGGGGACAACCCAAGATGGACAATATGAAGCTCCTAGCCGAGTGGAAGTACGAGCCGGCACAGATAAGGCGCGGTTATGCCGGGCAGACGCTGCACGTGGACCTGGGGTCCAACGCCTGTACGGCCAAGCCGGTAACCGAGGACATGAAGGAGAAATTCGTCGGCGGCCGGGGCTTTGGCCTCAAGCTGTTGTGGGACGCGGTCCGCCCCGAAACCAAGTGGGACGACCCGGAGAACGAGCTGGTGATCGCCGGGGGTCCGCTGTGCGGGGTCAGCCAGTACCCGGGGTTCGGGAAGTGCTACACGGTGTTTCTCTCTCCGCTCACCGAGCAGACCTACGATTCGAACTCCGGGGGGTACTTCGGGCCGCTCCTTAAGTTCGCCGGGTGGGACGCCCTCGAGCTCCAGGGCAAGGCCGACCGCGATGTGGTCGTGTTCATCGACGGTGACCGCGGCGTTGTGCAGGTCTATGCGTCGCCGTTTACCGAAATCGGGGCCACCGACATCACCGACAGCCTCACCGAACATTTCGCCGACGACGAGGGGCAAAAGCGGCACGTTTCCGTCGTGGCCACCGGGGTCGGTGCGGAGCACAGCTACTGGGGGTGCCTCAACATGAGCTTCTACGACCCCCGGCGCAACGTGGCCCGCCTGAAGCAGGCCGGCCGCGGCGGCGGGGGGACCGTGTTCCGCGACAAGGGCCTGGCCGCGGTGGTGGTGAAGAAGACCGGCGTCGGCGCAAACGCCAACGACCCGGCCGATCCGGAGACGCTGCGCCAAGTCGGGGCCAAGCTCCACAAGGAGATCCAGCAGCTCGACGACCAACAGAACCGGATGCGCCGCGTGGGAACCAACCACCTTACCGAACTCATGAACGAGGCCCATCTCCTTCCTGTCCACAACTACAAGTTCGGCCAGCACCCCGAAGGGGAGAAGCTCGCCTCCACCGTGTTCGAGAAGATGTTCACCCAGGGGCTCCCCGACGGCTGCTGGTACGGCTGCTCGCTGGCCTGCTCCCACGCCGTGGACGGCTACGAACTCAAGACCGGCCCGCACAAAGGCCGCAGGGTGACCGTGGACGGCCCCGAGTACGAGACCACGGCGGGCTTGGGCTCGAACATCGGCGTCTTCGACCCGGAATGGATCGTGGAGGCAAACTACTACGCCGACCACTACGGGATCGACACGATTTCCTTGGGCACCGGCCTGGCGTTTGTCTGCGAGTGTTTCGAGAAAGGGTACCTTTCCGAAGAACAAAGCGGCGGCCTTTCGCTACGCTTTGGGGAAAAAGACGACCTTATGACCTTTATCCACCGCCTGGCCCAAGGCGACGAGTTCGCCAAGCGCGTAGGCCAGGGCATCCGCCGCATGAAGGAGAGCTTTGCCCGCGACTATGGCGCCCCGCGGGAGGAGCTGGAGGCGTTCGGGATGGAGGCCCAGGGGATCGAAGTCTCCGAGTACGTGTCCAAAGAATCGATCGCCCAGTGGGGAGGCTACTTCCTCACCTTGAAGGGCCCCCAGCACGACGAAGCCTGGCTCATCTTCATCGACATGGTCGCCCAGCAGCTTCCCACGTTCGAGGACAAGGCCGAGGCGCTCCACTATTTCCCCAACTTCCGCCTGTGGTTCTCCCTGGTGGGCGGCTGTAAGCTCCCGTGGAACGATATCCAGCCGGAGGACAACAAGGAGAAATACCCCCCGAACGAAGCGGCCAAGATTCCCGAGCACGTGCGTAACTACCTGGACCTCTTCGAAGCCGTCACGGGCAAGGAGCTCACCCGCGATGAGCTCATCCGCCAAAGCGAGCGGGTGTACAATTTCCAGCGCGTGTTCCAGCTCAGGATGGGCAAAGGAACCCGCGAACACCACGACGCCCCGCTGCGGGGCCTGACCCCGGTGTACGAAGACGAATGGGAGGCCAGGGAGGGCTACTACGACGATAAGCTCCGCGAGGCGGGCGTGGATCCGTCCGGCATGAGCACAAAAGATAAAATCGCTGCCCTGAAGGAGCACCGCCTGGCCACCTGGGAGAAACTGGTCGATGCCGTGTACAAGCGGCGTGGCTGGAACCGCCGGGGCATCCCCACCATCGAGAAGCTGCGCGAACTGGGGATCGACTACCCCGACGTGGTCGCGGTGGTCGAACCGCACCAGCGCGTCGAGGATACGTTTTAGGTAGGTAGATGGGGACAGTCCCCGCACGGGGACTGTCCCCTTAACCTCCTCCCGCGTTCCTTCATCTCCCTAAAACTTCCCCACCCACCCCGGGGACACATGTCTGCTCACGCGGTGCTCACGTCCTTGACATAACCGGACGGACTCCCTAGGCTAGCGCAAACCGTAATTTCAAGGGGGGATCCTGGAATGAGGGGAAGGAAGCTAATGGTAGGCGCGCTGGCCGCGCTGCTTGCGTTGATGATGGCAACAGGAATTGTCTGGGGCAAGAACGGGGGTGCTTTTGTCGATGTGGGCTCTGACCACCCTGCATATCAAGCGATCAGGTCCCTGGTGGATAAGGGCATCATCCGTGTAGGCGCCGACGGGGAGTTCCAAGGAAGCCAGCCCTTGCTTCGCTACGATGCGGCCGAATGGCTGTACCGATCCCTGCAGGAAGCCGCGGCTCCGGGGCAGCTGGACGACTTCGCCGGCCGGCTGTCCTCGGTGGAAAACCAAGTCGGCAGCGTATCCGACCAGGCCCAAGCCCTGGAGTCGGAGCTGAGGTCGGTGAACAACGCCCTGAGCTCCCTCCGGCAAGACGTCGCCGGCCTGGAGGAGGCAGCCGCCCCTGCGGAGGACATGGCCCGTCGTGTGCGGACGAACTTCATCCTTGGGGTCACCGCGGTGGTGCTGGGGGTGGGGGCCCTGGCGGTGACGATTTTCTTCTAGCACTCACGAGGAGTTTGCCCCGGGGTTTGCCCTCGGTGGGGCAGCGGAAGGACCGGCGTAATGCATGTTACAAACATGCGCGACCTGTTGACAGGACAGGCGCCGAGTGCTAGAATGCAACGGTTAAACTGTGGCGGAAACGCCGGTATAAGCAGCGCACAAGGAGGTGATGTCGCGAACAGCAAGCTGCCGGATACCGTAGCGTTATCTTGCGGTACCGTAAGAGGATGAGAAGTAATGAAACAAGACAAAGCAATGACCTTAAAGGAGGTTAGCGCATGAAGCGGGCTCTCGCGATTTGTGCAAGTTTGTTGGTATTTGGAGCGGTAGGATTTGGATTTTCGATTTCGGGAAGCTGGTCTACGGACATCCAGATTCTTCCTGACGTGGAGCTTGATGAGACCGTCCTGACTCTGACCTACACCCTAAACGGCTGGGACATCACCAGCAGGAGCGTGTTTGACGGGGATGACGGTTTTTCCGCGCAGCGTTTTGTGGTCGACGGTGACTTGGGGATCCTCGATATATCGGCCATGTTAGAGTTTGATCCCATGGATCCCGAGCTCACCCGCTTCTATACCACGGCGGGGATGGACTTCCTCGGTATCGGGCTTGAGTTTGGCGTGTTCCGCGGACCACACATTCCTGGTTGGTGGATGCCTCACTATAACGCGGACTGGATTGTGGCTCCCGCGCTGGACTCCATCCAGGAGGCGGTGTACTCGGTGGGCGTGTCTATGGATCCTTTCTATGGCCGCGTACGGTTCGTGGAGCGCCACTACGAGGACCAGACCCCGTCCAACGCCATTGGCTGGTATGATCTCCTTGTTCGGTACAGCGACATTTATCTGTGCTGTGGCATCACGTTCGACGCGGAGCTGTCATTGACGAAGGCGGACGGGTTCAACTACTTCGAGGTCGAGTTCTCCGACCTGCTGGTCCTCGAGTGGTGGACGCTCGGTGTGGAGATCACCTACGGAATCGACTCAAGTCCGTTGAGCTGAGGTGGGGCTTCGACGCACCAGTAGATGCCCATATCGAGTTCTTCGTCGACAGCGACGAACCGTTCCACATATCTTTCGACGGGTTCCGGATTACCTGCGAGCTTGATACGTGCGACAAGTTCACCTACACGTTGATCACCGGCGACCTCCGTCCTACCTATCCCTACTTTGGGGAGGAGCATGTGTGGCACTATCAGGCCCTGGGACTCGAGTTCTGCGGCCCGGCTTTTGCTGCGGCGACGAGTACAAGGTCGGCTTTGACCTGATCTGGACCCCGGAGGGCCAGGGGCAGCTGTTTGGCCTGAGCGAGTTCGCCGGTGAGTTCAGCGTCCCGTTGTTCGACGGCTTCTCCTTGAACGTCGACTTCGAGCACGACCTGATTAGCGGCGACACCGAGATGGGTCTGGGCTGGACGTTCGCGTTCTGAACCCGATAACCCTGTAGTGTCGGAACTTATCTCCGACGCTGGGCTCGGAGTTCGGCTCCGAGTCTAGAGGAGAAAGACAAAGAGGCCCCGGGAACCCCCGGGGCCTCTCTCTATTTGCCAGAACGGCCAGCATAGGGAGGCGCTATTACCATGCCGCTGCCAGGGCGATCGATGGCCCTCGGGGGCCTGCCCGGATCGGCCCGCTAGGAGACATTGCAGCCCGCCGCCCACCAATGAGAGCGGTGTGCACTCACTGGCTTGGAGGTGTGCCTTATGTGTGCGTCGGGGTTGTGTAACAAGGGGAGGGGGCTGCAAGAGTTCCTGTTGTGGACCCATCGGCGCCGGCGCCGAAGGAAGTTCCCGGTTTGTGTAGGGCCCAAATGGAGCCGATATCAGAGCCAGGATATGAACCCACACTGCCGCTGCCGGCATGTTAGCCACACGTGTGTGGTGCGGCTCAGTCTAGCCTTCTTCCTAGGACAGGAACCGAAGGAAACGCCGGAGGAGGGCCCTCCTCCGGCGATCGCAGATGAATCCGCTGCTCAACGCTCGAGGTCCTCAATATCATAGAGCAGTCGATAGCCTGTAAGGGTTCCTGTGCCCATGCGCCAGTTTAGATCCGGGAGTAAGACACTGACTCCGTCGGGTGCCCGCAGGATGAACGGGTTGTGGCGCGGATTCACCCTTGACCTTTTGGTCGCGCAGGTAGACGAATCCCGGCTCGGCCTCTGGTGTACCGTCCCCGTCGATATCCAGCCGAAGGTCCATGCGCATGAGCCAGGCGCCGCTTGACGTTGTGAAGCGGAGATTCACCCAACCTGCATGTACCGTACCTGTCCAGTCGAGGTCCCTATCCCTGTTGGATACATCAGGGCGAGGAGCACCGGAAGGGGACAGGTTGAGTTGCTGGAAAGAGCCCCTCGATCGGAGAATCACCTCGAACGGCCGCGGCTGGTCCCAGTCGGCGGAGCCGACCACGGTGATGTTCCAGCGGTTTCGGGCGTCGCCCCACACGTAGATCCCGGGCCTGTCGATATCAGGCATGCCCGGCAGGGGCTCGAGGACGTCTCCGACCTCGATCGATCGGGTTGTGCTGTCGGTGCCGCCGTGGTCGTCGGTGACCGTGAGACGCACGGTGTAGGTGCCTTCCGAGGCATAGCTGTGGCTGGTGGTGCGACCCCAGCCGCTTGAACCGTCGCCGAAGTCCCATTCGTACTCCACGATCGAGCCGTCGGGCGCCGTTGAGTCCGACGCATCAAAGGATACGGTCTCCCCCGGATCGGGATTCGTCGGACTGAAGGTGAACCGGGCTGTCGGCGGCCGTATATCCCGCTCCACCCTAACGGTGCGGCTGGTCGTGTCCGTGGCCCCGTGGTTGTCGGTGACGGTCAGGCGCACGGTGTAGGTGCCCTCGGAGCTGTAACGCTTTTGGGTGGTGCGGCTGCTGGCCGTGGCCCCGTCGCCGAAGTCCCAACTGTAGCTCACGATGCGGCCGTCAGGGGCGTAGGAGTCCGAAGCGTCGAATGTGATCCATTCGTTCACGTCAGGTTCGCTCGGGGAGAAGGTGAACCGGGCAACCGGCGGTTGCCGCTCTTCCACGGCCCGAACGGTGACCGACCGCTGGTTGTTGGTCGTGTCGGATTCCTGAACGTCGTCGAACGGGTCTACAGTGACGGTGAACGTCTCCTGCGATCGCGTGAGAGGAAGGCTCATGGTGCCCGTGCGCCGGGAACCGGCGCTCAGGCTGTCTATCGAACCCAAGCGGGAATCCTCCGCGCCTTGCAGGCGTATCTGGAACCTCCCCGCATCGGCGTTTCCGATGTTGGCGACGGTGATTTCGAAGGTGATCGTGTCGCCGACCCTCGGGTCCGAAGGACGGTACTCCAAGCGCTCCACGGTCAGGTTGGGCAGGCGCTCCTCCCGCACGGTAGCGCGCGTGGTGGCGCTGTCGGTGCGGCCGTCCGTTCCCCGCACGGTGAGGCGCACGGTGTAGGTGCCCTCACGGGTGTAGGCGTGCTGTACGGTGGAGCCGTAACGGGTGCGGCCATCGCCCATGTCCCAGCGGTATTCCACGATGGGGCCGTCCGAGCGGCGACCGTCGAACGTGATCGTCTCGCCGACGGAGGCGCTGTAGGGACCACCCGGGTCGGCGCGTAGCGCAGGCGGTGCCGTATCGCGCACGGTGAACTCGCACTCGGCCGTTGCGATCGGGGCCATGCCCCACGTTGCCTGCCACGAGTGCTCCCACACCTCCAGCTCCAAGGTGCGCGTTCCGGTGGGCTCGCCGGCTTCACCGCTCACGGTGATGTCCCGCCCTCCGGATACCGTCTCCTCGCGGATCGTGTGGGTCTCGCCGGTGGGAAGCACGTTGACGAGGCGCACATAGGCTAGGTCGATCCCGTCCACGCGGAACCTGACCTGCATCCGCTCGCCCAGCTCATAGACGGCGCCGCTACCGCAGCCGCGGTCCGTCCACACGTCTGCCGAAAGCTCGTCGGGCTCGTCAGCCGGGTACGCCACCAGGCGCCCTGCGCCGTACGTGTTGGAATCGCCCATCGGCTCGGTCATATCAAGGAGTTTGGTTCTCAGTGTGCTTCCGGTGGCGCTTGCGTCTTCTCCGCGCAGCAGTGCTCCCATCCCGGCCACATGCGGTGCCGCGGCCGAGGTTCCCTCGAACGGGTTGTAGAAGCTTACCCCCGTGCGCACGTTGTCCGGAGCCACCAGGTCCGGCTTTGTCCGTCCGTCCGTCGTGGGTCCGCGAGAGGAATAGGCTTGGATGGGCCCGCCTGTGTAGCGGCTCCAGTCCACCGCACCCACGGTCAGCGCATCACGCAGGTTGCCTGGTGCGGGGATGGACGAGCGGGCGACGTTGGGCGAAAGGTCGTGGCCGATGGAGAACAGCTTGAACGGCCGCGTCCGACCGTCGGCGCGCTGGATACGCACCTGGTACGTGCCGCTCTGGGGAGCGGTGATGGTGATACGCTCGGTGGGCTGCTCGGTCCCCCCTTGGGTCTTGGTCGAGGAGCCCACGAGCTGGCCGTTTGGTCCAAATAGATAGAGGTCGTAGTCATCGCTCGTTTCCGGCCAGCTGTCCCACGTGAAGTAGAGCGTGATCTGATCGCCCGAGCGTGCGCTCAGGGTAACGTTGGTGTCGTGCCAGCCGTCGCCGTTTCGGTCGGTGAACGTGGCGCTGTAGTGGCTTTGGGCGTCGTTGCCGGCGGCCTGCACCCACAGGATCCCTTCGTCCACGGCGCGTTGGGCGATCTGCCCGATAGGGCCGCTTCCATCGTAGTAGTTGGTGTTGTACCAGCCCAGGGAGTGGTTGATGACGTGAATGCCTTGGTCTGCGGCGTAGGAAACGGCATTGTCGAGGTCCACTTCGTTTCCGATCTTGATGAGGTACAGCTCGGCCTCGGGGGCGACATCGTAGACGATCTCCGCCACGGCCGTCCCGTGGGAGAAGTCGCTTGCGATCCCCCGGCCTGTGAAGTCGCGGGTGGTCAAGTTGCGAGGAAGGTCCCCTCGCGCTTGGGCGTCGGAAAGCCCGCGGAACCCCAGGTCGATGATGCCGATCTTGGTGCCCGCACCCCGCTCGCCACGGTCATGAAAGGCAGAAGCGCCGATCAGCTCGATCCCTTCGGAGGTCACGCCGGCAGGATACGGTTCATGCGGAAGGCGCACGTAGGCCTGGCCGGCCATCTCGCCCAGGAATCGCTCCAGTTGAGCCAGCGGCACTGTGGCCAGCGTGAGCCCGGTGGGCGAGCTTGTCGCCTCGCGCGCTCCGGCCGCTTGTGGAGATACGGCTGTGCGCGGCTCCAGAATCACCGTCACCTCGGAGCGGTCGACCGAAAGAGGGATACCGACCATCTCCGCCACCCGGGACACGGCGTCGCGGGCCACGTTGGGCAGCATCCCCAGCGGCGCCACTGCTCCCCGGGGCTCGGCCTGGCGTACTGCCTGGAGCAGTAGCTCAATCGCTCCGTCCACATGGGGATTCACCCGTTCCGGCTTGGCCAGGCTGAGCGGTCCGATGCTCAAGGCCAACCCCGGTGCCTCGTCCGAAGAGCCGGGTGCGTCTACCTGGGGCGCTCCGTTTCCCTCGATCAGCGTGAGCAGCGCTACCGCCTGTTCTATACGTCGCGACCGGGCAAGCACAGCGGCCAGGGCGTCGTCGCGCCACGGAAGGCGCACCCCGACAATCCGTCCGCCGTGGGACACCGGCTCGGCACCCGACCGGCGGAGCTCCCCCTCGTAGCGGGAGAGGTCGGCAAGGTTCCCCGCCGCGCGCGCAAGCCAAGCTTGGTTCACTTGCGCCACGTCGAGCCCGCTGGCCCCGAACGTGGCCAATACCTGGACCTGCGCTTGCAGGGCTCCCTCGGTGAATACGCCTAATTCGACCTCGATGCCCTCCGCGCGGGCGTTATCGACAACCCCGCGCCACTGAGAGACATCGTCGTTGACCACGCCCAGCTGCACCTGGGCCGTGGCCATTCCGGCGCCAAGCACAAGCGTTGCTGCCACTAAAGCAAGAGTCCTTCGCATGTTCATCACCCCTCCGCCGGGTACGGCGTGTGTGGCAAACGCACCAAGCGCACTGCAGGGTCCCGTCCCAAATCAGGCAGATAGGGTATCGGGATCAGGAGCTCAGCCAACCTTTCGGTGGAGCTATGGATGTAGGGCTCGAACACTTGGTCGAGATCGCCCTCCAGTTCGGCCACCACACGCACCCGCAGTCCTTCCCGTTGCAGGCCGTGGTCGCGGGCGAATCCCAACCAGTCGGGGTGATTCACCAGGCCCCACAACAGGGCATCCAACCTGACATCTTCCGGTGACCGGGGGAGCTTGAGCGGCACCTGTCGCAGTTCGAGTTCCAGGCACATCTCGGGCAAGAGTTCCAGGCGATCGGTAAGCTCTAGGAACTTCCCTGGCAACCCCGGCGGCGTGCCGTTCGCGATGCTGATGAGCTCTCCACGTGTGCGACGCCCACGCAGCACCGCGCGATCCGCCCCGGACTGTACGATGATATAGTAGACGTCGCCGTCCAGATACGCGTACTGTGGGGAAGCCTCGAGTTCCTGTTGGTTTTCCGCTCCGGTGAACGTAAGCTGTCCGTCTTGCCACATGCCCAGAGGTACGCTCTCCGATTGTATCCGGGCGGCCAAGCCGTCCAATGCCCCGTCGGGGAGTTCGACCTCGCTCCATAGGTAGCTTGGCGTGATCCCGGCGGAGCCTGCTGTCCCCAGCATAGCCCCTAACAATAACATCAACACCATGCGCATAGCACCGCCTCCTCTTTCACATACAACCTAATGAATATACACGCTGGGTGGGCGGTGGGTTACACAAGGGGACAGGCCGCCGCTCGCGGCCTGTCCCTTGGACACGCTGTCAGCTCAAAGTCCGCTCAGGTCCCACAACATGACGCGGTTGTCGGCTGAACCCGTCACCATGCGGTTGCCGTCGGGGGAGAAGGCCAGGCCCAGTAGCCCTCCGTGGTGGCCTAGCGGTGCCTGTCCGCTGGATATTGGATGGCCAAGCGAGGCTACATGGCTACCTGTGGAAACCTTCCATATCTGCACCGTGGAGTTTTGGCTGCCGCCGGCCACCCAGCGGCCGTCCGGGCTGAACCCTACTGAGTAAACCCGCTGGATGACGTCCCTTAGAACCTGGAGCTCGGTCAGGGAGGGTACGCTCCACAGGCGGGTCGTTCCGTCCAGAGAGGAGGACGCAAGCTTACCGCCGTCGGGGCTGAACGCTACTGCTCGTACTGAGCCCCGGTGGCGGGCAATCGGGCCGAGTTGGTTGCCGGACGCCACCTCCCACAGGCGGATTGTATTGTCGGTCCCACCGGTGGCGAGGAGTTCTCCGTCGGGGCTGAACGCGACACACAGGACCTCACCTTGGTGGCCGGTGAGCGTGCGCACCTCCGTCCAATTGTCGGTGTTCCAGAGCTTGACGGTGCCGTCGTCCGACGCGCTGGCCAGGAGCGATCCATCCGGGCTCCAGGCCACCGAGGTGACCCGCTTTTGGTGTGCGGGCTGAATGGTATGCCGCGCCCTGCCCCGGGGGACTTCCCAGATACGGATAGCCCTATCGCGGGCTCCGGTAGCGAGGTAGTCTCCATCGGGGCTGAACGCCACGCTGTGCACCCAACCCCAGCCATCCTGGACAACGCGTACGAGTTCCCCGGACGCGGCGTCCCACAGCCGCACGGTGCCGTCCCACGCACCGCTGGCAACGTATTGCCCGTCGGGGCTGTAGTCAACCGAGAAAACGTCCGCGCGGTGCCCTTCCATCACTCTCTCGGGGGAGAGGACCGGAGCGGCCAGCACCATAGACCCTAGCGCCGCTACAAGCATCACTATCAACAGAAAATGCCTTGTCACAGACATCGCCGCGCACCTCCTTAAAGTTGCTGCGGTACGTCGAACCTCACCTTGACCAGTGTACACTCGGCGCGGGCAACGCAACATGCGTCGAACGATGAGCCAAGGGGAGTATGGAGGATCCTTTGCGGGCGGATTCTCAGCACACTAGACTGGCGTGTGTAGGCTGGCGAGGCTTGCGAACCCTCGAGAGCCGAACTGTCAGACGTGATGGGAGGTAATGCATGCTGAAGGCACTGCTATTCATCCTGGTCGGCATGACGGTGGGGGCCGCGGCGAGCCCTTTGGAGTTGGCGAACGTGGGTGGGCTTGCCGAGCTTGCCTTCTCCCCCGACGGCGCGACCCTCGCCGCAGCAGGAGTGAACCGTGTGCACTTGTTCGACGTGGCGACGCGAAACGAGGTGGGCACACTGGAGTTCCGTGGCCGCGTCCAGAGTGTGGCCTACTGCTCGGACGGGACGCACCTGGCCGCCGGAGGGTGGAACGAAATCCGCGTGTGGGATGCAGACTCTGGCGAACTGGTACGGTCGATCAGCGCCGAGATGAGGCAGGTACAGGCCCTTTCGTTCACCCCCGATGGGGACATCCTCGCCGCCGGCGGAGGTGGGGAAGTGTTCTTGTGGTCCCGTGAGGCCGAAGAGCCGCTGTGGGTTGCCCGAGGACATTCGGGCATGATCTACGACGTGGCTGTATCCCCAGACGGCCGGCGAGCGGCCTCCGCTGGAGCCGACCACGCCGCGTTGTGGGACCTGGCGGCGGGCGCGGTGCTGCGGGAGCTAAAGGTGATGGGGAGCGTGTGGACGGTGGCCTTCTCGCCGGACGGGTTCAACCTCATCGTGGGTGAGGGAAAGGTGATCCGGGCTTGGGATACAGCTGTCGGCCGTGAGCTATATGCGCAACGCGGACACACAGGATGCATCTGGTCGGTGGCCGTTTCGCCCGACGGAGAGCTTCTTGCCAGCGGGTCGTTGGACACGAGCGTTCGCTTGTGGGATGCGGGTACCGGGGCGCTGCTCTTTACATGGGAGGGGCACGAAGCATCCGTGCATTCGGTCGCCTTCAGTCCGGACGGAAGGCGCTTGGCCTCCGGGTGTGGCGACGGACGCGTGTTGTTGTGGGAACTACCGTGAGCGAAGGAGCATGGGGACAGTCCCCCTGCCCCACCATTTGAGGAGGCGGTGCCATGAGAAAGGCATTGTGCGTAGTTGCGTTGAGCGTGCTCCTTCTTGCAGGAACTGCGGCGGGAGCAAACCTGGAGCTTGTACGGGAGGCGGACTACCACCACCACGCGCTGGCCACGTGGGGAAGCTCGTGGGCCGTCGGCCGCGGCGAGGCGATCGAGATCTGGAACCTGGACAACCTCGGCGGCCCACGGCGCACGCTTCGCGGTCACGAGTCCGAGGTCACTGCGCTGGCGGTCAGCCCCGACGGGAGGTGGCTGGCGGTAGGCGAAAGCGGCGGCGGCCGGATCAGCGTGTGGGATATGGACAGCGGGCAAAGGTTGTCCTGGAGCCTTCCGGGAAGCAACGAGCCGGTGGAGTACCTGGTTGGCCATCAGTTCACCGTGTGGGCGCTTGCCTTCTGTCCGGAAGGGGAGCTTCTGGCAAGCGGTGCCTACGACAACGAGATCAGGATGTGGGACGTAGCGACCGGAATGGAAGTGGGCATCCTTAGGGGACACAGGAGCTGGATTAGGAGCTTGGACTTCTCTCCTCAGGGAAATATCCTGGCTTCTTCTTCCTGCGACGGCACGATCCGCCTGTGGGATGTGGACACCTTGCGCGAAATCCATTCGCCCATCGAGGCGGGCGTCAATGCGTACTCGGTGGAGTTTTCCCCCGACGGGATGCTGCTTGCTACCGTCACCAACCCGGGCGAGACGTTGGTGTACGAGACCGATGGATGGAGCCAGCGTTGGTCATATGCCCTGCCCCGGCGCTCGGCGACGTATGTGGTGGGTTTTTCGCCGGACGCTTCCCTGGCCGTGACGGGAGGATACGGAGGCAGAGTGCAGTTGCGCAACGCCCGGACGGGTAACCTGCTGGAAGAGCTGGAAGGCCACTCCGGCGCCGTATGGGGAGCCGCGTTCCTCGCCGCCGGGGAGTACCTCGTCACGACCGATACGAACGGCGAAATGCGCCTGTGGCGCCTCGATCGGTAGCAGTGCGGCTTGCCTACGACGTTCATGGCGGGCCCCACCATGCCGTGACAGGGAGCAGGGTCGGTCATTGATAGAAGCATGCACGACGCCCTAATATGGGGACAT
>SL_5KL_010_SEDDRAFT_10001247_pt1 | contig 15521 bp, 19 predicted proteins | sample SodLakKL_010_SED_FD_9118 | JGI IMG/M metagenome (IMG submission 9118)
AACCTACGCCGCGGAGCGCCTCGATCCCATCGTGGTTACCGCAACGCGGGCCCCACAGACCATCGACCAGACCCTGTCGTCGGTGACGATCATTGACCGTGACGAGATCGAGAGACTGCAACCGCAGCAGTTCACAGACCTGCTGCGCGGACGGGCGGGGATCGGGGTGGCTGACAACGGTCCCTTCGGCAAGACCTCCAGCGTTTTCACACGCGGCAGTAATTCCGGGCATACCTTACTGTTGGTAGACGGTGTCCGCATGGGTTCGGCGACGATCGGCGCGGGCAGTTGGCAGTACCTGCCCCCCTCTGAGATCGAGCGCATCGAGATCGTGCGCGGACCCCGCACCAGCATATATGGCTCAGATGCGATCGGTGGCGTGATTCAGATCTTCACCCGCAAGGGCCTCGAGGGACCGCCGCGCGTGAACGCCTTCGTGGGCGGCGGCAGCTTCAACACCCGCGAGTTCGGTGCGGGCGTGGCCGGCGGCACCCGGGATACCCGCTACAGCCTCTCGGCCAGCCAATTCGATACCGACGGCATAGATGTGCTCACCGGCATCGGGGATGACGACCGCGACGGCTACGACAACACGTCCCTATCCGGCTCGCTGTCGCATCGACTGGATAACGGCACCGAGTTCTTTGGCAACCTCCTGTACTCCGTCGGCACGACGGAGTTCGATGGTTTCGAGGACCAAACCGATTATCGGCAGACTGCCGTGCGTACCGGCATGCGCATTCCGGTCACCGCTGAATGGGATGCCGAACTCAGTATCGCCCAGAGCAGGGATGAAAGTGACAACTTCATTGATGGTGAATTCTCTTCCAAATTTGACACGCGGCGCAACATGGCGGATTGGCAAAACACAATCCACCTGCCGCAAGACTGGACCCTGGTGGCCGGCATCGATGCCTATCGGGATCGAGTGCAGAGCAATTTCGATTTCGATGAGGACTCCCGATACAACCTCGGGGTCTATTCCGTCCTCCAGGGCATGCTTGGGCGCCACGATCTGGAGGCGAGCCTGCGCTTTGACGACAACGAGCAGTTCGGCAGCCAGACCACCGGACAACTCGGCTGGGGACGTCGGCTCTCAGACAAATGGCGTGTGCGAGCTTCGGCCGGCACGGCGTTCAACGCGCCGAGCTTTAACCAACTCTACTTTCCGAATTACGGCAACCCGGATCTGGATCCGGAGAAGTCGCGCAGTATCGAGGTGGGCACACGGTTCGCCAATGGGCCCGTGTTCCTGGATGCGGCCTTGTTCCATACGCAGATCGACGATCTGATCGACATTTCACCACGGAACATCGATAAAGCACGCATTCGGGGTCTGGAGTTGGAGGCAGGGTACCAAACACGCACCTGGGTGACGCGCGCGTCGGTCACCTTGCTGGATACCGAGGATCGGGGCAAGGGCGAGGATCGGGGCAACGAGCTGCCGCGGCGATCTCCCTTCAGCACGCGAGTGGATGTGGACCGCATGCTTGGTGACTGGTCGCTCGGCGGCAGCCTGCTGGGACAAGGCCGCAGCTTCGAGGATGCAGAGAATACTAGTCGGCTCTCGGGGTTCGCCACACTCGATCTTCGGGCAAGCTATGCGATCGACCGGGAGTGGACAGTCTCCGCTTCGGTGCGCAATCTGTTCGACCGAGATTACGCGACTGCGCAGGAACGAGACTTCATTACAGACAGCCGGATCGATTACAACCAGCTTGGTCGGGGCGTGTTCGTAACCCTGACTTATCAGCAGCGTTGACATGAAAATATAGCCACGGATGGACACGGCTCTTTTTTGAATGAAGCACTATCCGTGTTGATCCGCGTGTATCCGTGGCTGGACCTGTCATTCTTCGGGGTGGCCCGGAGCCGTGCCAGTTAGCGTGAAAGTCGCGAATTGCTACCCTCTCCCGCTTGCGGACAAAAATGTGCCGGGAGCGGATTTCGAACCGCCGAAGGCGGCCCCGAAGGGCGGAGGGCAGGATGCCCGGAGTAACAGGGCCGGGGGTGAGGGCCGGGCCGACGCTGCGCCCCCACCCCAACCCTCCCCCGCAAGCGGGGGAGGGCGCTTTCATCGTCTGGGGGTGGCACAGTGCCATGGGAGTTAGCGTGAAAGTCGCGCATTGCTCTCCTCTCCCGCGTGCGGACAAATCCGCAAGGAGCGGATTTCGAACCTCCGTAGGCCGCCCCGAAGGGCGGAGGGCAGGATGCCCGGAGTAACAGGGCCGGGGGTGAGGGCCGGGGGTGCCGCCGGGCAGCGATGCAGGAGGCCAACCCCCGGCCGCTGGTTTTTTTCAAGAACGTCTGGAGATTCATGATGGGCAATCGTCTCACCCGTATCACCACACGCACTGGCGACGACGGCACCACCGGACTCGCCATGGGCCCGCGTGTGCCGAAGGATTCCGTGCGGATCGAGGTCATGGGCGATGTCGATGAACTGAACAGCGTGCTGGGCATGGTGCTCTCGAGCGCGATCCCGCGGGCGCAGGCGGGCTGGCTGCTGGAGATCCAGCACGACCTGTTCGATGTCGGCGGCGAGTTGGCGATGCCCGGCGAGTCGCTGCTACCCGACGACCGGGTGGCCTGGCTGGAGGACCGGCTGGAGGAGATGAACGCGAACCTGCCTCCGCTGCGCGAATTCATCCTTCCGGGCGGTGGGCCCGCAGCCACCAGCTGCCACCTCGCGCGTGCCGTCAGCCGGCGCGCGGAGCGCCATCTGGTGCGCCTTGCCCGCGAAGAGAAAGTTACCACCGCCGCCCGGCAATACCTGAACCGGCTCTCGGACCTGCTGTTCGTGCTGGCCCGATTCCTCGCTCGGGAGGCGGGCGATGGCGAGGTCTTCTGGAGAAACCGCCAAGCGCGCGGGGCCGATGCGACGAAGGAAAGCGATTGATGCCCGCATCACCCGCCCGCTCACGGCCCCCGCGCCTGTGGTGGCTTGCGGTGCTGGTGTTCGCGTTGGTTCTTCCGCAAGCAGCACCGGCGGCGGGCGGAGGGAACATCAGCGTATCCGACGACCGGGGCCGCAGCGTTGAGCTTTCCGAACCGGCCCAGCGCATCGTCAGCCTGGCTCCGCATCTGACCGAACTGCTGTTCGCGGTCGGCGCCGGCGACCGCATCGTGGCCACCGTCGCGCATGCGGACTACCCCGACGCGGCGCGTTCGATTCCCCGCGTCGGCACCGCGGCACAGCTGGACCTCGAAGGGCTGCTCGCGGCATCGCCGGACCTGGTGATCGCGTGGGGGAGTGGCAGCCCCGGGACGGCGCTGGAGCGACTGGAGAAGCTGGGAATCACCGTCTACTACAGCGAGCCCGGCGACTTCGCGGGGATCGCGGCGGACCTGCGGCGGCTCGGTCGGCTCGCGGGGCAGCCGGAGCGCGGCGTGCGCGAGGCTCGTGCCTTCCTCGAATGCCGTCGCGACGCTTCGCGAGGAGTTCGGAGAGCGCCCCGAGGTCAGCGTTTTCTATCAGGTCTGGGATCAGCCGCTGATGACGGTGAACGACGGGCACCTGATCGGTGAGGCCATCCGGCTGTGTCGCGGGCAGAACGTCTTCGGACACCTGGACAGCCTGGTCCCGCGGCCGGGACTCGAGACGGTGATTGCTGCCGACCCCGAGGCGATTGTCAGTGGTGGCCCCGGCGAGGACCGGGAAGACTGGCTGGAAGCATGGCGCGACTGGAACCAGCTCACCGCGGTGCAGCGCGACAACCTTTTCTTTATCCCGCCGTCGCTGCTCCAGCGGCATACGCCGCGCCTTGCGGACGGCACCCGCATGCTGTGCGAGGCGCTTGAACTCGCTCGGGAGAGGCGCGCGGGGCCGCGGCGGTGAGCACAACTGAAGGTGCCGCCACGTTGGCTCGGACGGGGTGGACCCTCGGCGTGCTTGGCGCCGGGGCCGTTGCCTCGGTGCTGAGTTCGGTGATGCTCGGCAGCGTGAACCTGCCCGCACGCGATGTGGCGTCCGTATTCTTCGGTGAAGGCTCCGCACTGGCGCGTTTGCTGGTTCTGGAACTGCGCCTGCCGCGCACCCTCGCTGCCTTCGCCACGGGCGGACTGCTGGCGGTCGCAGGAGCCCTGATGCAGGTGCTGCTGCGCAACCCGCTCGCCGACCCCTACGTGCTGGGCATCTCGGGCGGAGCCGCCGTGGGCGCCTTGCTGACGATGATCTCGGGACTCGGGNTGGCGTGGATCTCGGGATCGGCCTTTGCGGGTGCCCTGCTGTCGACACTGATTGTTTTCGGTCTGGCGCACGGCACGGGGAGCTGGACGCCGACGCGCCTGCTGCTGACCGGCGTGGTGGTGGCCGCCGGCTGGGGCGCGGTGATCACCTTTCTGCTCGCCGTCCGTCCGAGCCCGGAACTGCCGGGCATGCTGTACTGGCTGATGGGCGATCTGGCCCATGCCCGCGGCAACGTCCTGCCCTGGCTCACGCTGATCGTGATCGTTGGACTCGCGTTGCCGCTGGGGCGCAGCCTGAATGTGCTGGCGCGGGGCCCGCTGCAGGCGGCGGTGCTCGGCGTGTCGGTCCGGCGGCTGGAGTGGACGGTGTACCTGCTCGCCGCACTGGTCACCGCGGTGGCCGTAACCACCGCCGGCACCATCGGCTTCGTGGGGCTGATCATTCCGCACATGCTGCGCCTGGTCATCGGCAACGATCAGCGCCTCCTGCTTCCTGCCTCGGCCCTCGCCGGTGGCATCCTGCTCACCTTGGCTGACACCCTGGCGCGCACGGTCATTGCGCCGGAGCAGTTGCCGGTTGGCGTGATCACCGCAATGCTCGGCGTGCCGGTGTTCCTCTACCTGCTCTACCGGAGCCGGACATGAGCGCCTCGCTGCTGAGCCTTGACGGCCTGGTCATTGACATCCCCGGACGCGCCGCGGGAATGGCCCTCGACTTCCCGTTACTGCCCGGCGAGTGCTGGGGCCTGCTCGGTCCGAACGGTGCCGGCAAGACCACGCTGCTGCACACCCTCGCGGGTCTCAGGCGCCCAAGGGCCGGCCAGGTGCGACTGGACGGTGACGACCTGCACCGGATGCCCCGGCGGCGGATCGCCCAACGGCTGGGCCTGGTGTTCCAGGACCACCACGACGGCTTTCCGTCCACGGTGCTGGAGACCGCGCTGATCGGCCGGCATCCGTTCCTGCGCGCGTGGAACATGGAGAACGCGCAGGACCACGACCTCGCGCGGCAGGCGCTGTCCCGAATGGACCTCGGCGACCTCGCCGGCCGCCAGGTGCAGACCCTCTCCGGCGGCGAGCGCCAGCGCCTCGCGCTGGCGACGCTGCTGACCCAGGACCCGCCGCTTTGGCTGCTCGACGAGCCCACCAATCACCTCGACCTGCATCATCAGGTCGCCGTGCTGGACCTGGTGCGCGAGGAGGTCGCATCCGGAAGCCGCGGCGCAGTAATGGCGCTGCACGACCTGAACCTCGCGGCGACCTATTGCACGCACCTGGTCCTGATGTACCCGGACGGCGGGATGTGTTGGGGCCCCACGAGCGAGATCTTCCACGTGCAGGCGCTCGAAAGGCTTTTCCGGCAGAAACTCGCGGTGATCGACAGCCCGGAAGGGCCTTGGGTGCGCCCGGTCCCGGGTGACCGCCGGACGCTGGCCTGATTCCCTCTGCCTCCTGCTGCTACAATCAGCGCCGCGATTCCACGAGCACCGGCCCGCCCATGCACCCTCAGGACGAAGGTCCCCGGACCTCCTTCATCCTCGGCAACGTGATCCTCGCGGCCGCTGCCGTGATGCTCCTCTTTTTCGGCACCCTCTGGGAGCAACTCGGAATCTGGGCGCTGTTCATCTGGATGGTGATGGCTGTGCTCGGGGTCTACTTCATCTCGCGCGACAGCGGTTCGCAACCACCAGGACCACCCAACTGAGACCGGTGGTGAGGATCGCCCTCCTGTCACTGCTGGCCTTGCTGCTCGGCGCGAGTCCCGCCCTGGCCCATCATGCGGTCGCCCATGACATCCTGCTCACCGGCGCGCCGCGGATCCTGCTGTCTGCGTCCGCGCCTGACACGGCACAGGTGCATCTCGCTCTGCGCAACCGCTCGCGACACGAGCACAGGGTGATCGCCGCGGAATCGCCGGTCGCTGAGAACGCCAGAATCGTCCGGGAGGTACCGTCTTCGCCTGGCGAATCCAGGCACCTGGACGGCCATGACGGCATACCCGTGCCGGCACGCGGAACGCTGCATCTTNGCCCTGGCGGACCGTACATCCTGCTCACGGGGGTCTCCTCGGCATTGCGCCCGGGTGAAGTCGTAGCCGTTACGCTCCGCTTCCAGGATCAGAGTGTGCTGAAGCTGGCGGCCGAGGTGCGGGAGAACTGATGCAACCGGGTCACCGGCCGGGCCGCGCGACTTCCGCGGCCGGCGACGGTGACTGCAGCGGGGCTGGAATCAGTAGATGAAATCCGGAAGGTGCGATCTCAGGACCGCGAGATCATCGACCTTGACCACGTTCTTGGACACTTCGGCCCGGACGACCTGGGCGACATTACGGTCCAGCCGCTCGCGCAGCGCTCCCAGGAAGGACGGAGACGCAACGATGACGAGGTGCTTGAACACGCCTTCGTGATGTGCGGACTTCAGGCGATCAGCGACCATCCGCGCAAAGCGATCGCGTTCGTAGTGCGCGGGATCGGTCGTTTCGTCCATCGCATGGCGCGCATCACCGCTCGGAGTTGCCCAGCTTCGCCCCGGGCGGTCCGAGACCAGGTCCTGGGTATTGACGCGGGATTCGGTGTGGGAAAACGCCTCCACGTCAGCGAGACCATGACAGGCGCGCCCCTCGCAGCTGAGTATGCGTGCGCGGGCGGCGTCGGCGACCACAATCCAGACAGTGTCCATTCAGTTCCTCCATGTCGGAAACAATTGATGCCCATCAGTCAGGGAGAGGCGGATTGCGGCCACCCCGCGCGGGGCGTCGTGCCGATCCTCCGATGTCTCCCTCTTCAGAGTGTAGATCCTTGTGCCCGTCACCCGGCAGAATTCACCTGACCGACAATCCCGCAGCCGGCCGCCCGGCAAGGCTTCACCACCAGAAGACCCGCCTGCTCGGCTTGATCGGCAGGCGGCCCCGCCAGTACTGGATCAGCAGGAACCCGAAGAACATGCCGCCAAGATGTGCGAAGTGCGCGACACCGGCGATGGTTCCGGTAATCCCGGCGAACAGTTCGAAGGCTCCATAGGCGATCACGAAGTACTTGGCCCGGATCGGCACTGGAATCAGGATAAAGACCAGGCGCTGGTTGGGGAACATCATCCCGAAGGCCAGCAGGATCCCGAACACGCCGCCGGAGGCGCCAATGGTCGGATAGATCTCGGTGCCCGCAACCCCATACGACGCGACCACGAGCTGGATCAGCCCGGCACCGAGCACACAGAAGAAGTAGTAGATCGCGAACAGCCGCGAGCCCCAGGCATTTTCCAGCTGCACCCCGAGCATCCACATCGCGAAGAGATTGATGAACAGGTGCAGCAGACCACCGTGCAGAAACCCGTAGGTCACCAGCTGCCAGACCTGGAATGCAGGGACCCAGACGAGATCACCGTTCTGCTCGATCACATCGGGCGTGCCCACGGGCCACAACGCGAAGTGCACCAGCAGCGTCTCGAAGGCCACGAGCTGGAGCACGAACACCACCCCGTTGGCAATCAGCAGGAAGCGGATCACCGGTGGAAAGAGGAAGGAACGCGGCTGGGGCTCGTCGGTCATCGCATTGCGTCCTGAGGAGGGTGCCGCGTGGGTTCGCGCAGTGACAGGGGCGCCGGGATGGGATCGCCTTCAGATGAAAACGGGCTGCTCAGTGGACCAACAGCCGGGCGCTCGGTTCGTCCCGGCAACGGCGAATCACCTGCCGCCGACCAGCGGCACGAAGATTACGGACAGCGCCCGGCGTTCGCTCAGGCTTCCGTCCTCTTCCTTGTCGCAGACCAGCAGATCCTGGCCGGCCCACCGGGTATCCACGGGGATGACCAGTCGCCCGCCGGTACGGAGCTGCTCCACCAGTGCCGGCGGGATGCTGTCGGCGCCGGCGGTGACGATCACGGCGTCGAAGGGCGCGGCCTCCGGCCAGCCATCGCGGCCGTTCCCGGTACGCACCTGCACGTTATCGTAACCGAGCTGCTCCAGCCGGGAGGCGGCCGCCGCGGCCAGTTCCGGCACCACTTCGATGCTGTAAACCTCACCCGCCAGTTCGGCCAGCAGCGCGGCCTGGTACCCGGAACCCGTGCCGATCTCGAGCACGCGATTGTCCGGTTGCAGTTCCAGCAGCTGGGTCATCAGCACGACGACGAAGGGCTGGGAGATCGTCTGCCCGTGCCCGATCGGCAATGCCCGGTCCTCCCAGGCCTGGCCGGTGCCGGCATCCGGAACAAACTCGTCGCGTGGAACGCGCCGGAAGGCATCGATGACCGCGGGATCCGCCGCCGGGACGCCGGTCATCGGCGCGGTGTCCCGGAATTCCCGGACCACCGACCGGACCAGGTTCTCGATCCGCTGTTCTCGTTCTTGTGTCATGGCTGCCTCGTTTTTGGGCCGATCGGGGTCCGGACGCTGTCCCGGCCAGAGCTTCCGCTCAGCTTGCGATGTAGAGTTCCAGCTGCGAGATAATGAACTGCTGCTCGTCGATGATCGCCTTCACGAGATCCCCGATGGACACCAGCCCGATCATGCGACCCTCCCTCATTACCGGCAAGTGGCGCACCCGCTTGTCGGTCATCAGGGCCATGCATTCCTCCACGGAGCGGGTTGGTTCAACGCAGGCGACCCGCTTCATCATGATCTCGCTTACCGGTGTGGTGCGGGAATTGCGTTCCAGCAGGACCACCTTGCGAGCATAGTCGCGCTCCGTGATGATCCCGACCAGACGCTCCCTCGAGCACTGGCAACGCGCCGATCTCGTGCTCGGCCATCAAGTGCAGGGCTTCCAGGACTGTCGCGTCGGGTTCGATGCTGTAGACATGCGTACCCTTGTCTTTCAACAAGTCCAGTGCGTTGTTCATCAGGGCCTCCGTGATTTTTCGGTCTACCCCTCAGTCTAGTCTGGATTTTCGCGCCCGCCGGGCGTAAACCTCCACGTGTCACCGGGAGCCCCCTTCCCAGTGGAAACCCGACAGCTCCGCGAGTTCCCGCGGCCGGAGCACTTCCTCGTAGCGCCGTCCATAGATGATCCAGGTCGGGTAACTTGCAACCCCGGCATTCGCGCAGACCCGCGCCATCGGTGTCCCACGACCACCCGGGCTGCATTCCACGTACGGCAAACGTTCGCTCGCGGCCCCGAACAGGCGCGATTGCTGACGGCAGGCCGGGCACCACGAGGCCCCGTAGTAACGGGCCCCGGACTCCTCGAGGTGGATCGCCAGCGCCGCGAGCCTGGGGTCCCCCGGCCGGGACAGGAGATCGCTGGCCACAACGTGCAGGACCGCGACCACGACCAGACCCGCCGTGCCACTGCGCAGCAGCCAATGGCTCCACGGCATCCCCGGGGCCGAGCCCGGCCGCCGCAGGAAGACGACTGCCAGAATCGCGGCGATCGTCGCGAGCGACGCCAGACACCACCCGCAGAAGGCCTCGAGCGTGAACCAGCCGACCGCGGTCAGATAAACGCTCACGGACACGCCAACAAACGCGACCAACCAGAGCCGACGCCAGCTTTTGAGTCTGGGCGGCATCGCGACGGCGATCACCGCGAGGACCGCGTAAAGGCCAAAACCCCACAGCGCGATGGGCAGCCCGAGGAATGAAGACCACTGGCTCTGCTGGATCAGGTCGCACCCGCCCCCCTCCTGACAGAATGCCGGGGTCGAGCGCGTCCAGGCCGCCAATGTCAGATAGGCGGTGATCGCCATCCCGATCAGTGCAAGCCCCACGATCGCCACATCCCTGCGGCGTTCCACGGGATGCGATGCAGCGGTGCTCGCGCCCGGACGGCCCGATTTCTTCTTGCCTCGTTTCGCCTTCGCCATCCGGATTCTTCCTCCTCGTAAACGGGTTGCGGAACCCGCAAAGTCGTGACCTATGGTGCCATACCGGGTGTCCCGGGAACCGGCACGACTCGAGCCTCGAGTTCCCGACGCAGCTCGCCGATCGCGAAGGTCTCGATCAGGTCCGCGCCACGCCGATGCAGATCGAGTGCGAGCGCCGCGTCGGCGATCTCGTACACCGCAATGCGGGCCCGATGAAAGCCGATCGCACCGCTGCCGGGCAACCCCCGTACATCGCAGAAAAGATATTCCGGACGCAGTCCCGCATACGCGTGACGCTGACGCCAGCGTCTGACCACCCCGCCCAGCGCATGCCAGCCAACGATCCCCTCCCTGCTTTGGGAACGGCCGCGGGCTGCGAGAAGCAGCGGCAGCACCGAGGAGATCAGCACACATTGTGCGGCCATGGGCTGCAGCTCTGCCGCGATTGCGTCAAGCACCCTTTCCCGGCCGAAATAACGCACCGCGGCCGGCTTCGCCTCGACGAAGCCGACCACGCCGGGGTTCGCCTCCAGGAAGCCCCGAAACTGCCCGAGCGTCGCCAGCGGCGTTTCCGCGAAGTCTGCCCGAAGCGCCCGGGTTCGGAGGCCGACAGCGACCCGAGTCTTGACGCGCGATAGCCGGACACCGCACCCCGGACGCCGCACATCCGACGCAACGTCCGATCGTGAAACAGGACGGGAACCCCGTCCGCAGAAAGCTGCACGTCCACTTCCACGAAACGCGCGCCGGCTCCCACGGCCGCCTCGAGCGCGACCAGCGTGTTCTCGGGATACCGTGCCGCGTAGCCGCGGTGGGCGATGAGTTCGGGTATCGGCATGGCTTCGCTTAGGCGGCGCAGGTGGCTCAGCCGGGAGCGCGTGCCCACCCACTGCCAAGGGCCACAGGCGGTCCGGGCTCGCGCGTTCCCAGCCAGGTCTCGATGTGCACGCGCAGGGCCGTCGGTTGCTCGGCATGAATCCAGTGTTCGGATTCCAGCACGATAATCACATGGTCGGGCAGTGCGCCGAGGATGCGCCGCAGGCGACTCAACTCGCCGAAACGGCTGCCGAAGGACAGGATCACCAGGCTCGGACCACTGATTTTGTTCCAGGTGGGCATCGGGCGGAGCGTCTGCGCGAGCCCCTGCAGATAGATCGCCAGCGGCACGTGATGCAGATCGCGCAAAGGCGAACCGTAGCGGCGCGCGAAAAACCCCGGGTTGACGCCCTCGGCAAGCTTGCGCCGGGTTCCGCGGTCGATCTCCTCGAGATCGAGAACCGGCAACTGCCGTCTGCGCAGTCCAAGCCTGTTGGCCGCCAGCACCGCCCGTGACAGCGGTTCGAGCAGCCCCCGCAGACGAACCAGCCACGCGAACGTTCCCGTCATCGCCGGGACCACCAGAGGCTCGACCAGAATCAGGCCGCGGACCCGCTCCGGCGAGCACAGCGCAAACCGGGCGGCCAGATTCGCGCCCAGACAGTGACCGCCGACCACACAGTCGGTGAAGCCCTCCTGGTCCAGCATCGCGCCCAGATCGTCCAGCCAGTCCTCGCAGCGCAGCGTCTCTCTGGACAGCGACAGACCATACCCTCGCAGGTCGGGCACAAGGACCGTCCAGTGTTCGGCGAGACGACTGGTCCGGACAAGCTCGCTCCAGCGCGTGCCGTTGCTCGCGTGCCCGTGCAGCAGCACCAGCGCACGCTCGCCCGTACCCCAGCGCCGGTAGTGTACCGGTCCCGCCCCGAGCCGCCGGATGTCCTGTTCCATAGGGTCATCATACGGCCGTAGCCATCAGCGGTGCATATCCGGATGCGGGTACGAGCCGGCTACCGCGGGAACCGGCAAACACGGACAATGGCCGGATGCCCCCGAACGAGCTCCAGCACTACTACGACCGCAACACCGCGCTGTTCCTGCGCATTGGCAGCAGTGCGGGCAGCCACGCGATCCACCGCGGACTCTGGGCCCCGGGAGTGCGCAACGGCCGCGAAGCCGCGGACCACGTGAACACCCTGCTCGCCGAACGCATCCGCGCCAGTGTGCCGGGGGCACCCCGGTTCGTGCTGGACCTTGGCTGCGGCGTTGGCGGCACGTTGTTCAGCCTTGCCCGCGCCTTCCCCGCGGCCCGGCTGCACGGTGTCACCATCAGCGGGAAACAGGTGGCGATTGCGCAGACGCTGGCGCAGGAGCAGGGGTTGCAGGACCGTTGCGGATTCACCTGCGGCGATTTCGAGCGACTGCGCCTGGGAGATCGTGCGGACGCGATTGTCGCCGTCGAGTCTCTGGTGCATGCCGAACGACCGGAGCGCTTCCTGGCGACCTGCCTGGAGCACCTCGCACCCGGCGGGATCGTGCTGATCGTCGACGACTTCCTCGCGTATCCGGTCCCGAGCGGCGCGCGCGCGATGCAGCGCACTATCGACCGCTTTCGGGACGGATGGCGTGTCCCGGGGCTGTGCACGCTGGAGTACCTCGAGGCCGCCGCGGCAGCGGTCGGATTCCAGCGTCTGTACGCACGCGACCTCTCGCCCCTGATCCGTACCCACCGGCCGCGGGATCGACTGGTCGCGCTGGTCAGCCCGCCGGTGCGATGGCTCGGCCTGGACCACCGCCCGTTCTGGGCGAATGTCGTCGGCGGAAACGCGCTGAACCGTGCCATCCGCAAGGGCTGGATCCGCTACCGCCTGCTGGCGCTCGGGCGCGCCGGGGTGCGGCCACGGGCAAACCCGGCATCGATCGGCACCCTTGACGCGCCGCGGCCGGGTGGATAGCTTGCTGCAAGGATTCATCCGGGAGAATGAAGATCAAGCCGTTCAATACCATCCGCTCCGCCGCGACCCTGACCGCGGCCCTTGGATTGTCGATATTGCTCTATCTACCCTCTGCGGCCCTGGCGCAGGGCCAGATGGGCGGGGAATTGCGCTCAGGCACCACTCACCAGGACTGGCAGGTGCTCTGCGAGGACACGCCCGTGGGCGAGACCTGCTTCATCAGCCAGGCGGCCGCCGATGACACTGGCGAGCCGGTGATGCAGATCATGGTCGGTCGCCTCGAGGGCGAGAACGTGATGGTCCTCTATCTGCCGCTCGGGATTGACCTTCGTCCCGGCATGCTGTTCCAGATCGGTGACGACCTCCGGCGCGAATTCCCCTTCCAGACCTGTCTGCCGAACGGCTGCCGGGTCATCGCACAAGTCGATGACGAGATGCTGGCCGCGATGCGCGCCGGCACGACGTTCCTGGTCGGCGTCCGACCTCTGGAGTCCGAGCAGGTGGCTGTGATCGAGGGGTCCCTGATGGGATTCACCGCAGGCTTCCGCGAAGTGACTCAGTAGAATTCAGCTTGACAACCCCGGGTGGCAGGGCAGCGGGCGGGATGCCCGCAACGACCGGGCGGGGACACAACAGGATCAGGTGACACATCCCAGAGGAAGGGAAACATGCCGGCAAGCAAGGGAATCGCGTGGCTGATCATCGCTCTGTTCTGGGCCACGGCGCCGATCGTCGGGGTATCGCCCGCGGCTGCGGCTTGTCCACCGGCCCTGGTTACTTCCATTCCGGAGCTTCGCTCGGGACGCGTCCCGGAGGACCAACCGGTAAACGTCGAGGGGGTCGTGACCGGGGTCTTCATCGGACCTGAACGGCTCGGGGGCTTCTTCTTCCAGCACGACGCCCTGCCCCCGGCAGGCATCTTCGTCTATGCCCCATCGCTGCCGCCGCAGTCGGTGCGGCCCGGAGACCGGGTGCAGGTCGCGGGTTGGTTCAACCGGTTTCGCGGGCGCCCCCAGGTCAGCCGTGTCCAGGACCTGCACGTGTGCACGCACGCGGGGCGGCCCGATCCGGTTGCGCTGCGGCTGCCGGACGACACCGCACGGCTTGCCGATCTTCAGGACGTGAAGGTCCGCTTCGACCAAACGCTGACGGTTACCGGCAACTACGAGCTTGGCCGTTACGGCAGCCTGCGCCTGTCCGCCGGAGGGCGCCTGTACCGGAAAGGCGGAGCCAGCGTTGCCGGCTCCGGGGACCACCAGGCGCGTCAGATCGTGCTGGACGATGGCAGCTACCGGGCCAACCCGCGGCCGATCCCCTACCTCGCGCCAAACGGCACGCGCCGCGTCGGTGACCGTGTCGAGGATCTGACCGGCGTGCTCACCCATGCCTTCGGTGGCGATCGCGTCCACCCGACCCGTGATCCGGTATTCAAAGACGCCAATCCGCGCCCGGCGCCTCCCGCGCTCACCGCAGACACGGTGCGCATCGCGACCCTGAACGTCGAGAACTACTTCCTGACCCTGGGGCAGCGGGGTGCTGCCGACCCGGCGGAACTCGACCGGCAGCGGCGCAAACTGACCGCAGCCGTTCACGGTCTCGACGCCGACGTGCTGGGTCTCGTCGAGGTCGAGAACCGCCAGGCGGCCCTCGCCGACCTGATACGCACGCTGAACCGCGACCTGCCACCGGAACTGCAGTACCGGGCGGTCCCGCATCGCATCACCGGGACCGATGCGATCCGCAACGCGGTGGTGTACCGCCCGGCGCGGGTTTCACTCAAGGACATGGCCGCGGACCCGGATCCGGTGCACAACCGGCCGCCGCTGCTTGCGTGGTTCACCAGCGCGCGCGATGAAACCTTCGGAGTCGCCGCGGTCCATTTCAAGTCGAAGGTCGGTTGTCCGGATACCGGCGACGTCGACCGCGGTCAGGGTTGCTGGAACGAACGGCGCTACGAGCAGTCCCGGCGCCTGCTCGCCTGGCTGAACACTGCCCGGCGCGATGATGCCCCGATCGCCGTCGCGGGTGATCTGAATGCCTACGCGAACGAAGATCCGATCACGGAATTCCTCGGCGCGGGCAAGCAGAACCTCGCAGCCGCCCACCTGCCCCCGGAGCGGCACTACACCTACGTCTTTCACGGCGAGGCCGGACAGCTCGACTACCTGCTCGCCGGCGAGGATCTCGCGCAACGCGTCGCGGCAGCGGGCATCTGGCACATCAACGCGGACGAACCCCCGTTCCTCGGATTTTCCGGGCGCAAGCCGACGCCGGGCCCCTGGCGATCATCGGACCACGACCCGGTCTGGGCCGACCTGCGCCTGTAACCGCACCAACGCCGGAACGAGGCCGGCAATGGCGAGCCTGGCCAACTGCATGAACTCGCTCGGCAGCCGCGGCGCCATGTCGGGCCTGGCAATCCGCGACCCGACCGTCCGCACGACGCGACCGGTTCAGATCAGTCCGAGCGCCACCATCGCACGGCCCACCTTCAGGAAGCCGGTAATGTTCGCGCCGGCCACATAGTCGCCCGGCTGGCCGAACTCCTCGGCGGTTTCGTAGCAGTTGCGGTGGATGTTGACCATGATTTCCTGCAGGCGCGCCTCGGTGTATTCGGCGGTCCAGGAATCGCGACTGGCGTTCTGCTGCATCTCCAGCGCGCTGGTCGCGACCCCGCCCGCGTTGGCCGCCTTGCCCGGGCCGTAGGCGATCCCTGCCTCCTGGAACACCCGGATGCCCTCCGGCGTGGTCGGCATGTTGGCG
>SL_5KL_010_SEDDRAFT_10001248_pt1 | contig 15513 bp, 11 predicted proteins | sample SodLakKL_010_SED_FD_9118 | JGI IMG/M metagenome (IMG submission 9118)
CCGCTTTCCGGGGGAAGGGCGCAGGCCTGCAGGTGTGCCCGCTGTCCAGGGACACTAGGCCGCTTGCCCCCGGCGGCGGTCCAGCAGCAGGGCCAGAAGCGACAAGACCGTTGCCCCCGCCACCACCGCCAGCGAACCGGTGAGGCTCTCCATGAGGCTGGGGTCCACCAGCAGGACTCCAGCAAGCGCAATCATGAGCATCCCGCCGAAGAGCTTCAGTACTCGCCCCTGCCGCTCCTGAAGCCGGGTGGCCTTGAGGGTCACCACCGCCCCGATGAGGATGGCGATCTCTACCGAGAGGTAGATCCCCACGTAGAGGAGTAGGAGGCTCAGGAATCCTGTGCCTTGGATCCCGGCTTCCGTCACCAGGGAGGTCCAGATCACCGGAAACCCGGCGGTGCAGGGGAGTTCCACCATGGCTACGCCTGCGGCCAGGGCCACGGTGATGGCCAGGGTGGCGGGAAGGGATCGTTCCTCGCGGATCTTCCGCCCTCCCCGGTAGATGCGCGGCTTGAACCGGTCCGGGATGGTCAGAGACGGGCCCCGCTTCCACGCCAGGAAGTCCTTTACATTCACGAGTCCGAAGCCAAGGGCCAGGATGGCCACCGCCACCTGGATCCAGGCGATCCGTTCCAGCACCGCCATCGCGGCGAAGACCCCGGCGATGAAGGCTCCGTAGATGCTGGCCGTCACCAGGAGAAAGGTGAGCCCGACGGCAGCGATGCGGCGCCGGGATCCCGTCCCCATGATCATGGCCAGGAGTACCCCCAGGACCCAGAGGGAACAGGGGTTGAAGCCATCCACGAAGGCGATGAGGGCCGTGGCCGCCACCATGGGCTGCTGAGCCACATTGATCTGACCCAGCGGGCCCAGGTCCAGAACCGACGCACCGGCATCATCCCGCCGATCTTCCACTCCGAGGCGCGCGGCCACCGCGTTCTCGATGTCGGCCGCCAAGGGGGCGGAGAACCCCACCCACACCTCCTCCTCCAGAATGAAGGTGGGTACGGCCGACGCCCTCTGGCCCCGCTCCTCCATCATCCGGACAAAGACCGCCTGGGCCATGGGGTCCCGGGTTACGCCCACCTTCTCCACCGTCAGACCTTCGAAACGACGATCCAGGGCCTCGACCCAGGGCTCGGCCTGATCGCAGAAGGGGCAGCCTTCTCGCCAGAAGTACCAGAGGGTCACCTCAGCTTCTGCGAGGGGGAACCAGGACCCGGTCCCCTCATCCCGGGCGGAGTCGGCCAGGGACCCGCCGGCGAGGGCGAGAGGCAGGGAGAGAAGCAGTGCGGCAAGGGCGGCGAGGGGCATTACCTGGTCTCCGAGAGTCTGGCCAGGATCGCGCCGGCCATCAGAGCATCGGGGGTGGTGAAGACGATGGGGTTCGCCCGGCCGTCCCGGACGATCTGAATCAGATTCTCGTCCAGGTCCACCTCCAGGTCCAGTATCTCCCTCAGGGGGATCTCGTATGCTCCCCCGTCCAGGAGGAGGAGGCGACGATCGGTGACCACCAGTGGGCCCTCCCGCTCCACCACCCACCCGCGCACCACGTGGGCAACACCACCGCGCTGAAACCGTCGCAACTGTCGGTCCCGCAAGAGCCTGCCGTCGGCGGTGAGATGGGCTGTCTCACCCCGCCGGAGGGGGATGGGTGATTCCACCTCGGGGAGTTCGCCCTGGCGAATCCGCTCCATCTCCCGGAGACGGATCACCAGATCCAGGTCCTCCTCAAGGTCGGCGTGGTCCAGACGGAGGCCCTCTCGGACCCGGTCCAGGATCTCCCACTCCTCATCGGTGATCCGGTGATCGGTGGCCAGAATGGCCACCAGGCCCCGGAGCGCGTCGGCTCGGACGGCCCGGGTCTCAGGTGTCGGTCCACCCAGGAGCTCTTCCAGCCCCTGGATGAGTTCCCACTCGTCCTCGTCCACCTGGGTCCCCTCGGCCAGGATGCCGCACGCCTCTCGGTAGATCCCTTCCAGCTCCCGCTTCAACCCGGGAGGCGGAGGCGTTCCGGGGGAGACCCCCAGCTCCGCTCGGATTCTCCGCGCCAGGTCCGGGTCCCAGCGTCCGGCGGCCACCATCGCCTGGAGCTCCTCGAGCCACCGCTCTTTCCGTCGGGCTCGGATGATGGCCCGCAGTCCGCCTGCTCCGGCGGCCACAAGAATGGTGAGTCCCAGGAGCATCCCCAAACCGTCCAGGAAGACCAGGAGCAGGAACCCCGCCAGCGCTCCGGCTACCCAAGGGAGGGCGGGGGAGGCAGGGGGGGATGGAGCAGGGATGGGCGGTTCCGCTGAGTGGTCGGTCTCCGAGGCGAAGGTAGCACCGGTGGGTTCCCAGAGGGTGACCTGACGCCGGCCGGAGGAGGGCGTGGATCCCGACCTGCCACCCGGCGGACCACCGGGCAGACCTGGCCCGCCGGACCGAGTTCCGCCCGGGGTCTTGATGTATTCCCGGTAGTACAGGCCGTGGCGGCCGCCGGCCACGTAGGGGCGTCCCCGGCTGTCGAGACCCAGGCGGGCCCCCTTGATCCCGGCCGACACCCCGATCCCGCTCTTCGAAAGATTCAAGCGAAGAGGACCGAACCGGAAGGCTTTTCGGACGAAGAATGACATGCTTCAGGCCTCGCATCAGGGTGACGGATGCACACGTTCAGTATGCGGGCTACGAAATCATACGGAACAAACACAATACGACGACATAGAAACACGATATGTTCGTCGGAAATCACCGTCGGCGTCGGTGATGCACGTCTGACTCGTTGATTTCTCCGAGCGCTGCCGGCAGGTACGATTCCCGGCAAGACTATTTCGCCTACACTCATGAATGTTCCCGATCCTGCACTGACCGTGGAGTCGGGATCCACCCCACAAGGAGCTGCGCATGACCCGACACTGTCCCAGAAATGCCAACTCGAGCGATTCCGACATCGAATCTCCGGACCTCTCCCGCCCCCGTCGTTCCGCTGTACTGTGGCGGGCCCTGGGCCTGGGGACGGCCCTGGTCCTGGCCGGTGCCACGGTGGCGTGCGGTGAAGCCCCGGAGCCCATGCCGACGGATGATCCACCCCCCGTCACCGAGGAGCCGGTGGAAGTGACGGAGGTGGAGCCCCCCGCGAACAACATCGTGGATGTGGCCAGTGAAGCCGGGGAGTTCAACACCCTCCTCACCGCCCTGGAGGCCGCCGACCTGCGGCCGGCCCTCGAGCACGACGGACCCTTCACAGTATTCGCACCCACCGACGATGCCTTCGGTGAACTCCCCGAGGGTGCCGTGACCGACCTCCTGGCCGATGAGGAACAGTTGACGGCAGTGCTCCTGTACCACGTGGTACCGGGAACCCTCTCTGCTGAAGAGGTAGCGGATCGGTCTGAGCTGGAGACCGCCGGAGGCGAGATGCTCTCCGTCACCGTGGAGGACGGGAACGTCTTCGTGAACGGGGCCCAGGTGATCACTGCCGATGTGGAGGCAGAGAATGGAGTGATCCACATCATCGACGGTGTTCTGACGCCCTAAAGGATTCTGAGGTCCCTGACCTGCGGATGCCCAGGCGGACCCGAAGCCAGGAAGGTCGCTGAAGGAACGGATTTGCGGCTCAGGTGAACTTGCGTAACCCATGGCCCCGTCGGCCCAAGATGGTCGGCGGGGCCAACGCGCATCCATCGTCAGGAAGGACGGGGCATCGTGAGCCATGTGATCGTCATCGGAGCCGGATTCTCAGGACTCTCCGCCGCCTGCCACCTGGCGGAAGGAGGGTGCCAGGTGACGGTGGTGGAGCGGCACGATGGTCCCGGCGGACGGGCCCGGATCTGGGAGCAGGACGGGTTTCGCTTCGATATGGGGCCCAGTTGGTACTGGATGCCCGACCTCTTTGAGCGCTTCTTCCGGCGATTCGGGCACGAGGTGGAGGACTTCTACGACCTACGTCGCCTGGATCCGTCCTATCGGGTGGTCTGGCCCGAGGGAGATCACTGGGATGTGCCAGCTGGACTTCCCCAGCTTCGCGCCTTCTTCGAGCGGGAGCAGCCGGGTGGGGGCGAGGCCCTGGACCGCTTCATCGACCAGACCCACCAGGTCTATGACGCCGCCACCCAGGACTACCTTCTTCGCCCGAGCCTCTCGTTGGGAGAGTTCGTGGATGCCCGCCTCCTGGGTGAACTCTTCCGCCTCCGGATGCTTCGCTCCATGGCCTCCTACGCCCGCTCTTCCTTCTCCGAGCCCCGCCTGGCGCGCCTGGTGGAGTGGCCCGTCCTCTTCCTGGGGGCCTCCGCGGAAGATACCTCGGCCATGTACAGCCTCATGAGCTACGCCGACATGGCCCTGGGCACCTGGTACCCCATGGGCGGGATGCACCGGATCATCGAAGCCATGGTGTCGGTGGCCCAGGCCCGGGGCGTGGAGTTTCGCTACGGCGAGTCGGTGGAGCGGATCCTGACGGAAGGGGGGAAGGTGAGGGGGGTCCGCACGGACGCCGGGGAGACGGCGGCAGATGCGGTCCTGGCCTCCGCCGACTATCACCATGTGGAGCAGGAGCTTCTCCCGGAAGAGCACCGCCAGTACTTGCCCCGGTACTGGGAGTCCCGGGTCATGAGCCCGTCGAGCCTCCTCTTCTATCTGGGGGTCGAGGGAGAACTGGACGAACTGCCTCACCACACCCTCTTCTTCGATCGGGATCTGGACACCCACATGGAGGCGGTTTACCGCCGCCCCGCCTGGCCCGATGCCCCCCTCTTCTACGCTTGCACGCCCTCAGCCACGGATCCCTCCGTGGCCCCACCGGGGCACGCCAACCTCTTCATCCTGGTGCCCCTGGCGCCCGGCCTCGAGGATGACGACGGCGAGCGGGAGCGGATCTACAGCCAGGTCATGGACCGGTTGGAGGCGCACATGGGCAGGATCCTTCGGGACCGGGTGGTCCTGAAGCGGAGCTACGCCATGCGGGACTTCGTGGCCGACTACCACGCCTTCAAGGGAAACGCCTATGGCATGGCCAACACGCTACGGCAGACCGGTCCCCTGAAGCCGCCCCTCCGTTCTCCGAAGGTGGAAGGGCTCTACTTCGCCGGGCAGCTCACCGTGCCGGGGCCTGGGATGCCCCCCAGTCTGGTCTCCGGTGAGCTGGCGGCCGGGGTGCTCCTGAAGGATCGGGCCGGCTGATACGGGAGGGCACCGCCGCGTCGCTTTATTCCGCTTCTTGACAGGAAGATTGCACCGCCGTATTTGCTAATACGTATGAGCGCAGCGACGAAGGGTCGATCAGGGTCTTCCGGGACTCGCCGGGGACGGGTGACGGGCCACGATGTGGCGGCCCACGCCGGAGTGTCCCAGTCCACCGTATCCCTGGTCCTGTCGGGAAACCCCCGGGCCCGGATCGGAGAGGCGACCCGGGAGCGGGTGCTCGAGGCGGCCCGGGAGCTGGGCTACCGCCCGAACCTGCTGGCTCGAGGGCTCGTACAGCGGCGCTCCTTCGCCCTGGGGATCGTGGTGTCCGATCTGGACAACCCCTTCTTCACCGAGGTGGTGAGTGGGGCTGAGCGGGTGGCGGCGGAGGCGGACTACGGTGTGCTCCTGGGTGATGCCCGGGAGATTCCTGCGGCGGAGCATGTGATGCGGCTGGCGGAGCGACAGGTGGATGGGGTGATCGTGGCGGGGGTGGGGCTCGATGCCCTCCCCGACGAGACCCGGGAGGGGTTGAACCTCGTTCTCGTGGACGAACCGTCCGGCGTCCTGCCCGGTGTGGCCAGCGATGCGGCCGCGGCAGGCCGGAAGGCCGCCCGGCACCTGCTGGAGCTCGGCCATACCCGCCTGGGGTTCCTGGGGCCGGCTTCCCCTGCTCACACCTTTCGGATGCGGGAGCGGGGGTGGGTTCAGGCCCTCCGTCAGGCGGGGTGCACCATCCCGTCCGCCTATCTGGTCCGCACCTCCGCCACAGTCTCCGGTGGACAGGCCGGAATGCGCCGGCTGCTGTCCACGGACCCCCGTCCCACAGGGGTCTTCTGCGCCAATGACCTGGTGGCCCTCGGCGCTCTAAAGGCCTGCGCCCAGGCCGGGGTGAAGGTTCCTGGCCACATCTCCGTCGTGGGGTGTGACGACATCGAAATGGCACGCTACGTAACGCCTGAACTCACCACCATCCTGGTTCCCGCTCGGGGGCTCGGGGCCCGTGCCGCTCGCCTCCTGCTCCTCACGCTGGACGGCCGGGACACCGGCGCCCTAACCGGAAAGGCGCTGGGTGTGGAGTTGGTGGTTCGGGAGACCACGGCGAGGAGATCCATATGAGCCACCCCACCATCCTGGGAACCGGGTCCTTCGTGCCGGATCGGGTCGTCACCAATGCCGAACTCTCGGCCTCTCTGGGGGAAGACATCGACGAGTTCGTCTCCGGTACCCTGGGCATCCGGGAACGCCGCTGGTGTGCTCCCCACGAGTCTGCTGCAGACCTGGCGGAGGGGGCCGCTCGTCGTGCCCTCCAGTCGGCGGGAATGGTGCCGGCGGAGGTGGACCTGCTGGTGGTCTCAACCGACACGCCGGAGTATGTCTCTCCCGCCACTGCGTCGGTGCTCCACGGCCGGCTGGGACTCCCCTACACCACTGGCGCCTTCGATCTGAACGCCGCCTGCGCCGGCTTCGCAGTGGCCCTGGATCTGGCGGCCAAGTACCTGGATGCCGATCCGCGGCTCCGGCGCATTCTGGTGGTGGCGGTCTACGCCATGACCAAGTACGTGGACCGGGGCGACAAGAAGACGGTGACCATCTTCGCCGACGGCGCCGGGGCGGTGGTGGTGGGGCGGGGGAGCGCGCCTGGGATCCTCACCTCTGAGCTGCGGGCCGACGGCTCCCTTGCCGACGGGCTCGGCGTCTTCGCCGGCGCCACCGCCGAGCCCATCACCCCGGAGGTCCTGGAGGCCGGGGTGCGGAACCGGCTCAGATTCGTGAAGAAGTATCCGCCGGAGGTGAACCTGGAGGGCTGGCCCCGTCTGGTTCGGGATCTCCTCTCCGGCATCCACCGCCAGGTGGAGGAGGTGGACCTCTGGCTCTGGACCCAGGTGAACCTCTCCACCATCCGTCTGGTGATGGAGGCGTTGGGCCAGCCCATGGAGAAGACCCACACCGTCATGGGAGAGTGGGGCTACACCGGCTCCGCCTGCCTCCCCATGGCGCTGGACTCGGCGGTTCGGGCCGGGCGTCTCTCACCCGGCGACCTGGTGGTCCTCACCGGCTCAGGGGCCGGGCTTGCCATGGGGTCGGTTGCCCTTCTGTGGAACCCCGTGGAAGAGGAGGCGTCGTGACCCCCCACGACTCTCCCGCCCGTGCCCGGCACATCCCCGGGATCGGGTACTGGACCGCCAAAGCGGCCTTCCTCCATCCCCACCGTACGGCTCTGGTGACACCCTCACGCCGGTGGACCTACCGGGAGTTGGAGGAAGGGGTGGCCCGAGCTGCAGCCCTCCTCCAGGCTCGCGGGATCGGGGTGGGCGACCGGTTCGGGCTTCTCATGTGGAACGACCCGCGCTTCCTGGAACTCCTTTTCGCCGCGGGACGGGTGGGGGCGGTGGCGGTTCCCCTGAACTGGCGGCTGGCGGCGCCGGAGTTGGCCTTCCAGGTGGAAGACGCCGGGGTTGAGCTCCTCTTCGTTGGCCCGGAGCAGATGGAGTTGGGTCGGGAGGTGGCGCAGGTCACCGGGTGTGGGACGCTCCATCTCCCCGAGGCCTACGATGAGGCAGCGGCCCGGGCGCTGTGGGAGGAGGTGGAGGGCTCGCACCGCTCCGGCCCAGGGGTCAATGGGGCGGCCTCAAGCCAGGGGTCCGTGCTCCTGGCCCAGGATCTCTCCACCCCGGGGCCTCCTCCGCCCATGGGATCCCTGCCCGGCGATGACGACCCGGTGCTCATGGTGTACACCTCCGGCACCACCGGGCGACCCAAGGGCGCCGTGCTGACCCACCGGAACCTCTTCTGGAACGCCATCAACGACATCCTGGCGCTGGGGATCACCTGGCAGGACACCTCCCTCACCGTGCTCCCCCTCATGCACGCCGGTGGGCTCGGCCTCTTCACGCTTCCCACCCTTCTGGCGGGGGGGACCGTCGTTCTCCCACGCCGTTTCGACCCGGAAGAGACGCTGCGCCTGATCGAAGAGGAGCGGGTCACGGTGATGCTCGGGGTTCCGGCGGTCCACACCCTCCTGGTGGACAGCCCCGCGTGGGAGGAGGCTGACCTCTCGTCCCTCCGCTTCATCTACAACGGCGGGGACCGGTGCCCGGACCGGGTGGCGCGGCGTTTCGGGGAGAAGGGGGTCCCCTTCGCCTCCGGGTACGGCCTCACCGAGACCGCACCCACCGCCTTCCTCACGGCGCTGGACCAGGAGGAGAAGGGCGCGGGGATCGTGGGGAAGCCCGCCTTCGGGGTGGATGCCCGCATCGTGGATGGGGAAGGGCGGGACGTGGCCCCTGGCGAGGTGGGAGAGGTGGTATTCCAGGGACCCAACCTCTTCCGGGAATACTGGGGACGCCCCGATGCCACCGCCGAAGCCTTCGCCGGCGGCTGGTTCCACTCGGGGGATCTGGCCGCCTGGACCCCGGCGGGACTGACCCGAATCGCCGGTCGGAAGAAGCAGATGCTGAAGAGTGGGGGCGAGAACATCTACCCGGCGGAGGTAGAGCAGGCCTTGCTGGATCATCCGGCGGTGCGAGAGGCCTGCGTCATCGGGCAGCCCCACCCGGTCTGGAACGAGGTGCCCTTCGCGGTGGTGGCGCTCCAGGGCGATGACGGCGCGGGGGAGCCCGAACTCCGAAGCTTCCTGGAAGAGCGGCTGGCCCGGTACAAGATCCCCAAGGGCTTCGCCTTCGTGGACGCCCTTCCCCGTACCTCCATCGGAAAGCCGGATCGTCCGCTCCTGGAGCGGCGCTTCGGAGGGAGGGTGTGATGAATCCCGACGACCTGTTTCCGACGGGTGCTTCCACGGAGGAAGAGGTGGTCTCCGGAGGGCCGCTCCCCCCGGCGCCCGCCAACGCCGTGCGGGCCTTCCTGGACCGGGTCGGCCGTTCCGGCCCTGACATGGCGTTGGCCACCTTCCCGGACAACCGACAAATCACCTGGGCGGAGTGGAGTGGACTCTCCCAACGCTTCGCGGTCCGGCTCATGGCCGAAGGGGTGCGTCCCGGGGACCGAGTGGCCATCTGGGCCGGGAATCGGCCCCTCTGGCCCGTGGCCGATGTGGGTGCCCTCATGGCCGGCGCCGTTCCCGTGGGGATTTACCCGTCCTCGGCCCGGGCGCAGGTCGAGCGGCTCCTGGTCGACGCCGGGGCGGTGGTGGCGGTGGCGGATCTCCCGGAACGGGTTCGGGTGCTCCGGGAACTCGCCGCCACCTCCGGCCCACTCCGCCTGGTTCTGGAAGAAGGCCAGGTGGATCCGGGGAGTGCTCCGCCGTTGGAGGGGTCGGGCGCGACGGATGGGCCTCCGTACGGGACCGTCGGCGGAGGCACCTCGAAGGCCGAGTCTCGCGAAGTGCTCAACGCGCTGCCAGGGGGGCTGGCCGAACCCGGGGACGACGCGCTTCTCATCTACACCTCCGGCTCCACCGGCGAGGCCAAGGGAGCCCGCATCTCCCATGGAACCCTCATGGCATCCGCTGCTTCCATCCGGGAGGCGCTGGGGCTCCGGGAGGGGGACCGGACTCTCTCCTTCCTCCCCTATTGCCATGCGGCGGAACGGATCTTCGGCCTCTACACCCGCATCCTGGCCGGCGTCGAGAGCATCCTGGTGGACGACCACAGGAGGGTATGGGACGCCGCCGGGGCCACCCACCCCACCCTCTTCGGCGGCCTCCCACGCTTCTTCGAGAAGCTGGCCCGGACGCTGGCCGTTCGGGAGGAAGCCGGAGGAGACCCGGGTCGGGCGCTGGAGACCCTCCTTGGAAGCCGGCTCCGCCTGGTGACCTCCGGTGGGGCCACCCTCCCGGCCCACGTCACCGAGACGCTGGCCCGCTACGGGGTCCACGTCCTGGGGGCCTACGGGCTCACGGAGCACCTCTGCGCCACCATGAACCGGCCGGGGCTGGGGGATCCTACCACCTCCGGCCCGCCCATGCCCGGCACGGAGCTGAAGATCGCCGCCGACGGCGAGATCCTCCTTCGCCGGGGACCCCTCACCTTCTCCGGCTACCTGGGAAGGGAGGAGGAGACGCGCTCGGCCTTCACGGCCGATGGCGCCTGGCTCCGGACCGGGGATCTGGGCGAGGTGGATGCCCGGGGCTTCCTCCGGGTCACGGGTCGGAAGAAGGAGCTCCTGGCCCTCTCTACCGGAAAGAAGGTGGCCCCGGTGCCGCTGGAGCATCGGCTCACCTCGCACCCCTGGATCGCCCAGGCCATGCTGGTGGGGGAGGGAGAACCCTTCATCGGTGCGCTGGTGGTGCCGGACCGGGAGGCAGTGGAGCGGTGGGGGGGTGCCGAGGGGGTGTCGGGTGAGTGGCCCGGACTCCTGGGTGACCCCCGGGTCCAGGAAGAGCTCGTAGCGGCGGTTCGGGATGTGAACCGGGAGGTGTCGCGAACCGAGTCGGTCCGGCGGATCGCGGTTCTGGCCGAGCCCTTCACCCTGGAGGCGGACGAGCTCACGCCCACCCTCAAGCTCCGCCGGGGCCAGATCCTGGCCGCTCGGGCCGGAGCCGTGGCGGCCCTCCATCACCCGGATCGGCCCGAGGCCGCCCCCCATCTGGCCCTGAGCTGGGAGGTGGGTCCGTGAAGCGGGTGGCGCTGGGGGCCATCGTGGGGTCGGCGCTCCTCATCGGGGCGGCCTACGCCACCGCCTTCCTCCCCGGTGGCACACCGGAGTGGGCGCCCTGGCTCTTCGTCACCGGGATGTCGGTGATGATGGTGGCCACCATGGCCATGGGGGCAGCCCGGAACGACCGGATCGGGCGCCTCGTCATCCCCTTCGCCCTGGTCCTGGTGATCCTTTTGGGGGGCTTCTGGCTGGTGCTGGCCCTTCCTCCCGCAGACCCCACGGACCCGTCGCTCTGGCTCGGGCTCCCGCCTCGGGCGGCCATCGTCCTCTACGGCATCGGCTTCCTACCCTTCCTCCTGGTCCCGGTGGGGTACGCGGTCACCTTTCACGAGCAGACGCTGGGGCCCGGGGACCTGGAGCGGATCCGGGACGAGGCGCTGGCGGCCCGGGGGACGATGCCACTGTCCGATCGGCCGGGCCGGGGGCTCGTGGATGACGACGGTGAAGGCACCGGGGAGGGGCGACGGTGACGGGCCCGGGGGTGGGAATGGCCCTCATCCTCCCGCAGGTGGAGGAGCTTCCCCATGTGGTGGAGCCCACCATCGTCTGGGTGGCGGTGGCCTACTTCGCCGTGGTGACCCTCATCGGGGCGTGGGCCACCCGCCAGACCCGCACCGCCGGCGACTTCTTCGCGGCAGGGAAGGGGATTGGGCTGGTGGCCCTCACCCTCTCCGTCATGTCGGCCACCCTCTCGGGGTTCGCCTTCATCGGAGGGCCGGGGCTTGTCTACTCCATCGGCCTGGGGGCCATGTTCATCGTTCTCCCGGCGGCCCTCACCAACGCCATGGGGGCGTGGGTCCTGGCGAAGCGACTTCGCCTCATGGCCGAGGTGAGGCGGACGATCACCCTCCCCGACGTCATCGGCGCCCGTTACCGCTCGCCCCTGGCCCAGGGGCTTGCGGGGGTGGCCATCCTGGTGGCGGTCATCGGCTACATGGCCACCAACATCCTGGCGCTGGGCCTGGTCATCGACGCGGTGTTCGGGATCGGGCTTGCGTGGGGGATCTGGCTCGGGATGGGGATCACCATGGCCTACGCCGTGGGCGGCGGGATCGTGGCGGGGATCTATACCGACGTCTTCCAGGGCTCCCTCATGGCGGTGGCGTCGGTGCTCGTCTTCCTCTTCACCCTGCAGGCTGGGGGCGGGCTCGGCGGAATCTCCACCACGATCCTGGAGCAGGATCCGGGGTTCCTGGGGCCGTGGGGGCACCTCACCCCCATCGCCGCCCTCTCCTTCTTCTTCGTCTTCGGGATGGGGTCGCTGGGGCAGCCCCACGTGGTCCACAAGTTCTTCATGCTCCGGGACCCGCTGAAGCTCCGCTGGTACCCACTGCTGACCACCACGGCCCTCATCGTCAGCATGCTCCTCTACTTCGGGGTGGGGGTGGCGGTGAAGTCCCTGGAGCTGCAGGGCGAGATGGCGCCGCTGGCGAATCCCGACGACGCGACGCCCCTCTTCCTCCTGGGCTACACCCCCCTGATCCTGGCGGCGCTGGTCTTCTCCGGGGTGGCTGCGGCCATCATGAGCACGGTCAACTCCTTCATGAACATCGGCGCCGCCGCCATGATGCACGACATCCCCGTGTCGCTGGGGCGGCGGGTGAACAACGAGCTCCTCTGGGGGCGGATCTGCACCGTCATCATCTCCGTGGCGGCGGCGCTCCTGGCGCAGCACTCGGGAATGCTGGTGGCGCTCCTTGGGGTGTTCGGCTGGGGGCTCTTCGCCTCGACGCTGGTGCCGGCGGTGGCCATCGGGATGAACTGGGAGGGCGCCACCCGGGCCGGGGCGGTGGCCTCCATCTCCACGGGCCTGGGGATCACCCTGGTCTTCGAGACGCTGGCCTTCTTCGGCTTCTACTCCTTCCCCGTGGGCGTCACCGTCTCGGGGCTCTCCCTGGTGCTCAGCATCCTCGTCTTCTTCGGTGTGTCCCACCTGACTCGGGATACGGCGGAGGCAACTCTGGACCCGGACATCCGGGTGGTGATGAAGGCCTGACCATGAGTGAATCGGCTTCCCTCTCGCTGGACGACCTGACCCCGGGCCGCTCCGCCCGCTTCTCCAAGACCCTCACGGAGAGCGATGTGGTCCTCTTCGCCGGGATCACCGGCGATCTGAACCCGGTGCATGTGGACGAGGTGGCGGCTCGAGCCTCCCGCTTTGGGGGAAGGGTGGCCCACGGGATGCTTACCGCTTCACTCATCTCCACTGTGCTGGGGATGAAGCTTCCCGGCCCCGGCGCCGTCTATCTGGGGCAGACGCTCCGCTTCACGGCACCGGTGCGGATCGGGGACACGGTGACGGCCACGGCCACGGTGGCTTCTGTGGACCGAGAGCGCAGGCGGGTGCGGCTCGAGACGATCTGCACGAATCAGGCGGGTGAGGTAGTGGTGAAGGGAGAGGCGGAGGTCCTGGTATGAGTCGCTGCGCGACGATCCGTACCGGGGTTCCCGCCCATCACCGACGGGACCGGCCCAGGGATCCCCCCTGACCGTGGAGTTGGGCACGAGGTCGCTGCAGCCGCACCGCATGCGTCGGCCTCGCCCCGCTCCAAACCGAATACGGCATCGAATCCCAAGCAAGGAGGGAGTCGACCCGCTGATCATACGTATGATCCCGCACCGGGACTGAGCCCGTGCGGACGCACTGCAGGCATGTGAGAGAGAGGTCATCATGGCGAATGCAATCAGGCTCCTCATGGGGGGGCTCGGCACACTCCTTACCACCTTCTGGCTCCTGGCGGCTGTGCCGGGCGCGGCGGCGGCCCAGACCGGAACGGTCTCCGGGACGATCCAGGACGAAGCAGGGGCCGGCGTGGCCGGTGCCCAGGTCATCTTGCAGGGGACGGGGCTCCAGGCCCTCACCGGGAGCGCCGGCACCTTCCAGATCACTGGGGTTCCGGTGGGCACCTACCAACTCCGGGTGGTGCAGTTGGGCTTCCGCGAGGCGAGGGAAGAGGGCGTTCAGGTCCGGGCCGGAGAGACAACTCGGGTCGATGTGACCCTTGAGTCCCTACCCATCGCCCTCACCGGCGTGGTGGTGGCGGCGGGACGGCGGGCCCAGCGCCAGACCGAAGCGCCGGCCACCATCACCCGCATCGACACCTCGGACCTGGGGAATCTCCCGGGCGGGAACTTCTCCAGCGCCCTGAAGCAGGTGAAGGGGCTCGACTTCATCCAGGTCGGCGTGAGCGGCGCGGCGGTGAACGCCCGGGGCTTCAACTCGTCGTTCAACAACCGGATGCTCATGATCGAGGATAACCGGATCGCCGTGCTCCCGGAGAGCGGCCTCCCCCTGGGTCAGTTCACCCCCATCCCCCTCATCGACCTTGCGGGGGTGGAGGTGCTGGTGGGGCCCGGCGCCGCCCTGTACGGCCCGGACGCCTCCAGTGGCGTGATCAGCCTCACGTCAAAGGACCCTCGGGACTTTTCGGGCACCTCGGCCATGATGACCGGCGGGTCTCGGAGTTACTTCAATGTGCAGGCCCGTCAGGCCGACATGCTGAGTGAAGATTGGGGCTACAAGGTGACCGGCGAGTTCCACCGGGTGGACGATTTCGAGAACCGCCTGAACTACGGGACCCCGGAGGCGCCCATCTGGGAGATGGGGACCGGAGGGAGCCCTGGCCTCGATGACGAGAGCGGGGTGAACTGGGAGAATCGGGCGATCCGAGGTCAGGCCGGGCTGGTCCGCTACTTCGACGAGGGGCGGCTCGAGTTTGGCGCCGGCGCCAGCATGAATGACGGGGTTGGGCAGACCAATGTGGGCCGAAACCAGTTCGACGGGTGGACCTACAACTATCAGCAGGTCCGCCTGACGAGTCCGAGCTGGTTCGTGAATCTATACCGCGCCCAGTCCCAGGCCGGCGACTCCTACGCGCTGAACCGGTTCTCCACGAATCGGGTGGCGAACCCGGAGCTCACCGATGACCAGGTCCGCCGGATCTCGGACTGGCCCTCGGACGGTCGGATCCTGGCCGCCGAGGTCCAGAACAACCTCAGGCTGCCCGCGCTCTTCGGCTCCCAGGTGACGTGGGGGCTTCAGGCGCGCCGGGACGCCGTCTCCTCGGACCGGCGGTGGCTCACCGACCGCCTCACCGGGGAGGATGTGACCATCAATCAGGTCGGGGTCTACGGGCAGATCGAGACGCCCCTCCCCTCGAATCTGCGCCTCGTCGTGGCGGCCCGGGTCGACGAGCACGACAACTACGACACCCAGTTCAGCCCCAAGGCCGGCCTCATCTGGTCGCCGCAGCCGGATCAGGCCCTTCGTTTCACCTTCAACCGGGCCTTCAAGTCACCGACCATCCTCCAGACCAACTTCTGGATCCCCAACTTCGTGCCGCTGGTGGGCGTCTTCCACAACACGGAAGGCTTCATCATCCGGAGCCTGGACGGCACGGAGGTGGGCCGGCTGGACCCGTTGGTGCCTGAGTCCAACAACACCTGGGAGATCGGGTACCGGGGCGTGCTGGGGAGCCGGTTCCTGGTGGATGTGGCTGGGTACGTGAGCGACTACACCGACTTCCTGAGCCCCCTCACCACCTTCGCCAATCCCTTCGGCGCGAGCCTCTTCAGCGCCGAGCCCACGACGGCCTTCTGGGCCTCCACCGGTGAGGCCGTGGTGGATGAGGACGGCGGACCCCAGATCCCCCTCACCTACTGGAACCTGGGCGAGGCGTCGGTGCGGGGGATGGACTTCGGCGCCACCTTCATCGCCAGCCCTCGGGTTGACGT
>SL_5KL_010_SEDDRAFT_10001249_pt1 | contig 15505 bp, 8 predicted proteins | sample SodLakKL_010_SED_FD_9118 | JGI IMG/M metagenome (IMG submission 9118)
GCAGGAGGCGGCGGCCGCCGACGCAGCGGCGGTGATCCTGGATGTGGATACGCCGGGCGGACGGGTCGACGCTGCCGAGCGCATCGCCGCCGCCATCGCCGATTCGGAGGTTCCGGTCTACGCCTATGTGAACCGCGCCGCCATCTCCGCCGGCGCTCTCATCTCGCTGGCTACCGACGGGATTTTCATGCGTCCCGGCTCCCGGATCGGGGGGGCTACCCCCGTGGATGGTACCGGGGAGACGGCGCCTGAAAAGATTGTGTCCGTCATGCGGAGCACCATGCGGTCTCTGGCAGAGGCGCGGGGACTGGACCCGGCTGTGGCCGAGGCCATGGTGGACCCGGAGATCGAGATCGAGGGCGTGGTGGCGGCCGGTCGACTCCTTACCCTCACCTACTCTGAGGCGGTGGAACTGGGGTACGCCACCGAGGTGGCAGATTGGGACGCCCTCATGGAGGCGCTGGGGACCACCGGACGGGAGGTGGTGGACCAGACCGCCAACTGGGCGGAGCGCACGGTACGCTTCCTCACCCACCCGGTGGTGGCGCCCTTCCTTCTCTCTCTGGGCTTCCTGGGGCTCCTGGTGGAAATCAAGTCCCCGGGGATTGGGTTGGCGGGGGGAGCCGGGGTGCTAGCCCTGGCCCTCTTCTTCGGCTCGCACCTCATCATCGGGCTGGCGGGGCTCGAGGGGCTCATCGTCTTCGGTGTGGGGGTGGTGCTGGTGCTGGTGGAGGCGCTGGTCCTTCCGGGTCTCGGAGTCTTCGGGATCCTCGGCGCTCTGGCCATCCTGGCGGGGATCTACATGTCTCTCATCGGCGACATCCCCACCGTCAACGACTACAGCCGTGCCGCCATGACCCTGGCCATGACCCTGACCCTGGTGATGGCCAGCTCGTGGTTCCTCATCCGCCGCATGCCGGCTAACCGGCGGCTTACCCGCCTGGGAATCTTCCTGGGCGAAGACACCCACCGGGAGACGGGGTATACTTCCTCCGTTCGCCGGGATGAACTCCGGGGCAAGCGCGGGGTGGCGGTGACGGACCTCCGCCCGGCAGGCACGGGCCTCTTCGGCGACGAGCGCCTGGATGTGGTTTCGGAGCAGGCATGGATCGAGTCGGGCACCCCCATCGAGATCGTCGCCTCAGAGGGGTACCGGCACGTGGTCCGGGTGGCGCCGGACCGGGAAATCACTCCAGGGCACCCTGGGCCCGAGGCCGGGTAAAGCACCCGGCTCACGCCATCTCGGCCAGGCCCTGGACGGGCACCCAAGAGGTGAACGGCCGGGCCTTTTCGAATCGCACATCGAATGTACTGGATCGGGCCAAAACCCGGTCCGGTCCTCTCCACGACCCGAACTCCACTTCTCAAGGAGTACACGACGGATGGCTGACGATTTCCTGTCCGGAACCGCCTTTTTGGCGCTGGCCGGACTTCTGGTCCTCCTCATCATCATCCTGTGGATCATCCCGGTCCGACTCTGGATCGAGGCCATCTCCGCCGGAGCACGGGTGGGGATCGGCTACCTGGTGGGGATGCGCCTCCGGAAGGTGAACCCTCCCGCCGTGGTCCGGCCCCTCATCTGGGCCACCAAGGGCGGATTGGACATCAAGGTGGGTGACCTGGAGGCCCACTACCTGGCGGGAGGGCAGGTGGACCGGGTAGTCCGGGCCCTGATCTCGGCGGACAAGGCAAACATCGATCTCTCGTTCCAGCAGGCTGCCGCCATCGACCTGGCGGGACGGAACGTCTTCGAGGCGGTGCAGGTCTCGGTGAACCCCAAGGTCATCGCCACCCCTCGAGTGGCTGCCATGGCCCGGGACGGGATCCAGCTCATCGCCATCGCCAGGGTCACGGTCCGGGCCAACATCAACCGGCTGGTGGGTGGTGCCGGAGAAGAGACCATCCTGGCCCGGGTCGGTGAGGGGATCGTGTCGTCCATCGGTTCCTCCGATTCCCACAAGGCGGTACTGGAGAACCCAGACTCCATCTCCAAGACGGTGCTCTCCCGGGGACTCGACTCCGGGACTGCCTTCGAGATCCTCTCCATCGACATCGCCGATGTGGACGTGGGCAAGAACATCGGCGCCGAACTCCAGACCGATCAGGCCGAGGCCGACAAGCGGGTGGCCCAGGCCCGTGCCGAGGAGCGGCGCGCCATGGCCGTGGCGCTGGAGCAGGAGAACCGGGCCAAGGTGCAGGAGATGCGCGCCCGCCTGGTGGAGGCGGAGGCCGAGGTGCCCCGGGCCATCGCCGGCGCTTTCCAGTCCGGCAACCTGGGGATCATGGACTACATGAAGTATCGGAACATCCAGTCCGACACCACCATGCGCGAGGCCATCGCCGGTTCCGACGATCAGCAGTCGTCCCAGCAGGGCGGCGGCCAGCGTCCCCGCTCCTAAGGAGGACTGACCCGTGGAAGAAGGCTTCGTCACCATCCTCTTCATCCTCCTGTTCATGGCGGCGTCAGTCATCGATGCCGTGGGACGGAAGAAGAAGCGCCAGCGTCGGATGGAAGAGATGGAGGCGGAGGACTCCGGGGAGCAGTGGTCCCCGGATGCCACTGGCCGTGATGATTCGCCGGTAGCGGTGGAGGAAGATCCCGACCGCTACCGGCGGATCCCTGGGGCCGGCGAGCCCGATGAGGATCGTTACCGTCGGGCTCCCAGCAGGCAGAGAGAGCCGTCACCGGCACCCTCCGCCGGCGCGCCGTCCAGTCAGAGGGACGAGGAGAGCGCCGAAAGCATGGTGCCTGAAGACCTCTGGGCCATCCTCACCGGTCGGGCTCCTGAGCGACCATCTCCGGAGCCCGACCCGGGCCCCGGGATTCCGGCACCCACCCCTGGTGACCGGATGTCCCGGTCGACGCGGGAAGGGTCAAAGCCGGTAGAGGCGACTGAGGTTGAGACCCGTCGTTCGTCCCGCTGGATGGAGGGGATGGACGACCGGGGTGTCTCGGACCGCTGGAGTGAGAGGGTGGAAGCAGTGGAGGTGGGGGAGGCTGAGGTCTACCGCCAGCTCGAGGAGCCCTGGGGGAAGCTGGAAGACATCTCCAAGGGAGATCTCACGGAGGTCTCCTCACCCCTTTCCACCGACGAGAAGGACCACGTCCGGGCCCGGGTCCGTGGCGGTGCGGGGACCCCCTATACGCGGCTCCTGGAGACGGGCAGTATGAACGATCTCCGGAAGGCGGTGGTGCTCAAGGAAGTGCTGGACCGACCTATGGCCCTTCGGGACGAGATCGGGCCGCTCCGGTAATCCCCGACAGGCTCAGAAAGGGTGCCCTATGGTCATGTAGAGCCCGGCGCCCCGGCGACCCCGTGCCCAGTCGATCCGGATGGGTGAGCCGGCGCCCAGGAGGAATCGGAGTCCGGCCCCCGCCGAGAGCTCGGCATCCGCAAGGTCCAGCCGACCCAACTCCGGCGCCACCTGACCCGCGTCGGCGAAGAGAGCGCCGTGGAGGCGTCCCATCAGCGGGGTGCGCCACTCGAGCTGGGCCACCGCCAGCGCCCGATCCCGGAGCTGACCCCCGGCGTATCCCCTGAGCTGTTCCCGCCCCCCCAGGGCCGGAAGGAGGAGTGGGGGTACCTCTCCAGTGGCGCGACCCAGGGCCCCCCGAAAGGCCAGAGTCCCGCCCCTCTCCATGGGCTGGAAGCGGCGTACCTCAGCGGTAAGCATGCTGTAGCTCGTAGTGCTGCCCAGGAATGACGGGCGGGCCAGGGCCGATACCTCCACATACTGCCCGGAGACAGGGTTCAGGATGTGGTTTCGGGAATCCTGGGTCGCCAGAAGCCCCAGGCCCACCCATCGGCCGGACCGGACGTCGGGTTGGATCCCCGCCAAAAGCCCTTCCTCCAAAAACCCACCCTCGTCCCACTGGGTGAGCCGGTCCCATCGCGCCAAGCCCTGCGCGCCCACTCGGAGACCAGGCAGCAACTCCCATTGGCTCCGGGCTCGGGCGGCCAGGGTCCGGGTGGTGAAGCCCTCGTCCAGACTCCGCACCCCCGGTCCCACTCCAAAGAACCGGTCCGGGTACTCCTGTACCTGGAGTGTCGCATCCACTCTCCGGCCGCCTTGGAGGTGAAGGCTGGGGAAGAGATCCAGGACGTACTGGCGGCGGGCGGTGGCGCTGAGGGCGACTTCGAGGCTCGAGGAAGGGAGGTCTGGTCCCAGGCGTCGGTGGACACTCCCGTAGACACCTCCGCCGAAACGGGTTTCGGGGGAGTAGAAGGCGAAGGGAAGGGCGGCCCAACTGGACCGGGGTCGGTCGGCCTCGGAACTGCCGGTGACAGGGGCGTCCGGCCCCAGGAGAGCCCGGACAACCTCCTGAGTGAACCGCTCCGGGTTTGCCAGGAAGGGAGTGTGTCCTACGCCCTCGAAGACCACAATGCTTGCCATCTCCGCGTCCACCAGGCCGTTTCGGTACTCCTCCACCAGAGAGAGGGGGGTGTTCATGTCCCGGCCCCCCATGAAGAAGTGGCTGGGCACCCTAAGGTGGGGGATCTGGGTGAAGGCATCGAACCCGCGATAGGCCGGCTCGTCCCACATGGGGCCGCTCCCCCGGCGGGCCCCCCGGAGCCAGCGGGCCAGGTCCCGAGCCGAGTACTCGGGGGCGGTCATGGCCACCCAGGCCAGGGTGCCGAAGCCTACGTCCACATTGGCCCCGTACCGGTCCAGTAACCTTACAAAGCGGACGAAGTCGGCGTGGACCGGGTAGGGAGGGGGACCGAGGTCGGCGAGGGCCTGAAGGGTTGCCTCGTCGCCGGCCTGTTCCGCCTGCTCCACCAGCCATCCGTGGGCCACTCCCAGTGCCCGCTCCTGATCCACCGATTGGGCCACACCGATGTAGCCGGCGTAGTCCTCGGGGTGGCGTTCCACCAGACGGAGTCCGAGTTGGCTTCCCCACGAGTGACCCATGAGGAAGATCCTGGGCTGCTCGAACCGCCCCTGGAGATGGCGGGTTAGCTCGTGGGCGTCGTCCATGAACCGCTGGAAGGTCATGGTCCCGGGATCGAAGCTCCGGGGGTTGGACTTGCCGGCGCCCCGCTGGTCCCAGCTCACCACCACGAAGTGCTCTTCCAGCGCCCGGTTGAAGTGGCGTGTCACAGGCATGTCCGCCGCACCCGGCCCACCGTGGAGACGAAGGAGGACCGGGGCATTCGCCCGCTTCCCACGGATGAGGATCCACTGCTCGAGCCCACCCAGCTCCACGGTCTCCATGACCGCGATCCCCGCCGGATCCGGACGTCCGTCCGGGAGGGTGATGGGCGGGGTGTGGGCCCGGCAGGCCGCCAGGGTGAGGAGTAGCGCGGGAGCCACCAGAGGCACCAGGCGGACGCGTTTCCCGATGGACGTCAGGACCAGGGATGAAGCGGACACGGGAGGCTCTCCCGGAGGAGGGGGGTTATCTTCCTGGGGGCGGGGATATCGATCCTGACCCCAAGATACCTCGGTCTCCATCCAGGAATCCACAGATCCGCACCGTCACCATGCGCCGAGCCTTCCAGTCCCTGCTACCCCTCCTCGTGTTTTTGACCCTTCCGGCGTGCGGAGGGGCAGACGCAGAGCTCGAGCGGATCTGGATGGAGCTCATCAGTGTGGGCGAAGGCGTCGCCGAGGTGACCTTCGAGCCTGCCATGGTGGAGGATCTCCCGGAGCCCGCCCGCCGCTTCTTCCTCCATGCCATCGCCCCGGGTACCCCGTTGGCAGGGGCGGTGGAGCTGGACATGACGGGCTCCATCGCCCTGGTTCCGGACGAAGAGCCCCTCAGCCTGGAGGCGCGGCAGGTCCTCGCTCCTCCCCACGGCTTCATCTGGCTGGCGGTGGCGGGGGGAGGGCTGGCCCGGATCCGAGGATATGACCGTTACAGCGACGGACGGGGCGAGATGCGGTGGCAGCTCTTCGGCTTCGTTCCGGTGGTGCAGGCGGAAGGGGAGGGGGTCACCCGATCGGCGGCGGGCAGACTGGGGATGGAGGCGGTGCTGGTGCCCGCCACCCTGATCCCAGGATCGCCCTTCGCTCCTGAAGGGCTCCGCTGGGAGGAGGTGGATGAGCACCGGGCCCGCTTCCACTTCCCGGTGGGGACGGAGGTGGTGGAGGCGACGCTGGAGGTCGACGCCGAAGGGCGTCCCCTGCGGATCGAAGCGCTCCGCTGGGCGGATGACGCCGAGGAGGGCAGGGAGCCCGGGTACGAACGCTTCGTGGTGGAGATGGCCGGAGAGCTTTCTGCGGATGGCTACACCCTCCCGGCCCTCATGGAGGCGGGGTGGCGTCTGGGAGCTCCCGACGAGTTCCGCTTCTTTGGGGCAGAGCTGGAGCGGGCCTCCTTCCATTGAGGAGCATTTCCAAGGAAAACGGGCCGCCTCCCACTCAGTGGAAGGCGGCCCGAACCGCTGGGTGAGGCGCGACTTCCGCGACCCTACATCTCGCCCTTCCCCATCTTCCGCAGCACGGTGTGGAGGATTCCGCCGTTGGAGTAATACTCCAGGTCCACATCCGAATCCAGCCGCACTGCGGCCTGGAACTCCAGGACCTCCCCCGACTCCCGGGTGGCCCGCACGGTGACGGTTCCGTTGGGGGCGAGCCCCTCGGCGATCCCCGTGATATCGAAGACCTCCGTACCGTCGAGCCCCAGGGCCGCGGCGCTCTGTCCCTCCATGAACTGGAGCGGGAGGACTCCCATCCCCACCAGATTGGACCGGTGGATCCGTTCGTACGAGGTGGCGATCACCGCCTTCACGCCGAGAAGCGAGGTGCCCTTGGCTGCCCAGTCCCGGGATGAACCGGTTCCGTACTCCGAGCCCGCCAGCACCACCAGCGGCGTCCCCGCGGCCTGGTAGGCCATGGAGGCGTCGTAGATGGGCATCACTTCGTCGGTGGGGATGTGCTTCGTGTAACCGCCCTCCTTCCCGTCCAGGAGGAGGTTCCGGATTCGCACATTCCCGAAGGTCCCCCGCATCATCACCTCGTGGTTCCCGCGACGGGAGCCGAAGGTGTTGAACTCCCAAGGCTTCACGCCGTGCTCCTGCAGGTATCGCCCGGCCGGCTCATCCTTGGGGATTGCCCCTGCAGGGGAGATGTGATCCGTGGTGACGGTTTCGCCCAGGAGCGCCAGAACCCTGGCTCCATGGATGTCGGACAGCTCCGGAAGCTCCAGATCCATCCCCTGGAAGAAGGGGGGATTGCGCACGTAGGTGGAATCCTCATCCCACTCGAAGAGGGAGAGGTCACCTTCGGGGAGGGGGAGTGCCTTCCAGAGCTCATCGCCCTCAAAGACCTCGGCGTAGCGCTCCCGGTACATCTCGGGCTTCAGGGAGGTCCGGATGGTGTCGCGGATCTCCTTCTGGGTGGGCCAGATGTCCCGGAGGAAGACCGGCTCCCCATCGGACCCGATCCCCAGCGGCTCGCTATGGAGGTCCACATCGATGCGGCCCACCAGGGCGAAGGCCACCACCAGCATGGGTGAGGCCAGATAGTTGGCCCGGACCAGGGGGTGGATCCGTGCCTCGAAGTTCCGGTTTCCGGAGAGGATGGACGACACCACCAGCCCCTTCTCCTTCACCGCCTCGGCGATGGGCTCCGGGAGGGGCCCGGAGTTCCCGATGCAGGTGGTGCACCCGTAGCCGACCACGTCGAAGCGGAGCTTTTCCAGGGAGGGGAGGACCCCGGAGGTCTCCAGATAGTCCGTCACCACCTTGGAGCCTGGGGCCATGGAGGTCTTCACCCAGGGCTTCACCTGGAGGCCCCGCTCCACTGCCTTCCGGGCCAGGAGCCCCGCCCCCACCATCACGGAGGGGTTCGAGGTGTTGGTGCACGAGGTGATGGCAGCGATAACGATGCTCCCATCAGTGATGGACATGGTCTGCCCGTCCATCTCGATGCGTGCATGGCGAGGCCCGTCCGGGGCCGGTTCGGTGAGCAACGCCGAGTGCACGGAGCCTCCCGTGGCCGCCGCCGGCTCCGGCGCCGTGTCGCCCTCTGCCGTCACCATGGGGCTGCCGCCACCCTCACCGGACCAGGAGTCCCCGGTGCGTCCAGGTTCATCGCCCTCGCCATTGGAGAGGCTGAACCCCTGGGGGAGGAGGCCCGGCAGGTCGCGGCCAAAAGAGGGCTTCAGGTCCACCAGGGTGATTCGGTCCTGGGGCCGACGGGGCCCAGCCACCGAGGGCTCGATGGTCCCCAGGTCCAGCTCGAGGGCCACCGTATACTCGGGGTCCGGGGTGTCGTCGGTGCGGAAGAGGCCCAGGGCCCGGGATACTTCCTCCACCCGCCGGACCACCTCCGGTGGGCGTCCGGTACCTTCCAGGTAACGGAGCGCTTCGGCGTCCACCGGGAAGAAGCCGATGGTGGCACCGTACTCCGGCGACATGTTGGCGATGGTGGCCCGGTCCGGGAGGGGGAGCGATGACAGGCCGGTTCCATAGAACTCCACGAAGCGCCCCACCACCCCGTGGGACCGGAGCATCTCGGTGACCCGGAGAACCAGGTCGGTGGCAGTGGCGCCCTCGGGCAGGGCACCGGAGATCTTTACCCCCACCACCTCCGGGAGGAGCATGTAGTAGGGCTGGCCCAGGAGGACTGCTTCGGCCTCAATCCCCCCCACACCCCACCCCACCACACCCAGGCCATTGATCATGGTGGTGTGGGAATCGGTACCGACCAGGGTGTCGGGATAGGCCAGGTCCAGGCCCCCTTCCGAGCGCCGATGCACCACCTGCGCCAGATACTCCAGGTTCACCTGATGGACGATACCGGTCCCAGGCGGGACCACCCGAAAGTCCTCGAAGGCGTGCTGTGCCCACCGCAGGAGCTGGTAGCGCTCCCGGTTCCGCTCCATCTCCCGCTCCACATTGAGACGGTAGGCGTCGGCGGAGCCGAAGTAGTCCACCTGCACCGAGTGGTCCACCACCATGTCGGCCGGGACCTTGGGGTTGATCCGAGCCGGGTCACCACCCATCCCGTGGAGGCTGGCGCGCATGGCGGCCAGGTCCACCACGGCGGGGACGCCGGTGAAGTCCTGCAGGACCACTCGGCTCGGGAGGAAGGGGATGTTGGCGCCGGAGTTCGTGGGGCTCCACGCCGCCACCTGCTGCACGTCCTCGGCCGTCACATACCCCTCGCCGGCGTTTCTCAGGACGTTCTCCAGTAGGATCCGGATGGAGAAGGGAAGGCGGTCGATGGAGGCGATCCCCTCTTCCTCCAGGCGGGAGAGCCGGTACACGGAGGTACGGCCCTCGGGGAGGTCCAGGGAGATGAGAGCGCCGAACGGGTCTTTTCTGGTATGGGCCACGGGCATTCCCCTTCGTCGATACGGTGGGTCCAGGCGTTGGATTCAGTCGAACTCGGTGCTGGGAAGGCGGTGACGCCCCGGTGCGGGAGGCTCCCTCTTCCGGAGGTCAAAGAATCCCTTAAGGGGGTGCCAAACGCCCTTAACCCTGCAGCGTGTAAAGGTAAGGAATCGAGGGGGCGGTGGATACCCTGGGGTCTGGCGGGCGGGTGGTTCAGCCGGAGGTAGAGGTGGGGTGTGGGACTGCTTCGGCGGGATCCCCCGCTGGCTGCCGGGGTTCCACATGGCCGGAGAACTCCATGCCCTGCGCCACCGTCCATATGGCCGTAGCCGGCCGCGTTCTGGGGATGTGGCGGGACACCCCCGCCCGGGCCCCGGTGAACCTCTCCCGCCCCGGGGTGGAGGAGGCCTTCGTCCATGGTGCCATGGCGCCGGACATGGGATTCATCCCCGGAACCCACCGGCTGGTCTCTGAACTGGCCCACTACGTCCGCCCGGGTGACCTTGCCCGGGCCCTGCTCCGGACGGCAGGGAGCGCCCAGGAAGAGGCCTTCGCCTGGGGCTGGGCTTCCCATCTGGCGGCGGATGTGGAGATCCATCCCCTGGTGGGCCGCGCCGTGGGGGAGCGGCTCTTCGGCGACCGGTCCCGGCGGGTGGACGCCATGGAAGATGTGGGGACCCACGTGAGTCTCGAGGTAGGGCTCGATATGGCCATCCTGCGCAGGGAAGGTCGGCTGCCGCGTCCCCCTGGACGCCCTCACTTCCCGGTGGCCGGGAGGGTGCGGCATCTGGCCCGGGCGCTGGCCGAGACCTACGACCTGGAGTGGGATCCCTCCTCCCTGACCCAGCACCACGTTCGGGCTACGCGGCTCACCCACTTCTGGCCCCGCACCCTATCCCTCCTGCCCCTGCAGCCGGCGATGCCGCCGGGGGCTCCGCCTCCCCGCTCCCTCCTGGGGCGTCTCACCCGGACCGCCGGGCGGAAGGATGCACTGGCGGGATTTCTTCGCCCCGAAGCACCCAGGCCGTGGTTCGTGGCGGCGGTCCAGGAGGGGATCGAGGCCGTCGCCGAGGGTTTCCCGTTTCTGGTAGGGTCAGGCCTCGATACCATCTCCAATCCAAACCTGGAGACGGGCCAGGAGTCCCGGGAGGGGATCGGCCACCCGGCCACCGATCTGGCGGCTCGGCATCTGCGGGAAGCTCAGCGCAAGGGCTTGCCTATCCGGGGGTGAGGGGGATGGCACCCCGTGGGGTCGTCGGTAGGGTCTCTCTGCGGTGCCATCGGTTCACTTCCTCCTGAGCGTCCTTGTCGGGGCGGTGTCTCTCTGAATCCCCCATTGACCGGGGAGGGACAAAAGATGATAGTAGAAACTCATCATCGAAAACTTGCGTCTCTCCGGGCGATCCACCCCGGAACGCACCCCGATTTCCTCTCTTCTTCGCCCTGTGGCTTTACCTGCCCTCTGCACGTTTATCCCGCACCCCCTGGGGACCATCAGGCGCCTTGCCTGGCGGTCTGCCATGTCAATGCGCTTTCCTCGAGCCCGGGCCAGTGGCTCGGTGATCCTGACCGTGATCGCGACGTCCCTGGCGGCACCTCTCCAGGCGTCTCCAGCTGCTCTGGCAGCCCAGCCTTCTTCCGGCCTGGAGCCCGTCTGCGGGGTGGTGCGGGATGGCGATACAAATGAGTCACTCGCAGGCGTGTTCCTCCGCTGGGACGACGAAGAGGGGGGGGTACTCTCGGATCGCGCGGGGCGCTTCTGCCTCCCGGGGCGCCAGCCCGGTGAGCACCGGCTGCGGGTGGAGACCATGGGGTACGCGCCCCTGGAGCGGACGGTGCAGATCCCCCGGGAGGGATCGGTGCCGGAGGTGGAGCTCCGGTTGGCGCGGCGGGCGCTGGAGCTCCCGGGGATCCAGGTGCTGGCAGAGGAGGGAAGAGGAGGAGGAAGCGCCGGCTCGACCTCCCGCATCGACCGGAGCGCCATCGAGCATCTCCAGGCCTCGAGTCTGGCGGACATCTTCCAACTGCTTCCGGGGCAGATCTCCACGAACCCGTCGCTGGCCGGTGCCCGGCAGCCCCTGCTGCGTCAGCTTCCCACCACAGCTGCGGCTGGTCGGGCGGCAGCCCTGGGGACGGCGCTGGTGGTGGACGGGGCCCCCCTCTCCAACGCCGCCAACCTCCAGACCGACCTCACCATCCTGAACGCCGGCCCGGAAACGCCGCCCCCCTTCTCGTCTACGGCTGGGGGAGCCCCGGACCTCCGGCGTATCTCGCCCGACGAGATCGAATCGCTGGAGGTGATCCGAGGCATCCCCTCGGTGCGCCACGGGGAGGTGACAGCCGGTGCTATCCTTCTTCGCACCCGGATCGGAGCCCGGGAACCGGAGGTGCGCACACGCCTCAACCCCACCCTCTTCGACATCTCCGGTACGGCCGGATGGGGCGACGGAGTGGAGCGGAGCGGGTGGTCGGCGACCGTGGTCTACACGTCGTCCCAGGATGATCCCCGCCAGCCGGTGGAGGGGTTCGACAGGGGCACGTTGAATCTGGCCTGGCGGAGTCCGGAGCTGGCCGACGGCACCCTTCGGAGCAGCCTCCGCGTGCAGGCCTTTCGGACGCTGGACGAGCGGCGGCGGGATCCCGACGACACCCGGCAGCAACGGGAGCGGCGGGCCCTGGACCGGGGCGTGCGCGGAACGTTTTCCGGTGAGTGGGAGCCCAGGGGCCTCGATGAGCGGGTGCGGTTCACCTGGACCGCCTCCGGCTCCATCGAAGACCAGGAGGGGTTTTTCCAGAGCCTGGTGAACCGGAGCATCTCGCCCGTCGCCACAGCCTTCTCCGACACCACCATGGTGGCGGACTACGGGCCGTCCGAGTACCTGAATCAGACCACCGTTCATGGTCGACCCGTCCATGGCTACGTGCGGGCTGAAGCCGAGGCCCGGGGGAGCGTTGGGGGGTGGCGGCATCGCCTCCGGGGGGGCGTGGAATTCCGCCACGATGAGAACCGGGGTCGGGGGCGCCAGTTCGACCTCGCTACACCACCTCGCCAGAACTACTCGGTGGGCGATCGCCCACGTCCCTACACCGAAGTGCCGGCCCTCCGAATCTTCTCGGCCTACCTGGAAGATCGTCTGAGCGGTTTGGCGCTGGGACGGGAGGTAGAGCTGGAGGCGGGGCTCCGCTTCGACAACGTGAACCCCCGGGGACTCCTCTCCGGGCAGTTCGGCACCGAGCTGCAGCCCCGGGCGAACCTTCAGATCGTACCGGCACCGGAGGCTCTCCCCGCCCTGGCGCTCCGGATGGGCGCGGGCCGCCTCGCCAAGGCTCCACCGCTGGCCTACCTCTTCCCCGGCCCGCGGTACTTCGACCTGGTGAACCTGAACTACTACCACCCCGATCCTGCCCAGCGGCTCCTGATCCTTACCACCCGGGTGATCGACCCGTCGAGTGAGGGTGCCAGGTCGTTCACAACCCGGAAGCTGGAGGGAGGGCTGTCCTGGCGGGGGGCCCGGAGCCCGGTAAGGCATCCCCTTCGAGGGGTGGATGCCCACCTCACCGTCTTCCACGAACGGACCCGCGGCGCCTACGGGTGGGATCGGGCCCTGGTTTCCTTCCCGGTGGAGCGCTTCCAGATCGTGGATGCGCCGGCGGGGCAGCCACCGGTGGTGGTTCCGGACCCGGCCCGGGCAGACACCTTCTTCACGGCCTACGATGTGCCCGCTCCCACCTGGGCCTACGATACCCGGGGCCTGGAGCTCACCCTGGATCTCCCGGAGTGGACGGCGGCCCGCACCAGCCTCTCCCTCACCGGAGGCTGGTTCCGGACCCGTGCTCGCAACCAGGCCCCCACGGTGGATACCTGGGCCTTCGTGGGGAGCTCCCGACCTCCGGAGCGGGCCGCGGTCTATCCCTCCACCGGCACTCGGAGAGAGCGAGCCACTACCACCTTCCATCTGATTCACAGGGTTCCGGAGGTGGGGCTCGTGCTCACCGGTTCGATCCAAACCATCTGGTTGGACCGGGATCGAGCTACCGGGCTCACCGCGTACCCCGAGGCCTTCGTGGATCGGGCGGCCAGAGTCACACCGCTCACGCCGGAGGAGGCTCGCTCCGAGGCCTTCCGTGACCTTCGTCGCACCCTCCCGGAGACCGCCGGGGTGGAAGAGCGCCGGCCGCCCCTTCCCATGATGAACCTGAGGCTTTCCAAGGCCCTGCCCGCCGGCCTGGAGTTGTCCTTCTTTCTGAACAACGCGCTCTCTCACCGCCCGCTACACGAACGTCGTCGAGGAACCGGCTTCGAGCGCCGGAACCCCCCTCTCTTCTTTGGGGCCGAGGTGACCGGACGGGTGGGAGGTTGGCGGTGAAGGAGCGCATCCCGGGTCCGGGGGCCGGCCTGGCTCCCATGACGACCTCTCTTCGTTGAAGTGAGCCTGCTTTGCAGGTCAACGCTCTGCCGGACTGCCCCGGCAACTGAACTGAACCCATGAATCCAATGACGAAAACGTTTCGATCTTCCGTTCCCGGCGCCCTGGCCCTGGGCGCCTTCCTGACCCTGGGGCTCGCTGCCTGCGATTCCGATTCCACCTCGGTCCAGACGCTGGATGTGGAGGTGGAGGTTCTCTTCCCGGAGAGCTACGCCCTGGAGGCGGCCCAGGGAGCCCAGGTGACGCTGAGAAGCCTGGAGCGAGGGGATGAGGAGACCGCCACCACCGACGCCACTGGAGTCGCCCGGTTCCTGGACGTGATCCCCGGGGCCTACGACCTCCGCGCCTCCCTGAGCCTGGACGAGGATCGGACCTTCGAACTCACCGGGAACCGGGCCACAGTGGAGCTGAATGCTGCCCAGACCGGGCTGAGTCTCACCTCGGATCCCGCTGGAGCCGTCTTCTCCCTTCAGCTCACCGGCTCGCCGGTGGGAGGGTGGGTGATCAGCGAGATGTACTACACCGGTTCCCAGACCCCTGCAGGGGGCAACTACTTCTTCGATCAGTTCTTCGAGATCTACAACAACTCCACCGACACCCTCTACGCCGGGGGCCTCATGCTGGCGCCCATCTTCGGCGTGTCGGGTCAGATCAACCCGGGAAGCCAGCCCACCCCCTTCCAGGATGATCAGGACCACGTCTACGCCGACGCCATCTGGCAGATTCCCGGTGGGCCCACCGATGTGCCGGTGGCCCCCGGTGAGGGCCTCATCATCGCCCAGCAGGGTCTCGATCACCGGGACGACCCCAACGGAAACCCCAACTCCCCGGTGAACCTGGGCGGTGCCGATTTCGAGATGTATGTGGACGTGCCGGATTCCCGGGACATCGATAACCCCCAGGTCCCCAACATGGAGATCGTCCATCGCCGTTTCGGGTTCTTCGCTTTGGTGCCGGTCTTCGGGCCCTCCATGGTGCTGGTGGAAGGGGACCCGGACACCTTTGAGCGGGTGGCCGTCCCGGATGCTCCGGAGAACTTCCCCCCGGTTGTCCGGATCCCGGTGGCCAATGTGCTGGACGGGGTGGAGGCGCTCCAGAATGCCCAGTCCAGTGGCTTCAAGCGCCTCCCCGTTGCCATCGACGCCGGGTTTACCTTCGCCAGCGGCACGTACACCGCGGAGAGTGTCCGCCGGAGGGTGGCCCGAACCATCGGGGACCGGGTGGTGCTTCAGGATACCAACAACTCGTCCAACGACTTCGAACTGCTCCCCACTCCATCCATCGGGACGCCGTGACCTGGGGTTCAGCGGGCATGATGGCAGACCTACAGGGTGTGCCTGGAAGTGTGGTGCGAGGAGGGGGAGAGGCCGGGGGCCGAGAGGCCGGTGCCCTGGGTTCGAGCGGCCTTGCGCGGGCTCGGGCGGCGGCGCTGTGCGCCGCCGTCCTGGGCTTCTGGTTCGGTCCGGCAGTGGGTGTCGTGGCCGGTCAGGACCCCTTGCGTGCGCCGCTCCCGGAGCCGGGCCGGAGCGCAGCCGGCGTCCCTGCGGTTCAGGGGCCACTTCTGGTTCCCGGGGGAGGCCTGGTACTCCCGGGTGTGTCCCTGCATGGTGTTGAACCCGGGCCGGTGCCGGGCCCCTGGGCCCAGGGAGGCAACCCCGCCGGTCTCGGGACGGCTCGCCTTCCGGGCGGCGAGCGCTTCCAGGCAGTGTGGGGCCAGGTGGGGGGGGGACACCGCCACCCCCAATCCCCGGCCTCGGGCCGGGGCCTGCAACTCGGGATGGAGGGAAGCCGAAG
>SL_5KL_010_SEDDRAFT_10001251_pt1 | contig 15502 bp, 13 predicted proteins | sample SodLakKL_010_SED_FD_9118 | JGI IMG/M metagenome (IMG submission 9118)
GATAACCCCGATCGCCATAGAAGAAGGCGTGCGTTTTGCTATTCGTGAAGGCGGCCGCACCGTCGGCGCCGGAGTGGTCACTTCAATTGAAAATTAAGTGTATGAAATATGAAGTTTAAATGGGTGACAGGTCACTCTTAAGTAAATGGTAAATAATGAAATTAAACAAATTAATAAGTTCCAGCCGGCTTTCATCCACTAAATTCTATTGTTTAGCAAATAAGGGGCGGGCATAAAACCTCGCCTCTTAATTATGCTTGCTTATTGACATGTTTGATCTTAATGTGGTAAATTGTAGCTTGCGAGTTTAAGAGACAGGTGGGAGAGGCAAATGAGAGTAACCATACATATGGCCTGTGACGAATGCCGGGAACGTAACTATACAACCCGGAAGAACAAAAAAAACAACCCGGATCGTCTGGAGGTAAAAAAGTACTGCAGTCGCTGCAAAGCACATACACTGCATAAAGAGACAAAGTAGGTATATTTTAGTTTTCAGCCGGGCAGTGAAATGGATTAATCCAAAAAGCATTTAAAAGAGGTCGGATTAAATGAGCATCTTTAAGAAAATAGGAAAGTTTTTACATGAAGTCAGGGTTGAATTAAAGAAAGTAAGCTGGCCTACCAGGCGTGAATTTGGTATTTTTACCAGTATTGTTTTATCGGCGGTAGTGGTAATTGGCTTTTTTTTCTGGATCCTGGACAGTATTTTTCTGGCTGTGCTTAAGCTGGTAATTGGTTAATTGTCTGACTATAAGGTCTAAACAAGGAGAGTGACAGGGGCAAATAATGATCCCTCCTGCTATGAGTACAGAAACCGAAACCGGTGCAGGAAACGGTATGGAAGAGGTTCCTGATAACGGAAACGAAGAAACAACAGTTAAAAAAGACTGGTTTGTTATCCATACCTATGCCGGATATGAAAAACGGGTTAAAACAAACCTTGAGCGCCGTGTGGATTCGATGGATATGAAAGATAAAATATTCCGTATAATGGTGCCTACAGAAAAAGAGATAACCAGCCGCGGCGGTCAAAAAAGAACAGTCGAAAAAAAAGTTTTTCCCGGTTATGTCCTGGTTGAAATGGTTATGGATGATGACTCGTGGTACGTAGTTCGCAACACCCCCGGAGTAACCGGATTTGTTGGTCCCGGCTCAAAACCAGTTCCACTCAGTGAAAAAGAAATAACCCATATTTTACGGCAGGTGGGCGTTGTTGAGGGCAAACCACGTATTGACTTCGATGTCAACCAGGTTGTCCGGGTGGTAAGCGGTCCATTTAAGAATTTTGAAGGCAAGGTGGAAGAAATTAACCAGGAAAAAGGTACTGTTAAGGTATCGGTTTCTATGTTTGGACGTGAAACACCGGTGGAACTTGAATTTCACCAGGTGATTAAATTTTAATCAGCGCTGTTTGGCCTGTAGGGCAATAACAGTGGGGAGGTTTTATGAATGGCTAAAAAAAAGAAAGTGCTTGCCCTGGTCAAGCTGCAAATACCTGGCGGTAAAGCAACTCCTGCTCCTCCGGTTGGGCCGGCTCTCGGCCAGCATGGGGTTAATATTATGGCTTTTTGCAAAGAATTTAACGACCAAACGGCCAATACAGGTGGATTAATTATACCGGTCGAGCTTACAGTTTATGAGGACCGAACCTATAGCTTTATTACCAAGACACCTCCGGCCGCGGTACTGCTTAAGAAAGCAGCAGGCCTCGAAACTGCTTCCGGGGAGCCAAACAGGGTTAAAGTTGCAACGATTACCCGGGACCAGGTTAGGGATATTGCCAAACAGAAAATGGAAGACTTAAATGCTTACGATCTTGAAGCAGCCGCTGAGATTATAGCCGGTACTGCACGCAGCATGGGAATTGTTGTAGAAGGCTAATATAAAGATAAATGGTTGGAAGCTATAAATATTAAGGTGGGAGAGTGCTGAGCACTTGCAGACCACGGGAGGTTTTAGAAGAAATGCCAAAAAGAGCGAAAAGGTATGAAGAAGCCCGCAAACAAATTAATCGTGAAAATAAATATGAGCCGGAAGAAGCCCTGGGATCAGTCCGTGAGCTGGGCAATTGTTCTTTTGATGAAACTGTTGAAGCGGCTTTTCGCCTTGGAGTTAACCCCAAGCATGCCGACCAGCAGGTACGCGGTTCGGTAGTTTTACCTCATGGTACCGGAAAAACACTCCGGGTAGTTGTTTTTGCCAAGGGTGAAAAAATAAGTGAAGCTGAAGAAGCAGGTGCTGATCATGTCGGTTCTGATGAACTGGTTGCCAGGGTTCAGGAAGGCTGGCTTGATTTTGATGTTGCTGTAGCCACACCCGATATGATGAGTTCTGTTGGTAAGCTGGGAAAAGTTCTCGGCCCACGTGGAATGATGCCTAACCCGAAAAGCGGGACTGTTACATTTGACATTGCCAGGGCAATTAACGAGATCAAGGCCGGGAAAGTTGAATACCGGACTGACAAGGCCGGCAATGTTCATGTTCCGATTGGCAAAGTATCTTTCAGCCAGGATCAACTGGTTGAAAACTTTAATGCAGTCCTGGATGCACTGGTTAAAGCCCGTCCAAGCGCAGCCAAGGGCCAGTATCTAAGAAGTATTACTGTAAGCTCAACTATGGGCCCCGGAATCAGAATTAACCCGGGCGTAGGAGTTAAAAGCTAGGTAAAAAGTGTCGAAAAGTTGAATATGAGTATTCCGTAGACGGCAGGTACCGTTTGGTTTAATGGTCTTGAGACTTCCTGTCCAGGAAAAGCTCTCTGAATGATAACCGGCTTATATTAACCTTTATATAAACGGTTGAAACGGGGTTTTCTGTCTGCGGAAAACCCTTTAATTATTATGATAAGAATTTATACTTTAAAGCAAAAATTGATCAAAGAGGAGGTGAAATATTTGATTACCAGGAAAGACAAAGAAAAAATGAAGGAAGAAATAGCCGAAGCTTTAAAACAGGCCGAGCTGGTTGTTGTTACCAATTACAGGGGTTTAAACGTTGAAACCATTAATGACCTGCGCCGCCGCTTGAGAAATGAACAATGCCTCTTTCGAATTACCAAGAATACCATGAATCGCCTGGCCTGCAGAGAGTCGGGTTTTGAGCAGTTGGAAGAATTTTTTGAAGGTCCTACCGCTATTGCTTATGCAAACGAGGATCCGGTTGCTGCAGCTAAAGTGTTCAGGGATTTTACCAAAGAAAACGAGACTTTAGTCATCAAGGGTGGTATGCTTTCCGGCCAACTCATCAACCCGGAGCGTATCAAGGAACTGGGTGAAATTCCTTCACGCGAGGTATTGTTATCCAAAGTCGTCGGTGGTTTCCAGGCTCCCATTTCCGGTTTGGTCGGAACCCTGCACGGTACATTAAGTCAACTGGTATATACCGTAGATGCGGTCCGCCGGCAGAAAGAAAGCGCCTGATCTCAATAAACTGGTGATCATGGGAAAGGCGGCCCTGTTGTAGATTAGATTGGAAACAAACCAGCTGGTCTGGATTTTAGTAATACAGTCTTTTTATAAAAGATAATATTATTTATTAAAGGAGAATATTTAGAATGGCAAAAGAAAAAAATACCGTAAGTGAAATTATGGAAATGATCAAAGGGATGACCGTCCTGGAATTATCTGATCTGGTCAAAGCCCTGGAAGAAGAATTCGGCGTAACCGCCGCCGCCCCGGTAGCTGCAGCCGCCGCTCCTGCTGTCGAAGCAGCCCAGGAAGAAGAAAAAGATGAGTTTGATGTTGTTTTGACCTCGGCTGGAGAGAAAAAGATCCAGGTTATCAAGGTTGTTCGTGAATTAACCGGCCTGGGACTCAAAGAAGCAAAAGCCATGGTTGATGAACTGCCCAGCCCCGTCCAGGAAAAAGTTAGCAAGGAAGAAGCTGAAGCCACCAAGGCCAAGATTGAAGAAGCAGGCGGCGTGATCGAGCTTAAATAAGAGAATAAGTTTACCGGGTGGGTAAATATATATAGCTCAATAATGATTTTAATACAGGGGTGTATACTTTTAGCGCTCCTGTATTTTTATGGACATAATAACTATTTAGGATTTTTATGGTCAGGTCATAGTTGAAAGGGCTTTTAGCATTTGTTATTATTGATCCGGATATCAGTTTAAAATAATATAATTAACCGGACGATTCAATAAAACCAATTATTTTACCTGCACTTTCCGACTTAAATATTTTTCTTCAAACTTGTTGACATCCGGAATCTATTATGATAATATTTTTAGATGTCTAGTACTACTACAATCTTTTTGCGAGTGATTTATTTAGCCTTCTTAAGTAATGAAATACATACCCATAGGAGAATCAGAGGATTTTGGCTGTCTATGTGTCCAGCCGTTTTCACCGTTTTAAATCATAAACCAGATATCAGGGGAGTGATTTTTTTTAATGTCTACTAGTGTCGCTACAGGCATAAGGCAAAGGCGTTCTTTTGCCCGGATTAAGGAAGTTCTTGATCTTCCAAATTTAATTGAAGTTCAGCGCAGTTCTTTTGACTGGTTTCTGGACCAGGGTTTAAAAGAAATATTTGATGATTTTTCACCTATTCAAGACTTTACAGGCAATCTTGTTCTCGAATTTTTTGATTATTCCCTGGGTGAGCCCAAGTATTCTGTTGAAGATTGTAAAGAAAGGGATGCTACCTATGCTGTACCATTAAAGGTAAAAGTTCGNCTNATTAATCGGGAAACCGGTGAGGTTAAAGAACAGGAAGTTTTCATGGGCGACTTTCCCATGATGACTGAGAACGGAACTTTTATAATCAATGGTGCTGAACGGGTTATTGTAAGCCAGCTGGTTCGATCTCCCGGGGTTTATTTCAAGAAACAGCCCGATCCGAGCGGGAGTACAGGTAAGGAGCTTATAAGCGGCACGATCATTCCCAACCGGGGGACCTGGCTGGAATTTGAGACTGATGTTTCAGATGGAATATATGTACGTGTAGATCGGACCAGGAAGATACCGGTTTCTGTTTTGCTTAGGGCTATCGGTTACGGTACAGATGAGGAAATAAAAGAAGTTCTGAACCATGATCATCGCCTGGATGATCTGCTGGAAAAAGATCATACCGACTCAGTTGAAACTGCTTTACTTGAGATTTACAAGCGTTTGCGTCCCGGTGAGCCTTTAAATACAGAAAATGCCCGTTCGCTTTTTGATTCACTATTTTTTGATGGAAAACGTTATGATTTTGCTTATGTTGGCAGGTTTAAGGCCAACAAGAAGCTGTCAATGACTGAGCGTCTTTTCGGACATGAACTGGCCGAAGATATAAAAGACCCGGCTGGAGGAAAAGTTATTTGTAAAGCGGGCAATATTGTCGATGAAGAAACAGCCCGGGTGATCGAGGATCATAATATTCAAAGGGCAAAAATTAATTACCGGGACCGGACCCATCTTGTTATCGGAAATGGCAACGTGGATTTATCGACCAGGCACCTGGTTACCAGTGATATTCTGGCCGCAGTTAACTATATTATCAATCTATTCGATGGTATTGGCCATGCCGATGATATAGATCACCTGGGTAACCGGCGGTTGCGCAGCGTTGGAGAGCTGCTTCAAAATCAGTTCAGGATCGGACTTTCCCGCATGGAAAGAGTTGTTCGTGAAAGGATGACTATCCAGGATGTAGAGGCCATTACACCACAGGCCCTGATTAACATCAGGCCGGTAATTGCTTCAATAAAAGAATTTTTCGGCAGCAGCCAGCTATCCCAGTTTATGGATCAAACTAATCCTCTGGCTGAGTTAACCCATAAAAGACGTTTAAGCGCACTCGGTCCCGGTGGGTTAAGCAGAGAAAGGGCGGGGTTTGAAGTCCGTGATGTTCACCATTCGCACTACGGTCGGATTTGTCCTATTGAAACCCCCGAAGGTCCGAATATTGGTTTGATTGGATCGCTGGGCACTTATGCCCGCATTAACGAATATGGTTTTATTGAAACTCCTTACCGGCGGGTTGATAAGAAAGAGGGGCGGGTTACTTCAGAAATTGTTTATCTCACTGCTGATGATGAAGACCGCTTTGTTATTGCCCAGGCTAATGCCAAGCTGGATGAAGATGGCCGCTTTACCGGTAACCGGGTTATTTGTCGTTACTATTATGACACAGTTATGCGTAATCCCCACGAGGTTGATTTCATGGACGTTTCACCGAAACAGCTGGTCAGTGTGGCTACGGCCCTTATTCCTTTTTTGGAGAATGATGATGCCAACCGGGCCCTGATGGGTGCCAATATGCAGAGGCAGGCTGTACCTTTACTGCAAACTGAAGCACCCTTTGTTGGGACCGGCCTGGAATATAAAGCTGCCATCGATTCTGGTGCGGTAGCAGTTTGTCTGGCCGGAGGCGAAGTAGTGCGGGTTACCAGTAATGAAATCATGATCAAACGCAAAGATGATAGTGATGAACGAAACTATATAATTAACGGCCGGACCAGGGAACGTTTTGAAACAGAGCGGATCCCCGGTTTTGACGGAGGAATTGATCTCTACTCTCTTCAGAAATTTAAGCGCTCAAACCAGGGAACCTGTGTGAATCAACATCCGATAGTCCGGAAGGGACAGGAAGTCAGGGCCGGAGAGGTAATAGCTGACGGTTCCTGCACAAACTTAGGGGAAATGGCCCTTGGCCGTAATGTTTTAGTTGCTTTTATGCCCTGGGAAGGTTTCAACTATGAAGATGCGATTTTAATCAGCGAAAAACTGGTCAAAGAAGATACTTTTACCTCCATTCACATTGAAGAATATGAGTCGGAGGCCAGGGATACTAAACTTGGACCGGAAGAAATTACCCGCGATATACCAAATGTTGGTGAAGAAGCCTTAAAAGATCTCGACGGGCGGGGCATAATTCGCAGCGGTGCCGAGGTAAGAGCCGGTGATATCCTGGTAGGTAAAGTTACTCCCAAGGGTGAAACAGAACTGACTGCAGAAGAGCGGTTGCTGCGAGCTATCTTTGGTGAAAAAGCCCGCGAAGTAAGAGACACTTCACTGCGTATACCCCATGGTGAATCAGGAATAGTTGTCGATGTTAAGGTCTTTAACCGTGAGGAAGGTGACGAGCTTTCGCCCGGTGTCAATCAGCTGGTTCGAGTTTACGTGGCCAAGAAGCGAAAAGTATCCGAAGGGGACAAAATGGCTGGAAGGCATGGTAACAAGGGTGTAATAGCCCGAATTCTTCCTGAAGAAGATATGCCTTTCCTGCCTGATGGCACCGCCCTTGATGTTGTTCTCAACCCGCTTGGTGTACCTTCCAGGATGAATATCGGGCAGGTTTTGGAAGCTCACCTTGGCTGGGCAGCCAGAACACTGGGTATAAGTATTGCTTCCCCGGTTTTTGACGGGGCTTCCGAAGAGGATGTTTTTGATTGCTTTAGGGAGTCCGGGCTTTCCGAAGATGGTAAAACCATACTGTACGACGGCCGGACCGGGGAACCATTTGATGAAAGAATAACGGTCGGTTATGTTTATATGCTTAAACTGGCCCACCTGGTTGACGATAAGATTCATGCGCGTTCAACCGGCCCTTATTCCCTGGTTACGCAGCAGCCTCTGGGAGGCAAAGCGCAATTCGGCGGTCAACGATTTGGAGAAATGGAAGTCTGGGCCCTGGAAGCTTACGGTGCCGCATATACCCTCCAGGAGATTCTCACAGTTAAATCTGACGATGTGGTTGGCCGGGTAAAAACTTACGAAGCCATTGTAAAAGGTGAAAATATTCCCGAACCAGGTGTACCCGAGTCATTTAAGGTGCTGGTTAAGGAACTGCAAAGTCTTTCTCTCGATGTCCGGGTTCTCAGCGAAGAATCTGGAGAAGTTGAAATTAAAGAAACCGATGATGATGGCGATTACCGCCGGCTGGATGTAAATATTGAAGGCATGGAAGCAGATGANGATGATCTTGACCANTANGTCAAAAAAGAATTAAAAAAAGATGAAGATACCATCGAAGAAGCATCAGAAGTTGTAGAGGATTCTGAAGATCCTGAAGAGGGCGTTTCACTTCCGGTTGGGGTTGGGCAGGAAAATGTTGAAGAAGTTTCTCTAGATCAACTAGAAGAACTTGAACAGGAAGATGATGAAAGCTTAGATGATTCGGAGACCGAACATTCTACTAAAAAGAAGGAAAAAGAAAAAGATGAAGAGTTTACTGAAGAAGCAGAAGGGTTGGCGGAAGATGAAGAAAGCATCTACTAGCAGCCTCAGGTTGAAACCTGGCGGAAGGAGAGATTCTTTTGTTGGATGTAAATAATTTTGATGCCTTAAAAGTGGGGCTGGCCTCATCTGAGCAGGTCAGGGCCTGGTCAAGGGGTGAAGTTAAGAAACCGGAGACCATCAACTACCGCACCCTGAAACCTGAACGTGAGGGGCTCTTCTGTGAAAAAATATTTGGTCCGCAAAAAGACTGGGAATGTCACTGCGGAAAGTACAAGCGGGTTCGATACCGTGGTATTGTTTGTGATCGCTGTGGAGTAGAGGTGACCAGGGCGAAGGTCCGACGTGAGCGGATGGGTCATATAGAATTGGCCGCTCCTGTATCGCATATTTGGTATTTCAAAGGTATTCCCAGCCGGATGGGCTTATTGCTTGATATGTCTCCCCGGGCACTGGAAAAAGTGTTATATTTTGCTGCCTATGTTGTTATTGATCCAGGCGATACATACCTCAGTGATAAACAGCTCTTAACAGAAGCCGAATACCGGGAGTATTTCGACAAATACCAGGCTCTTTTTAAAAGTGGCAAAGGTTTTAAAGCGGAAATGGGTGCTGAAGCCATTAAGAAACTTTTAAAAAGGCTTGATCTTGAAGAAATAGCCCTTGAATTACGTGACGAACTGGTCAGTTCCAGCGGACAAAAAAAGATTCGTGCGATCAGGCGTCTCGAGGTTGTCGAAGCTTTTCGTAACTCGGGCAACGATCCTTCGTGGATGATTCTCGATGGTATTCCGGTCATTCCGCCTGATTTGCGGCCGATGGTTCAGCTTGACGGCGGTCGTTTTGCAACTTCTGACCTGAATGATCTTTACCGCCGGGTAATTAACCGTAACAATCGGCTGAAGAGGCTGCTTGATCTGGGCGCTCCTGATATTATTGTCCGCAATGAAAAACGGATGCTGCAGGAAGCAGTTGACGCCCTGATTGACAACGGCCGTCGCGGCCGGCCGGTAACCGGCCCCGGTAACAGGCCGCTTAAATCACTTAGTGATATGCTGAAAGGAAAACAGGGCCGATTCCGGCAGAATCTACTCGGTAAAAGAGTTGACTACTCGGGTCGCTCAGTGATTGTTGTCGGTCCCGAGTTAAAACTATATCAATGTGGCCTGCCCAAGGAAATGGCCCTGGAACTATTCAAACCGTTTGTTATGAAGCGCCTGGTCAGTGACGGCGAAGCGCACAATATCAAGAGTGCAAAACGAATGGTGGAAAAGGTTCGTCCCGAAGTATGGGATGTGCTTGAAGAAGTGATTAAGGATCATCCGGTTCTTTTAAACCGGGCCCCTACTTTACACCGGCTCGGAATCCAGGCTTTTGAACCGGTACTGGTTGAAGGAAGGGCAATCCAGATTCATCCCCTGGTTTGCGCTGCTTATAATGCTGACTTTGACGGAGACCAAATGGCGGTCCATGTTCCGCTTTCTGCCGAAGCGCAGGCTGAAGCTCGTTTGTTGATGCTTTCGGCCCATAACATACTCAATCCCAAAGAAGGAAAACCGGTAACAACACCGACCCAGGATATGGTCCTCGGTTGTTATTACCTGACTTATGAAAAAAAGGGAGCTATGGGTGAGGGCAAGGTTTTCCCGGATCCCGAAGAGGCGGTAACCGCTTACAATCTCGGTTATCTCAATCTGCAGGCCCGTATATTTGTACGTGCCGGGGGTTTTAAGGGCCGTGAATTTGTCCGCCGCAAGAAATACCTGCTTACTACTGTGGGTAAAATAATTTTTAACGATGTTTTCCCCAAGGACTTTCCATACATGAATAATGCTGATTTTACCAATTCACTACCCGAGCATTGTTTTATTCCCTTTAAAGGATTTGATCCTGATCAAGTGCTGCAGGAGTTGCCGCATAATAAAGCGATTAAAAAAGATTTCCTGGCAGACTTGATAGCCCGTTATTACCGAATGTATGGCAATACCAAAACAGCGGAAATCTTAGATGAAGTTAAAAAACTCGGCTTTCATTATGCTACAGTTGCCGGGGTTACAGTTGCAGTAAGCGATATTGTTGTTCCTTCGCAAAAACAGGAGATAATGAAAATTGGAGAAGAAAAAGTAGAAACTACCGAGCAGCAATATGAACGGGGGCTAATTACCGAAAAAGAACGTTATGACCGGGTAATTGAAATTTGGGGTAATGCCAAGGAAGAAGTAACTGCGGCCTTAATGGAAGGCCTTGATGAGCTGAACCCAATTTATATGATGGCCCACTCCGGTGCCCGGGGTAACGAATCCCAGATTACCCAGTTAGGCGGAATGCGCGGTCTGATGGCTGACCCGGCCGGAAGGATTATCGATATTCCGATCCGGGCCAACTTTCGGGAGGGTCTGACAGTGCTCGAATATTTTATTTCGACTCACGGGGCCCGGAAAGGCCTGGCTGATACTGCCTTGAAAACTGCCGATTCCGGTTACCTGACCCGTCGGCTGGTAGATGTGGTGCAGGATGTTATTGTCCGGGAAGATGACTGTGGCACCGGTCAGTCGATCGGCCTGAGCGAGTTTCTGGAAAATGATGAAAATCTGGAAGACGCAGTCAAAAGGGTTGTCGGACGCTATACCCTCGATCCGGTTTATCATCCGGAAACAGGTGAAGTACTGATCGAAGCTGATACCCTGGTTAATGAAGAAATGGCCAAAATGATTCTCGATCATAATATAAGCGAAGTTCTCTTCCGCTCGGTGCTGACCTGTAAAACCCGTCACGGCGTCTGTGTAAAATGTTATGGACGCGACCTTGCCAGTGGAGAAATAGTCAATGTCGGCGAAGCCGTAGGCATTATTGCCGCCCAGTCGATCGGTGAACCTGGGACCCAGTTGACGATGCGGACTTTTCACACCGGTGGCGTGGCTGGAGACGATATTACCCAGGGTCTGCCCCGGGTTGAAGAGCTATTTGAAGCACGTAAGCCGAAAGGACAATCGCTAATTGCTGAAATTGCCGGTGAAATAGAAGTCATCGAAACTCGTTACAAGCGCGAAATAAGACTCACATCAGAATATGGTGAAAACCGTGTTTACCCGATTCCATACGGAGCTCGGATTAAGGTTGAAGACGGTCAGAAGATTAATGCCGGTGATGAACTGACTGAAGGCTCTGTCAATCCCCATGAACTGCTTAAGGTTAAAGGGGTACGCGGAGTGCAGCTCTATATGCTTAAAGAAGTACAGTGGGTTTACAAGATGCAGGGTGTCGATATTAGCGATAAGCATATCGAAATAATTGTCCGCCAGATGTTGAAAAAGGTTAAAGTTGAAGAACCTAATGATACCGACTTATTACCCGGTGGAATGCTCGACAGTCATATTTTTGAAGAGATTAATGCAGCTGTGACTGAAGGGGGAGGACGTCCTGCTGTGGCGCGCCCTCTTCTGCTTGGAATCACCAAAACTTCTCTGGCGACAGAATCATTTCTTTCAGCTGCTTCATTCCAGGAAACTACCCGGGTTTTGACCGAGGCCTCCATTAAGGGACGCCAGGATCAGCTGCTTGGACTTAAAGAAAATGTCATAATCGGCAAATTAATTCCAGCCGGCACCGGTATGACCCGTTACCGCAACATCGATGTCAGGCCGGTTGGTATTGAACCGGAAACAGAAAAAGAGTCAAAACCGGAAGCAGACCTGGGATTGGATACCGAAGAAACAGCAATAGCAGCCACCGGCGATCAAAGACCACAGGGATTGGAAGAAGATCCGGAGATGTTTGAAGATTAAAGTTGGTCCGGTATTGATAAAAATGAATTTTTTGATTGACAAGGTTTGTTCAGGGTGTTAAACTCTTAAAGTGCGTTTTAGTAATGAGTACAGGAGTGTTTAATCATAAGGACGGTGTGCCCTTTCGTTGGTTGATCAGGTTGATAAATCCCGACAAAGAGTAGTTGGGACAAAAGAAACCATAAAGGCTTTGGAACAAAAAAGAGTCCTACAGGTTTTTGTTGCCGGTGATGCCGATGAAAAAGTAGTCCGGCCAGTGTTTTTTTTATGTGAAGAAAATGATATAGAACCGCAGCATGTTGATACTATGATTCAACTGGGTAAAATGTTTGGCATAAAGGTTAAGGCGGCAACAGCTGCCACATTAAAAGATTAAAGGAGGTGGACTAATGCCGACAATTAATCAATTAGTTCGTAAGGGTCGTAAACAAATAACCAAAAAAAGGACTGCACCGGCACTGGACCGTTCACCGCAGAAAAGGGGTGTTTGCACCAGGGTTTCCACAACTACTCCTAAAAAGCCTAACTCAGCCCTGCGTAAAATTGCCAGAGTCCGCCTGACCAATGGAATTGAAGCGACAGCTTATATTCCCGGTATCGGCCACAACCTGCAGGAGCACTCGGTTGTCCTCGTCAGGGGTGGAAGAGTAAAAGATTTGCCGGGTGTACGTTACCACCTGGTAAGAGGAACTCTTGATGCAGCCGGAGTAGAAAACAGAGCCCAGGGACGTTCGAAATACGGCACCAAGAAGCCGAAAACGCAGTAAAATAGTAAGAGGAGTGGGTGATTGAAGATGCCGCGCAAAGGCCCTGTATCAAAACGTGATATTTTGCCGGATCCGGTTTATAAAAGCAAACTGGTGACCAGGTTTATCAATAAACTTATGTATGACGGTCAAAGAGGATCCGCTCAGGAAATTATCTATGATGCCTTTAATATTATTAAGGAAAAAACCGGAAAAGAACCAGAAGAGATTTTTGAAACAGCTGTCAGCAATGCAGCTCCTGTTTTGGAAGTAAAGGCCCGCCGGGTTGGCGGTGCCACCTACCAGGTTCCGGTGGAGGTTAGCTCTCACCGCAAATATATTTTAGCAATACGTTGGATCATCAACTTTGCCCGCAATCGATCTGAAAAGACAATGGCCCAGCGTCTGGCTGGAGAGTTGATGGAAGCGGCAAGCGGAACCGGCAGTACGATCAAGAAAAAAGAAGATACTCATAAAATGGCTGAAGCAAACAAGGCTTTTGCCCACTACCGGTGGTAGTTAAGATTTCAGCTGTAAATAAAGCTAAAATGAAGAAAAACTAAAACGAATAAAATCGGAAAGGAGGGGTGACATGAGCAAAGAGGCCCAAAAAAATGAATTAAAAAATGAAGCTAATCTTGAAAATATCAGGAATATTGGCATCGCTGCCCATATTGATGCCGGTAAAACAACCACTACTGAGCGTATCCTGTTTTACTCCGGTCGTCTCCACAAGCTTGGTGAAGTTCATGATGGGACTGCCACCATGGACTGGATGGCACAGGAGCAGGAACGTGGAATCACCATTACTTCAGCAGCAACATCTTGCCGCTGGCGCGATAATTTGATTAATATTATCGACACACCCGGGCACGTGGACTTTACTGTAGAAGTGGAGCGTTCAATGCGGGTGCTTGACGGTGTGGTTGCTATTTTTTGTGCCAAGGGCGGAGTAGAAGCGCAGTCTGAAACTGTTTGGCGTCAGGCCGACCGCTATCATGTTCCCCGCCTGGCTTATATAAATAAAATGGATACAGTCGGAGCCGATTTTTTCAGTGTTTTGCAGCAGCTGCGTGAAAGGCTTCATGCCCGGGCCCTACCGATTCAACTGCCTATTGGTGTAGAAGGGGATTTTGTTGGAGTTGTTGACCTGGTTAGCAGGCGNGCAATCATATATGAAGATGATCTTGGTAAGCGCAGTAACGAAACCGATATTCCGGATGTTATGGTAGAGCAGGCAAATGATTACCGGGAAAAACTTATTGAAACAGTTGCTGATTACGATGATGAAGTGATGGAAAAATATTTTAACGGTGAAGAAATTAGCCCTGAGGAATGTTACCGGGCGCTGCGTAAAGCGACTATTTATCATAACCTGGTACCTGTTCTCTGTGGTTCTTCATACCGCAATAAGGGTGTTCAGCCCCTGCTTGATGCAGTTATTAACTATATGCCCTCTCCGGTAGAAGTTGGAGCGGTTAAGGGATTTAATCCTAAAGATGGAGCAGAAGACTTTCGTCTTCCGGCCAATGATGCTCCGTTTTCAGCCCTGGTTTTTAAAATAATGGTCGATCCTTACGTAGGTAAACTGGCCTTTGCCCGGGTTTATTCAGGAACCTTGAAGAAAGGATCTGTTGTGCTAAACTCAACCCGTCAAAAGCGTCAGCGTATTAGCAGATTGATCCGGATGCATGCCAATTTTCGGGAAGAAATAGAAGAAACTCAAACCGGTGATATTCTTGCTTTGGCCGGTCCCAAAGAAATCAGTACCGGTGAGTCCTTATGTGCACTTGACAAACCGATAGTTTTGGAAAATATCAAGTTTCCCGAACCGGTTATCTCGATTGCTATTGAACCAAAAACTAAGGCCGACCAGGATAAGATGACCGTTTCAATGCAGCATCTGGCCGAGGAAGATCCTACATTTCAAATCTACACCGATCAGGAAACCGGGCAGACAATAATCCAGGGCATGGGAGAGCTTCATCTGGAAATAATTGTTGACCGGTTGCTGCGGGAGTTTAAAGTTCAGGCCAATGTTGGCAAACCCCAGGTAGCTTATAAGGAAACCATTCAAAATGAGGCATCCAGTGAGGGGCGGTTTGTGAGACAGTCAGGCGGCCGCGGCCAGTACGGACATGTAAAAATAAATCTTTTGCCTCTCGAGTCGGGAGGAGGTTTTGTTTTTGAAAATAAAATTGTCGGCGGTGCCATTCCGAAAGAATTCATCCCCTCTGTTGAAGCCGGCGTGAAAGATGCATCCTTAAATGGGATATTAGCCGGTTTTCCGGTGGTCGATTTTAAAGTTGTATTGGTTGACGGTTCTTTCCACGAGGTTGACTCTTCCGAGTTGGCCTTTCGTATTGCCGGCTCCAAGGCTTTAAAAGCTGCCCTTTCAAAAGCAAAACCGGTGCTGCTGGAGCCGGTGATGAAAGTTGAAGTTTCAGCACCTGAGGAATATGTTGGCGATATCATTGGCGATTTTACCGGGCGCAGGGGAAGGATCCTGGGTACCGAATTAAAAAGTGGTCACCAGATAATCCGGGGGGCTGTTCCGCTTTCCGAAATTTTTGGTTATGCCACTGAATTACGTTCACACACCCAGGGAAGGGGTGTTTACAATATGGAATTTTATCGTTATGAAGAGGTTCCCCAGAATATTGCGCAAAAAATTATTACTCAAAGTGTTACTTATTAATAGTTGGAGGTGCATTTAGTTGGCGAAGCAGAAGTTTGAGCGGACGAAGCCGCATGTTAATGTAGGGACGATTGGTCATGTTGACCATGGCAAGACGACTTT
>SL_5KL_010_SEDDRAFT_10001253_pt1 | contig 15499 bp, 17 predicted proteins | sample SodLakKL_010_SED_FD_9118 | JGI IMG/M metagenome (IMG submission 9118)
TATTACAACAAAGAAGAACAACCACCACAACAACCACCAGAACAACCACCAGAACAACCACCAGAACAACCACCAGAACAACCACCAGAACAACCACCAGAACAACCACCACAACAACCACCAGAACAACCACCGCAGCCCATACCTCAGCATACACAGCAAAAATCCAAGATCAAAACACCATTGATCATAGCGGTGATCGGAGTTATAGCTGTAGTCGCCATCTTATTGATTTGGACAGTATTCTCTGGAAGTAGTTCGTTAGTAGGACGTTGGGAAGGGGATCATGCTGAATGGACATACGAATGGGATGGAGAAACATATAGTGAAACTGAAGATCTTGATGGATGGATCGAATTCAAACGTGACGGTACCGGACGGTCTGATTTCGGATGGGGTGTTGAGGAGTTCGAATGGGAAGATATCGGTGACGGCAAGATACGAGTAACTGATGAGGGTGGCATCGAAGAAATGAAATTCAGTATAAGTGGTAGCACACTCACGATCAGCGAAGAAGATTACGAAGGTTCCTACAAGATGGTCTTTAGAAAGGCTTAGAAAAATATAAGAAAACATTACTGCACATCGGTTCAAACAGTGAATAGAGTGGATACTCTGTTCGGGTTTCATAGTCGTTCACGTACGATTACCTTCAAAACTACCATATATCGCGGATATAATTAGGGATAGAATAAGATGAATCCGTTAACTGATGAATTGTGGTCTCCATACATAGTTGGAGTAGGGATCGGTGTTATAGTCTGGCTGGGCTTTTTACTATCCAACAAGGCCATAGGTTGTTCCACAGCTTATGCAAGAACGTTTGGGATGTTAGAGAAGGCAGCAAGAGGAAAGAAAGTAGAAGAGAAACCATACTTCAAAAAGTTCGTACCAAAGATCGATTGGGAATGGATGTTAGTCCTTGGAGTCGTCGTCGGGGCTTTTTTGTCTTCGATAATCTCTGGAAGTTTTAGAGTCGAGATGGTACCGTTAGTTTGGGAAGAGACGATAGGTTCCAGTTACATAATCAGATTTGTAGGTGCTCTGATAGGAGGAATTCTACTCGGTTTCGGTGCTCGTATGGCTGGAGGATGTACAAGTGGGCATGGGATAAGCGGGACTATACAATTAGCTCTCAGCAGCTGGTTAGCATTCATATTTTTCTTTATCGGTGGGATACTGACCGCTTTTTTACTTTATGGAGGGTTTTAAATGGCCGATGGGTTCTATAAAGATAAAAGAAAACAACTCCTGATCGGCTTTTTAATAGGTGTAGCTTTTGGATTTCTTTTAGATCGAGGAGGAGCTACTGATTTCAATATAATCGTAAACCAACTGCTTCTAAAGGATTTTACAGTTCTGAAGATAATATTCTCAGCTATAATCACAGGTATGATCGGAGTTCATCTGATTACAAAATATCTTTCACCGGAACTCCAGCCCAAACCCTGCATGTGGAAACCTATCATCATAGGTGGTTTGATATTCGGAGTAGGTTTTGCTGTTCTAGGTTTATGTCCAGGAACAGCCTCTGGAGCGATGGGTACTGGGACAGTACATGCTGTTATTGGTGTGATCGGTATGCTTGTAGGGGCTGGGATGTTCGCGTCGGTTTATCCAAATCTCATGGAGTTTATGGAGAAAAGTAACCTTGGTAAAGTGACTTTACCGGAGTTATTGGGTATCAGTAAATGGATAATAATCACGACAATTTCTATAATCCTGATAGGCGTGATGTATTTCATCGAGAGGATTGGGTTATGAAATAGATCAACTATTTATAAGCTTGTTATCTATTTAACATGAGTCAAAGGTGAAAAAGATGGATTTGATATTAGATGTAAAGACAAGAGAAGAGTACTATATGAACCATATTGAGGGGGCTTTGAATATACCAGTTTGGGACCTTGAGTTTTATCTTGATTTTCTCAAAAATAAATCAGTAAAGGTCTACTGCGGACACAGAAGAAAAAGGACCGAGATGGCACTGGACTTCTTGGAAAAGAACGGTATCGATGTTGAAGAGTTACCAGTGGAAGAATTCGATGAATACGAATGGATTGGAAAGCCCATGGTTTCTGCATTGAACTACCTATCTGTGAAACCAGGTCATGAAGAGGATGTAGAAGAGATGATGGAAGATCTCTGTCAGTTCACCATGGACAAGGAAGGCTTTATCGGTACAAAAGTTGTTAGAGCAACAGACGTTGCATACGGTGGATCTATGTTAAGAGGGGAACGAGAAGAGATAGAGATCAACCCGACGAAATACATAATGATAACATACTGGGACAGCAGGGAGAGCCACGAGAAATTCCATCATATCGAAGAGATAAGAGAGGGTTTCAAAGAGATGATGCCACATCTTTCCGTCATGCCCTTCGAGGAACATGCAGAGATAATACATTAAAATCTATTTCTTTTTTTATCCTGAAGTTTATAAACCACTCCTTTAATTCCATTTCACATGTCACTCTTGGACGTCAAAGATTTAAATGTTATCTTCTTCGATGTAGATGATACTCTGTACGACCAGAGAACTTCGTATAAACGAACTCTACTCGAAATAATGGAGATATATAATGGAGTATTCCATGGCATCCAAGAAGAAGAACTTATAAAAGCCTTTGAACTCGCCGATAAAGAGTGTTACCAGGAATTCAAAGATGGTGTGCCCCTAGAAAAGATACGATGGAACAGAAGTGAACATACACTGAAATTAGCAGGGGTGGACGAAGACTTTGTAGAAATATTCCACAAAGAATTTTATAGGATTTACCCATCTATTAAAACTGAAATAAAAGATGCTGGAAAAGTCATAGACCATTTGAAAACTGAATACAGCTTAGGGATATTGACAAACAGTTCAAAAGATATCCAGCTGACCAAACTAAGAACATTGGGTATCGTGGACTATTTCGATACCTTTGTATTCTCGGAAGAAATTGGATCTAGAAAACCGGATAAGGAAATATTTTTAGAAGCTCTGAGAAGAGTTGACGAGATGCCTGAGAACAGTTTGTATGTAGGAGACTCTTTTACAAGCGATATCATCGGAGCGGAAAAAGTAGGTATGATGACATGCTGGTTGAATATCGATGGAGAGAAAAAACCTGCTAACATCGAACCTGATATCGAAATTGTTGAACTTTCTGAATTGTTAGATATTCTTTGAAGCATGTTTTTAGAGATACTGTATAGTGTAGAGATATTGTATAATAAATTATAAAAGTAGATGGTCAGATTATCACTTGAAAATGATGGAAGGTGAACTAAGTCCGTTTCAGAAGCGTAAAAGACATGATGATTTGATCCGAAGGTCTTTCTATATTTTATTGCTTGTTTTCCTTTTATGGATCTTTTTCTCAGGCTTCATACTTAGGGATAGAGATCTTTTTGCGTTCCTTAACAGTGTTCTAAGCGGGATGATCACGATGCTCTTTGTGATCGGATTATTAGCCTACTATTTCTATGAAGGATATGGTTTGATCAAAACAAAGCAGGTATTCAAAGTTTTAATCTATATATCGATATCCCTCACCCTGATCACATTTCTTTTAGGTTATGCCTTCTTTAGACCATTTTTTCTCCCTATTTTAAGAGGATATATACCAGGTATGGACACGATTTTTGAACCACTATTAGTCTTTCTATTATTTTTGATCTCTTACATCTTTGCATTCTTAGTCATCTTTATCCAAGGATTTGGCCTTGTAGGTGTGATAGTTCTATTTCAAAGGAAATACTTTTCAAAAGTTCTCGAAGATATCAAAAAGATATCTGAGGTTTTGAACAGAAAAGCGGATCTTTCAGAACGTGTTTATTATGTAATTCTTGGATGGATATTTGATATCCCTTCTGTATTGGACAGTTCAAAATTGGTCATAGACGGAGATAGTTTGAAGAAAAAATTTTCCTGGAAAAGGTTCAAAGAAGCATTCGTTTTAGAGATAATCATAGCTTTCGTTATAGCCATATATATCAGTTTGAACCCGATTCTCTTACAAGAAAGGACGTTAGGCGAACTATTTACTTTTGCTTCCACGCTCTCATACTTCATACCCGTGATGGTTCTGCCCCTTTTTATCTTTATAAAACTTCAAGTCAAGATAAAGGGACCTGCAAATGATTTTTTTCTGTTCAAGGGTATAAAATCCCGATTGATGAGCTTAGTTTTAGCCTTAGGTACGATCATACTTTTCATAAGATTGGCTATCGAAGCAGTAGATTTAGAGGTCCTGTTCTACTCATTTACATTTTATTTTTTAGGTTTCTTGGTCAATGCTTTCTTTATTACCTTTATTTACTTCAATTATTTTGAAAACAATCTAGCTGAGGATATGATCCGGGGTTAAACCCATGAAGTCCTAAAAACTTAAAAACATATAAGGCATAACATCGATATATGTTGTAAAAACCGAGGGTGATGTAATGTTATGGTCTATAGAGAAACCGAAAAATGAGATGGATCGTATAAGATGTTATGAGCCAGAATCAGATGAAAGAAAGAAGTTAAAGGAAGAGCTTGAAAAAATAAAAGGTGAAGTCATCGAGATACCTCTTGTCGTAGATGGTAAGGAGATCAAAACTGACCACGTTCAGGAAGTATTTTGCCCCCATGAAAAAGATAGAGTTCTAGCCAAGGTACATCTAGCTGGAGAAGAAGAGTTGAAAATGGCAATAGATGCTGCTCAAGGAGCTCGAGAAGGATGGTCGTGTCTCAATTGGTATCATCGAGCGGCTGTATTCAGGAAAGCAGCTGATCTACTGGCCGGACCTAGAAGATACAGGAACATAGCAGCTATCATGATGAACCATTCTAAAAATCCATATGAGGCTGAGATCGATTTGGCAGAGTTGGTGGATTTCTGGAGGATCAATTCATATTTCATGAAGTTCATCTATGAACAGCAGCCTGAACAGTCGGAAGGCGAGTTGAATAGGTTGGACTGGAGACCACTCGAGGGTTTTATATTCGCTATACCACCTTTTAATTTTTACTCAATAGCCGGGAATTTACCTTCATCACCAGCTATCGTTGGGAATACGGTACTTTGGAAACCTTCTTTGAACGTTTCCTTTTCCAACTATGAGATCATGAAAGTGATGATGGAAGCAGGTTTGAAAGACGGAGTAATCAACTTCATACCGTTCAATAGTGAAAAATCAGATATCGTGTTCGATAGCCCAGATTTTGCTGGATTACACTTTACAGGTAGTTATGATACCTTATCTTTCTTATGGAAAAAGATAAATTCAAACCTAGAAAATTACAAAAATTTCCCTCGGATCGTAGGTGAAGCAGGAGGTAAAGATTTCATATTTATCCACGAGTCGGGAGAGATTAGAAACGCAGCTATGAATATTTTAAGGGGTGGTTTTGGCTATCAGGGTCAAAAATGTTCAGCAGCTTCTCGTGTTTACTGCCCAGAAAGTTACTGGGATGAATTGAAAGAGATTTTATTAACGGAGATAGAGGAGATCACCTATGGGCCTGTGGATGAGATGGAGGATTACATGGGAGCCGTTATCGATGAGGATGCCTTCGGTAAGATAATTGAGTATATCGAATATGCTAAGGAGAATTCTGAGAGATATGAGATATTATACGGTGGTGAATACGACGATTCAGAAGGATGGTTCATAGAACCTACTTTAGTGAAAACCAGTGAACCCAAAGGTAAGTTGATGTCCGAGGAGATATTCGGCCCGGTCGTGACGATTTTCGTGTACGATGATGATAGATTCGAAGAAACACTCCTATTATGTGATGAAACGTCTCCTTATGCACTGACAGGGTCGATATTTGCCAAAGATAGTGAAGCAATACATCTAGCAGAGGATAGATTGAGATATGCCGCCGGAAATCTATACATAAACGATAAACCAACGGGAGCTATCGTTGGTAGGCAGCCCTTCGGTGGGGCCCGTTCCTCAGGTACGAACGATAAAGCAGGTCACTGGGTCAATATGCTCAGATGGTTGACTCCAAGGACCATAAAAGAAACCATCTTGCCCGCTGATGACTGGAAAAGATCTTTCATGTGAACTATGTCCTGATCAGTTCTTTAGAGAATCGATCCAGATCACCTTTCCAATTGAATGGTAGTGCGTCGCCATCTTCCGTTCCTACTTTTCCGATCTTGAAATCGACTTCAGCGATCTTTTTCATCTTCTTTTTCTTTAGTATCTTCTCCATGCTATTTAACCAATCTCTTTTCATGGAGTGAGTGTTTATGATCCCGTATGGTTTACCTTCTAGACCTTCGATCTTTTTCATGAACTTCCTCATGTCACTCTTGATACGGAAAGCTTCAGTAGGAGTTGAGAAAACATATAGATCAGCTTTGGGTATGTTATCTGGTTCCAACTCCGAAGGTTTAAAGATCTTGGTTTTGACATCATTATCTTTTAAAATTTTTGATAAATGATCCACTAATTTTTTTCCATGCCCATATCTCGACCAATATATTATCACACATCTCATCATATTCACCCGATACGATAAGTTTCTAAGAGTATTTAAAGTTAGCTCGAGGGCTGTGTTCAACAAATAAGATATATTTAGAGTGTGATGGGTATCGTATGTATAAGATAGCTATCATCGTGTTTCCAGATGCTGAGGAGCTAGATGTAGTCGGCCCTTATGAGACTATCGCATCTCTGGATAAAATTGAACCAGGTTCTGTGGAGGTGGATCTTGTAGCTGAATCCCTTGAACCTGTGAAGTTTTTCAACGGCCTACGTGTTTTACCCGATAAGACATTTTTTTTAGATGAGCAGTACGATATACTGATAGTCCCAGGAGGAGATGGTAGGAAAGAAGCCATGTACGATGATACGGTACATGATTTCTTGAAAGAACAATCGGATGGTTTACTGTACATCTGCTCGGTCTGTACAGGTGCCTTCGTTCTAGCTGAAGCCGGTATTTTAGACGGGTTGAAGGCTACGACCCATAGATCAGCTTTGGAAGAACTGACTCACTCTTATCCTGAAATAACGGTGAAGGATGAAAGGGTTGTCAAGAATGAAACCGACCCGCAGGTCTGGACGGCAGCTGGGATCTCCTCTGGTATCGATCTAGCTCTAGAACTGATCGGTGAACTGTTCTCTGAAGAGGTCAGAGATACGGTAGCTAGACGGCTCGAATACCCTTATAACAGGTGATAGAAAAGTAAAAATCAGGTAAAGACGGTAAATATGATCATGGCCATCGGATTTCGAGATGTGAGATCGGAAGATTCTTTCATGATAACCAGGTGGAAAAGAGAACCATATATCAAGAAGATGGCCTTGGACCCCGATGAAGATATCAAAGAGGAAGACGAGGCCGAGGAGATCAAGAAGTATGTAGAGGGTGAAAAGGAAGGGGAGTACAAGATAGTCCAAGTGGATAAAACCGGGGATATAGGTTACATCAGAGTGGATTGGATGGACAGTAGGAAAAGCGTTGCTTGGCTGCGTTTTGTCATTGGGGAGCACAGAGGTGAGGGATACGGTAGGAAGTCGTTGAAAAAGTTCACCGACGATCTCTTCAACAGGGGGTGTGTTAGGATAGAGGCAGAAGTTTATAGGGATAACATCCCTTCACAGATGGTGTTGGAGAAGGTCGGATTCAAGAGGGAAGGGATAAAAAGGAAGGCACATTTTGATGGAGAAGACTATATCGACATCTATGTATATGGTAAGATAAGAGAAGACCTGTGAATGTGACAAACACAAATAGTTCTAAAGTTATTCTGGGATATAGTGGGTCTTTTTCGATGAACCGACCATCAAACCTAAATCTCAGCTGAAGGTTATCGATTGAACAACAAGGATAGATAGCTCATGAAAGATGAAAACTATACGTTCCAGATAGGTCCCATCAGACCGCCAAACGAAGGTGGAGAGAGGTCTCTATTGTTGAGAACTACTCGTAACTGTTCCTGGAACAGATGTGTTTTCTGCCCCTTTTACGATGGAAAAAATTTTCAGATCAGAGAAGTTGAAGAAGTTAAAAACGATATAGATTCGATCAAAAAAATCAAAGATATTTTGACCGATGGTTCTAAAGAAGTTAATAAGGTGCCCTACAACTGTTTATCGGTGGTTTCTGGATGGATGAAGAGCGGTGAGAGGACGGTGTTCCTTCAGGATTCGAACTCCCTGATAATGCCTACGGATGAACTGGTCGAGATACTTGAGTATCTCAAGAGTTCCTTTCCCTCCATCGAGAGGATCACTTCCTATGCCAGGTCGGATACGATAGTTAGAAAAAAGGTGAGCGAGTTGAAAAAGATCAGAGATGCAGGATTGACAAGACTGCACGTGGGGTTGGAGAGTGGTGACGATGAAGTCCTTAAATTGGTTGAAAAAGGTGTCACGGCTGAACAGCATATAGATGGTGGGAAAAAAGCCAAGGAAGCTGGATTCGAACTCTCCGAGTACGTTATGCCCGGTTTGGGTGGGAAGAGATTTTCCAAAGACCATGCCCTGAACACCGCTAAAGTTCTGAACCAGATCGATCCAGACTACATCAGGGTGCGTCCTCTTTACGTTTATCCAGGGAGTGATATCTACAAGATGATAGAACAGGGTGAATTCCAGGTCAACTCCCCTCATGAGAGATTGGAAGAGATCAAGATCATGGTCGATGAACTCGACGTAGATTCAAAACTCTGCTTCGACCACAGTTGGAACAGCTGGAGGAACAAGGAAGGAGCGTTGCTTTTTGACATGGATTACGAGGGATACCGGTTACCAGCTGAGAAGAGTAAAATATTGAAGCTGGTAGAAGAGGGACTGGAAGTCGACGGATCTCGCCATCAAGGTCCTTTGTTCTAAAACCGAAAATTTAAACAGTGACCTGATCTGCTTCTGGCGTATCATGAAGACCGATAAAGTTCACATCGACCTTCCATCCAAATACAGATGGATAATACTTTCTTTACTGTTTTTCACTATCCTAGTTGCATTCATGGGTAGATTGAGCACTTCTGTAGCTCTTGATGAGATAGGTGACGGATTAGTGTGGTCAAGGGCTGAACAGGGCTTCCTAGGAGGGGTCCTCATGGGTATTTTCTTGGTGCCTTACGGTTTTTCGAACATATTTTTCAGTCCTAAGATCGACAAGCATGGTTCAAAGGTCATCCTTTTTGGTTCCATGATCGGATGTTCTCTGGCCGTGTTCTTGGGAGCTTTTTTCGGGCACAACTACGTGATGTTCCTACTCTCCCGCATGCTCCTTGGTCTGTCCCAGGGAGTGATGTACCCATTGGCAACTAAAGTCATAGCAGGATGGTTTGGAGTTAAAGAACGAGGGAGAGCAAATTCTATATTCATGATCGGAGCACCCATCGGGATCGCCATCTCTCCTATCATCATGGGTCCTGTCATACAGGCATTGGGTTGGCAGTACTCCTTTTATATGGTTGCCATCATCGGTTTCGTATTATCTGTACCGATATTCATCTTCATAACAGATTCCCCCGACTCTAAAAACAATCCTGGTAAAACAGCTAGGAAGGATTTCGACCTGCTGAAAGCTTTCAAAGAACTATTGTCCGATAGTGATTTCAGACAGATAACCGTTGGTTTTACAGCTGTCAACACGGTCTTCTGGGGTACCACACTTTGGGTACCATCATACCTTGAGCAGACCACCGGTTTGAACCTGGGAGATAACGCTTACATGGCCGCCATACCTTACATAGGAGCACTTCTAGGGATGTTGATAGGATCGTGGGTGAGTGATCTGAAGGGAAATGCGGATGGGATCATCATGTTCTCACTGTTATCTTCAGGAACGATGATAATCATCCTTACATTTTCACCTATCCCAGGCTCCAGTATGGCTATTTTCTTACTATTCTTAGTGTTCTTGACCGGACAGCTGGCACCTCCACTATTTTTCACTAAACTTCAGAACAATATCCGTGGAGATGAATTAGGTTCTGCAACCGGTTTGATGAACGGTATCGCTAATACAGTTGGGGTGATGGGTCCGGTGAGCGTTGGAGTCATGATAGCTTTGACGGGATCCTACGGTCTTGGACTCCTCGTCCTTTCTGTGATCGCTTTCGCTGGATCCGTCGGTTTTAGACATTTTTTATGAAATGTTTTAAAGCGAGAGCACAAGATTGATTAGTGACTGGTTATCTGAAGATATCATGAAAAGAGGGACAGATACTTCAAAAGAGTACTCTCTCAGATTGGACGATGAAGACCCTTTATCAATATATAGAGATGAGTTCTACGTACCTGAGGGAACGGTTTATCTGAACGGAAATTCTTTAGGTCTGTTATCTAGAAGAGCTGAAGAATCTGTGGTGAATGTCAAAGAAGAATGGAAGGAGTTAGGTATTCAAGGATGGACAGAGGGCGAAACACCTTGGTTCTTTATGTCTGAGATATTGGGTGAGATGATGGCCGATATGGTAGGGGCCAAGCCCGAGGAAGTTGTAGCCACCGGGACAACTACGGTAAATATCCACTCACTGGTATCCACGCTTTACAAACCCTCTATGGAAAAAGACAAGATACTCGCTGATGAACTGAATTTTCCCACTGACATATACGCACTCGAAGGACTCTTGGAGTTGAAAGGTTTCGATCCTGAAAAGAAACTCAAGCTCGTACCGAGTTCAGACGGTGATACGCTGGATGAAGATAAGATCGTGGAGATGATGGCAGACGATATAGCGTTGATACACCTGCCATCTGTTCTGTACCGAAGTGGGCAACTCCTAGATATGGAGTATTTAACGGAACAAGCGCATAAAAGGAACATCATCATAGGTTTCGACTGCAGTCACTCCGCTGGCGTGATACCTCATGATCTTCACGACTGGAACATTGATTATGCCATGTGGTGCGGATACAAGTACTTGAACGGAGGACCTGGATGCAGTGCTTTTTTGTATATCAACGAGAAGCACTTCGAAGAAGAACCCAAACTGAAAGGATGGTTCGGGTACGAGAAGGAGAAGCAGTTCGAACTGAATCTTGAGTTCATTCACGAAAAAAGTGCAGGTGGGTGGCAGATCTCGTCTCCAGCGATACTTAGCAGTGCGCCTTTGTTGGGCTCTCTGGAGATCATCGAAGAGGCTGGTTTGGAAACCATCCGTGAAAAATCCAAAGAGATCACTGATCATTTTATTTACTTGGTAGATGAAGTTTTGAGTGAAGATCCATACGGGTTCGAGGTTATTTCACCTAGAGATTCCGAACATAGGAGTAGTCACGTGGCCGTTAAACATGAAGATGCTGACGCTATCAGCGATCTGCTCAGGCGAAAGGGGTTCATCACGGATTTCAGACCTCCCAACACCATCAGGGTGGCGTTCTCACCGCTTTACAACACCTACCACGATGCCTGGAAGACTGTGATGACTATCAAGGATATCATCGATAAAAAGGAGTATGAAACCCATGAAGTCGATGCGGATAAACTTGTGACTTGACATACTACTCCGTCTATTTTGACTATAATAAATGTTGGTAAATCTATCCTTTATCGATATGAGGGGATATCGGCGGCGTATAAGTCTTCTTCTGTGAAAAAGAAGGGTTCAAATATCAGGTCAGTGGCGGTTTCATTTTCATTTATCGTATAACTGATCCAAAAATATCGTGTCTCTTGCGCAGATATGAAGAATGGGAATTCATCCCAGTCGTAATCATGATGCTCATACTTTATTCCCTCTTCGGTTTCAACAGTGAAATATGATGGATCGGCGGGGACGTCACCGCTTTCTTTGAGATTCTCCATAGATACATTGAGGTAAAGTAAAATATGTCCATCAGGAGGGGGGTCACCGCCCATATCTTCAGCTCGTGTTTCTACCTTCGTTACGGACATCTCAATATCGCTCTCATCATCATCGATACAACCAGTGAATGCAGTACCTATCAAAAGAACTAAACTCAATAGTATGATCAAAGCTGCAGTCCTTATCCGCTCCATATATACTATCCAATGATATCTTGATTAATTATCTTTTTGTCTAGGTTCTAGAGTTCCCAAGTTTCGATGATCTGTCCGATACTTACGTTCCTTTGGACCCATCTTTACCCCGAAGGGGAAGATATGACTCGAAGTGGCACGTGATCGATAATTGGGCGGAAATCAGGAGGCAAAGATGAACAGAGAAGAGCTTAAGAAGTATGTGGGAACTACGGCTTTCTCCCTAGGTCATGTGGAAAAAGACTACATTCAGCATATTGTTTTAGGGTCACTTTCAAGAAATTGGAGTGGTTACCTTGTTTTCAAAGGAGGCACCGCCTTACAGAAGATCGGTTTAGTGAACAGATTCAGCGAGGTCATGGATTTCACAGAGAAAAAAGATATTTTACCTGAAAAACTCGCTGATGCGGTGGTAAAGCCATCGAATCTTATAACTATCCTGTCGAGGTCGATGAATATTCTGACAAAGAGATAACATCTGGTTTTAGAGTGAAAGTGGAAGGACCTTTATACAGAAATAACAGAGGTGTATGTTCCATCCGATTGCAGGTGAGTAGAAGAGAAAAGGTTCTTAAAGATTCCATGAGTAAAGAGATCGACCAACCTTACCGAGACGTTCTTCCCTACGTTATAAAAGTGATGGACAAAGACGAAATAGCTGCTGAAAAGGTCCGAGCTATTTTGACTAGATATAAAGTCAGAGATGTGTACGATCTTTACAAGCTTATAGAGAGCGGTGCAGGGCTTGATAGAGAGATGATCGATAAGAAATTAGAATACTATGAGATGGAATTAGAAAAATCAGGATTCATACAAAGGATCAAAGAACTGAGCAAACGATGGGATACGGACCTTAGAAGTCTGATGGATATCGTGCCTGAAAAGGAAAAAGCATTACAGACCGTGATCGCCAAGATGAAAGATTTGGATCGATATTCTGTCTGAAGGAAGGGTTGGTGGAAAGATAATAGACAGAGGGTCAAAATTAGAGTTCGTCATGAAGAAAATAATAAGAAGATTTAGTAAGTCTGGTTAACTAGTTTTTTAAATATGATGGTTATTGCACACCATAGTATAGACTTTTGCCTTTGATGGTGAAATTCAGAACTTTGTTCTTGGTTATCTTGACCCGATATATTATGGTCTCCATCCCTGTGTCAGATGGTCACTATCTCCTCTTTCGAAATCCGGTTCTATTTCCTCTGGTCTTCCCTTATCCATAGGTTTCTTTGGTTTTCCTCCCTTCAAAATCCCCACTACGACAACGATGATACCGAGTATCGAAGTATATAATCCACAAAAGAAGTATGGGGCTCTTTGCCCATAGATAAATTCAGCAAACAAACTCAAACCGACCCCTAGAAGTACCACGACAATGCCGATGTGGAATATGCCTTTACGCACCCGATCACCTATAGGGATATGATATGAAATCGATGTAGGCGACATTTTATTAATCTTTCGTGAAGATTTTGAAATCATCAATAGAAATTTGTTATCTGCCTTGAGTGTTTTGACACTTTTTATAAGAAAAATGGGAAGAAATCTGTTTGCCAATTTAAGCTGGGATCTTTTTCTTCTTTGAAAGTATAGGTTTGATTATCGAAAGAGCGGTTTCACTTGCATCGAGGATCTCTATCGGTTTACCCGATTCAGAATAATGGGTTATTATAGGACCAGATCGGTCTCCGAAGTTTGGTTTTTCATCTGATAATTTGATCAATAATATATCGGTTTCCGGGTCGTATCCATATCTACCTATTATTATATTTTTACGAGTCGAACCTTTAGTTTGTTAAAAAATATTATTACACAATTTCCTTGTAAATACTTTCTTTAAAATATTCGGAAAACGTGTAAAAATCTTTTTCTTCTATTTTTTCAATTATTTTTTTCCCTTCATCTGGTTTTGAGATTATCCCTCTTTTTGCAATGGCTAGTAAAAAGGTTTCTAGGTCATAGACATCTATACCCTTTTGATTAGCAACAGTTCCTAATCTGGAATCATCGGTTAAAAGGACTTCATCTCTGTTCAAAGCAACGCTTAAGCATTCGGCATCGGTATGAGATATCCCAATCTCTTCGTTTGCTAGTTCTTCTTTTTGACTATTTTCCTCTGTAGTTAAAGAAACAACTAACAACCATTTTTTGTTCCTTTTGGAATATGTTTTAACATCCTCTATATTTTCTACAAAGTCATAACCTATGATAGCTTCATCTCTGAATTCATTTATTACTGCTGGAACTGTTTTAACATTTCTGAATAGTTTTTTCAACAAATCTAAACGATCAATTTTAGCTAATGAACTCAAAATATTGTTATCAACGATCACCATCTATAGTGTTCTGAGGTAGAGAACCCCACAGTTCTACTGTGGGGGTGAATACCGTTTTTATAGCATATTCACTTTCACCGATCCCTTTTCTAAAGCATTAATAAGATGACAACCACTGGACACTTAATGGATACCATTCGGACAATCCGAGCGAAGATACTTAACCATAACCAAGTCAAAAACGATCTAGATCGATGCGGTTTCTCGGCATCTAAACTCTGGAATGTTGGTAGGCATTACATAGAACGGGTCTGGGAAGAAACGGGTGAGATCCCGAACGGTTACGAGTTGAAGACGGAGTTGAAATATCACGAACGCTACAGGGATTTGTATTCACAGTCCAGTCAGCAGGTTTTAGAAGAACTTGCTGAGGCGTTCAAAAGCTGGTACAACTCCAACGACGAAGATGACAACCCTCCTAAGTACAGGAAGAAAGGGAGTCAACATCCGAGATCTACGGTTACTTGGAAAAAAGACGCTATATGGCACGATGAGCATAACAATCGGTTACGCCTCTCTAAAGGATCCAACCACAAAACGAAGAGAGACGACTACATACTGTGTGAGTTCGAGACAAGACCGGATGTTACGGTTGAAGACATACAGGTAGTAAGATCGGTGTGGAACGGTGATGTGTGGGAACTGCACATAGTATGTAAGAAGGAAATGGAAGTTGATGAAAAGCCTAACGGTAAAACGGCGGGGATCGACCTTGGGATCAATAACTACTTGGCGGTATCCTATGGAAACCGTGGTAAAAAGGAGATATATCCCGCCAATACTCTAAAAGAGGATAAACACTATTTCACCTTGAAGGAGTATAATACTGAAGGTGAGAATGGACCCAGTGAGAAGGCACTACGGCTAAGAAGAACGTTAGCAAGACGGAAAAAGCATTTTCTACATACCCTATCTAAACATATCGTTGAACGGTGTGTCGAAGAAGACATAGGTAAGATCGCTATCGGCGACCTGAGTTACATACGAAAAGAAGAGGATGGTGAGAGCAGGACTTGGGGTAAAAGTGGTAACAAAAAATTACATGGATGGGAATTCGAGAAGTTTACCGATTTACTGGAGTACAAGGCAGAAGAGGAGGGGATCACAGTGGAAAGGATCGATGAAAACAACACTTCCAAGACTTGTTCAACCTGTGGTGTAGTGGACGGTGGTAACAGGATCGAGCGTGGGTTGTATGTCTGCAGTGATTGTG
>SL_5KL_010_SEDDRAFT_10001254_pt1 | contig 15485 bp, 15 predicted proteins | sample SodLakKL_010_SED_FD_9118 | JGI IMG/M metagenome (IMG submission 9118)
GCTTGCCTCAGATGCCGTCGTGGTCGCAGGGCAGGCCAAGAGCCACTGCCTGGCCTGGTCGATCGACGATCTCCTCGGAGAGATACAGCCGCGTGGCAGCGGCCTGGCCGAGAAGTTCTACCTTCTCGAGGACTGCACGTCGCCGGTGGTGGTGCCCGGTGGCGCTGATCACACCGAGGCCGCCGACACGGCGTTTCGCCGCTTCCAGGATGCCGGAATGCACGTTGCCCAGTCTACCGAGCCCGTCGCCGACTGGCCGGGCTTCCCCCGCTAGGGCGCTTCCGGCCCCAGTCCTGTATGTGCTGACTCCCTCAAGAACATCATGATGTGAGCGCCCCCGCGGTTGGCGAGGCGGCAAGTGCGGGTATACTCGGGGCGTGGATATCTCGCACCTGGTGAAGTCGGCGGCCCCGCTCATCGAGCGGGCATTGGAAGAAGACATCGGTCCCGGAGATCGCACAAGTGAGGCCATAGTCCCGCCCGATGCCACCGGTGCGTGCACGATCGTCGCCAAAGCCGAAGGAATCGTGTGTGGCCTTCCGCTTGCGGAAGCCGTGTTCCAGGGTGTGGAGCCTCAGGCGACATTCATATATCGTTTTCGAGATGGAGAGCCCGTCGAGGCCGGCGATCGGTTGGCTGAGGTCCAGGGGCCGACACAAGGACTCCTCACCGCCGAGCGCACTGCGCTCAACTTCTTGGCAAGGCTCTCCGGGATAGCGACGCTCGCATCTTGTTACGTGGACGCGGTGGCCAACTACCGCGCGGTGATTCTTGACACCCGCAAGACCACCCCCGGGTGGCGGGCATTGGAGAAGTACGCCGTCCGCTGTGGGGGGGCGCGCAATCATAGGATGGGCCTCTACGACATGGTGCTGATCAAGGACAACCATATTGCCGCCGCCGGTGGTCTGACGGCTGCGGTGCGCCAAGCACAGGCGGCCGACGCGGAACTTTCGATCGAGGTCGAAGTAAGCAACTTGGATGAACTGGAGGAAGCGCTCGGACTCGGTGTAGATCGCGTGTTGCTGGACAACATGGACATGGCCACCCTGCGCAGAGCCGTGGAGACGGCCGGGGGGAGGGTGTTCCTCGAAGCCTCCGGCGGGATCAGCCTGGCTCGGGCGCAGGAGATCGCCGCTTCCGGAGTGGACGCGATTTCCGTAGGCGGGATGACGCACTCGGCCCCGGCGCTGGATGTCTCTTTGGAGCTGGTCACCCGATGAACCCTGTGCTAGAGCGGTTGGCAAACGCCCGCGCTGCGTTGGGGGAGGAACTGATTATCCTCGCGCATCACTACCAGCGCGACGAAGTGGTCGAGCAAGCCGACTACGTGGGAGACTCGTTGGAACTTGCCCGCCAGGCGGCCCTTTCCAAGGCCGCCCACATCGTGTTCTGCGGGGTCAATTTTATGGCCGAGACGGCGGCGGTGCTCGCCGGTCCCGGGCAGAGCGTGTACCTCCCCCGGCAGGACGCGGGCTGCTATCTTTCCGACCAAGCCGAATCCACCTCTGTGCGAAGCGCGTGGGAGGCGCTGGGCCAAGTCATCGACGTGGAACGGGAACTCTTGCCGGTCGCCTACGTGAACACTTCGGCCGAGGTGAAGGAATTTGTGGGCCGCCACGGGGGCCTATGCTGCACCTCCTCAAGCGCCGCCGACATCCTGCGCTTTGCCTTGAACGAGCGGCCGCGAGCGTTGTTCCTTCCGGATCAGCACCTGGGGCACAACACCGCCCGCGCGCTGGACATGGGAGAGGAAGAGATAGCCCTGTGGGACCCCCGGCATCCGCCGGCTGACCTGGAGCAGTTCGAGAAGGCACGACTGATCTTGTGGCGCGGATCGTGCCACGTCCATGTCCGCTTCCTCCCCCAAGACGTACACAGGGTCCGGCGTGAACACCCAGACGCTCGAGTACTCGTGCACCCCGAGTGCCGGCCGGAAGTCGCCCGGCTGGCCGATGAGGTTGGCTCGACCTCGCTGCTGGTGCGCAGGGTGCAGGAAGCTCCGGAGGGCAGCACGCTGGCCATCGGGACCGAGCAGAGACTGGTGAACCGTTTGTCCCGGTCACACCCCGGAAAGAACGTGTTCTCCTTGTGCGATCCGCCACCGTTTTGCACCACCATGTCGCTGACCAAAATCCCCGACCTGGAGCGGACCGTGTCCGCTTTGGCGCACGGGGAGAAGATCGCCCCGGTGTTCGTGCGCCTGAAGACGGCCGGCTCCGCCCGCCGCGCCGTGCAGCGACTCCTAGACTTCACTGCATGAAGGTCATTGCGACAGACGTCCTCATCATCGGAAGCGGTATCGCCGGGATGGCCTGCGCCCTCAGGTTGGCCCGCGATCGGGAGCGTCAGATTGTGATCGCCACCCGAGAGGGGGAACCCGCCGGCGGTTGTACCCGCCAGGCACAGGGTGGAATCGCATCGTTAGGTCCCCAAGATTCGCCGGAGCAGTTGGTTGAGGACATCGTGCAGGCCGGAGCAGGGCTTTCGCTTCCATCCGCGGGTCGGATCCTGGCCCGCGAGGGTCCGGACCTCATCCAGCAAGTCTTGATCGATGAGATCGGTGTTCCGTTCGATCGCCGGGAGGACGGCGGCTTTCACCTCACCCGCGAGGGCGGCCATTCCGCCCCCCGCGTACTGCACGTGGGCGACCACACCGGCGCTGCGATCTCTGACCGAACAGCAGAGCACCTCCTGGGCTTGCCCAACGTGAAGTTTCTCACCGGGGTGACCGCGGTGGATCTCATCTCCTTCCCCCATCACACGCGCGATCCATTGGCCGTGTACGGCCCCGTAACCTGCCATGGGGCCTACATCCTGGACCAGGCGTCTGGTGAGGTTGACACGATCATCGCCGGAGCGACCGTACTGGCCACCGGCGGGCTGGGACAGATATTCCGCCACAGTACGAACCCCCCGGGTGCACGGGGCGACGGACTGGCCATGGCCCATCGNGCCGGAGCGCGGNCGATAAACTGCGAGTATGTACAGTTCCACCCAACGACCCTGGCGCTCCCCGAGGGNAAGAACTTNCTCATCTCGGAAGCCGTGCGCGGAGAAGGNGGGAAGCTCCTCACTCCCGACGGGCGGCCNTTCATGCACGAACACGCACCGAAGTGGGGAGACCTGGCCCCGCGCGACGTGACCGCCCGGGCGATCTACCAGGAGATGACCGCCCACGGGTACCCGCATGTCTTGCTCGATGTTTCACAGGTCCTCGACTTCGCCGACCGCTTTCCCACGATCTACAGCCGCCTCCAACAGCTTCGCATCGATGCGCCCCGGGAACCAATCCCGGTGACACCCGCCGCCCACTACTCATGCGGGGGCATCTGGACCAACAAGTGGGGCAGGACGACGCTGCGCAGCTTGTACGCCGTGGGCGAGGTCGCCTGCACAGGCGTGCACGGAGCCAACCGGTTGGCCAGCACCTCTCTGCTGGAGGGGCTTGTGTTCGGCGACCGGGCAGGACGGGTCATCGCCCGTCAGGCGCCCCGACCAATCCCCGCCCGCAAGGTGCCCCACTGGGAACTCCCCGATGGGCATGCGGCCGACCCGGCGCTCATTCAGCGGGATTGGTCATCGATCCAGGATCTCATGTGGTATTACGTCGGCCTGTCTCGCGATACCCGCCGGTTGACCCGCGCACTTAGGGACCTTCGTCATCTGGGGGAGGAGATCGTCGATTTCTACCGGCGCGCCCGGTTGGACGACGCCCTGGTCGGCCTACGCGCCGGGGTGCAGACCGCCCAACTCGTGGCCGAGGCCGCCTGGGAAAACCGCGAGAGCCGCGGCGTCCACACCCGATGCTAGACCCCTTGTAGTAGGATACACTGGGCGCATGAAGACGGAGGATATTCCGCGCAATCGGCTGTACGGAGATCTGTCGTACCTATGGCCGCTGATGAGCCCTCCGGCCGAGTACACAGACGAGGCCGCCCACTGGCGTGCGGCACTGCGAGAGAAGCTGGGACCGGGGGAACACCACATCCTAGAGTTGGGTGTGGGCGGAGGACACCTACTGTCCCATCTTATCAGCGAGTTCAACGCTACCGCGGTCGATCTGTCCGAGGGCATGCTGGAGCACTCGCGACGTCTGAACCCCCAGGTCGATCACATACAGTGGGATATGCGTACTGTGCGTCTTGGGCGCACGTTCGATGCAGTGATCATCCACGATGCCATTGGCTATATGCTGACCGAAGACGATCTGCGCGCCGTGTTCGCCACTGCCGCGGCTCACCTGCGCCCCGGGGGTACGTTCATCACCGCGCCGGACTGGTTTCGGGAGACCTTTCCCGGACGGTGGGCGGAACACGGGATTCGCCAGGGTACCGATACCAAGCTGACCTACCTTGAGTACCATCACGACCCAGACCCCGAGGATTCCACGCTGGAAGCCCTGTACGTATACGTGATCGAAGAGAAGGGAGAGCTTCGGATCGAACACGACCGCCATACGTTGGGCCTGTTCCCCCTCCAGAAGTGGCTGGACCTGCTCGGCGAAGCCGGATTTGACGTGGAACAGAAGGCCTACCCCGTGCATGGGGACGGACGAGAAGCATCCCTGTTGGTGGGTACGCTCAATACATAGTGTCCATGTCGATCAAGCCGCGTTCCTTGGCCCGATGTTCGGACAGGCGGAAGATAAGGTACGAAAGCACCCCCATGCCCATCGCAGCGCCCGCAAGGATTCCCATAATCGCTCCGTCCGAGAGTGTCCCCAGTACCTCGCTTGCTCCCTCGCCCAGCAGTGCCCGGCGTATGGCCTCCAGCCAGTAGGTAAACGGTATTCCTCGGGCCACTGCCTGCAGGGGTGCCGGTAGGACATCCACCGGGAACACGACACCGGACAGTAGATACAATGCCCCCGCCACGGCCTCGCCCACGAAGAAGCTGTGCCGCGCCATAACGAGCGACACGCCCCCGAGAAGGATGCCGGCGAAGGCCATCACGCATGTTCCCAGGGCCATCGCGGCGATGAGAAGTGTCCAGTCGATCGCCTGAACGCTCACCCCGATCCGCAGGGCCACCGCCCCCAGGATCAACGTCAACCCTACCGCCACGGTACTGATTACGGCCTTGGCCACCCCACGGCCCAGGAGATAGGTGAACACGTTGGTGGGGGCCGTGTACACGTACTTCAACGTCTTGTAGTGCTCACGATCGTCGATCACCGCCCAGCTCACCCCTGTCAGAACAGCACCGACATAGATATAGAAGGCATTGCCCACATAGATGTGCGGAAACAGGGGGTTGTCCACACCTCCCGTGGCCACCACCGCATACATGAACATGAGGATCACCGCCCCGGCCAGGGGCTTGGCCAGGGAGTAGATGGCAAAGGCGAACGGATCGGTCCAGTTGGACTCGATCTGCCAGCCCAGCCACGCCGCTGTCCGGAAGCTCCGCGTGGCCTCCGTTAGCCGTGTCATTGTCCTCTCACCGTAAGCCGCCCCTGCCTGCGGGCGACCTCCTCCATGTAAGAAAGCGCGCGGCGGGCTCCGGCGACGAACACCACGCTCAAGGCCGCCAGGATTGCAAGCTCATAGCGGACCGGCAGAAACGCAAATTCCGTCATCGCCGGGAACAGAAGCTGGCGCATCGCATCCAGCCCTAGAGTCATCGGGATCAGCGAGGCCCCGGCAGCGGCCCACGCGCCCAAAGACCGCACCGGAAAGTACAACCCGGAAAGAAGGTACACCGGCTCCTGCAGGAGATTGGACATGTGCCAGGCTTCCCGGCCGAACAGAAGATAGAGCGAGCTCAGGAGCATACCCATGCCGTACAAGGCGATCAGCGTGAGAAAAAACACGCCGACCAAGGCCGGAGCGTCCGTTAGGGCGATCTCCACGCCGAACAACAAGATTCCCAGGGTCAGCACGGCCGCCGCCCGCACAGTGGTGGCCACCATGCCCCCGAGGGCCATCCCCAGCAGGATCGCCATCCGGGATGTGGGAGCGACCATGAAGATCTCCAGATTTCCGGTTTCCTTCTCCCAGTAGAGCTGGCTGGCCATGTTCCACAGGACGTTCATCCAGTAGGCGGTCATCGCCCCGCCTAGGACAACGAACCCGGTGAACTCGGGCGGCGCCTCCACCGCCCGGTAGATGAACACGAACGCGCTCACCTGAAGCAACGGCAGCAGGACGTCGAACACAAGCCAGCTCCTTTCCCGCTGCAGTCCAACCATTCGTGGGTAGGCACGGCCGACCACCGTCCGCAGAAACACCACCGCACTCCGTCGCGCGCTCAATTCTCCCCCTCGTTCAAGCCGCGGCCCACCAAGGAGATGAACACGTCTTCCAGCGTAGGATCGCGCTTTTGCATCGCCACCACCTCGCCGCCGTGGCTACCGATGAGTCCCAGAGCTTGCTGGATCTCCGCATCGCGCTCGAGCAGAATCTCTACCTCCACATGCCCGTCCGCCTCGCGCACGCTTGGACTGCCCAGCGCGCGTAGACCCTCGGCGAGGCGCGCGGTGTCCACGATGCCGGCAAGCTGAAGGCACACAGCCGACGCCCCGCTCAGGCCGCGCTTCAATGAGGCCGGTCGGTCACAAGCCAGGATTCTTCCCTGATCGATGATGGCCACCCGTCCGCACAGCTCGTCGGCCTCCTGCATGTAGTGCGTGGTAAGGAGGATCGTCTTGTCCGGGTGTTCTTCCGTCCAACGGTGCACGAAGCCGCGCAGATGGCGTGAAGTCTGTACGTCCAGTCCCAGCGTTGGCTCGTCCAAGAACAGAATCTCAGGGTCGGTCAGAAAACCGCGGGCGAAATTCATCTTCTGCCTCATCCCCGTGGATAGATGGTAGATCTTCGTCTTCGCCCGGTCTGCCAGCCCCACGATGTCCAGCAGTTCAGCGACTCGACGTTTGGCCGTTCGGCTGGGTAGTCCATAAAACTGCGTAAACATCCACAGGTTCTCCTCCACTGTCAGGAGGGGGGGATACCACGCCGATGTGGCGCCGTACTTCGGCCGGGTCCCGGGAGACGTCGACCCCCGCCACCCAGGCCTTGCCCGAAGTGGGAGCAAGCAACGTGTTCAGTATCTTGATCAGCGTGGTCTTGCCCGCGCCGTTGGGCCCGAGGAGTCCAAACAACTCCCCACGCTGCACCTCAAGATCAACGCCGGAGAGGGCAACCACCTCTTTGGGCACGGGCTTTCCGCGGGAGGACTGTCGCTCCCGCTTCTTCAAGCGAAACACCCGGCCCAGTTGCTCTGCCCTAACAGCAGATGACATGCTAACGCGCCTCCCACTGTTGATGAGAACGTTGCGGTGAATGTGTTGGAGCTGCAATCGCCTACTCTACCAACCCAAAGGTGGGTTTCAAGGCGGAAAACGTCCGTGGGCAGATAGGTTAGCCGGCCGTCATCGCGCTTCCGCCCGGGCGAGGCTGTTTGACAGATGAACTAAGCCTGTTGCCCGCCGACCCACCTCAGTATTTCCTCCGCCAGCTGCAAGGCCTCGTCGGCTTCCTCGATCCCCGGTCGGTCTTTTTCCGAGGGGACTGCATCAGGGTAGCGCGTGGTGAGGTAGAACGCGTCCAGCGCGGACAGGCGCCGGGCAAGCTCACCTGGGAGGTTCTCCCTACCTGCCGTTCGAGCAAGATCGATAATGCTGTGCGTACGCGGCGCTTGCCTCCCTCGGTCCTTCAGGTATCCCTTGAGAACCTTTTCCGCCACCTGTTGTGCATGAAAGCAAGCCTGGGCATAGAGCCCCTCCTCACGGGCCAGTTCGGCCATGCGCAGATCCTCCCGGGCAAAGCCCAACCAGCGATCAGCAGCGCTCATAGAGCACCTTGCCCTTGTCCAGGATCTCATCGCGGAAGAAGGGCCGCGTCTTGGAGAGTTCCGCGAACTCCTCGGGCGTATAGATGAGGACATCCAACGCCACTTGCGGTTCGAAGTTCCGAAGGAGCTTCCGCGTGCGCTGAATGAACGGAAGGTCCGTTCGCTGGATCACGACCACATCCAGGTCCGCCCATTCCTTCTTCGTCCCTTGGGCGAACGAGCCAAACAGGATCACCCGTTCGGGTGGGGGCGTCTGTTTCTGTAGAAAACTCACCAGCCGCTCTAGCTCACGGGAGAGAAGCTCCTCCCGCGCCTGTCCCTCCATGCACTTTTCATTGGACATACCCCATTGTACCTCCGTTCGGCCCGGGTCCGTGAGTCAGGCCGGCCGGCGGGCGAGGAGGCAGAACAGCCGGTCGTCGGCCGACGCGGGCCGCAGGGTGAAGTTAGAGAAGGCACGCACATCGGTGAATCCAACCTCGGCCACCATTGTCAACGCCTGGTCGAGCGTGTAGGACCGCGTTCCCGGGGAGCGCCGGTGCCGTTCGGTGTGCACTACCCTTCCTTCCTGTAGCACTTCATAGTGGCTTTCGGTGTGCTCAAGCTGCGCCCGGGAATCGTATCGGGACTTGACCCAACGGCGTACGACAGCTCCGTCCGGGCGGATGGTTTCGGCATCCAGCGACCATCCTCCGGAACGGGGCTCCTTCTCCAGGTCCATGATCGACATGGCCAGAGTTCCCCGCGGCAACAGGTGCCGATGCATTCGCTCCAAGGCTTGGCCCGCCGCACCCGGGTCGGTGATGAGTTGGAACGAACTGGAGGGGACGATGATCGTCCGGTAGCTCCGTCCTGTGGCCAGCATCTCCACAGGCTGACAGAATAGCTTCGCCGACAGGCCCTGGTCGCGAGCTTTCCGCTGACAGACGGCCAGCATGTCCGGAGAGACGTCCACCCCTTCGATATCGATCCCCCTCCTCAGGTAATCGACGAGCAATCGCCCCGTGCCACAGCCCACATCCAATACAGGCTGGCCGCCTCGCCATATCACCCACCGGAAGAAGGCCCGATCGGGCCAATCCGAAGCATCACCCCGCAGTAGATCCCAGCTCTCGGCGATCAGCCCACGATACTCGTAGGAGGTCAACGCTAGAGTGCGGGGGATATCATTCCGAGTGAAGCCCGCGTTCAAGATCCGACCGCGCCAGCCTGTCAGCCTGCATCCAGCGCCAGGCGGACCGGATGATCGGCTCCAGCGTCGTGCACCGGGGCTGCCAATCGAGCTCTCTCATTGCGCGGGAGGGGTCGGCCACCAGCGCGGGAGGGTCGCCCGGTCGCCGCGGCCCCTCAACCACGGGGATCTCTCGGCCTGTCAGCAGGCGGCAGGTCTCGATCACCTGACGCACCGTGTACCCTCGGCCGATTCCTAGATTGTAGATCGGGGCTGCATAGCCATCTTCGACAGCTTCAAGCGCCGCTACGTGTGCACGGGCCAGATCATCCACATGGATGTAATCGCGCACGCCAGTCCCGTCCTCCGTAGGGTAGTCCGTACCATAGATCTCGATGTGTGGCCGCAGTCCGGCCGCCGCCTCCAGCACAATGGGGATAAGGTGGCTCTCAGGGTCGTGCCGCTCGCCGATCTCCCCTTCCTCGTCCGAGCCGGCAGCGTTGAAATAGCGTAGGGACACATGCCTCAACGCGTACGCATCACCGCAGTCGTAAAGCATCTTCTCGAACATGAGCTTGGAGCGACCGTACGGGTTGACCGGTTGGGTAGGGTGGTCCTCGCTGATAGGTACATCCCGGGGTTCACCGTAGACGGCGGCGCTGGAGGAGAAGATGATCGTCCGCACATCCCGCTCCAGCATCGCCCGCAGGAGGTTCAAGCTCCCGACGATGTTGTTGCGATAGTACTTCTCTGGGACCTCCACCGATTCGCCCACGGCGGTGTGGGCGGCAAAATGCATCACGGCGCCGATCCGGTAGCGGGAGAACACCTGCCGCAGAACATCGACGTCCGTGATGTCCGCTACCACCAGTTCATCGCACAACACCATCTCCCTGTGCCCGGCGGACAGGTTGTCCAACGCCACCACGTTCCGTCCCCGAGCAAGGAGCTGTTTGATGGTGTGACTGCCGATGTACCCGGCGCCCCCGGTAACCAAGATGTGCTCCTGGTTCATGTTGAGCATGGTACTCCTATGTAGCTTGGCAAACGCATCTGTTCACCCAAACTGAACCTGCCCGTTATCGCCCAGGAGGAGGGATACGGACCCCGCGCGGCCCTTTCCCACGACCCTTGCGTACCTGCCCACGATGGAATGGCACAGTCCGCACAGCTGGCTCGCTTGCGCCTCCTCCATGAGGATGCTGTGCTGGATAGAGCAGTCCACCACGTGCGAACCGCCGCCCAACGAGACGTAGGGCCCCAGGCGGCTGTCCGCTGCATGCGCGCCTTGCCCCACGAACACCGGTCCGTGCACCACACACCGCTCCAGGCGGGCGCCAGGCGATATAGACGGCTCCCGATAGCTCACAGTTCTCCGCTTCACCCTCCACCGTTCCCTTGAGTTCATCCAACACGCACTGATTTGCCTGCAACAAGTGCTCGGCCTTTCCTGTATCTTTCCACCATCCTCTAAGCCGATGCGGGAACACCGGCCTGTCATCATCGATCAGAAGTTGGATAGCGTCGGTTATCTCCAGCTCTCCGCGGTTCGAGGGGAGCACCTTCTTGCATGCATCCACGATCTCCGGCACGAACGCATAGGCTCCGACCACGGCCAGGCTGGACGGAGGGTGCGTGGGTTTCTCCACGAGCCGTACCACGGCCCCTCGCTCGTCCAGCTGGGCCACACCATAATCCGAAGGATTGGGAACCTCTTTGAGCGCTATCACCGAGCCCCGCTCCGTGTTGTTGAATGCACGCACGATATCGGCGAGGGGATCCTGAAGAAGGTTGTCTCCGAGGAACATGAAGAACGGCTCTCCGGCCAGGAATTGCTCGGCACACATAACAGCATGGGCCAAGCCGCGAGGCTTGGGCTGAAATACGTAGTCAATCTCCACGCCGTACCGTGACCCGTCCGCCAAGTGCTGCCGCAACGGCCCGTCGGTTTCCACACCCACCACCACACCGATCTCACGGATCCCGGCTGCCGCCAGGGCTTCGATCCCGTAGTCGATGATGGGTTTGCCTCCCACTGGGAGAAGGTGCTTGGGCTGGGAATACGTGAACGGCCGTAGCCTTGTGCCCGAACCGCCCGCCAGAATGAGTCCCTTCATCGTGCGGCAGTGTAAAGGTGTACAGCGTGCTTTTCCAAACGAGCGCATTCCTCGCCCTTGCAGTTGCGGGGTGGGGCCGCCCGGCCTACTATCGCAACCAGAGTACGTATGCCTCAGGAGGTGAGATTGGCTACCAAACTGATCACCGCGGAATCGGTTACCGAAGGGCACCCGGACAAGCTAGCGGACCGGATCTCCGACGCTGTTCTGGACGGTGTGATGGAACAAGACAATCAAGGCCGGGTCGCCTGCGAGACGTTTGTCATGCAGGGACTTGTGTTGGTCGGCGGGGAGGTATCCACTACGGCACAGTTCCACCCCGAGTTGATCGCCCGACGGGCCATCGAAGAGGTGGGCTACACCCACGCCGACTACGGTCTTTCTCATGAGAACTGTGCCGTGGCCACGTTGCTCCGCAAGCAGTCCCCGGACATCGCCCAAGCGGTGCGGCGGGCTGGAGAGGCCCGCGCCGGTTCGCAAGAGTTGCACGACGAGTTGGGAGCCGGCGATCAGGGGATTATGTTCGGCTATGCCACCTCCGAAACCCCGGAATACATGCCCCTGCCTATTGTGATGGCCCACAAGCTGGCCAAGCAGCTCGCCCAGGTACGTAAAGATGGTTCCCTTCCATACCTGCGCCCTGACGGGAAGTCACAGGTCACCGTCGAGTACGAGGAGGAAAGGCCGGTGCGGGTACACGCGGTGCTCCTTGCCGCACAGCACAGCCCTGAGGTGGCTATGGATGAGCTTCGCCACGACCTACAGACGCTGGTCGTGGAACCTGTCCTGGATGGTTGGCTCGATGAGAACACAGAGATCCTGATCAACACCTCGGGTAGGTTCGTGGTCGGTGGTCCGGCTTCCGACACCGGCATGACCGGCCGTAAGATCATCGCCGACACCTACGGGGGCTATGGTTCGCATGGGGGCGGGGCGTTTTCCGGCAAAGACCCGACCAAAGTCGATCGCTCCGGATCGTATATGGCCCGTCACGCGGCGGTGAACGTGGTCGCCGCCGGACTGGCCAAAGAATGCGCCGTGCAGGTGGCTTACGCCATCGGGCGCGCCCATCCGCTGGCGGTCAACGTCGACCTGTTCGGGACTGGTTCAGCGCCCAACGCACTCGTCAAGAAGGCGATCGCGCAGACGTTCGACTTCCGTCCCGGGGCGATCATCGAACGCCTGCAACTACAACAGCCCCTCTACACTCCGTTCTCCTGTTACGGACACTTCGGCCGCGTGGACCTTGCCCCGCCTTGGGAATCCCGCGAACAGGCATCCCAACTGGAACGTTCACTGGCCGCGCTGACCAAAACGACTGTGGAATAGGTACGGGAAAGAGCAACCGCTCGATACGACCTGTAGAAGGCCCTACAGCTTGCTTCCACGGGTGCGGACGGCCTGCGTAACCCGGGCGGCGATGTCCTCCACAACCTGCGGCCCCAGGTCCTCCCCGGTGCGCAACCGCAAGGCCAGTTTCCCTTCCTCGGCCTCCCGCGGTCCGGCAACGCACATATACGGGACTTTTTGCAGCTGCGCCTGTCGGATCAACCAACGCAGGGTCTTGCCCGCGCGTCCCCAGGTCTCCGTCCGCACCCCCGCAGCCGTCAGCTGGGCGGCCTTCTCCTCCGCATAGGGGATTTGCTCCTCGCTGACCGGAAGCACCACTGCCTGTACGGGGGCCAACCACACCGGGAACGCCCCACCGTAGTGTTCGATCAGGATGCCGAAGAATCGCTCCATCGCTCCGTACAGCGCCCGATGCACCATGTACGGCCGCTGTGCCTGGCCGTCTTCCCCCGTATAGGACATGTCGAACCTCTCGGGAAGGTTGAAGTCAAACTGGATGGTCGTCAGCTGCCATGCCCGACCCAGCGAGTCCTCGATATCGATATCGATTTTCGGTCCATAGAACGCCCCGTCGCCTTCCTTAACCTCGTAGGGCATGCCTTCGGCTTCCACCGCCCGTCGTAGGGCCGCGGTGGCGAGCTCCCACTGGTGGGGCTCGCCCACGAATTTCGCTGGACGCGTGGACAGGTATACGGCAAATTCCGAGAAACCGGCTGTCCGCAGCATGTGCAGGGCGAACCGCAGGGTGGCGCGGATCTCCTCTTCCACCTGGTCGGGGCGGCAGATGATATGCGCGTCGTCCTGTGTAAACCCCCGCACCCGCAGGAGACCGTGCAGCACACCGCCGCGCTCGTAGCGGTACACCGTGCCCAGTTCAGCAAACCGAAGAGGCATATCCCTCCACGAGTGCGTCCTGGCCTTGTAAATGGCGATATGAAACGGACAGTTCATTGGCTTTAGGTAGAACTCCTGGCCCTCTACGTCCAGCGGGGCGTACATCCCCTCCCGGTAGAACTCCAGGTGCCCCGAACGTTCCCACAGCCTGGCCCTGCCGATGTGGGGACTACGCACGAGTTGGTAACCGTGCCGGTAGTGTTCATGGACCCAAAAATCCTCCAGTTCCTGTCGTATCCGAGCCCCTTTAGGATGCCAAAGGACCAACCCCGCTCCGATGTCCTCGTTGTTGATCGTAAACAAGTCTAGTTGAGGACCAAGGGTCCTGTGGTCGCGCCGCCGCGCCTCTTCCCTGCGGCGCGAGTATTCCTTCAGCGCATCCCGAGTAGGGAAGGCCGTGCCATAAATGCGGGTGAGCATGGTACGCTCGGCGTCACCCCGCCAATAAGCACCGGCCATATCCATCAACTTGAAATGGCGTACCCTGCCGGTACTAGGGATGTGCGGACCTCGGCACAAGTCCACAAACTCGCCCTGGCTGTAGAACGAAATCTGCTCCCCCTCCATGTCCCCCAGGAGTTCCTGTTTGTAGGTTTCCCCATGTTCCCGGAGGTATTCCGCGGCCTGCGCTTTGCTCATAAAGACCCGCTCGATGGGCAGGTCCTCCTTCACGATTTTCTGCATCTCTTCCTCGATCCGGGGAAGGACATCCGCCCCGGGGGGCTCGGGAAAGTGGAAGTCGTAGTAGAAGCCATCACGGATGGCCGGGCCGATGGCAAGCTTCGCTTCGGGGAACAGCCGTCGCACGGCATGTGCCAATACGTGGGCAGCGGTGTGCCTAAGCACCTCCAGCGCAGCCGGGTCCTGCTCTCCCAGCAAGCGTACCTTTCCGGTAGCGGGAATAGGATCGCGCAGATCACGCACCTCGCCGTCCACAGCCATAGCAAGAACGTCTGCGTTCGCCCTTTGGGCCATCTCCAGCCCGCTTACATCCTGCCCTTCAATCACCTCGCCGTTGGGAAACTCCACCGCGGCCATCGCACACCTCCCCAGAGAAGCTGATACGAACGTTATCCGGCGCTCGTGCACCCGGCAAGCACCCAGCAGCGTTTATCGGAGGCGGCTATAGAATGTACCGGGATACATCCAAGTCGGACGCCAGCGGGGCAAGATGCTTCCGCACATACGCTTCATCAACCCGGAAGGTGGTCCCGGAGCGCTCGGGGGCGTCGAACGAGATCTCCTCGCACACTTTCTCCACCACAGTGACCAACCGTCGGGCGCCTATGTCCTCCAGCGACCGGTTCAGTTCGCACGCGACGCGAGCCATCTCCCGGATCGCCCCGTCCGTGAAGTCAAGCTGCACATCTTCGGTACCAAGAAGCTCCCGGAACTGCACGGTCAGTGCATCACGCGGTTCCACAAGGATCCGGCGGAAGTCATCTTCGCTCAGCGCCCCAAGCTCCACGCGCACCGGCAATCGACCCTGAAGCTCGGGCATCAGATCGCTGGGTTTGGCCCGGGAGAAGGCACCAGCAGCCACAAACAAGATCCCATCGGTGAACACCGTACCGTAGCGCGTACGCACGGCCGTCCCTTCCAAAAGAGGAAGAAGATCCCGCTGCACCCCCTGGCGTGACACGCCTGGACCCTGACCCTCATCGCGGCCGGCAAGCGCTAGTTTGTCGATCTCATCGACAAATATCAGGCCTTCCTCCTGGGCCAGCCTCATCCCTTCGGCGCGCACTTCCTCCATGTTCAGCAGGCTTTCCACCGTCTCCTCGCGCAGTACCTCCCACGCCCTGGCCACGGTCATCCGCTTGGGCTTGCGGGGCTGAGGCATCCCGGAGAACATCTGTGACAGATCCAGCCCCATTTGGTCCATCCCCGCCTCGGAAAACACATTGATCTGAGGAGCCATCTGTTCACGCACCGAGATCTCCACGTAATGATCGTCCAACTCCCCCGCCTGCAGTTGCCCCAGCAGCCGCTCCCTCCCCCCTTCGCCCTGCACAGCGCCATCCTGCAAGGCACGCAACAGTTGGTCCTCCACCATCCGCTCAGCCGTTTCCTCCACGCGTTTGGTTTCCCGGTGCTTGACCAGATCAATCGCCACTTCGACGAGGTCCCGCACCATGCTCTCTACATCGCGCCCTACA
>SL_5KL_010_SEDDRAFT_10001255_pt1 | contig 15485 bp, 13 predicted proteins | sample SodLakKL_010_SED_FD_9118 | JGI IMG/M metagenome (IMG submission 9118)
CAAAAAACCAGCGAAACCGCCACCAATTTAGAGCATGAGATTATGGAGGTCTGCCTTGAGCTGCTTGAGAAGAAGCACAGCCCGGGAGCTCCTGTGAGAAAGATCAGCGTTTCCTTAAGCAGCCTGGTAGGAGAGGAGGAGATCCAGCTCAATTTATTTCAAAACAAAGAAAAAGAAATCCGCCTGGCCCATGCCCGGGATAAAATAAGGGACAGGTTCGGCCCGGATAAACTCAACTTCGGATTGAGCCGGGCCAGAGGCAGCATCCGGGAGCGGCTCAACGGCAACATCGGCGGGCATAAGAAGTAGCTCAGAAGTAACTCGCCATATTCAATCCGGGAAATCACCGACTGCTTCGTTCCCGCCCTTTCAGCAGGCCTGCCTTTCTGGCCTTTGCTAGCTTAATCTCTTCTTAAGTGTAACCCCTGTCCTGACAGAGAAGTGCTGCCTGTGCTATGTGTCCTATGATACTTATCAATTATGAATTGCTATTATGAATTGCTATCTGAAGCCCGATTCCCGGTAAATTCATGAGAGGCTACAGATAATATGTATTGATTTGCGGTTTCCCTAACCTCATAATCAACAATAAAATCATTAACATTAGGGAAAAGCTTTAGCTTTTTCCTTTTCAATTTTTCAATAAGCAAACGCAACATCTGTTTTTCATCATCATCAGAAATATTTGCCTCAGCAAAACATTCTGCAAGATATTTTTCTGCTTCATCTTCAGGAAAAAGCGAATAGTTCCAGGCTAAAACTGTCAGTGTTATGCTCGTATTATATTCTCTAAGAGAGCTGGCTTCTTCCAATAAATTTTCAGCAACTTTTAAAACTTTTTCTGAGTTCTTGTTTTCTGTTTTCTCTCTAACCTGTAAATCACCAAGATGATCGCTTTTTGCCTTTTCTTTAAACCTCTTTCTAAAACTCTCTGAAATTCCACCACTATTAAAATCCTCCGCAACCATTTTTCTTCCTCCTGTTTAATAGCCGTATTGTCAAACTCTATATTTCTTAATTGCCAAAGACACCAGGCCGCAAATTTATTATAACTTACAGGCTATAATTAGTAAAAAAATTCGTTCCACCCCATAGCACCTAAACATATTAGAGCAGGGTAGAGCAGGATAAATTTCAGCCAGCAGGGTCAGCAGTCTAAAAGTCAGCTGCAGCAAAATTAAGCAGGAAACCAGCTCCTAAACCGGCTCTTCATCCAGTGGTATAATCATAGATCGTCTTTATGCATAATTATAAAAAAATTCTCTTTTAAATTTTGCTTTTTCCCGGGCTGAAAAAGGGGGAAGAGCTATCCTTGCGCATTTTCACCTAGCTGTTAATAACATACGATTATGCTTGACACCGCCTCTGAGACAGGATAGACTTAAGGTAGTATGTGAATAACACTCTATAATGGTACAAATGGATTGCTATCAACCAAAATGGTAAACAGGGGGTAAAATCATGGCGAAGAGAAAAATACCGGAAGTGCTCACAGAAAAAGAGCAGGAGAGACTTGTATCAATATTCAACGAAAGATACATCTGCTCCCAGAGAAACAAGACGATGATTAAATTGATGCTCGATATTGGCCTGCGCCTCTCGGAAACAATTAATCTAAAGTGGTCCCAGATAGATCTGCAGACAGGAGAGGTAAAAGTTATCCAGGGGAAAGGAAATAAAGACAGGGTTGTCTGGGCAGGGAAGAGGCTCTTAGAGATGCTGCGCCGCTGGCGCCGCCGCCAGAAGGATGAGATCGGCCTGGTGGAATATGTTTTTACCACCACCAAGGGCGATCAGCTTCAGCCGGCTAATGTCAGGAACATGGTCTATAACTATGCTGAGAAAGCTGGAATAGAAGACAAGAGTATCAGTCCCCATACCTTACGCCACACCTTCGCTACGGACTTTTACCGCCAGACAAAAAATCTCCGCATGGTGCAGAAAGCCCTGGGCCACGCCGACATCAGCACTACTCAGATTTATACGCATATTGTTGATGATGAGATGGAGAATGCGATGAAGGGGTTTAGAAAATAGCCTTATATTCTTCGAATATTCTTGTAAACCGTTGTTAAAATTAAAGAATATGATTGTAGCGAGGTCCCGACCATCCTTTTTATTTAAGATTTTTATTATTTTCTGCCAATATGAACTGTTATATTTGTAATTATATTTTGAATTGTAAAAATCAAAGAATAATTCAACTATAAGAGCTTTATAATATCAGCAATTTTATTTTTAAAGATGTTTCTATGTCAATTAAAATGTCTTGTCATCTGTTTAAGCATGAATGATTCTATTTTTTTTTACGACGAAACACAATAAGTACTAAAAAAATTTACTTTCTTTATATGAAACAATAATTTCTTATAAAGAAGGATATTTGACCTTTGTAGTGAATTGTTTTCATAGCACCAGGTTAAATTCAATAATATATCTAAAATATAATACTTGTTTTAATCCCAAACGACAAAACATTATATGATAATTAATAAATAAAAATTTTTATTACTTAACTTTTGCATGAAACAGTTTTCATAAATGAGGATTGTATAACAAACTCTTGACATAAGGGTGAGCTTCGGGGAAAATCAGTAAATTATCATCTCCGACTTTAGCGGGAATATCCATTAACCTCCTTGTAATTTCATTGATTCCGATATTTTCAAGGCCCAATTTGCTTAATACCTCCTTTCGAAAAGAGGTAATCAGATTATGAACAAGGAAGGTGAAGTAGATAGAAACGTTCAAGCCCAGGTAATTACGGGTATTTAGCTTATTGATATGTAAGCCATTTTTGCTGCTTTTATACATGCTTTCTATCTCTATTCGATCATTATAAAGCAAGACTATCTCATCTGCCTTTAGTTTAGTATTATTACAGTAAATATGCCGAAAAATATATTCCTTTTTCTTAGGTTTATAATATCTTTGCAGGATTACCCTTACTGGATATTTACAATTTGTTATCCTCTGCCAACCAATATCACAAATCGAAACTCCATCTTCAAAAGTCGACCATTGATATTCATAAAGACCTTTGCTAAAATTCTTTGCTGTACTAGGATGGTAACCTCTGATAATAAATTGTTTATCAATTTTAATCAGCTCTTCAATATTAGGACCTGTTCCCTGGATGCCATCTGCTCTAATCATTCCAATATTATCGAACCCAAAAATATCTGCTGCAGCATAGATGCTATCCCAAAAGCGGGAACCGTGATTGGTATTGCCGGGATCTAAAAAATTGGCTAAGATATAATTATGAGCATAACCTGCAGATAAAATATAACCTCGATCCCCACGTTTTTTAGAAACGTAGCCTTTTTTGCTAAATTCATATGTCTTACCATAAGTTACAAGGCCCGTAGCATCGTAATCAAAAATATCAACCTTCTTCCTGGAATTTAAGAGTTTTACAGCTTCATCGAATATAAGAACCAATCGGGATAGAGAGTGAAAATCAAAGGATTTTAAAAACCTGTTAACCTGTGATTGCTCTGGAAATCCTATATTTAAACCTATTAAATTGGCTGTGGCCCTGTAGGGCCTTAACTTGTAGTTGATATCTTTTATATAGGAACAACCGCAGGCTATTGCAGCAATAAGCGTTTTGACCATATCTAAATGTGAATATTTAACCTCTTTTGTGGGTATATTCAAGTGGTCAAAGAGGCTAAAAAAATCTCTTTGCTGAGCATAACAAAGCAATAGGGGTAGAAAACCAGTAGGAACAACATCATCAAAAGAATCTGTTGTTACTTTGTTATCAACTATTGTAACCTCTTTTTCTGTAATCTGTTGAACTACTCCTGAGGTTCTATCAGCACAAAGGGTCATCTGCTCAACCTGATAGAAACGAACTCGTTGATTTTTTATCTGATAGAAGTCAACCTCATCTAAAACTATGACTTTTTCTTCAAAGTTAATTTCACTGCTTCTTTGATTTAATATCACCGCACTATTAAGATTAATATTAACTTTAGTACAGGAACTATTTATTGTTTTTTTTTACTAAATAAATTCTATTATCGCAGTCCTTACAGCGAAAGCGTTGTTTTGTACCTGCTTTGGTTTGATAGGTGCCATTTTTAATCACAGAACTACTTGAACATTCAGGGCAATTAGTTGGCCTGGGTTCTAATGAGGGGGTGGAAGTCACCTCTACTTGTGTTTCTTGTGTTAATTTATTATATTTATTAGACAATAGCTCAATTTCTTTTTCCAGTTGATTGATTCTCTCTTGTAAAAGTTTTACTTCATCAGTTTTATAGGGGACAAGAGCTTTTTCCATTGCCTCGATTGCATCATCACGCCAGTTGTAAATAGACTGCCTTGAAACACCGTACTTTTTGGCTATTTTAGTTATTTTTTCTCCTGATTGATATTCCTGGACTATAGACATCTTGGTTTCAAGATCGACATCTTGATAAGCCAATTTTATCCCCTCCTTGCAATTATTATATCAGAAGGAAGGGGGAAAAGGAAGTAAAAATGTCTAAACATTACTGTGTTTTTTATGGGGCGACTCAATTATTATTCTAAGTCGTATTGGCTTTCATGCAAAAGTTAAGTTATTAAAATATATTTCGACAATTTTTAAAAATATTAATAGTTAAGTTGCTTATTTTTGTGTTTTTTAAAATAAACTATATTATGTAGGATGGTTATTTGAAATGGGAAAAATCAAAGAACAATATATATCAAAAACTCTTGAAAAGTCACTTGAAATTTTAAAAGTTTTTAAAAATGGCAATCGACTTTCATTCACCCAGCTAGAAAACAAACTTGAAATTAATAAAACTACTTTATATAGATTGCTTTATACATTAGAGAAGTATAATTTCTTAAGAAAAGATGAACAAAACTTTTATGAGCTTGGATTTGAGGTCTTTATGCTAAGCCAAATTCCTACTAAAAAAAATATGATAAAAGACATTAGCAAGCCAATTATGAAAAAATTAGTTAATGAAACAAATTTGACCGCACACTTAGCTTATTTAGAAAACAATAAAATATTCTATCTAAATAAAGTTTCTGCTGGCAAAATAGAATTGCACACTAATATTGGAGATAATATACCTATTCATTGTACAGCTGTCGGCAAATCTATTTTAGCCTTTAAAGATAAAGAAAATATTAATGAAATTTTAGACAATAAAAATTTGAAAAGATATACAAATAATACTATTTGTGATTATGAACAACTTTTATCTCACTTAGAAAAAGTCAGAAAAAATAAATATTCTACTGATATTGCCGAACACGAAGAACATTTTTCATGCGTAGCTGTTCCAATTTTAAATAACAATAATGAAGCTAATGAAGCTTTAAGTTTAAGTGGATTAACTGCTGAAATAAATAAAATAGATTTAAAAACTCTAGTAAATTTATTGAATGATTGCGCAAAAGAAATTAGTGAGAAGGTTTACAAGCAAGCAAAATAACAACTTAATTAAGTGTTAAAAACTTAAGGTAAGATGTTTGCAAAACCATAATTCAGTTTATATAGGGAAGAATTGAAAATTGTATTCATAATGCGCCAAGATAAGGTCATATCATATAGCAGATGGGAACCCTGCTAAGTAAGGCTGAGCAGGCCGCTCATATCGAGTTTTGGATATTTATCAGTAATTAGGAATGTTAAGCGTAAACAGCAAGGATGCAGGCGGTAAGCGAAAGTTGAAGGGATTGAGCTCCGAAATTGATAGATCAAGGCTTATTTAACCAAGAAAACTAATAACAAAGGGAGGTGATTGCAGTAATAAGTATTTCTTTACTAGAATCAAGGCTCACAAAAGCAAAAAGAGTAAATTAGAAGAGAATTAGTTGATTTTGCAGAGAAGATATCATCTATATTGGGCTATTCACTCTCTTTACATTCTTAAAACCTAACTTATTTAAGGAGGATTTAAATGAAGAATAAAATAGTTTTTATTTTAGTTGTTTTATTAATTGTTTCAGTTGGGTTTTCTAAACCTTCAGAAGCCACTGAAATTGAATTTTTTCATACTTTCTGGGTTCCAGAACATCTGGAACTTTTAGAAGGTGCTATAGAAAGATATGAAGAAGAAAATCCAGGAATCAATATATCAGAAACTAGGGTTAGTTGGACAGATGCCCCATCACAATTAATGACTTCTATTATGGGAGGTTTACCCCCGGATATTGTAGTTGCCAATCCTTCTATGGTAGCTCAATTTAGAGCTCAGGGAGCCTTTGCTGAAATAACTGATATGATTCCAGAAGATCTAAAAAACATGTTTTTAGGCACAGCTATGGATATTATGACAAATCAAGAAGGAGAAATAGATGGAGTAGGAGCTCATGGGGCTAATTGGGCACTATTTTACAGGAAAGATCTTTTCGAGGAAGCTGGGCTTGATCCTGAATCACCTCCGGAAAATTGGGAAGAACTCTTAGAATATGGTGAATTGTTAACAAAAGATACTAACAATGACGGCAACATTGATCAATGGGGTTATGGATGGCCGGTACAAGCTGAAAATGCAACTGATTATTGGGAAAACTTTTTATGGCAAGCTGGCTCTGAAGTCATAGCTTATGAGAATGGTGAATGGGTCCCTAAGTTTACTGAGGAAGAGGCCATCAAAGGAACTCAATTTATGGTAGATTTAGTAAGAGAATATAAAATATCCCCAGTAGGTCTGGTAGATATGGATTGGGAAGATGTAACTAACGGTTTTTTAGAAGGAGATTTTGCCATGATGTATAACGGTGCTTGGGTTGTAGATGCTGTTCATGATAAAGGCCCAGAGTTAGAAGGAAAATGGGGTACTGCACCGTTATATGCAGGACCAGCGGGAAGAATTAACAGAGGACATCCAAATACTTTTCATATTTTAGAAGCTTCAAATGTTAAGCAAGAAGCTTGGGAATTCTTGGAGTTTTTATATACTGAGGGACGAGATGATGAACTTTCTTATGTTGATGAAATATCTGTGCTTTCCGGTGCTTTGAACTGGACAGATGAATTTTTAGAATATGCATACGAAAATTTTGATGACTTATTAATGCCTTTTGTTACTTCTTACGAAAGCGCTAGAAGTCCAACAATGGCTCCTCAGTGGCAAAACCTCGCAGACATGTATGGTGTTATAGCTGTTCAGGAAATGCTTATGGGAGATGCTGAAGTTGAGGAAACCTTAAAGACACTAAATGAGCAGGCTGAAAAAATGCATTAGGACAGCAGAGTTTCGCTGCAGGCTAACTACGGCCTGCAGCGAAACAATTTCTTTATAGAAATATTCAAAATTTATTACACCCATAGAGAGAGGAGTATAAAATTTGAAAAAAAATGTAAACAAAAAAATTTTACCATATATTTTTTTGTTGCCCAGTATAATTTTAATAGGAATTATAGTTATTTATCCTCTTATATCAGGGATCAAAGATAGTTTTTATAATATAAATTTAATGCTCCCAGCTCCCGAAGAATTTATTGGTTTTGATAACTATATAGAACTTATTCAAGACGGACAATTTATAGATTCTTTCTATAGGTCATTCTTATGGACAATTTCTATTCTATTTGCTACCATGATTGGAGGTTTTATAACTGCCCTTCTTTTGAATCAAGATATTAAGTTCAGACGATTTTTCAGAACACTGATATTAATTCCTTGGATTATGCCTACTACTATTGGAGCTATAACTTGGAGATGGATATATGCAGAGCAATATGGTTTGTTAAATTATGTTCTTTTTCGTTTAAATATTATTGACGATTACCAACCCTGGCTTTCAAGCAGCACATTAGCGTTTTGGGCTGTGACATTAGTAGCGATATGGAGAAGCCTTCCATTTGTAACTATTGTTTTACTAGCTGCACTTCAAGCAATTCCAGTGAATTTATATGATGCAGCTAAAGTAGATGGAGCCAATGCTTTTCAATTGTTATTGCATGTTATTATTCCACACTTAAAAAAAATTGTACTAATAGTAGCTTTGTTAACTTCTATTTGGAATTTTAATCAATTTGAAATTATTCATGTAATTACCAGAGGAGGCCCTGGGGCAGCAACACATACAATGCCAATATTTACTTATCGTTTATTTATGCAAACTTTCAGAATTAGTTATGCTTCCAGTGCTGCTACATTGATGCTTGTTTTAATGCTGATACTTTCTTATTTTTATGTAAAAAAATTAGTTTTGGAGTGATTGACATTGAAAAACCAAAAAAGAAAAAAAATTATACTAAATATTATAATATATTCCAGCTTAATATTAATTTCTGTTTTTCTAATTATGCCATTTTTCTGGATGATTTCTACCTCGTTTAAACCAATTCAAGAAGTATTTTCCAGACCACCATCTATAATCCCACAAAATCCTATTATTTCAAATTATATAAATATGATATTTGAAACAAGTTTTCCCTATTTTATGAGAAATAGTATAATTATAACAACGTTCACTACAATAATTGCTATGGTTGTTGCTCTTTCTACAGGCTATGGCATATCCAGATTTAAGTTTAGAGGGAAAACATTTTTTTCAGCAGGTTTAATTGCTGTGCAAATGTTCCCCCCAATGATGTTGTTAATTCCTATGTTTATAATCATGAGAAGACTGGGGCTCTTAAACTCACATTTATCATTGATTATTGCTTATGGATCATTTGCTATTCCATTCTGTTCTTGGATGTTGAAGGGTTATATTGACACAGTGCCTATTTCTATTGAAGAGGCTGCATTAATAGATGGCTGCTCTAGACTACAGGTTATTTATCGTATCTTAATCCCTGTAATTGGTCCAGGCCTTGTTACAGTATCTATGTTTGCCTTCGTACTAGCATGGCGAGAATACCTATTTGCTTTAACATTTTCTCGTACAGAAACAATGCGCACTTTAACGGTAGGTTTGGCTCTAATGCAAGGACAGCATGGAACAGTTGAATGGGGGCAAATAATGGCTGGCTCTGTAATTACAACCATTCCGCCGCTTTTGTTCTTTCTTTATATTGAAAAATATATTGTTAAAGGATTTACAATGGGCGCTGTTAAAGAATAAAATAATAACATTACATTAGGGTATATAACAAAAATATTGGATTTGCCATCAAAATTATAGATATTTTACATTTTGTTATTTTTTTATAATTTTATTTTTTAAGCAGCACAAAAAAATTTATTGAAAATCTTAACAATTAGGAGGCTGATAAGATGATTAATATTGGTATTATCGGGTTAGGATGGATGGGAGAGATTCATGCTGAATTAATAAAATTAAATGATGGCTGTAGGATAGAGGCTATTTGTGATAAAAATACTAATATTTTACAACAAGCCCAAAAAAAATATCAAGTTAAAGCTTATGATGACCATTTAGATTTGTTAGATGAGGATAAAATAGATGCTATTATCATAGCCACCCCTGCTACTTCACATTATAAAATCATCAAAGATTGTATTAAGGCAGATAAACATATTTTATGTGAAAAGCCCCTTGCTTTATCAGCTGAAAATATTAATCAAATTCGATCATTAGTTAATAAAAGCAGCAAAAAGTTTATGATATGTTTCCCTGCTCGATTTGCTGTATCAATAGAAGAGGCTAAAGCTATAATTAATCAGGGATTGATTGGAGATATTAACTATATCAGAGGGAATTTTCGTTTTTGCATGAAAAGTCATGATGAAACACATGGCGATTGGGTTTTTGATCGTCAACAGGGTGGAGGTTTAATATTAGAAGCCAGTGTCCATCTTTGGGACACTATTAGATATTTAAGTGGAAAAGAAATAATAGATGTATTCGGAATTGCTAATGAAAAACTTATAAATGGAACTCCTTTAGAAGACAATTTTGCCGCATTAGCACATTTTGACAATGAAGGGATTGCTAACATTGATATGAGTGGCTCTTTGCCCCATAAAACACCAACAGATAAAAGATTTGAAATTATTGGCACTAAAGGTTGTATTTATTTAGATGAATTTGATAGTTACATAAAAGTAAATAGCGAAATAGGGGTAGAAGCTAGTCCGGGTAAAAAAACAAAGGGTTTCACTTACCCTGATGTTATGTGGCATTCAAAGGTAGAAGGTGGAGTGAAAAGATTACAACAAGAATTTATTAGATGTATTAATAAAAACTTGCCTGCTAAACCAGGTGTAGAAGATGGTGCAAGAGCCTGTGAAATAACCTGGGCAATAATGGATTCCCTTAAAAGTGGCAAATTGGAGACAGTTAAGTATGGGAAATAAAAAAATAAATATTGGATTTATTGGATGTGGACGAGTGGCAGATAATCACTTCTTGGCAACTGAAAAATGTTCTGAAGCTAAATTAGTTGTTATAGGAGATACAAATAAGAATTTAACAAAAGAAAAATCTAAACTCTGGAATGTGGATAGCTTTCCACCTGAAGAAATTTGCAAACTAAAAAACCTTGATGCTGTTTTTGTTTTAACACCTGTGGAGTATCATTACAAATATGCAATCAGTGCTCTTAATAATGGTAAACATGTTTTGATAGAAAAGCCTGTGAGCTTTAATCTACAAGAAATAGAAAAATTGATAAAAGCAAGTAAAGATAGTGATCTTATCTGCATGCCTGGACACAGTTATCTATATTTGCCTGAATTACAACGATTTAATGAATATCTCAAAAATAACACAATTGGGAAACCACTGTCTATGTTTATGAGTGAAATTTACTATATGAAAAAAGATTTAGCAATCAAATATCATGGCCCTACCAGGGAGGTTCTCTGCCATGCTCTCTACTTAATGATAGCATTTTTAGGTATGCCTGAAAAAGTACATGCGTTTAGCAGTTGTTTTCGCCCGGAAATTATTACAACTAATGATGAACAAATATTAGTCAATGTTAAATTTAAGAATAAAGCACTTGCAAGTATTTTTATTTCCTGGGCAGGAGAAGATGAAACAACAGAGCCCTGGACTTTTAAAATAAAGGTATTAGGCACAGATGGGGGGCTACACTTTTCTCGTCGGGATGTGGTAAATAGAGTTAAAAATAACTACCCTTCTTGGAATTATCCTCTTTATGATAGGATGTTTATTAACGAAGTTGAGTATTTTATTAATAATTGTATAATAAAAAAACAAAAACCTTTATCCACCTTAAAAGACGCTTATAAAAGCATTAAAATTCTCAATAAAATAATAGCCTCTCTAGAAAAGGGTGAAGAACAAATAATCTAAATAGAAAACGCATAACATGAACGATTTGAAAATAATAAATGTTTAAGCAATACTACTATCTTGTATAAAGAAAAACTGTAATGACTAAAATTTGAACCAATAAAGGAATTGCTAAATATTTGAGAAAAAGGTGAATCTGTATTTTTGCCAATATCATCAAAGCAACCTGTAAAAAACATTTTCAGCATATGTTAATTTATAAAACCACTCAATACTTAGTTAATATGAATAAATGCTTAAAATAGCGGTTTTTATTTTGCTCTATGGGATTTGTGCTAATAAATTTTGCTAATTACAATTTATAAGAGATTTAAGCCAAGCAAAAGAAAAATTTTTTAATTTTGTTTTTAATCACCTTTTGAAGGAGGAAAACAATGGATAAATTAAAAATAACAGATGTAGAAACCATACCACTTTCTTATCGTTATAAAAAAAGTGAGAGGTGGAAATGGTCAGGTGGTACTAAATTACAGAGAAATGCAGTAATAACTAAAGTTAGCACAAACGAAAATATAAATGGCTTGGGTGAAATAGGGGAGTCTTCATATTTACCTTTATCAATCGGAAAAATCGTAAACGAACAGTTTAAAGATATGCTTGTCGGAGAAAATCCCCTTAATATTGAACTTTTATGGAAGAAAATGTATAATAGGTCTTCTCAATTTGGACGAAAGGGGGTTATCATATCTGTTATAAGTGGTCTTGAAATTGCTCTATGGGATATAATGGGAAAGTATTTTAACGAACCAGTATATAAGCTTCTTGGTGGAAGTTATAGAAATAAAATAAGAGCTTATGCAAGTGCTGGTATGGATAAAAATATTGATAAAATAATTGAAGAAGTTAAACATTATGAAAAAATAGGTTACAAAGGGATTAAAATTCGGATAGGAGAACAAGAGATATCTAAGGATATTAAAAAAGTAAAAGAAATCAGGGAATCTCTAAATATTGAAACTGATTTAATGGTTGATGCAGGTCAATGTTATGTGGATAAGCCATGGAATTTTAATAAAGCACTTAAAGTTTGCAGGGAACTGGAGAATTTAAACTTATTATGGATTGAAGAACCTCTTCATCCTGACGATACTGAAGGTTATATTAGATTGAATTCTAAAATTGATATTCCAATTGCAGCTGGAGAAAATGAATATACCAAAGAGGGTTTTAGAAACTTAATAACTAAACGTGCTTTAGATATAGCACAACCAGATGTAACTCATTCTGGTGGAATTTTAGAATGCAAAAAAATAGCCGCCTTAGCAGAATCTTTTCATATTGATTGTGCCCCTCATATTTTTGCTGGTGGTATAGGCCTTATGGCTAATATGCATTTTATTATTTCAACTCCAAATATATTAATAATGGAACATGACAGAACTTATAACCCATTGAGAGAAAAACTATTATTACAAAAACCAAAATTTAAAGAAGGATTTTTATATCTTGATGAAGAAATTCCGGGATTAGGAGTTAAATTAACTGAAGAAGTTAAAAGTGAGTTTTCTTTTGAAGAGAAAAAGGCCATAGAAAAGGATGACTTTAAGCTAAAATGGGAGGAATAATCACATGAAATATAATATCAATCCAATTATTGCCGGTTATTTTGGTCCTATTAAAAAAAATAATTTATATTGTGATGGTAGCCCTAATGAAAAATTATTTGTTCCTTCTTATATTTACAGCATAAAATCTTCAGAAAAAAACATTTTAGTTGATACAAGTTTTGGCAATGTGGATAAATGGGAAGAAATCACAGGGTTGAAATGCAAGAGAGAAAAATCCTTTGAAAAGATTTTGGAAAGTCATGATATTGATCCATTAAAAATTGACACAGTAATATGTACACATTTACACTGGGATCATTTTGGAAATGCAAATCTTTTTTCAAATGCCAACATAATTTGTCAGAAAGAAGAAATACCTTATGCTGTTGCTCCTCCTTCATGGATGCCTGGATACGAACATGAGTTAAAAGCAATAATGAAAGATGTAATTGATAGAATTACTTTTGTAAAAGGGAATAAATATGTCTTCAACGGAATTAGATTAGTAAAACTTGGAGGCCATTCTCCAGGTTCACAAGTTATTGTTATCGATTCTTTTTCAGGAAAGAAAATTATTGCTGGTGATATAATAATGAATGCAAAGAATTTAGAAGATGAAACTCCTATTGGATTATATACAAATTTAGAAGAATGTGAAAAAGCAATATTTTGGCTTAAAAATGAAGAAGCAAATGTGATTTATCCAGGACATGGAGAAAGAACATACGAAACTTCATAAAGGGGTGTTTGAAATGAATCAAAACATAAGAGGAGTATATCCTGTTGTTCCAACTATCTTTAAGGATAATGGTAAAGTAGATTATACTGAATTTGAAAAGTTAATAGAGTATCTTATTGACAATGGTGTACATGGCTTAACTTACTTTGGTTTTGGAAGTGAGTTTTATAAACTTTCTGATAAAGAAAAAGATAAATTAATGGATTGTTTCTTAAAAACTACTAAGAAAAAAACATTTTCAATTGTTTCAATAACTGAACAAACGAGCAAGCATGCTATAAAATGGGCTCAAAAAGCTCAATTGAAAGGTTCAAATGCAATTATGCTTTTACCACCTTTTTTGACTCAAATAAGCACAGCTTCTCTTATAGAACATGTTAAAAATGTGATAAATTTTATAGATATACCTGTAATAATACAGTATGCTCCTCAGGAAACGGGGGTAGTTCTTAAAGATGATTTTTTTAAAGAATTAAATAGTAATAATGAGAATGATATTTATGTGAAAGTTGAATCAGTTCCTTCTGGTCCTTTAATCACGAAGCTTACAAATTTAGGCATAAATGTTATTATTGGACATGGAGGAAAAGTATTTTTTGAAGGTTTAGAGAGAGGAGCTTTAGGAGTAATGCCTGGTTGTGCAGTTCATGATATAATGTTGCATATATATGACTACTACATTAATAATAAAAAAAATAAAGCATTAAATATTCTAAACAAAATACTTCCATATTTACATTTTGTTGGTCAAGACCTAGAAATGTTTCTTGCATCAGAAAAGTTTTTTTTAAACTTGCGAGGAATTATTAAAAATATACATACTAGAAAGCCAAATTATGCACTTGACCAAACCCAAAAATATTTGATAAGGAAATATTATAAAGACTTTTCTGAAATAATTAAATATGACCTAAAAAATTAAAAATCACACTTGCGAATATAAGATTTTTCTATAAAAAGGAGGTTTTGATGGATGAGTTTTCTTGATGATAATTATTTACTAGAGAATGATAATGCAAGAATTCTATATGATCAAGTTAAAAACCTTCCTATAGTTGACCTGCATAGCCATGGTGATATAAAGGAAATTGTTGAAAATAAAAATTATAAAGATATCTGGCAGGTTGAAGGATCAACAGATCATTATGTATGGGAATTAATGAGAAGAAGGGGAATTGAAGAAGAATGTATAACAGGTGGAGCTTCAAATAAAGAAAAATGGTTAGCTTTAAGTAAAATTTTTCCAGAACTTATTGGCAACCCGACCTATGAATGGATTCATCTTGATTTGAGGAGAAGATTTGATATAGAAAAAACTGTGTCTACTGATAACGCAGAATATATATGGGATGTAACTTCCAAACTCTTATCAAAAGAAAGCATGAAGCCCCAGAGTTTACTAAAGAAAATGAATGTAGAATTAATGTGTACAACAGACAATCCAGTTTCAGGGCTTAAATATCACAAAATTGCTCAAAGGGAAATGGATTGGATCGATATTTTACCTACTTGGCGGCCTGATCAGGCAATGCAAATTGAAGATGAAGTCTGGCATGATTTTAATGAAAAATTATCCGAAGTTACTGATAGATCATTATTTAATTTGGATGATTTTCTATTATCTCTTGAAGATACACATGATTATTTTGCAGAATTTGACTGTGTTGTCTCTGATCATGGTTTATTAGAGCCACTATCTTATAAAACTGATAAAAAAGAAGTTAGCAATATTTATAAAAGAGCATTAAATGGATTTAAGCTATCAGAAGATGAAGCAAAAGATTTTAAAGCATATATGTTGATGTTCTTTGGAGAATTGAACAAAAAAAAGAATTGGACTATGCAGCTTCATTTAGGAGCTTTGAGAGATTATAGGGGTTTTCTATATGATATTTTGGGGCCAGATTCTGGAGGAGATATTTGCATTAACAATATAAATATTGCAGAAAATCTTAAATATTTTTTAAATACATTTGATTCTGATCTAAATATTGTGATTTATT
>SL_5KL_010_SEDDRAFT_10001256_pt1 | contig 15477 bp, 8 predicted proteins | sample SodLakKL_010_SED_FD_9118 | JGI IMG/M metagenome (IMG submission 9118)
CACTAAAACCACCATTTCCAGGAACCTGGTGGCCCACTCCGGTAATTTCATTTTAAACCAGAGTAAACCCAGGACTCCGCCCAGGCCGTAGTCCTCTTCAATGACTTCGCTGATCGGAACCCCGCAATATTCCAGCTCCTCTCCCCTGTCATCAACAATGGTGGAGGTGAAATTTGGCTTTTTGCGTACCAAACCCTGCGCTACAGCCTGGTTGTAATCCATGGGGACTGGCGGGGGTTCGATGTCCCGGGCCGGCTCTAGTTCTCCTTTTTGGACCAGGCCCTGGAATGTTTCGCTTATTTTTTGGTCAAAGTCGTTAAAGCTGTCCGGAACTACCGCTCCCGCTTTCCGGAGTGCTTCGTTTTTAGCCCGGGCCGTCTCCAGGCTGGAGTGGGCCTTGGCTCCGGCATGTCCGAACTGGACACCGGTGGCAAATTTATCAGAGCTGGTCCCCATGCACCAGGCCACCAGCGGCTTGGTAATAATACCTTTCTGTAATGCTTCGACTACTTCGTATTCTGCATTTCCGCCCACTTCACCGAGCATGACCATCATTTTTACATCAGGGTTCTGTTCATAGCGTTTGAAGTGTTCCAGGTAGCTTGTGCCCGGGAAACGGTCTCCGCCCAGGGCAATCCCTTCATAGACTCCGTCGGTGTTACGGGCAATGATATTGTTAAGTTCATTGGACATGCCGCCGGACTTTGAAAGGTAGGCTACGTGACCCGGACGGTGCAGTTTGGATTCAAGGAGGTTGTCTAAAGTTCCTCCCGTATTGCCGATCTTGAAGGCCCCGGCCTTGATACCGCCCACAGTAGCCGGCCCGATGATTACTGTGCCTTTTTGTTTGGCCCGGGCAATAATTTCTTTGGTCCTGTGCTCCGGGATGCCTTCGGCAATGATGGCTATCGTTCTGATAGCGGGACAATCTATCGCTTCCAGAGAGACCTGGTAAGCGCTCCTGCGGGAAGCAAAGTTGATCAGCACATCGGCATCTTCATGCTGTGAGCTGGCTTCTTTCAGGTTCTGGTAGATGGGAATGATTATAGTTTCACTGCCCCAGAAGCCCTGGTGAGTGCCGCCTCCGGTAGGATTGACTATGGCGGCCACGCTCGGTTTATCCCGCCTGCTGGCATAATCAAAATCAAGCATTCTTTGAATGGCGTTCTGCTGGTATCCGTAAACAATCGCTTCCGTATCGCGATCAAATAGCTCGTGATCAGGTTTATTGCGCATCGGTGGTCCTCCTTTTTTATGGTTGCCCTTATTTGCCGGTTTCTGCCAGGGCCAGGCGCACTATTTCTGTCATGTGTGTCTCCGGGCCGTATACCTCGATCGGCAGCCCCAGGTTTTCTCCGAGCTCTTTCATTTGCTTCAGGCCCTGCTGGTAGTTGGGGCCTCCACGACGGACATAAATTTTGACCGGCAGGTCGGCCAGCTTGTCTTTGTATTCCTTCAACGCTTTGATAATACCGGTAAAAGTGCCGGCTACATCGGTAAAATTCGCTATGCCGCCGCCGATTAAGAGGTATTTTGCTTCACCGTCGGGGCTTTTTCCCCGGGTCATCAAATCGAGGATCGTCTTTGCATATTCGTAGGTTTCATCGGTGCTGGGGTCCCCGCTGTATTCGCCGTAGTTTGCTATCTCTTCCGCATAACCTAAATCAGCGATGGTATCAGTATATACTACACTGGCGCCGCCGCCTGCTACCATGGTCCAGATTTTGCCCCGGGGGTTAAGGATAGTCAGTTTCAGGGAAGAACCGGACTTTTCATCAATGTTCTTGATATATTCTTCCTCCGGAGTCAATCCGGCTCCAAATTCAGCCGGGAAACTAACGGCCCCCCATTTTTTGGCTGCTTCAAAGTCTGCAGCATCGTCCAAACGGCATTTTAAATCAAGGGGAATAAACTCATCGCCGTTAAGGGCAAAGGGGTTGATCTCCAAAAAAGCATAGTGGAGATCGAGGTAATAGCGGTAGAGGGAAACTATCAAGGAAGTAAGTCTTTCTTTCTGATCAGGGTTAACGCCGGAAAGCAAGCTCTCGGCCAGCTCCGGCCGGTCCACATCTTCCAGGATCCCCACTGTATANTTCCCTACTTTGCCGCTGTCCAACAGCTCTTCAATGTCTACCCCGCCGGCATCTGAAAAAAGTATCTCCGTGCCGCTTAAAGTGGAGGAGAGGGAAATATAATATTCTTTTTCTGTCTTGACAAATGGTTCAATCAAGAAATGGGTCAGCCGGCCGCTCACATTATTTAGCTTTACTTCACTGTCCCGTTTAGTTTCAAGCCATTGTTTAACGCCGTCCCAGTTTTCATCCAGCAATACAAGGCCGTGCTTGCCCCGCTTGCCGATGATCATATCCGGCTTAACCACAAGACGCTCCCGGTTGAGCCAGGCGTGTTCTGTCGGCAGCTTCTCCAGATCTGTCTCCGGGGAAACCTGCACAAAACGATCGGGAAAATTCAAGGATGAAGGAAAATAGTTGGGCCAGTTGCTGGCAAGCATTGCCTTGGCAGCGTGTTCCCTTATCGGTCTCTGTGCCATAATATTCAACTCCTTAAATAAAGTATTGTATAATGTATACTAAAAAATAAAACAAGGTATCCTTATTAAGCTAACAGCATCCAGGCTGATTAATAACTGGAAAGGCAGGTTGAATCAGTTAAAGTGAAGAAATAGTTACAGCGCCTGCTTGAATGATATAAACTGGTTTTACCTGGGCAGTTTAATTTATAGTTTCTTTTTTATAAATATTAAAGTATATTAGAATAAAGCTTTCAATATTAGTAAACTAAAAAATGTAATATACAAAAAGTGCTTTTAGTTCATTTAGTATATTTAAGGCTAAAGCGTTATATAAAACTGGATTGCGAGGCTAAATGTCTTCTTTACAAGGGTTAATAAAACAGAGAAGCGCTGCACATATGTTATATACTAATATATGGGAAAATTATAAAGGACAATGAAATCACCGGCTGCTCAGATTATTGATAGCTTGCTTATATGAAATCAATTAAGAAAGGCTCTGCATTTTATGATTCCGCTTTTTAAATTCGGCTATGGAGGCCAGAAACATTGTGAAGAGCGTTATAAAAAGTTTTGAGAATAGAATCAAGCCAATTCGTTTGGGTTTAAAATTAAAGCTGATCATCGTAATATGCTGTCTCTTAAGCGCCCTGGTTTTGATAATTGGGATTGCCGTCAACCGCATGGTAGCTGATATCTTGGAGGATCAAATTGGCAAAAGGGCCCTTAGCGTAGCCCGCAGCGTCTCCCTGGTGCCTGAGATTATCTCTGCTTTTGATGAAGAAGACCCTGCCAGGATAATTCAACCCATAGTGGAGCCGATGAGGGTGTCCACCGGGGCTGAATTCATTGTTATCGGTAATACTGATACTGTTCGCTATTCCCACCCAATAACAGAGCGAATAGGGAAAACCATGGTTGGTGATGACAATGATCCTGCCCTGGAAGATGGGGTTTTTTATACTTCCAGGGCTGTGGGATCCCTGGGACCTTCACTGCGCGGCAAAGGACCGATTTTTTCTGAAGACGGTGAAATAATTGGTATTGTATCAGTTGGTTTCCTGATCGATGATATAGAAACGATCATTGGAAGATATGAACGGGAAATATGGTTTTTGATTTTGCTTTTTATTGGTTTCGGCGTTTTCGGAGCAACATTAATCGGCAGCCATTTTAAAAAACTGATACTGGGCCTTGAACCGGAAGAAATTTCCCACCTTTTTATCCAAAAAGAAGCTATTTTGCAATCCATACATGAAGGAGTTATCGCTATTAACCAGGAAGGCAAAATCACCATGATTAACCACAGCGCCAGGAAAATGCTTGACAGTGACAGCGATCACTATATTGGCAAGCATATCAAAGAAGTTCTTCCCAATACCAAGATGATGGAGGTTTTGGAAAGCGGGCAGAGTCACTTTGATCAAGAAACAACTATTGGCCATAATTTCATTATTGTAAACCGGATGCCCATTGTGTTTGATGGGCAGGTGATCGGGGTGGTTGCCAGTTTTAGAGACAAAACTGAAATTGATAAGCTAACGGAAGAACTGCACCGCATTAAGATATACACTGAAGCATTGAGGGCCCAGACTCACGAGTTTTCAAACAAACTTTATACCATATCCGGGTTATTGCAGCTCAATAAAACAGATGAAGCGATCCGTTTGATCAACAAGGAACATAAACTGCAGCAGGAATGGATTCGTTTCTTGATCAGGGAGATAAAAGATCCTATGATCAGCGCTATCCTTTTGGGCAAATTTAACCGGGCCAGCGAGCTTGGAGTCAAGATGGAGATCGATTCCGAAAGCAGCCTGACCTATATCGGAACTGATGAAGAACGGGAAACACTGATAACCGTTCTCGGCAATATGCTGGAAAATTCCATTGAAGCATCGTTGGAAAACAGCGCCGCTGATCCGCGAGTAAAGATTTCTATCGTCGATATAGGGAATGATATCATAGTTGAAGTATCCGATTCCGGTAACGGAGTTCCACCGGAGCTGGCCGATAAAATTTTTGAGCATGGATTTTCTACTAAAGCCGGCAACCACCGGGGCCTGGGCTTATTCCTGGTCAAACAAGCTCTAAATAACTTAAACGGCAGCATCACCGCAGAGCAGGGAGAACTTGGCGGGGCATGCTTTACAATTTATGTCCCCAAGCGAACGGGTGAGATCAAATATGCCAGAGCGTAATTATCAAGTCCTTATCGTAGAAGATGATTTTAAAGTAGCCGAGATTAATGCCCAGTATGTAAAAAAAGTGCCGGGTTTTACAGTAATCGGCACAGTGAAAACCGGTAAAGAAACGATGGAATTTTTAACCGGACAGGTGCCTGATTTAATCCTGCTGGATACCTACATTCCAGATGTCGAGGGCCTCGAACTATTATGGAAAATCAGGCGGGATTATAAAGATATTGATGTGATTATGGTAACCGCCGCAAAAGAAGTGACCAACATTGAGGAAGCGATGCGGGGCGGAATAGTAGACTACATTATCAAACCGTTTGATTTTCAACGTTTTAAGATTGCCCTGGAAGATTATGCGGAAAAGAAAGAGATATTGCTTGAGAAAGAAAATATGGAGCAAAGAGATATTGATCAGTTAATGAGCGTTTCTGCCGACACTTCGCAGCAGGAGCAGGATCGGGATTCTTTGCCCAAAGGTATTAGCGCCCTTACTTTAAAGAAAATCGAAAACATTATTTTTACATGTGACGAAGGGATTACAGCTGAGGAGCTGGGCAACAAGATCGGTGTCAGCAGAATTACGGCCAGGCGTTACCTGGAATATTTGATTTACTTGAACAACGTAAGGGCCGAATTAAGGTACGGAAAAGTTGGCCGGCCCGAAAGGCGTTACTATAAGGCTTGAACAAAAAGTACAAAAAGAACAATACATTAATTATTTTTTTTAGTTCAACAATATTGACCTTTCACTTTTATCCCCCTATATTATTCTTAATATTATCGATAAACCAGTCTCCATCTAAGACTTAATACTGCAAGCTTATGGCCCGCAGTATTAAATCATCACTTTAATTATTGTCCACAGCAGAACCTCACGGCAGTATTTTTGTTTGATCTGAGCTGTTTATTAAATAACCTGAAAATAAAGAATTGATATACAACCGAAAAATAATGGTCAGATTTCATACATTTCGGATTGAATTAGACGCAAAATAATTTGCTAAAGGGTGGTGATAACGGGCACTGGTTTTATGAGCAGACAGTATTTATTGGTTGTTATCGTAAAAAAACATCTGGAGGGAAAATTCAAAAATGAAAAAGTATCTAGCTCTGAGTTTGCTGTTAGTTTTTGTAGTTGCTTTGGTTTTTACTGGCTGTGAAGCTCCGGAGGAAGAAGTTGAAGAGGTAGATGAGCCGGAAGAAGCAGTAGAAGAAGTAGATGATGAAGAAGAAGCTTATCCAAGTAAGGCCATAGAGTTTGTTGTGCCATTTGGGGCCGGCGGCGGATCTGACCGGTGGGCCCGGGCTATGGCTTCTCCCGCCATGGATTATTTTGATGATCAGCCCCTGAGGGTTGTCAACCGGCCGGGCGGCGATGCTGCAGTAGGCACACAATACATGTTGGAGCAGGAACCGGACGGGTATACGTTCATGATTTCCTCGTCAACACCCATTATGACATCAATGTTGGAAGATACCGGGTTTACTTATGAAGACATGATCTGCTTTACCACAAACCGCAATGTTCCTACCATATTGCTCGCAGATCCCGATGGTCCTTACACAACCTGGGATGATTTCCTCCGGGAAGTGGAAGAACGGCCCGGTGAAATTACCATGGGCGGAACCGTGGGGTTAAGGGGTAACCTGGAGCATATGCTTTACCAGCTGGGGCTGGAAGGAAAAGTGAACCATGTGCCTTATGACTCTACTGGCGAAGCGGTAACTGACTTTCTCGGCGGGCATATTGAACTGGCTGCTGTTACCCCCGGAACCGGGGCGCCGGTTGTAGAAGCCGGCAATGCGGTGGCTGTTATGTATACTACTGACGGGGAATTGCTGGAAGCTGTATTTGATGGTGTGCCGGGCACTCATGATCTGGGCCTTGAGCCTTTTGGTCTGCTGGGTTTCCTGGCTGTTTCTGCAGATGTTCCTGAAGAAAAAATCCAGTACCTTTCCGATGCTTTTGAAGAGCTCTTTGAAGATGATGCTTTCATAGGTCTGCAGGAAACGACAGGAGAAGCGCTTTACCACCTCTCCTATCCGGAGTCCCATGAATTCTATACCCAGTACTCCCAGGACCTGGAGGTTCTGGTGGAACTGCTAGACTAATGGCTGCTGTTTAGGAACATTGAAAGCTTGCAGCGCTGCAGCTTTTATAGGCTGCGGCGCTGCATTGCAGAATGTATTTGGAAATAAAGGCATGAAAGATCAACCATAACGAAGAGGGTGGTTCTTAGTTATGAGAATTGGGCGTGTTTATATCAGCCCGGACCGGGTCAGCGGCATTGTCATTGCCCTGTTTGCATTGTGGTTGCTATACATCTCCTACACGGCAGATTGGGCATTTCAGGAAACCAGGGACGGCCTCAGCGTGGGCTTTTTTCCAAGGATTACCAATATGATTACCATCGGGCTGGCTTTGCTGGTTATTATTTTCCCGGCCCAGACTTACCCGGAAAAACTGGCAAAATTGACCCCTAAAGGTTTGATGCAGGCGGCGACAGGTTTTCTGTTTGCTATTTTGTTTTTTGTTCTATTACAAAACTTTGGGTTTTTCTATGCCGCATTTCCCTGCCTGGCGGGAGGCATGTATTTAATGGGCGTCCGACCCTGGTATTTTTCTCTTCTATACGGAGCAGTCGCCACCGGGGCCGTTTTCGGCCTGTTCTATCTATTAGGTTTTCCGCTGCCGGGGATAAACTGATGCCGGCAATGTGAAATATCAACTTATCATTATTATTAAGCAACTCGATATGTCATGTGCGAGGGGTGTGAGAATGTTAGATCCGCAAGTATTTGGAGAAGCTCTAATGATTATAGCTGATCCAAGTGTCTGGTACCAGGTTGCTATAGGTGTGTTGATCGGGATTACCGTCGGCGCCATCCCTGGATTGAGTACATCGGCCGGAATGGCTTTGGCTTTGCCGGCAACCTTAATGCTGCCGACCGGAGCAGCATTTGGTTTGATCATCGGGGTTTACAAGGGGTCCACTTTTGGTGGGTCAATTTCTGCGATTACTTTTGCTACCCCCGGGACAGCCGGCGCCGCCATGACCAGCCTCGACGGGTACCCTTTGATGAGGCAGGGTAAAGGGAAAAAAGCGCTGCAAACAGCCCTGTATTCTTCAGTCACTTCCGATGTAGTTACAGATCTAATGACCATGCTTGTAGCGCCGATGATTGCAGTAGTTGCCTTAAGTTTCGGGCCGGGAGAAAGAACAGCCCTTATTGTTTTGGCTTTTATGCTGATCGGGACTCTTGCTCATGAAAGTCCGGTTAAAGGTCTGCTTGCCGCTGCGCTGGGTATGGTCCTGGGAATTATTGGCGTGGATCCGGTTGCGCAGGCTTCAAGACTTACATTTGGGTTTTACTGGCTTCGCGAAGGAATTGATATTATTCCGCTCATGATTGGCATGTTTGCCGTGTCGACAATGCTTCTGCAGCTAACTGAATTTACAGGCGGCGGTAAAGTAGCCCAGAAAGCTTCCGAAGTCATTAAGAGTGTAACTGAAGGTTTGAAGTTCGGGGAATTCCGTAAAACATTCAAATCGATCGGTTTGGGTATCGGGGTGGGATCTATCTGCGGGGTATTGCCCGGTCTCGGTTCCACGGCAGCCTCCATGCTCGCTTATACACTGGCCAAGCGTTTATCAAAGAATTCGGCCGAGTTTGGGAAAGGATCCCTGGAGGGAATAGCTGCTGCTGAAGCCGGCAATAATGCCACGGTGGGGCCGACATTGATTCCCTTGCTTGCTTTTGGGGTTCCCGGGAGTACTCCTGCGGCTCTCATTGGCGGGGCTTTAATGTTAAAAGGCTTAACTCCTTCCCCGATGCTTTTTGAAACGCATGCTTCCATGGTATTGGCCCTGCTGTTAATTCTCCTACTTGCAAACTTTGTTAATTTAATCCTTTCATCGGTTGTTTTTCCGGTATATGCCCGCGTGGGGCAGCTTCCCCAGCAAATATTAGTGCCTATAGTGCTCCTGCTTGCCATAGTGGGCACCTATGCCTACCGGTCCAACCCGTATGATGTTTTGATCATGTTTATTATCGGGATAATCGGCTTTCTGATGAAAGTCTATGAATACCCGATTCCTCCTCTTGTCCTGGCCTTCATTCTAACTCCGCTGCTCGAGCAGTCTTTGAGAAGGTCCCTGGTTATTACCAGAGGAGATATTTTGGCTGCATTTTCCAGCCCGCTTTCTTTAACTATGTTGATAGCGGCAGTTATCGTATTTTTCCTGTCCTTTAAATTTTCCAGCAAAATGGAAGCTGTTTCTGCAGAAATTAAGCAAGACGAACCGGATAATAAAGAGGTCAAATGATTAGTCAAATAGGGGTTTGAGCGCTTTTCAACGGCGGCCTCCAGTAGGGAGGCCGCTTTTTAAGTGCGCTTTTTTTGTAGAGCTTTATCCTTTCTTGTGCCGGTATATATCATAAGCGGGCGCACATCGGAAGAACTATTTTTAACGGCCCTGGTTTTCTGTCGGGATGCCGGCAGGCGGGATCATGATTAATCTGTTATTTGGCTCCACAAAATAAGGTTAAAGATGATATACTATAGATGAACTCATTGATTCAGAGGTGAGCGCATGGAAGCCGGCTTTAAATCAGGGGCCCTGGAGGTAAACCTGGCCCAAACAAAACATGAGCAAACTGAGCTCCCCCCGGAACACAGCTGGTTTGTTAATTTATCCTCTGCATACTGGGGAATTAACAAGAGGACCGAGGAACTTTTCCTGGAATATAACCATCCCCATCCCAATTATGATTTTATCATTGAAAACCTGCATACCATAAGCCTGACAGACTTATGGCTGTACAGCTCCATTGAAGAGTCTGAAGAAGCTCTCCTCTTCCTGGTTTCCATTTTTGAAGATCTTGCTGCCGGGGATTTAAATGAAAAACAGCGTGAACAGCTGGTAAAAACCCTGTTCAAATTTATCGACCGCCTCCTTAATGAGGGCACGTATCCCAACGAGGTTATTTGGCGCTGCCTGGATCTGATTAAAAAAGGATTGGCAGAAGATGAGGCCATATACCTGCGCAATTCCGGTTATTTTAAAAAATACCTGTCCCGGGCGGCGGCGGTTCCTGAGTTTAACAGCAGGGTCTGCGAGCTTACTAAAACAGTTCTTCGTAAAAGCTGCGCTTACTGGGCTGAAACAACCGGTGCAGAAGCCTGGTTTACAAGCAAAGCGGATCTTTTTCAACCGGTTTACCATGAAAAAATCAAGCTGATCGGCAAAGAATTTTTTGAAAATCTCTCTTCGCGAATTGAAAACTCCCAAACCTGGGAAGAAATTGAATCAAACCTTTTCTTCAATGACATAGCCAACCACTTTCGCTATTTCAGCGAGCAATTCAGCCTTTCCATAGAAAAGGTATATTACCTGCTCTATATACTGCACCTTCCCGGCATGACCCAGCTCAAAAAGCATCTTCTCTATGACCTTAACCGCCTCTTGAAAACCGCCCTGGATGAGCTGGACGGGGATGAAATATATCATTTTATCGATATGCTTTTCACCCTTTTTAAGGAATTGAAGGATCAACAAACCGATACAGTCCTGGACTGTCTCTTCACCCTTGGCAAGGAAATAGTAAGTATCGATAACCAGGACATAACTTCCTACTATATGCAAAGGTTAATTGAATTTGGTTTTGTTTATCCCGGCAAAATTGAAATAACCGCCGACTGGGAATCTAAAGCCAATGCCGATCATGTCAAGAATATCCGGATCTGGCTTGATTTGATTGAGACGTCACCGTATAAATTTAAAAAATTGCTTTCTGCCCTGGTGGTTAACCTCAGGCTGGGTGGAATATTTATTTCCGATACCGATCTGTTTCAGCGAGATGTAACCAGGCTTTTAAACGCAGATATAGCCCCGGTTTATAAGCAGGTTAAACAGCTGGCCCGTTTTTTCCCCGTTTACTTTAACGAAATAGGGGCTGAGGGCAAATTGCGTGAGGCAAGTACAGTTATCGACGAGCTGGCCGGCCGAAAAGACCGGGTTATTCACTTTGTGCGCAAGCAGGTTCATACTGAAAGCAATAATACCCATATCGAACTGGTGCGGCGGGTAGCTGATTACTGGTACAACGGCCGCAGGGAACAGCTTAGAAAAATTATACCGGAAGATGTCTACACTACCCTTAACAACAAAGATGAACATTATGTCAGGATCAGCAGGTTGACCCGCACTGTTTGTGACTATTTCGGGGTGGATCATACCGGGCTGCTCAATCTGTCTGAAGAAGAAGTTGCTGCTTACCTGGATACTTTAACTGAAGAAAACGATAAAGACAAAAAGCGCCTTCTCTACCTGGTTCAGCTCTACCAGCTTCTTGTGGAAAAATACTCTTTTGAGACCCGCAACATTAGCGGATTATTGCTGCAGAGTCGTTTTTTCAGCAAAGAAGAAGTGGAAATTTTTTCTGATCTTATGGAACAAAAGCGTTATCGTGAAGCCCTGGAACAAATCTACTCGTACATGGACACCCTTAAAGAGGTAATTCTGAGCAAGGAGAAAACCGAAGCCATCGAAACTATATATTACAAGCGCCACATAGCCGCCGGTATCCCGTCCATGTACGGCCAGTACAAAGAACCCAAGTTCGAGGCGCTTGGGCTGATGTACCGGTTGGAGCAGGTTGCTTCGCGCTTGATGGAGGATATTGTTGCTGAAATTGATATGGACTATATTTCCGCTAAAACCCTGAAAAATATTTATGAAGTGCTGACGCGTTTTAAAGCCGGGTTGGAACTTGATGGTATGGTTAACCAGAACTTTAATTCAACCCTGGAGATGTTCAGGTACAGCCTGACTTCCGCCAGTGTGACCCTGGAACAGTATATGAATATCTTCCGGTTCATGTCCCAGCATATCCGGGAATTGATTAATGAATACTTTATCCGGGTTTATGACGAAACCATCAACATTGTAGTGCCCCAGATTTTTGACGATTCTCCAGAAACTATTGCCAGGGAATCGGAGGTGTTTTACCGGGACATCCTGTCTTCCGCCTTCCTGGTCCAGGAGCTGGATCAATTTATAGCCAATGCCATAAAAATGATCCATAATATGCTGGAAAATTACTCCAGGGAGCATATTCATAATATGATGAGCTACAACCCCGACCTGGCGATCAGCTCCCTTGACCGGGAAACGGTCCAAATGGACAACCAGTTGTTTCTGGGGGCAAAAGCTTACTATCTCAAGAAATTGTTGGCCTACGGCCTGCCTGTTCCACCGGGATTCGTTTTAACTACCGAGGTTTACAGGCATAAGGATACAATTTTCGAACATCCTTCCATGAGCCAGGACCTGGACAGCATGATTTTTAAGCACCTCTCTCAACTGGAAGCTAAAAGCGGTTTGAAATTTGGAGATCCGAACAAACCTTTGTTGCTCTCAGTCCGTTCGGGCACCGCCATATCAATGCCCGGCGCTATGCGCACTTTTCTCAATGTAGGCATGAACGACCGGACTGCGCAGGCCCTGGATAAAAATCCTGAGACCGCCTGGATGGGTTGGGACGCGTACCGCCGCTTTATTCAAAGCTGGGGCATGTCCCACGGGGTTGACCGCGATTATTTTGATGCCGTGATGGTCCGGGTAAAAAGCAAATATGGTGTAGAAAAAAAGGCCAGCTTCACTGAGACCCAGATGAAAGAACTGGCCCTCGAGTATAAAAAAACCTTGAACGAACACGGCGTTTTTATCGCAGAAGATCCCTACGATCAGCTCAGGCAGGCCATAAATAATATATTTAACTCCTGGTCTTCTCCGCGGACCGTAGCCTACCGCAAGCATTTACAGGTTGCCGATGAGTGGGGAACTGCCGTAGTGGTGCAAAAGATGGTCATGGGCAACCGGTCCAAGCGTTCCGGTTCGGGCGTGGTTTTTACCCACAACCCCAAGTTGAAAAAACCCGGTATAAACCTCTATGGCGACTTCACCCTGTGCAGCCAGGGTGAAGATATTGTAGCCGGACTGGTTTACACCATGCCGGTTTCAGAAAGCCAGCGCACTGATGATTACCCGGATAGCGAATTTTCGTTGGAATCCGCTTTCCCTGATATTTATAAACGGCTTCATGATATTGCCACCGAATTGATAGAAAAATACGGGTTTAACAACCAGGAAATCGAGTTTACATTTGAATCCGATCACCCCCAGGATCTTTATATTCTGCAGATCAGGGAACAGAACATTGTGCAGCAGGAAAAAGTGGCTGTTTTCAGCGATCCTCCCGAAAAGATGCAGCCGGTTGGCAGGGGTATCGGCGTTGGAGGCGGCGCCATGAGCGGACTGGTCAGTTTTGATATGGATGACCTGGTCAACAACAAGCGCGACTACCCCGATGACCACCATATCCTGGTTCGGCCCGATACTGTGCCTGATGATATACAGATGATTTTCATGTGTGACGGCCTGGTTACCAGCAGAGGAGGGGTTACCTCCCATGCTGCCGTAGCTGCCGATAAACTGGGCAAAGTTTGTGTTGTTAACTGTGAGGAACTGATCGTTAACGATCAAGAGAAGTACTGCAAAATCAATGATATAGTTTTCCGTAAGGGTGATGCCATTTCCATTGATGGAAAATGGGGTAATATCTATGCGGGGTCTCATTCGGTTCAATATGTTTAATCAGTTAAAAGGGAGGATTTGGCATTGATCGACCATCTGCAAAGCAGGAAAATACTGGGTATTAACGGTGTGGGCAGGATTGGCAAACTAACTCTCTGGAATCATCTCAACTTAGGTTACTTTGATTACTTTGTCCTTAATACCGGCCGAAAAGTGGGCAAAAACTTAGAAGATGTTATAGACTACCTGGTTAAAGACAGCACCTATGGATCTCTGGACCGTTTTTTGTATGGATACTCGGGAAAAACCGCAGCTCTAGAAATTACCGATCATGAACGGGGACTGTTTACCATCAACGGCATTCCGATCAAGCTTTATACTGAATCTCGAAATCCCAGGGAAATAAACTGGTCCAGGGAAGGGGTCCAGCTGGTGATCGAATGCACCGGCGGTTATGCCGATCCAACTATTCCGGCCGATCATCCCGGGGGCAGTGCCCGGGGACACCTGGAAGCGGGAGCGGAAAAAGTGATCATCAGCGCTCCCTTTAAAGTCGCCGACGGATCTCAAAAATTACCTCCCGACAGCTGTATGTTTGTCTACGGAATCAATCACAGCAAATATGATCCTTCCAGCCACCATATCTTATCTGCGGCAAGCTGCACTACCACCGGTTTATCCCATATGATCAAGCCGCTGCTTGAAACCCGGGAAACTTCACGAATTATCACCGCTTCCATGTCCACGGTTCATGCCGCAACGAATAACCAAAAAATCCTGGATGGAGTTCCGAAGGCAGGCACTTCCGATTTGCGCAAGACCCGTTCAGTCTTTGATAATATCATTCTGACCACCACCGGCGCTGCTGACGCCCTGGAGGAGATCATGCCGGAGATCAAGAATGTCGGTTTTATGGCCGATTCGGTCCGTATTCCTACCAGCACCTCTTCGCTGATTATGTTAAACGTTACTTTTAAAACTGATCTGAACGAAGCCGGGGAGCCAAGGCTAAACCGGGAGCTGATCAACGAGATCTATAAAACTGCGGCCGCAGGAGCTCAAAAAGGGATGGTTATATACAGCGACCGGCAAAATGTTTCTACAGACCTGGCAGGATATCCGGCAGCGATTGTGGTGGAAGGGATAGAGACCCATACCAGGACCGGATTTATAGAGGTTAATGCGGAAACCCTTCGGGAAAATGGCATTGATGCTCCGGCTGATATCAATATCCCCGTAACTCATGCTAAAATATTTGGCTGGTATGACAACGAACTTGGCAGTTATGTTAATATGCTCGGCAAACTGGCAGTATATGTAGATAAAAATATGCCTTGATTACGCAGGAGTGAGTCTATGCCCGCTATTTCCGGAGAGCAAGTAGCCCTTGTTCGATGCAATCGTTATGAACCCGGTGAAGTTCGTTCTGCACTGGAAGAAATATTTGCCTTCCATGGCGGCATCGAAGCCGTGGTTGGGTCCGGGAAAAAGGTCCTTTTAAAGCCAAATCTGCTATCAGCAGTTGCGCCATCTAAAACTGTAACCACGAACCCGCTTATCGTCAAAGTGGTTGCTGAAATGATCCAGGAGGCTGGAGGCAAAGTTTTTATCGGCGACAGCCCCGGCCATGATAACCAGGAAAAAGCCCACCGGATTTGCGGCTTGCAGGAAGTGATAGAAGCGACCGGAGCTGAGCCCCTGTACTTTTCTGATCCTGTTTATAAACAGGTCGAAGGTTACCGGCTCTGGGAGATCCCCCTTGCTCCCGAATTAAGCCGGGTAGACCTGGTTATTAACCTGGCCAAGCTCAAGACCCACTCTTTTACCGGGATGACAGCTGCCGTAAAAAATGTCTACGGCTGTGTGCCGGGCAAACATAAGGCCCGGTTTCATTTCGAACATCCGCTTCCTAAAGACTTTTCCAGGCTCCTGCTCGATGTATATTATGCCGTTCGTCCCGCTTTTTCGATCATCGATGCTGTAGTGGCCATGGAAGGAGCAGGCCCCAGGAACGGCAGGCCCAGGCAGGTGGGGCTGCTAATGGGCGGCATGAACGCCCTGGCCCTTGACGTTGTGGCAGCCTCGGTTTTAGGGTTTCAGCCTGAACAGGTAACGACCAATGCTGAAGCCAGAAAACTGCGGCTGG
>SL_5KL_010_SEDDRAFT_10001257_pt1 | contig 15459 bp, 13 predicted proteins | sample SodLakKL_010_SED_FD_9118 | JGI IMG/M metagenome (IMG submission 9118)
CCTTCCAGCAGAAGATCGTTTTTCTCTTCTCTTCCGCAGAGGACCAGGCGTGAGGGCGTGGAATCAACTGCTTCTTCCACCATCGACCGAGGGATTTTTACAATCCTGCTTTCCTCGTTCACGTTGGCGCCGTTTTCGGCAAATATCCGCCGGGCATTATCGTTGTGGATCTTTATTCCCACGTTTTCCAGCAGATATATAGTAGCTTCGTGTACTGCCTTGATATCTTCATCACTAAAAACCTTAAAACTTCCGCCTTTGTAGTACTTATACATGATTAAACTCCTTTCAATTCAGTTTGTTTTCTTTCTCCGGCCGGCTTTTAAATGTTGAATGTTGGTTTGCCTGCTCAGGCTTATACAGAATTTATAAAATGAGCATAAATGCGGGAACAATTTGCACGCCCAGGGAAAGAAACAGGATCCAAACAGCAATGATATGAGATCCGGCTTTACAGGTTTTTTGTCAAGGCTTGTTTGTTTCGCCAGGCTCAACAATTTTGCCATTATACATGAGAATATAAGCCCTGGCCTGCATTTGCCGGGAATTAAGTGTAAACCCTACCTTGATTAGGGCAGCCGATAGCATGTTTTTTAATTCTGTATTGCAGGCTTTGTCGTTTTAAGCCAAGTTCTCGAGCAGTTCGTGAAATGTTCCATTTATTTCGTTTTAATGCGGCCTCAATCACCTTCCTTTCAATACGTTCCATGGTGCTTTCCAGGGTGATATTTTTATTTTCCTCTTTGTTGTTTGCCGGCCCTGGCAAGAACTTGCTGCGGATGTCCGGCGGCAAGTCGTTTAAATCCATTTCCCGATCATCCCTGCTTAACAGGCTCATGCCGGCAGCCAGAACATGTTCAAGTTCTCTGATATTGCCCGGCCAGGAATACTTTTCAAACAGCGAAAAAAGCTTACTTGATACCTGCTGGATATTCAAGCCAAGTTTTAAGTTGTATTTCCCAATCAGGTAGTTGACCAGAATGTGCAGGTCATCAGTTCTACTGCGAAGAGGAGGCATGCTTAGGGAAATATAGGCGATACGATAATAGAGATCTTCACGAAGCTGTCCTTCCCTGATTGCCTGTAGAGGATCCATATTGGTAATACTAACCAGGCGGGTATCAATTTTTCTTTCTTTGACATCGCCTACCCGTCGCACAGCCATTTCCTGGATTACCCTTAACAGTTTTGACTGCAGGGGCATGCTCATTGAATTTACTTCGTCTAAAACCAGTGTCCCTTCTGATGCTTGTTCAAAAAGGCCCGGCCGATCAATTGCTCCGGTGAATGCTCCTTTTGAGGTGCCGAAGAGTACTCCTTCCAACAGGTTTTCAGGAATGGCGGCACAATTTATGGCGATAAACGGCTTGTCTTTGCGATATCCGGCATTGTGAATTCCCTGGGCTAAAAGCTCTTTGCCTGTCCCGGTTTCTCCGAATATTAGTATGGGCAGATTATTTTCCGCAGTCTTCCGGGCCCAGCGTAAAGTATCCTGAAGCAGGTAATTATCACCAATTATATCTGTAAAACTATGCTTGGCGACGGAAATGCCCGGCTTTGCCGTTTTTCCCTGCTTGGTGTTATAGAGGTTTGACTGAAGGTCCATGATAATTTCTGAGAGTTTTTTTACCTTGGAGTAATCTTTCATCACTGATACAGCCCCAATTACCTCGTTTCCTTCTTTAATTGGCACGGTGCTGCAGATGATTTCCACATAGGTTCCGCTGAATCTGGTTGTGTACTCCTGGTATTGATCAATAATTGGCTTTTTCTTCCTTAGTGCTTGCATGAGCAAACTGCCACCGCCGTGAAAATCATATACCTCTTCGACGTGCCTGTTTAAAACTTGCTTGCGGCTCATCTTTTCACGCTGCTCATTTGCGCTGTTATAAATGTTTATGTAACCGTTCTTATCACAACCAATAATTGCTTCATCAATGGAGTCAATAATTTTCTCCAGCTGTACACTGGTCAACCCGTTATTGTTTTTCTCTTTTACTTTGATATTTTTAATTTCCCCGGAGGTCATTTGTTATCTGCCCCCTGACCTTTGTTTTTATGATAGATGCAAAATCTATTTGCACTGCAAAATCAGATTGCATGAACTAACTTGCCTCCCGCGTTAACTTAAAGAATATCATATATAGCTCTACATGCAAAGCTATTTTGCACAACGGATCTTGGAACCGGCTTATCCCGGAGAAAGCAAATTGATTTTTTAATGAACCGGGGGCGGAAAGCGAAGGCATTGGAGTATAAATGTATGTTAAAAGCGCAAATTAAAGCAATACCGGTCGGGCAAGCTGTTAAAGCAAAATAAACGGCATTTATAAGTTTTATTAACTGTTAATTTATTTCTGACTTTTCTGGGTTTATTGGCATGTTAATTGCGGTATTAAATTAAGTAAGGTTAAATGGTATCACAATGGGCTAAGGAGATCGGGAATGGACAAAAAAATGAAGCTGGGCATGCACACTTATACTCTTCACCTATGGGGATTTGGCCAGAACTGGTGTATTGTTGATGAGCCGCGCCAGAAGATGATCAGTTTGTTTGAACTAATGGATAAGGCCGTTGAGTGGAAACTGAGCGGACTGCATATTACCGGTTGTGATCTCGAAAGTAAAGATGATCAAAGGCTCAGGGAGGTAAGAAAAGCCGCTGAAGCGCGCGGCCTTTACCTTGAATATAATTTTTCACTAAATGAAGAATTCGATGAACGGCTAACGGACAGTATAGAAGAGGGCGTTAATATTGCCGGCAAGCTGGGGTCCGACATAGCCAAAGTAAGTCTCGATATTCGCCGTCCCCGGCCGCTTTATGGCAGTTGCTTTCACCCAATGGTCTTGCGGCAGCTGGTTGATGTTCATGATCAGATTAAATCCGCCCTGCCTCTCTTGGAAGAAAAAGCGGTTAAGCTGGCCGTTGAAAACCATACAGATACTTATGCCGATGAAATCCTCTGGCTTATCGAGCAAGTCCATCATCCTCTGGTCGGGGCCTGTGTCGATACGGTAAATTCTATGGCGGTGCTTGAATCACCCATAGATGCTGTCGAAAAACTGGCTCCTTACGCTTTTGTAAATCACTTATGTGATCATAAGCTTGAGCGTGATCAGTTTGGAGTCAGGTTTTACGGAGTTGCCCTGGGAGATGGGGATATTGATTGCTTGAGGGTGCTGAACACGATCAAGAAAGTATCGCCAACTGACCGGATAACTTTTGAAATTGAATGGGACATCGGCAATGATTCCCTCGAGGTTGCCCGTAAAAAGCAAATGGAGGCGTGTGTGAAAAGTATTAAGTATGCGCAGGAAGTTCTTGGCCTTGGCAGGTAGCGCCTTGAGTGTTCACGCGATATTTTATAATTTTCCTTTACTTAAAGCAATAAACCGGGCTTTCCGGGTTGAATATCGATTCAACAATCATAATAAGGAGAGTAAAAATGAGAGCCAACTACGTACAAAATAACTCACCACAATTTAAAGTGCTAAGTGATGATCAAATCGAAGAAATTCATTTTGCCGCTTGTGAAATTATGGAAAGAACAGGCGCCAAGGTTATGAATAAAGAAGCGCAGGAGCTCTTAGACGGGGCGGGAGCCCAAATTGAAGATGGCAACAAAGTTAAAATCCCCTCTTACCTTATTGATCAGGCAATACGCAGGGCTCCGAAGCGGGTAGTGCTGTGCAATCGTGACGGCAAAAGAACAATGACTTTAGAAGCGCACAGTATTTACTTTGGGTGCAATCCTGATAACCCAGAATATATTGATCCATTTACTCATGAGCGGAGACCGTTTGTCAGTAATGACGGAATGCACCTGGCAAAGATTGTTGATCACACTGACAACATCGATTTTGTTTTAAATGCGTGCTTTAGCGCAGATGTGCCTGAAGACGTTGCCGATAGGGTTATTGTTCGACAAATGATGCTCCATCAAAGAAAAACAATTGGTTTTAGTTGTAAAAATGCTGATACTCTCCTGGATATCATAGACATGGCCGCGATTATAGCGGGGGGACATGACAGGCTGCGGCTAAACCCCTGCATATTTCATATCCAGGAGCCAATCAGTCCGTTAACACATGATGACAACAGCATAAAAGAGGTTATGATCTGTGCAGAAAAACACATCCCCCTTGTTTACTACCCGATGCCCATGGGAGGAGCTACTGCTCCTGCCACTGCAGCGGGGATTTTAGCGCAGAACCATGCAGAGTCCCTGACAGGATTGGTTATCCATCAACTGACTTCACCCGGCGCGCCCTTTGTATATGGCGGAGTTGCATCAATTATGGATATGAAGACAGCGAGGTTTTCTTATGGTGCCCCGGAACTTCATCTTCAATGCGCTGCCCTCGCTGATATTGCCCACTATTTTAAACTTCCTGTTTGGGGAACAGCAGGTTGTGTAGATTCAAAAACACTGGATCAACAGGCGGGCGTGGAAATAGCCATATCCTGTTTAATGGCAGGCCTCAGCGGGGCGAATTTAATTCATGATGTTGGGCTTATGGACCAGGCCAGTGTAACTTGCCCTGAAATTTTCCTGCTGGCAGATGAGGTCATAGGAATGGTTAAACATATAATAAAGGGGATTGATGTAAGTAAAGAGACTCTGGCATTGGATGTCATTGATAAGGTCGGGCCTGGAGGTAACTTTTTAAGCGATGAACATACTTTTACGCATTTTAAAAGATTTTGGATGCCGGGCTTGTTTGACCGTTCTTCAAGCGCAAAAGGAGAAAGTAAAACCCTGGGGGAAAAGTTGAATGAAGAAGCAATAAGAATAATAAAGAATCATGAAGTGCCTCCCCTGGAGGAAGAAAAGCTGAAGGAGCTGCTCAAGCTGGAAAAGAAATGGCTTGCTTGAATTAAGGGCTTATTTTGAGGCCATCAGACCGGTGAAGATGCTCCTTGATCATAAATTTTTTCCACCGGTTGAAAAGGGAAAAGCCCGGCAGGCGCTTTCTTTTAGGCTTTCTCCCGGCGCTCAGCAGGCTTTAAGGGAAACAGGCAGCGTGTTACCATTGACTGTTGTTTAAGATATGCTCTGAACGCCGGTGAGAGAGACAGGGGTAACATAAAAAGCATTTCCAGGATGGCAAATTATTATTTAAGGAAGGGGCGAGCTCCATTAGCAGGTTCAAAAAAATATTTACCACGGTCGACACCCATACTGCCGGCGAACCCACCAGGACAATTACCGGAGGCGTTCCTTATGTGCCCGGGAAAACAGTAAGTGATAAAATGTTATACTTGCGGGACAATAAGGACTGGTTAAGGAAGTTGTTAATGTATGAGCCCCGGGGCAATGAGGTTATGTCGGGAGCTATTCTGACAGAGCCATGTGATGAGATGGCGGATATCGGGGTTATTTTTATTGAAGTGGGCGGCTACCTGCCTATGTGCGGGCATGATACCATAGGTGTTTCGACGATGTTAATTGAAACCGGCATTATTGAGCCGGTAGAACCATACACCGTCATTAACTTAGATACACCTGCCGGCCTGGTCAAAGTCAAAGTTCGTGTTGAAGATGACAAGGCCAGGGAGGTTAGCTTTACCAATGTGCCTTCATTTGTTTTTGCCGGCGGAGCAAAGGTTGAGGTGCCCGCCTGGGGCGAGGTGGAAGTTGACATAGCTTATGGCGGCAACTTCTTTGCTATTGTAAGTAGCGACAGGTTCGGGTTTAATTTAAAACCGGAAGAATCGAGGAAGATAATTGAAACAGCCAATACTATTAAGAGTGCCGTAAACGAGCAAATCAAGGTTTACCATCCTGAAAAACCTTTCATAAATGAGGTGACCCATGTAGAGTTTTCCGGCAAGGCAGGTGCTAATTATTCTTACAAGAATGCTGTGGTTATTCCTCCGGGCTCTATAGACCGTTCGCCATGTGGCACCGGTACTGCGGCAAAAGCGGCAAGCTTGTTTAAAAATGGTTTGTGCGCTGTAAATGAGGCTTTTTTCCATGAAAGCATTATTGGTACATTCTTTAAATGCAGTATTCTCGAAGAAACCAAAGTCGGGGATTTTCCCGCCGTAATAACCGAGGTTACGGGAAGCGCTTATATTACCGGCTTTAATACGTTGCTGTTAGATCCGGATGATCCCCTGCAGGAAGGTTTTTGGATGGGGTAAAAAATATGGAGAAAGAGCGCGCAGCTTATTATATAAAACTACTAACAGGCCTGAGAGCGATGAGGGGAAATGCCGGGAAATGAAAAAAGGGTTTATCTTTGACATCCAGAGATTTTCTTTACACGATGGCCCCGGTATCAGGACAACCGTATTTTTTAAAGGCTGTCCCTTAAGATGCCAGTGGTGCCAAAACCCTGAAGGCCTGAGTAGTAAAAGCGTTTTGTTCAGGTATCCGAACAGGTGCATTGGTTGCAGGGCCTGCATAGAAAATTGCCCTGAAAAAGCTGTCGTCTTTAATGAATCAGGCCCGATCATTAATCGCCCAAACTGTGCTTTGTGCTTCAAGTGCGCGGAGATATGCCCGGCAGAAGCGATGCAAAAGGCCGGCGAAGAGATAACCGTTTCAGAGCTTATGGGTGAAGTTCTCAAAGACCGGGTAATATTTGAAGAATCCGGGGGTGGAGCAACCATATCCGGAGGTGAACCTTTAATGCAGCCTGATTTTCTTACAGGCCTATTAAAGGCTTTAAAAGAGGAAGCTGTACACACGGCTGTAGAAACCTCAGGCTGTGCTCCATGGCCTGCCCTGGAAAAAACAATTAAATGGACTGATTTATTTTTGTATGATCTAAAGCTGGTCGATAGTGAAAAAAGCAAAAGGTATACCGGGGCTTCCAGCACCCAAATGCTCTCTAATCTTAAAAGTTTGAAAGAAAAAGGCTGCCAGGTGCGGGTTAGGATGCCGCTTATACCCTCTGTTAACGACGACCGGGAAAACTTGCGGCAGATTGCAGACTTTTTAAAAGAGTGCGGTTTAAAAAGTATTGAGTTGATTCCCTGTCACAATCTGGGGACGGCTAAGTATAATAACCTGGGCCTGCAAAGTGATACGGCCTGTTTTGCGGTGCCTTCACCCGAAAAAATTGCAAATGTACAATCATTTTTTAAAAGAGACGGACTAAATATTGTTGGTGAGGATTAAATATGGACGAAATGGAACGCGGAATGAACACACGGATTAAACAGTTGAGACAGCAAAGCGAAACTGCTGTGCCTGCGGTTTCCATTGAAAGGGCGCTTTTAGTCACCGAAGCTCACAGCAAATATGCCGGCACTGTTTCAAATCCTGTGCTCAGGGCGATGATCTTTAAACATTTGATGGAAAACAAAACCATCTGTATCAATGACGGCGAGCTCATCGTCGGGGAACGGGGGCCGGCACCTCAGGCGGCCCCAACCTACCCGGAATTATGCTGTCACACTCTTGATGACCTGGACGTAATTGATAAAAGGCAAAAGATTTCGTTTGCTGTGGGCGAGGAAGTTAGAAAAGTTCAGGGGGAAACTATCATTCCCTACTGGCAAAATCGTTCAATGCGCGATAAGATCTTCCAGCGGATGAGCCCGGAATGGCATGACTGCTATAGGGCCGGGCTCTTTACGGAATTCATGGAGCAGCGAGCGCCCGGCCATACCGTAGCAGGCGATACAATTTACAAAAAGGGTATGCTTGATTTAAAACAGGAAATCTTTGCCGGGCTTGAGGCCCTGGACTTTGCCGGTGATCCTGAAGCATACGATAAGAGTGAACAGCTGCAGGCAATGGCAATAGCTGCCGATGCCCTAATTTCTTTTGCCCGCAGGCATTCCGCTTATGCCAGGGACCTTGCTGCAAATGAGAGTTCCCCGGAAAGAAAAAGGGAATTGGAGCAAATTGCTGCAATCTGTGAACGCGTGCCGGCTTCAGCGCCGCAGACTTTCTGGGAAGCGCTGCAATATTACTGGTTTGTTCATCTGGGCGTAATCACAGAGCTAAATACCTGGGATGCATTTTGCCCCGGCAGGCTGGATCAACACCTGTACCCCTTTTACAGTAAAGAAGTTGGCGCCGGCAAACTGACCGGGGAAAAAGCCAAGGAGCTTCTGGAATGTTTTTGGATCAAGTTCAACAATCAGCCTGCACCGCCCAAGGTGGGCACTACACTCCAGGAAAGCGGCACCTACACTGATTTTGCCAATATAAACCTGGGCGGAGTAAAACCCGACGGAACTGACGGCGTAAATGAGGTTACCTACCTGCTGCTGGAAGTAATTGACGAAATACGGCTTGTACAGCCGAGCACCAATGTTCAGGTCAGTAAGAAAAGCCCGGATTTATTTTTGGAAAAGGCCGCTGAAGTGATCAGAAAAGGGTGGGGGCAGCCTTCGGTATTTAATGTTGAAGCGGTGATCCAGGAGCTTTTGGCACAGGGTAAGTCACTGCTTGATGCTCGCTGCGGAGGAACAAGCGGTTGTGTTGAAACGGGTGCTTTTGGCAAGGAGAGCTATATTTTAACCGGTTATTTTAACCTGACAAAAGTTCTTGAAATAACCCTGAACAACGGGAAGGACCCGGCAAGTGGCAAGATGCTTGGGCTCGATACGGGCGAGCCCAAGCATTTTCAAGGATTCGATCAGCTGATGGACGCTTTTGAAAAGCAGATGAAGCACTTTATCGACATCAAAATTAAAGGCAACCAGGTTATTGAAAAACTTTACGCCGGGGAAATGCCCGCCCCGTTTCTTTCGTTAATTATTGAGGATTGCATCGGCAATGCCAGGGATTATAATGCCGGCGGTGCTCGTTACAATACCAATTATATCCAGGGAGTGGGGATCGGCAGTATAACCGACAGCCTGGCGGCTTTAAAGATGCACGTTTTCGAGAAAAAAACTTACGGCTGGGACGAGGTGCTCTTCGCGTTAAACAATGATTTTACCGGGCTGGAAAACATGAGACAGTATTTAATTCATAAAACCCCGCATTACGGTAATGACGACGACTATGCAGACAGCATAATGCAAGATATTTTCAAGCGCTATCACGGGGCGGTGGACGGCCGCGAAACGGCCCGCGGCGGCAGGTACCGGATCAACATGCTGCCTACGACCTGCCACGTTTATTTTGGTTCGGTAATTGGTGCAACTCCCGATGGAAGGAAAGCGGGGATGCCCTTATCCGAAGGCATTTCACCGGTCCAGGGGGTTGACCTTAAAGGGCCGAGCGCTGTTATCAAGTCTGCCGCCAAGATGGATCACCTCCTTACCGGGGGCACACTGCTAAACCTTAAATTTTCACCGAAAATCCTGGCGGGTAAAAAAGGTTTAAACAGCCTTGTTCACCTGATCCGATCTTACTTTAGGCTTGACGGTCATCACGTTCAGTTTAACGTCATTGATGCCGAGACCTTAAAGAAGGCACAGCAAAATCCCGGGCAGTACCGCGGTTTAATTGTCCGTGTGGCGGGATACAGCGATTATTTTAACAATCTTAACGAACAGCTGCAAAACGAAGTTATCTCCAGGACCGCACATGGATTGGAATAGGTAGAAACTAACAGGGCTGGGAGGGGGATAATGCGCATTCTAAAACATCCTATACTTACCTTTGCAAAAGGCAAAAAAGTCACCTTTTTATTCAACGGGACAGAAATTGAGGGCTGCGAGGGTGAACCAATAGCCGCAGCTTTGCACGCCGCAGGAATCAAGATACTGTCTTACAGCCGATTTCACAAACGCCCGCGGGGTTTTTGGTGCGCTATCGGCAACTGTTCTTCCTGCAACATGCGTGTCAACGGTGTGCCCAATGTGCGGACCTGTGTAGAACCGCTGCGGGCCGGAATGGTCGTTGAAACCCAGAGGAATAAAGGGATAATCGGTGGTGAGTTTGGTGAATAAAATTGAAATCCTGGTTATCGGAAGCGGCCCGGCCGGACTTAAAGCCAGCCTTGGCGCAGCTGCCCAGGGGGCGAAGGTAACCCTGGTCGAACGAGACCCCTTTTTAGGTGGGCAATTGGTCAAGCAAACCCATATGTTTTTCGGTTCCAAAGAGCAGTATGCCTCGGAAAGGGGCTTTAAAATAGCGGAAAAGCTCAGCCGGGAAGTAGAAGATCACCCTAAAATCCGGGTATTATGCAATACAGCCGTCCTGGGCTGCTATGAAAATGGAGTAATTGCCTTGGAAACAAAAGAAAAAGTTGTGGCAATTCAGCCGCAGGCAATTATTCTGGCCACCGGGGCCCAGGAGAATACCCTTATGTTTCCCAACTGCGATCTACCCGGCATCTACGGCGCCGGGGCGGTGCAGACCCTGATGAATGTTTACGGAGTTGTTCCGGGCTGCAGGGTGGCCATGGTCGGTGCGGGCAATATCGGGGTTATCGTCAGTTACCAGCTGCTGCAGGCCGGGGTTGGAGTGCCGGCGATTATTGAAGCCCTGCCCCACATCGGTGCCTATCATGTCCATGCATCCAAAGTCCGCCGTATGGGGGTGCCCATATATACTTCACACACGGTTCTTGCCGCACACGGTGATGAATGCCTTGAAGGGATTACCTTTGCCGAAATAGACAAGGACCGGCAGCCGGTAGCTGGAAGTGAAAAAGAATTGAAGGTAGATGTTCTTTGCATTGCGGTGGGCTTGACCCCCCTGATTGAGATACTTTTCCAGGCTGGTTGTAAAATGGCTTTTATTCCCGAGCTCGGGGGTCATGTTCCCCTGCGCAGTGACACCCTCGAAACCTCTGTGTCCAATATATTTGTCGCCGGTGATGCGAGCGGGATAGAAGAAGCCAGTGCCGCCATGGTCGAAGGCAGTATTGCCGGCTTAACTGCCGCGCTGAACCTGGGTTACGGCAAAGAAAGCTATCAGGAGAACCTCGCCGCGGCACGCCGTGAGCTGGCCGGCCTGAGGAGTGGTCCTGCCGGTGAGAAAATTCGCAGCGGCCTTGCCAGACTGGCACGATCGGAGGAGGTGACATACTAGTGCTTTCAAAGACGGGAGTTCCCACTCCGGAACAACTGAAAGCGGTTAAACCGTCAAAAGAACGCCTGGACCAAGGACCGGTTGTGATTGTTGAATGCTTTCAGGAAATACCTTGCGACCCCTGCTATACGGTTTGCAAAAAAGGCGGGTTTCTGCCTTTTGAAGACATCAATGATCTCCCGCGCATGGACTTTGACAAGTGTAACGGCTGCGGAATATGTATCGGTGCTTGCCCCGGGCTGGCTGTTTTTGTGGTCGATGAAAGCTATTCAGAGCAAGAAGCACTGGTTATGATCCCGTGGGAATTTTTGCCGGTTCCCGAGGAAGGAAGCACGGTTAAGGGGTTAAACCGTGAGGGGCATGCAGTTGCCCCGGTTACAGTTAAAAAGGTCCGTTACGCCGGGGAAAATAATAATACTCATATATTGACCCTGGTTGCAGCCAAAGAATTTGCCCACGATATACGCAGTATAGGTGTAAAGGAGTAAAACCGGTCAGGCAGCTTTTACGCTGAAAGGGATGATTGTTTTGCCTGAAAAGACCATTATCTGCCGTTGTGAGGATTTGACAGTGGAAGAGATTCGTGAATGGATTGATAAAGGCTACGACAGCTTTGAAGAGATTAAAAGGATATGCCGCATCGGCATGGGTGCCTGCCAGGGTAGAACCTGCCGGCAGCATTTGATTGCTGAACTGGCCCGGGAAAGCGGCAAAGAACCGGCCGGGATTGATGTTTCGACTTTCCGGCCTCCGACGAAGCCCATAGATTTCGGGATGCTGGCGGAGGTGAAAAAAAATGAACAAAACTGCTGATGTAGTTGTAATTGGTGGTGGTTCGATCGGATGTTCCACGGCCTATAACCTGGCCAGGCTTGGCTTTAAAAATATTGCCGTGCTGGAAAAAGGCTACATATGCAGAGGATCTACCGGCCGCTGTGCCGCCGGTATCAGGCAGCAGTGGGGTACCGAAATGAACTGCCTCCTGTCACGTTACAGCATTAAACAGTTTGAAGTGATGAACGAAGCGCTTGAGTACGACGGGGATGTAGAGTTCAGGCAAAATGGATATCTCATGGTTAGCTATTCCGAAGAAGAAGAGAAAATGCTGAATAGCAACCTCTCTTTGCAAAAAAAACTTGGCATACCGGTCCAAATTCTTACGTTGGATGATCTGAAGGAGATTGTCCCGGCGTTGAATACGGAAAGAGTAGTTGCTTCAAGTATTTGTATGGAAGATGGGCAGGCCAATCCATTTAAGGTAACCGATGCTTATTTTCAGGCGGCTAAAAGAATGGGGGTGCAGTTTCATACTTATACTGAGGTTACCGGCTTTCGCCGGCAGGGAAGAAAAATAAGTGCGGTATTAACCGATAAAGGTGAAATTGCCACCTCTACCGTGGTTAATGCGACAGGCCCGTATGCCAAGTTTATCAGCCAAATGCTCGGCCATGATTTGCCTGTAGAACCGGAAAGACATCAAATTGTCGTCACCGAGCCCCTTGAGCCATTCCTTCAGCCGCTGGTGGTAAACTTTTTCCATAAAACCTACTGCCAGCAAGTTTTTAACGGTTCTGTGTTGACCGGTTACGGTGACCCCGGGGAACGGAAAGGTATCAACTACAGCTGCAGCTGGGAATTTGCCAGGCAGATCTGTATAAAGATTACCGAACAGCTGCCGATAATGAAAAATGCCAAAATAATCCGCCAGTGGGCCGGGCATTATGGTATTTCACCGGACGGGCAGCCGGTGCTGGGAACAATCCCTGAAGTTGACGGGTACTACCTTGCCCTGGGTTGTGGAAGAGGGTTTATGCTCTCGCCAATGATCGGGGAGTTGATTGCCCAGTGCGTTGCCGGTTTGCAAACAACCCTGGCCATTGATATTTTAAGCGTTGATCGATTTGCAAAAGGCGAATTAATTGTGGAACCGGCGGTTGTTTGATGCTTTTAGCAGTGGATTATTATACAATGGGGCGATCCTGTGAAAACCAACCATGCAGCAAACCAATCAATTCAGTTCCAGGTTCTTTCAAAAAACCAGTGTGAAGACATCCACTCCGCTGTTTTGACCACTTTACAGGAAGTTGGAGTTGAGGTCAGGAGCAGCGAAGCTCTCAGCCTGCTTAAAAGGGGAGGGGCTTTTATAAAAGGCAGCAGGGTATGGATTCCGCGGGCCATGGTGGAAAGGGCCTTACGGAACGTTCCCAGGGGTTTTACTCTGTACAGCCGCAGTGGTGATCGCAGACTGCTCTTCGAAGGGAAAAATTTTCACTTTGGCCCCGGCCCGTCTACCACGTATACAATAGATCCTTACAGCGGGGAAAGGCGGCTTCCTCGAAAACAGGATGCCCGCAACGCGGCCAGGGTGGTGGACGCCCTGGAAAACCTTGATTTTGTCATGGATTTTGGAACTATCCAGGATGTCCCTACAAAGTACGCCGATCTTCACCAGCTGCAGGCTATCCTGGAAAATACCACCAAGCCGGTAGTGCACTGGGGATTCAATGTCCAAAACTGCCGTACCATTACGGAAATATGCTGCCAGGTCAGCGGGAATTTGGAAGAACTGCAAAAGCGGCCTTTTCTGGCATTTTTCGCCTGTCCCAATACTCCGCTTATGCATACCGCGGAAGTGCTGGAGAAGCTGATGTTTGTTGCTAAAACCAACCTTCCCTTTGTTTATGTGACAGCGCCGACCGCCGGATCCACGGCTCCTGTAACCCTGGCCGGCACCCTTGTGGTTGCTTTGTCTGAATGCTTAAGCGGCCTGGTTATTCACCAGTTGGCCCGGGAGGGGGCGCCGTTTGCCCTCGGCGGTGTTACAGGGGTCAGCGATATGCAAACCATGACGATGTCTTATGGCTGTCCGGAATTTAACCTGATGCACGCCGCATTGACGGAGATGGCCCATTACTATGATCTTCCCCTGTGGGGATCGGCCGGCTGTACAGATTCCAAAAAGGTTGACGAGCAGGCGGCGATAGAAGCTACAGGGTCAATAATGTTCTCGGCCATGTGCGGAACCAACATGATCCATGACGTAGGCTATATGGAAGGCGGCAACTGCAGCAACCTGGCCATGATGGTGATGTGCGACGAAATAATCGGTTATACAAAGCGCCTGATCAAAGGCATCCGGGTTGATGACAACACCCTGGCCCTTGAGGCGATTAAGCGAGTCGGGCCGATGGGTGAATTTGTTACCGACGAGCACACTTACGCCAATTTTAAACAAGAGCTCTGGTTTCCCGGTCTGATGGATCGCAATTCTCATCAGAAGTGGATGGCCGGAGGGGGTGTTACCCTGGGTGAAAAGGCAATGAGTAAAGCAAAAGATTTGATCGAAAATCACAGGCCGGAACCATTGCCCCCAAAGACCGGCAGGGCAATTGAGCAAATTATCGCCAATGCTTCTTTAAAATGATTAAAGGCATACTGGAAGCTCCCAATCGCAAATATTGGGATGCCCCGGTTCTCTACAGCAGGGGTAACAGGAAAGTTGCTCAAACAATTGCAAAATGTTAAAATTGTAATACAAATTTGGCAAATTATTTAACTGAGCAGGAGGGACCCGTGGGAAAAATAATTATTCATAATCTGTCGAAAATCTATGGTAATAATCCTGATAAAGCTTTTGAGCTTCTGGAGCAGGGTTATTCCAGCCATCAAATCTTAAAGCAAACCGGGCAGGCTATCGGCATCCTGGATATCAACATTGAAGTTTCCGAGGGGGAAACTTTTGTGGTGATGGGTCTTTCCGGCAGCGGCAAGTCAACCTTGATTCGCTGCTTGAACCGGTTAATTGAGCCGACCAAGGGCCAGGTGCTGATCAATGGCGAGGACGTCACTGCAATGAATGAGAAACAGCTTCGTGAATTCAGACGTCATAAGCAGGCTATGGTTTTTCAACGCTTCGCTCTTTTTCCGCACCGCACGGTTTTAGAAAATGCTGCGTTTGGCCTGGAGATACAACAGGTTGAAAAAGCAAAGCGGGAGAAGAAGGCCATGGAGGCCCTGCAATTGGTGGGTCTCGAAGGGTGGGAACATCGGTATCCCGATGCGCTGAGCGGCGGCATGCAGCAGCGCGTTGGATTGGCCCGTGCACTCTCCGTAGATCCGGAAATCATGCTCATGGATGAGGCATTCAGTGCCCTGGATCCCCTTATCCGGCGGGAAATGCAGGATGAGCTGCTGGATTTGCAGGCTAAAATGAATAAAACAATTGTCTTTATCACCCATGACCTCGATGAAGCTTTGAAAATAGGGGACAGGATTGCCCTGTTAAAAGACGGGTTCATCGTGCAAATTGGGTCGGCAGAGGATATTCTCACCAAACCGGCCAACGATTACGTGGCCAAGTTTGTCGAAGATATTGACGTGGCAAAAGTGCTCAATGCGGGGAATATAATGCAGGATCCCGGCGTGCTCGCCTTTGAAAATGACGGGCCCCGGGTAGCACTGCACAGGATGCAGGAAGCGGGAATCTCCAGTATTTTTGTAGTGAACC
>SL_5KL_010_SEDDRAFT_10001258_pt1 | contig 15423 bp, 12 predicted proteins | sample SodLakKL_010_SED_FD_9118 | JGI IMG/M metagenome (IMG submission 9118)
TGCTGGTCTTACAGCTTACCTATTGAATTAGCCGAGAGTGTCTTGGATACCGTCATTGAAAGCCGATACAACTTTACTTAAGTCGCTGGCGGGTACTTGATACTCGCCTTGAAAGTGTTCGAGCACGCCTTCAAAATGTATCCCTACAATAACACCTAGAGTGTTAGCAATTCCTTCTGCGCCATGTTGTTGTAGGTAATCTTCAAGGGCTTGTTCCTGGCCTGCAGCCAATTCTTCTATGACTTCCTCAACTTCGTTTATCATTGCTCCAAGCATTCCATCATCCATGCTAATCTCCTTATCCCTAATATACATTTCAATTATATAATAGGTGCTTTTTTAGGTTCTGTAATAATTAGTGGGCGGCTCTAAAACAGGTCCTGAGCTTCCTCGAGGGAGCTCTCTAATGAAGAAGGTACAACACCCTCAAACAACTTGCGCCACTCCTCAATGGGAAGTGTAGCATCTAGCGCTTTAGAGTCCAGTTGTTTTTTCTGAGATACAATTTGGAAGCGGGTTTCATCTATGGTATTCGCGAATAGCAAATAGTAAGAGGTGACAGGTTTTTCTTGTCCGGCTCTATGTAAACGTTTGGATGACTGGTCAAAGTTAGTGAGTGCGTAAGGCATGTCAAAGTAAATCTGCACAGTGGCCTCTGTAATGTCCAAAGCTGTGTCCAATACCAAATAGGATGCAATAAGGACTTGATGCTCATCACTATTCATGAAGGTCTGTACGGTCTTGTCTTTGACCTCGTCTACCGTCAAGCCTTTCTCTTTCGTCTGTCCGTGAATGACCAGTGGATTGTATTTATCTAAGAGAGGTGCTAAAGCATCTGCGGTGAGAGGATGTCCTGTCCATACTACTGCTTTTTCTCCTCTACCTTCTACATGCTCCTCTAACAGCTCTTTGAGGTAAGGTATCTTTTCGTGGTCTTTACTAAAATTGAACTTCTGCAATTGATTGTGGAGCTTCTTACTTAGCTTATGCTGGTCTTGGTCTCCCTCTTCGCTGACGTACCACGTGGTGTCATGCTGTGCCAAAATCTCAGGATTATCCAATGATAGCAAGAGGTAGGGGAACTTGTTTAGCACCTGTCTAGGCATCAATGCGCCAGCATTTGCTTTGAGCATTGACAATTGTAGGTTCATGAACATGTCGTAAAGCTTACGTTGCTTCTCTTCCAATTCAATGGGTACCGTCTTTTTATAATGAGGTGGTAAGTCTAAGCAATCAGTGTCTTGCAGATTGGTGAGCCAATCTGCCGCCCCATCTCCTAAGAAGTACCTCAAGTCTTCCGGTCTATAATCAGAGATTGCAAACTGGCTGAAGTTGGTTCCCAAGTTAGCTACACACTTTATCCAGTCACTGTAACTGAGATACCTCACCAAGTATGGATGAATGAACTTCAATACAGCATAATACTTACTGGGCTTATCAGCGGGAGTGCCTGTTGAGATAAATCGATAAGATGCCACCTCCGCCAATGTCTGCGCAGCCTTGCCTTGTTGAGATGTGTGATTGGAAATGTTATGCCCTTCGTCCATCACCACAGCCAACGACCTTTCATGCATTGATGAGCGCAACGCATTGGTGAATGTTTGGTTCCCCTTACTGTAATGCTTCTGCACCAAACGTAAAGTGCTGTATGTCATAATCCACACAGGGCGCGGGTCATCTAGGCATTCGCGGTTATGCTTGTTGATGATTGCGATGTTTCTCTCGTTGAATGTATCTCCTGCAAACTGAATCAATTTACGTTTGATGTCAAGTAAGCCGGTACCTGGCGTGCAGATGATTACCTTATCAATCTCTTTCTTCTTGAACAGGTACCTAAGCACAGACGCAATGATGTAACTCTTGCCCGTACCCTGTTTCAAGAAGATGCCATAGTTACCTTTCTTCAAGCTGTTCTGAATTGTAGTAACTTGAAAATCCTCATGCGGGGGAATTCCCTTCAAAGGAGGGACGTAGCATACATCTTCCTCCTTAGGAGGGCGCCTGTCAATAAAGGCTCCCCATTCCTCGCGTACTTTTTTCGCTCTTTTATCAATGAAGATGTTTTTCGAAGGCACCTGCAACTTGGGCTTCAACAAGTCCATCACCACCCATAGATTACCTACGTAGGCTTTTTCGCGAGGCTCAAACTTCACACCCCCATACTTCTTCATCAATTGCGTATGGTATGTATGGAAGTTGTTGAGTTTAATTTTCACCTGAGGCGGATAGACTTTACCAGTAGATGTTACATTTCCTGGCTTGTGCAACTCCAGGTCGATGGTCGTATCATTGAACACTCTTTCAGAGAGATCTCTCTCAAACGTTTGCATCAAAGACATAATCTATAATCAACCCTCTTTCATAATTCGTGTATCATGTAGAGAGATGTAATCCCATTAGAGAGATTTGCCGCATACAAAAAAATTCTGAAAATTGGGGGTACGGGGTGGGGTACCTATTATGTGATTATACTTATACCGGATGAAAAACATGAGAAAAGGAGATAAGAGATACGGAAACATGATACATAAGAACATGTTACGTGGATCCTTCCACCATACGTACAAGGGGATGAACTGCCTTCTACCACTAATTGGTAGGACCGAAATAGGAGTAAAAACATGGCGAAGATGCACGAACAATTCAATGAGTACCCCTTTGAGCAAGGAAATAGAAACGACATAAATGCCCCCCAAAACTATACAGCCCTTCAGCTGGGTCATGATGTTGTTTGGGTCAATCAAGATGCGATTGATTACCTGTATGACAATGTTGTAAAGCACGTAGAGCTCAGCCCCAACACCACTCTCTCTATCCCTGTGAGAGGGCGCGTACACGTGATTACTGAAGACCAGCTACCTAAACTCAAGGCTAGACTTGAGGANGATGGTTGGTAATGGTAACGGTGAAGAGAATGGTGGTGAGGAAGAAAACGGTGAAGAAGAAGGTGGAGNGGGCGAAGAGGAATAACGCGCGTTATTCTTTTACATACATGGCCCTCCAAACCGGAGGGCTTTTTTATGCTTTGTAACTAATTATAAAGGAGTAACGTTATGCCAGAATACGTAAGAAAACATGCCAGCTCAGGTACGAGCCGCCTCTCAACTCAAAAATACGATGATGTCAATGATAAGCCCCGCCACACTGTTGCTTTCGGTTTGGGCCACACAACCCACATAGTCAATACTGAAATGGCGGAAACTATCTGGACAATTGTCGAAAAGAACAAAGACCTCCCAGACGGGTCTTCTATCCGTCTTCCTATCAACGGCAAGATGTTCGTTGTAACGAAAGAAGAAATGCAGAAGGCTTGGGAGATGCACGGCGGCGACTAAAAGAGAGTATAGCCAGCTGATTATTTCAGCATGAGTGGTTTCTCTTTTGGTAATATCAAAGCCGATCAGACTAAGAAAGATTTAGAAGTACCGACGCTGTCTTCTCCTGTTATGTATAACAAAGGTTCGGGCATTGTACCTTTCATAACAGGAGAAGTTGTCCCCGCCCCTTTCAACAAACTATTCCCACAAATAGAGAATTGGATTCTCGAGGTATTTGAAACATACTTAGACCCAGCGATGGATGGATACCCCGCTGGATTCAAACTCTTATCAGGGTTGCGTACCAAACACGCTACCATCTACAAACCTCTTGACAAAGACATCGTGAATACATACTGGCGCAACTCTTGGGATTTCAGCAAGCTCAAGGAACACATGTATGATGAATGCCCCTTCGTGTTTACCACAGGGAGAGGTTTGTATTCTGTAACTCGAAGTGATGACCTACAAACACGTTTCTTCTATGACACGACATTCAATTTATCATACTTCTATTCACCCGACCTGCAAAAGTTTGTATTCCCTATTGATCACTTCTCATCCTTGCTGAGAAAGGTAGTTACCAATCTACATGCTAAGGGTCAGTTCGATGCACAGATTATCAGTAAGACGGTAATAGGCTCTGACCCGAAAGTAGTGGTGGCAGATGTATACCAAACAAACTTCGCTCTTCATCAATTGATGTATGCGTTCGAGAATTGGTCTAATCTCCAATCACAATTGGAGAAGATGAAAAGCATGCCTAAACTTCAACAGCATTGGGTCAAGACATCTGATGAAGCCGCTAATGTGTTGTCTACTTCAAAACGAAGGGTGGCGCTGGACTTAGAAACATCAGGGTTTGATATGATGCGAGATGAGATAGGATGTCTCACCGCTAGTTATGATGGTATCAATGGATACTACATTCCTTGGGAGGCAATCAAGCGTTCTGATAAAGCATTACAAGCTCTACATGATAACTTCACCACCAAGAACGTGATTGGTGCTAACATGAAATTCGACTTGAAGTTCTTGCGTAGAGACCTACGTAATGATAAGAGAGATTGGGGTCCGCGCAAAGTCAGAGTACATGATGACATTATTCAGTCAGGTCACGTATTGAATGAGGCTCGGCTCAACTCTCTAAAGACACAATCTTGGCTTTACACTCCTTATGGCGGGTATGATAGACCTTTGGAAGAGTACAAACGGACGCACCCTAGCGTAAAGAATTACCTGGACATTCCAGATGAAATCCTCTATAAGTACGCAGCAGACGATGCTTCAGTAACCTTCAATGTAATGAAAGAGCATGAAAAGCAGTATAACTCAGTGGTGGCTGCTGTGGATGAAGAGGATAAGAAACAGAACAAAATGCTCGCTGACATGAGCATGTATAAGTATTATAAAGAGATTATGATGCCTGTTACAAACATGTTTGCTGATGTTGAGTATAACGGTATCTACGTGAACACTGATGTGCTGAACGCCAAAGGGGACTTCATAAAAGAGAAGCTCAAGGGGCTTGAAAAAGAAATAAGAGCTGACCTGGAAGAAGAGTATGGAGGACCCTTACCTCGGTTCGACCTTACTAGCCCCACGCAGTTAGGTAAGATTCTACAGGAGATTGGGTGGCCTTGTATCCATCGTAGTAAGTCAGGAGTGTATGCCACTAACGATGATGCTCTTCAGAAATGGGAGCACATGGGGTATAAGGTAGCTAAAAAGATTCAAGACTATAGGTCTTGGAGTGTTGGTTTGAAGACTTTCGTAGGAGATGCGAAAGAGCATACAGGATGGTGGGCTAACATACGCAAACACCCAGAAGACAATTCACATCGGATGCATCCTAACTTTGCACCTATGCGAGCGGAGTCAGGTAGAAATACATGTCGCAGCCCTAATCTACAAAACATCCCAGCGCATGGTGAATTAGCCAAAGTAGTCAAGAGCCCGCTCGCACCTCCTGATAAAGACTTCTACATAGGAGCAGTAGACTTTGATTCTTTCCAGCTAAAGATTGCCGCTGTCCATTCTAAAGACCCAACCTTATATGCTGAGTATTCTAATCCTAAAGGACACTCAGACATCCACAGTCTTACTGCTCACAAGATTTTTGGGGAACGGCTTTTTGAGATAGAAGAGATTGAGTTTGAGGATAGCAAAGGTAAGACCTACACAGTCTTTGCGGACCAATACATAACAGTCAAGCGCAATGGGAAAACGTTCTCAACTATTGCCCGTGATTACGAGTATCAGGAAATGGACCAAGTCATCTTAGACTAATTATCATGTCATTCCAAAACCGCTTAGCACACTATCAAGATAAACGCAATGCACGCTTGGTGCGCAACGACATAACCCGCTCTGGTATGTATGTTGATGCCATCCATGTTACCTCTTACAGAGACTCTCAATACGATGAACGTCGGTTAGCAATCGACAGCTTTCAATTTCTTCCTGTGGTGTTTCCTTTTGACCAGTTAGAGGGTATGGAAACACGTATAGGTACAACTTCAGAAGGCAAGAGAGTAACTCACCTTATGGCAGAACAAGAGCACTTGCAAGTGTTTGCTGACATACGTAGACACTTCTTAGATAAAGATGACATGTTATTTTGGATGATAGAAAACTACGCTGGAGTTAGAGGGGAGGCTATTGAGCCAGCCATTCTATTGTTGAAAGTAACTAACATGCTATCCCATTTCGGCTCTTATGGTATCACCTTTCAAGGGTACATGTGTACTACATCAGACCCATCTACATTACCAGAAGCTCTGACAACAGCATTAGCTGAGGCGTATGAAAAGCGTAGACCTGAAATACTTGCCACGCATGCTCGTACACAAATCGAATAATTCTCAGGTAACTGATAGTTACATGAGGGTGTTGTCAGGTAACAAAACCCTGATTTTATTTACATGAACCAAGACATACCTGTACGCGGAAAGAAAGACGATGATGCGTGGGATACCTATCTCGAGCATAAAGAGAGAGAAGAGGAAAAGAAAAACCCTCTGAAAAATCAACCTGCTCCTTTGGACTTAGATAAGGTATTCACTGATTTGGAATCCTCAGATGACCAAGAACTCTCATCTATTTGGGACCACCCTAAACTCCAAGGGTTCTTTTCCTTTGTAGAGAACAAAATCAAACAGATGCAAGAGTATTCGAGGTCCGTGAAAGATTTCAATAATGTGACGTTTTTTGAATTGAACCAGACCATTGCTAATCATTTCGATGTGTATCTATCTTTGGTTAGCCTGTACAATGTGGCTGAGATTGAACGGGAAGCTGTGGAGCAAGATTTCCAAACTTGGTGGGATGAGCTCTATGTAAAGAAGAGGGGTCAAGTAAATGCCCATTCTCTTAGCGCCCAGAAGTGGGCGTCAGCTAAAGAGATAGAAGCTATGGTACGGGTAGACAATAAACAAGAGTACAAAGAAAGATACATGGGAGTAGTTGCTGCCCGTCGTCAGGTTCAATTTCTTCGTAGACTGATAGAAGGGTGGCAGGACTTCAAGTTTGCGCTTCAGACCATGAGCAAGAACATGCAAACGGAATACATGGATGCCGGTAAGGAGTCAGGTAACTTTGGCTTCTAATGGACAGAGGTTTGTTCATTATAAACCCACTAATTAGACAGCAATACATAAACTTATCTGGGTTATTCGCGACCCATAGCACAAGAGAGGAAAAACAATGGCTGATAAACAAAGAGACATTGATAATGCGAAACTTGAAGAGATGATCGCAGACCCAGCTATTTCTGCCATCTATGAAAGTTTTGACTTCGGTGACTCCGATTCAGATTCTACTGCGGATCGCAAAGAGAAGATCCGAAACATCATCAAAGAGCGTAAATCAAAAGCGCGTCGTCGAATTCAGGAACAAGATGAAGACGAAGACGAAGACGAAGACGAGGAATTCACAGAAGAGGATTTCCTCGATGTTGAGATGGATGCTGAGGATGTAAGCCCCGAAATCGATGATGACCTTGAAGTCGATGACATGGGTGAATACGACCCTGAAGAAGCAATCGATCCTCAAACCGCGCTGACTCAAGCTCAATCAGCTCTTGATGACATTGAGAACTACCTAGCAGATGATGCTGTGGTAGATGTCGTTGATGAAGATTATGGTGAAGATGATGAGTTCGTCGAAGATGACATCTTCATTGAAGATGAAGAAGAATACGCCGAGCCTGATGAAGAAGAAGTAGACGTAGACATGGAAGAAAGCCGCCGTGCACGTCTTAGAAAATCCATCAAAGAACGTATTCAGCGTAAGCGCTTAGAGGAAAAGATTCGTGCGCGAGTACGTAAACGAATGGAAGAGAAGAAAAAAGGGTCAAAGGCTCAACCTAAAGCACAGCAGACTCAACTGAAGAAGCTGTATAAAGAAGGTGTACAGACCCGAAAGGTTATCGTGGAAGCAGCACGTGCGGTGAAAGCCGAGATGGCTAAGCCTACTTTGAAAGAGTCACGAGCTCGAACCAATGAAAAGCTCGTAGCTAAGAAAGGCGCCTACATCAAGGCAATTGCTAAGAAGAAAGGTGTAAGCCGGAAAGAAGCTTATAAGACTTACCACAAGATGCTCGAGAAGCGATTTGCAGAGCTGAAGAAAGATTATCGACAACTTCAAGATGCAATGCGGAAAGTGAAAGAGGCTCTGTATAGCACCGGCGGACCCGCTCCTGGCGAGCAGGTAGAATTCCCGAAAGCACCGAAGAAAACTCAAACAGGTATCCAGAAGCAAAAGAATACCAAGACTGAGTTTCCGAAGAAAGCTAAGTCGCCGCAGAAAGGCCATAACTGGCCAACGCACGGCACTGCAGCAGGGAAAGAAGGTGAAGCAGTCAAGAAGCCTGGCAAGTTCCCAGGTAAAGACATTTCACGCCAAAGAGGCTAATCTCAGGACAACAGTATAGGGAAATGACATAGGGCCTCATTACGAGGCCCTATTTTATAGGTGGTGTGATGAGAGCAAACATAATTACTGAGATACTTGATAAGCCCACTGAATGGGAATGGATATGGGGCGGACCAGAATCTAACGCCACAGACTTCCGCGATCTAGTGGCGGAGATGATGACACTCGGCAGTGGCACCTTTCAAGCGGTGTTTTCTATACCTGCCCCTTCTGGCCGTACTATTACCCTTGGTGATTTGTTTGACGCGTATGGCAATGATGCCAGTCGCTTCTTTGATGACATGACAGCTGATGCTGTAGAAGCATTAGACATTCTCCACAACTATCATTATCAAGACTCTTATTACAAAGCCAGTGGTGGTCTTGAAGGCGCCCAACTTTATCACAATCCTGGTTTATTGAAAGAGGTATTGGAAACTCTCGCCGATGATGTCGAGATAATTTCTTTTGCTTACTTGGTACAGATAGAGATGTTCAGGGAGTCATTAGGTACCGCAAAGTCTACAATGGATGATGATGGGGTGTATTTAGGAGACTTAGTTTTCTATTCTATGCCTATGGTTGCATTACCGGAAGGATCTGGATTAGGTGACCGAGTACCTCTTTTAAAGTCAGCAAAGTCTTTCGACTTTGGGCTAGATGTAGCTTCCATCTTTTCATCGGTAGTAGACATAGCGGATAAAGTACATACTTACATGTCCAAAGAGGTCAAACCACCACACGGGTATGGATTCTCAGGTGCGGGAACATCACGCCAAAAGCTTTATCGAATACTTGCTAAGAAGTTATCCGACAAGTATGGGTATAAGTATGTGGGCGAAGATTACGATGCAGCTCTTTCTCTTGCAAAAGAATTGCTAGCTCAAAAAGCACGTGCAGGAGATGAAGAGGCACGACACAATCACATGGTGTTGACTGAGCTATTACAAGGATTTCAATCATTAGAAATCCCGGGTACCGATGAACGCGAGAAACACATGCTGTATGCTATTGTACGTGAGGACCTACTCCCAACCTAACTAATTACCAGAGGTAGTATAACAATGGCAAATCAAAACAAGAAACCCCATCACGTTATTAGGGAGCTGTCGTCTAAGTATTTACGTCAGCAAAAATCCAAACGGCGGGAAGCTAAGGTCGACCGGACAGGGCCTGATGTAAGTGAAGTAATCAACATGAAAGACGATGGTAGCATCGATAGAGAGCAAGCAATTAGATTGCTTGTCAAGCGTGGTTATCGAGAAGAAGCCGCAGCAGAGATGGTTGATGATTATGAAGCTGCTAGTAAGTTGAGTGAGGCTACCACTCATGAAGATGCACAAGAAACCGGATACACTTTAGGTGCGGGTCCTTTTGAAGACAGCGAACAAGCTCGCGAAGCCGCAGACCAAAAGTACCTCGATAAGACAGTTACATTCGTTGCTGATGATGAAGACAATTACTACGTGTACTATAAAGATGAATAGGTAATAAGCTATAACAAAAAATAGCCCCTCTCCGAGAGGGGCTTTTATTTTACCTGTTACGGATTACTACAGGTTTTGTAAATTCTGACCAGTGAGTTAGAACCTTTTCTTCAATCTGGTCAGCCTTCTCAACCCACCCAGCATAATCTATCTTACCAGGAGAATTATCCGGTGTCTGTGAACGAAGCATTCCAAAGGTACGTAAGGCATACGCTTTAGCCAATTCACGCACTTCAAGTTTTCGGTCATGAGGGATGTCTTCCCAGTCTGAGCTCATGTAAGCCCATTCAATGGTAACATACCGTGCACCTGTATGGTAACCTTCTACCCTATTTTCATCTCGTCGCAGGGTATACTTGACACGTGAGTATCTATTGAGCATGCTGTTATAGGTTGTCATGTGGAACATGTTCCCTATAACGTCGTTGTGATTGATAGCAGCACCCATTGTACGACCAGCTCGTCCAGGACGTCCTTGAGGTCTTCCGAAAGCATGACCGCCCATAAACAACCCACCAATCATCTGGTCACGATAATACTGGAATGGGTTACCCATCCCTGATCCTTGTGCTGCTTGTGATGCGTTGGTTCCGAATACAGCGCGGACCGTAATGAAGTTAGAATCTTTAGGCAACTCTTTCTCAAAACGACCTTGAGCTTGGACAGGGATAGTTTCAGGCTTGATGATAGGGAAAAACTTGTAGTAGTGCTCAATGGCTGGCCGCACTACTAAGTACCTCAATGTCTCTACGTCATACTCAAGCTCATTGAACTTAACAAAAGGAACACCAGCATCTCTGAGGATGATGTGTAGTTCATGCTCTGGAATAATGACTGATGGGTATTGAGAAATGCCCTGTTCTTCGAATTGTAACTGACCTTGGAAAGGAACAAAGTCAGGGTCATAGATCTGTGTTATGGAATCGAAATCCGTCTTAGTAAGTATGACAATGAATTCATTAGGGATGTGCAATGTATCAGTGCGTTGCAATTCATTGTTCACATAGTCATACATATCCCAATCCACTGTAGTGTGAACAGGTTCAGTGCAGAGTATTAAGAAATCATGGACAGCAGATTGAGGTGCGTTTATCTTATAGATGAGACCGGCATAGTAGATGGGCGTTTCATTGGTTGCGTAATGCTGTCCTAAATAGATCCACGAATCACGTCGCCTAGCGGGCATGTAATTCAATAGGAAGTCTATTATTGATTCCATTCTCATAAGTGGTAACCCTATCCGGTAATTAGTGGGATCCTTTCTCTTCTGACGTAGAAGGATTCAAAGTCTTCATTTACCTCACCCTCGAGGGCTTTCCATTCTTGACGTGTTAGCAGTACGTATACGAATTCTAATCGCTGCCCTGTTTCTACATGTTGAGGATGAGGAGACATTCCCTTCATTCGATACTTGCTCCAATCAATCTTCCAGAACCGTGGTTGCATGAATAGCACGATAGCCTCATGCAAATCAGAATCTGGGTCAATGATTTGATAGATACCTCCGCCCCCATACACATGAGTGTAATCAGATTCAGCTTGTAAAGCACCTGTCTGGTGCCATGTGTCTCTGATTTCCTCAGGCGAGTATCTACGCAAGTATCCAATCTGTTTTACTATCTGTATGTCGTGATGCACTTCCACAGCTGTGGGGTCGATTCCCGCTGTAGGTGTTTTTGGTGGAGCTGGTTCTGTCATACCATCTATCCCTGATGTATTCACTTGAGGAATACCTGTTCTGAACCCACGTGCAATCAGATCTTGGGTTTCCTTCATCCGGTAGAAAGGAGTACCCAGTATAGGTGCTTGAAGTCGTCTTCTTCTTGGGCGTAGGTTATGTGCCTGTGATACATCTGGTTGACCTAATGAAGGTTCTTCCCATGTAATGAAAGCAGGTTCTAATGCAAACGATAATGTAAGCTCAGGCTGTCCCAGATAAACAGGACCCGCTGTAATGCCATCTCCACCAAGAAGGAACCTCACACCTATTTCAGAGGTATCTATGTAAGGCAAGTCAGTGGCGAAGCCATCCCCTTGTACTTTATGCTCTTGTCTTATTGTAACGGAATCTAGTACTGCGGCTTCTCCTATTATGTTTTCTGTGTCAAACACATACACATGCGTCAGTGTAGATTCATTGACAACAGGGACGTCAGTTTCAATACCTTCTGCATCAAAGTGAAATACAACTGTGAGTTCAGGATTCCCTATTTCTGGTTCATCCGTAGCAAGGTCTACCGATTGTAAAGGATGCTCAGTACGTAAAGTAGGTTCACCTAGTTTAGGTTCGAATCTCACTCCACCTACAACCAAGAAACGCGGGATGTCTCGAGGTTTCAAGTCCTTATGGGTTTGAGCAATATCACTCTCACCCACTTTTGGCATTCGAGTGGTTATCCGCTCTTCTTTTATAAGGTGACCTTGACCAAGCTCAGCCTCACCTATTATAGGTGCTTCCCAAACAATGTCATCTGGATGAAGAGACTGGTAAACTACAACACCTATCTCTATACTCGGCGCACCAGTGGCAAACCCCTCCGCTTGAAACTTATGGGTGGCTCTAATGGTGGATTCACCAAGCTCAGGTTGAAACCATGTTATGTCAAGGCTATCAAAATGATGTTTCTCAAAGATTGAAGGTTCACCCAAGTCAGCGGGTTCTGCAATCAAATCATCAGTAAAGATCAAGTGACCTTTACCCATAAAAGCATCTTCTAATACAGGTGTATTGGCTGTGAATTCCTCTTGATCTTCTATGTGATGAGTTTGATGTATAAAAGAGTCATTCAGTACAGGTTCGCCTGTAGAAAAGCCTTCTTGGATGAAGTTATGAGTTTGATGGATGAATAATGTTTCAGGGTCAAAAACAGGCGCGCCTGTTACAACATCCTCCCCTGTACCTACTTTATGAAGCTGCCAAATGAAAGAGTCATTTATAACAGGAGCTTCTGTGGAGATACCTTCTTGGTCTTCGAAGTTATGCGTTTGATGAATAACACTTTCATCTATAACAGGAGAAGGAAGCGTAAAGGTTTCTCGTATAAAGTTATGGGTCTGGAATATGATGCTCTCGTCGAGCTCAACAGCCCCACATTCAATACCTTCTTGATCGGCAAAATTATGGGTTTGGTATATGAAGGAGTCATTGACCTCTACTTCGCCTGTCGCGAATCCCTGCTGCTCAAAGTTATGGGTCTGGAATATAATGGAAGCTTCTACTAAGGGGATGCCTGTGACTACATCCTGTACCTCAAAATTATGGATCTCATAAAATACAGGCGCCTGTATCTCCCAAGGGCCTGTTGTTATATCATCCCCATCCTCCACAACAAATGTATGCGTATCCGTCGCGACGTATACATCACTGAATTCAGGCATGCCAGATTCTAGTGCTAGAGGGTCAAATATATATCCCCAGGAGATATAGGCTTGGTTGCTGAAGAGGAGATCGCGCGTTGCGTTTACCCATGCTGCCCCCTTATCTTGGTTGAACACAGCCATCGATGTCGTCCACCCAAGAGGCGCCCGCCCGTCACCAGCCAATCTGCCTAATGTGGTTTGCAATGGGGCTCCATCGATGGTGTATGTACCCCCAGGGGCGCTAACCACTTGGCTGTTAACCGTGAGGTGGTAAGTGCCCCCGGCATCGCGCCTAACCGCAATAAAGTTCCATTGATTGGCAACCAAAGAATTGGGAAGGCTAGCTATGAGGTTGTTGCCTCCGGCATAAAGTTGTAAGGTCGATGTATCTCTGGGTATAAATATATAGCTTCTAGATGATCCGCCTGATCTTGAAACAAGAAAGTGACTATCTCTGGGCGATCCGGGGATAAAGTAATGGGCGAATGTGAAGGTAAGTTCACCAGGCAGCAGGATGGCGCTAGCCGGATCTATTTCTAAGTAATCGCTCACATCTACACGCGTAGCAAACTGACCTATCAGTGGTACTGGAGGAGGAGCTACTTCTAGAGCTGCTGGATCACTAGGTGTACCCGTACGTTGGAAGGAAGTTCTATCATCATCCGGAGTTAGAGCGCCCCCTAGGTGAGAAAACATTAAGCAAGATGCATCGTAGGCGTTGTACTGCCCTCGAGGATCTGTAGCGTCAATAGCCGCAGCGTTTTCTTGACCCCACCATACCCATACCATCGAAGGTAATGAAGAGCTTATAGACAATCGTTTAAGTGCAACACGTATACGCGCCGTACTCAATTCCGTGGGTGTGGCCGCGGGTTGGTAATCTATAATATCAAAAGGTAGAGGATAGTAACCTTGTTGGTCTTCCGTGATGCGGATATCCGATCCGTCTGCTTTTGCAGGTCTGGGACCCTGGAGGTTTAGAAAATTATCGGGCTCCCTGAAGATAGGGTTGAAGTCCTGATCTATCTGTAAAGTAAATTCTGATAGATCCGCGTCGACTGCTACGGGGGCAACACGCGCGCTAATCTTCCATCCTTCCCAGTCTTGAGGGAAATCCCTATAGGGTGAGAAGTCGGGTCTGTACGCTAGTATACCTGAAGACGCTCCACCGAGATATCCGTTGGTGACAGAGAAGGTAGCGGTATCCTCAAAGGTCCCTTCCTCTCTTGAGTAATAGATTCCGCTAGCGAAGTTGCGCGTAAACCCATCTGGTTTTTGTCCGTTGATGAGGAGTACGTTTTCCGCATCGACGAATTCACAAGAAACCCAAAAAGAATCCTGACCCCCGCGCACAGCTACCCAGGGCAGAGTAAGAATGTTCCCGCCTATAAAATAGTCGGTCTCCCCTGTCGAGAGAGGTGAAGGGCTATCAGATAAATCTTGGTTTTCGGCGGTTCCCAGAAGTGTCCAGTCAACGGGCTCTGAGCCCTCAAACTCTTGCGCGAGGACCAAGCAGTCCTCTACACCGCCACCAGGGTTCCTCACTTCAACGGTTACATTTAAGGGTTCATTAGGATCGGTGACTATCTTCTGCCATATGACAATAGTACGCCGAGTTTGGTTATCGAAGATATTTATTTCTTGTTCGAATACAGGGGTCCACCCGACCCCCGAGATAGAGAAGTCTTCCGCGTAAGCGGTCTGCCGCATGAAAGCAGCCACAACAAGTATGTTACCTACGACTGGCTGAGGATTCCATGTAAAAGTAGGGTCGAAGCCATTGACCTCGACCCATTGTTTTCTGCTTACACTGAAAAGAGGCATCCGCCCCTCCTTTACTCTCCTTTACTCTATTTAGCGGGCGCTAGCGGTTTGAGCAACCACTTCAGGAGGGAGGTTAACCTCCTATGATCGAAGTTCGGGCTATGATTTCTGTGCTTACGTTTATCGGTTTTTTGTTTAGCGTTGGGTCGGCTTCAGAGCCTTCCAACCAACAGAGAAACAACGTAGGAACCAAGGCACCTTCAGGGTCTTCAGGATCTGGAGACAGTGCTTCAATAACCCCCATACGATAAAATTCATCTGTATGGCGGTATACCCACGCAGTTACTTCAGGGTCATCTATAAGCTTTTGACTCAAGGTTTCTCTGAATCCTGTAGGAGACACATCGCGTCTTGGGTCTCTGTCTTTATAGTAAGCAGCTTCATCTTCTGTGTCTTCATCAAACACATAGAAATCAACATTCTTATAGACAGCAGCTTTTTGGAAAGTCTCCGCAACATTCACCGTATACCAACGCGTACCATCCGGTTTTTGTTCGCGCAGTACTGGATCCCCTGTCACC
>SL_5KL_010_SEDDRAFT_10001261_pt1 | contig 15420 bp, 7 predicted proteins | sample SodLakKL_010_SED_FD_9118 | JGI IMG/M metagenome (IMG submission 9118)
ACCTCGTAGGTTTCCGGCGGGATGGTCTCAAAGGCCACGGTGACGGTGATGTCCTGGCCGAGGTCTTCGTAAGTGTATGTCAGGGCGGTGTGTCCGCTGACTACCTGGCCGTTGACTGCCCACTGGCTGACCTGGTACCCGTCGTCAGGTGCGGCGATAAAGAGCACATCGCTGCCTTCTTCGACATCCTGGCCGCTGGCGATAGCATTGCCATCAACTTCGGCTGTGAGGTTGCCGCCGGTTCCCACGACGTTGAAGTTCACCTCAAAGCTCGCATCAGTCACAGTGAGCAAGCCCGACACGTTGTTCGTCCCATCCCAGAAGCCTCCTCCTGTATCCGAAAAGCCGCCATACATGTAATCCCCTCCTTCAAACTGAAAGCGGCTTACATAAAAATAATCTCCTCCTGAGCTTATTGTGGATCCAATATCCGCAGAATACTGGCTGTTATTCCCAAAAAAGTCTTCGTAAGGGTCGAGGGATGCTTCTATCCAGGTCCATCCCTGGTCAAAGTCCGACACATCTGATGCATCTGTTGTGCTGTATCCTATCCAGGCGCTGAGGTCCTGCAGGTCATTTCCCGTAGCTCCCTCGCCTGTGATTCCATCGATCCACACCTGGGCATAGGTGATAAATTCCTGTTCCGGGTCTATTGCTCCGTCGGGGGGCCATTGCAGGTTCACCCACATCGTTTCCACCTCGTCGAAATGGACGCTGGAATAGAGTCTGTATTCGCCGGGCTGGAGGTGTACGGGTTGGTTGACATTGGTGACTTCCAGGGTCTCCCCGGTGAAGAATTCGTACCAGGTGCCTGTTTCCTGGAATTGTGGGTTGATGTTACCGGCAACTACACCGAAATTACCAAGAATGGTCACGTTGTTGGTAAAATGGTTCAGGTGAATGCGTTTCATCGCACCGCCCAGGCTGTGGGAGTAATTGTCAGTGCGGAAGACGGCATGCTCCTGTTTCAGGTGGGCCAGGGCTGAATACACGTCGTACAGGGCTTTCCTGTCGGGATCGTCGTAATAATCCCATCTGACAGGTTTTGGATCGGTCCTGCATCCCGGATCAATGGTTCCGTCTTGACAGTGGTTGATGGAATAATCGTATCCCAGCTCACCGAATTGCCATATCATCCTGGGACCTGGCAGGGTGATGTTGAAGGTGGCGACCAGTGCGGCCCTTTCAAGGGCTGTCGACAGTTCGGTGATGTCGTAACTGCCGGAGGAGTTGCCAAACTCCAGGTTCTTATACATGATCCTTTCCTCGTCGTGGCTTTCCATATAGCCTATCAGGTGGGGGTCGTTCCAGCCACGCTGCTGGTAAGATGCCCACTCGAAGTTGCTGTCATCCAGCCAGCCCATAGCGGCTTCACTGTATTGGTAATTTATGTTTCCCCACAGCATCATCCCGTAATCGGAGAGTTCCTGCTCTTCATCATTGGCTGTGAAGTGCTCCAGGATCACATAGGCTTCGGGATTGGCTTCCCATACTTCGTCGGCGATGCGTTTCAGGTTGGCGACGCGGGCGGCATCGTAGTTCCAGCCCTGACCTCCGGTTTGCACATTGGTAAAGCCCTTGGTAAAGTCAAAGCGGAAGCCGTCGACATTAAACTCGGTGAGCCAGTACTGCAGGATATCCTTGAAAAGTTGTTGCGTATAAGGGCTATCCTGGTCGAAGGTGTTTCCCCAGCACCAGGGCTCGTGCGGGCAGTCTACGAGGTACCAGGGGTTATCCGGAGAGGGTTGCCCCCAGTCACCGGCATCCGGGTCGAAATACATCTGTGCGTGGGGTGAGAGGTTGAAGCTGTGGTTCAGCACGATGTCGAGGATCACGGCGATGCCCCTTTCGTGCGCCGCATCGATAAAATCCTTGTAGTCATGGCGCGTGCCGTACGCCTTGTCGGTGGCAAAATAGAGTGCCGGGTTGTAACCCCAGGAGATGTTCCCTTCAAACTGGTTTACGGGCATCAGCTGGACAGCGTTTACGCCGAGCTCCTCCAGGTAGTCAAGCTTGTCTTTGACGTCTTTTATGGCGCTGGTTTCAACGAAGTCGCGGATAAGCAGCTCATAGATCACCAGCTGGTCTTTGTCGGGGGGTGTGAAGTCGGTAACGTTCCATTGGTATGGTGTCCGACCGGGGTGCATGATGCTCACCAGTCCGTTGGTATGATCGTGCGGGTAAGGTTTCAGATTGGGATAGTTAAAGTCGTCGATCCACTGGTCGTTCCAGGGGTCGAGCACCTTGTGCGTATAGGGGTCTGCCAGGCGCAGTTCGCCGTCAATATAATATTGGAAGCCGTATTCGGTATCGGCTGTCAGGCCGGAGATGGTCACCCAGAAACGGGTGCCGTCCGGGGTCACGTTCATATAGTGCTCTTCGGTGGGCATCCAGTCGTTGAAGTCGCCGATGACAAAGGCATACTCTTTCAGGCCTGGCGGGTCGTGAAGCACCAGTGTGACGGTGTTGTTGTCGATATAGTTGATGCCGTTCTCAACACCGGCGGGCAGGGGTGCCACGCTGACATCTTCCCGCACAAAGACGGTTGTCTCGTCTTCGGCGACATCGCCCTGGGCGGACGCAACCACCCTGATCTCTGTCAGTCCGTATTCATTGGCAGTCCACGTATGGGAAAGTTCCTGGGAGGTTGTGCTGGTCTCCAGCTCGTCGTTGATGTATAGTTCGATGTTTTCCGACAGGTTGGCCACGGCTTCGATGAGAACCCCGTCGCCCATTTCGTAGATGGCTTGCGGGTCATCGGGGGTGGTGATGGAGATGTTCAGGCCTTCCTCCACCACATTCACAAAAAGGTCTTCCGTTTGCTGGCTGGCATCAGCAGAACGAAAAACAAAGTTCATGCTGGTGATGGTTTCATTAGCTGGAACGCCATAAAAACTCCGGATGGAAGGAGTGATCTCCAGCTCATATAGATCTGTGCCAATGCGTGTAAGTTGTGGCTGAACATCATTTTCGCCCCAATCGCCAATTACATATTCCCAGGACGACTCATCACCATCAATGTATAGTCCTGTGTGGGTATATACATCGCCTGTGTAGCCTTCCAACCCACCTCCGCCCTCAGTGGCATCAAAAATCACGGTTACAGGTTCATCGGCTGTGGGCAGGGCAGGGTCGGTTGACACCTGTGCTATTGCCTGGAATGCCAGGCTGACTGACAAGAGAAATACAGTGTTGTAAAGCAAGAATTTCATGTGTATTAATTTTAGTAAGTGATAGTTTTTCAGGTTTTTATGTTTAAGGACGCAGCCCAGACGCTGCGTTTACCTCTGACTGTTTTAAAAGAAAGGGACGCCGCTCAGGTTGGGCAGCTCCCCGTGACACACAAACATACCTTTTTGAAATCGGGAATGGCGAATATTCTGTTTAACAATAAGCTTTGGCGTTTTACCGGGGCATGATTTGAGAAAATGTCAGATTTGCTGCAAATGCCGGGTCAATGTTTGCCAATTTAATTAACGCGTAAAATTAAATATAGTTTATTTTGTGGCCAAAAAACCTTAAAAAATTTTATGGATCACAGTGCATTGTACTTTTCTTTCCGGAGAAAGTCTCTTTTGGCAGATGCAGAGCATAAATTATCTGCCCTTGTGCCGGATTTGAGAACACAAAGTGGAGGGTGATGTTTTTTTATCCCGCTTAGTGTTTTAAAAAATACTTCACCAGCATTTCGTATACGTCGTAATTGTCGATGGGCTTTGCCAGGAAGTCGTCCATGCCGGCTTCGAGGCATTTGTCCTTGTTGTCGCGGAGGGCGCCTGCAGTGAGGGCTACTATGGGCACGGGCTGTTGAACTCCCTGTGTCTTTTCGTGTTCGCGGATGGCGCGGGTGGCTTCGAAGCCATCCATGCATGGCATGGCGAGGTCCATGAAGACCAGGTCTGCCTTTTCCTCTTTGATCAGGCCGATGGCTTCCCGGCCATTGGTGGCCACTCTGACCCTGGCTTCGGGCAGGACCTGGGTGATCATCTCTGAATGCACTGCCCGGTTCATGGGGTCGTCTTCCACCAGCACGATCACAGGGGCATCTTCGCCCTGCAGTACTATCCTGGCGGGCGCACGGGAAGAGTCCTTCTGCTGTTTTTCCTTGCGGTCAAAAGCGGTCTCGATGGAAAAACAGAAGGCAGACCCCTTGCCGGGTTCGCTGGCCACCTCGATATGGCTGCCCATCATCCCGGCCAGCAGGCTGGAGATGGTGAGTCCAAGCCCGGTACCGCCGTATTTGCTGCTGATGGAACTGTTCGCCTGGGTAAAAGCTTCAAACAGCTCTTGCTGGTCCTCTTTGCTGATGCCAATACCCGTATCGATCACCGCAAAGGTAAAACGTCCCTTGTCAGGGGATAGCTCCTGGAAGCTGACTTTCAGTTCTACCTCGCCTTCGTCCGTGAACTTCACAGCGTTGGCCAGCAGGTTTACAAGGATCTGTTTCAGCCGCAAGGGGTCGACCACGGCATGCGTGGGTGCCTGCGGCTGGTAGCTGAACACCAGGTCGAGCTCTTTGGATTCGGCCTGGTAGTGCATGATATCCAGGGCTTCTTTGCATAGAGACTGTATGTCGGTCATCACCGGGTCGAGCTCCAGCTTTCCGGCCTCTATCTTGGAGAGGTCCAGGACGTTGTTGATAATACCCAGCAGGGTTTGTGCCGAGACCTTGGCGTGATCAAGGTAGTTTTCCTGGGTTTCGCTGAGCGGGGTGGTCCGCAGCAGGCTGATAAAGCCAATAACAGAGCTCAGGGGTGTGCGGATCTCATGGCTCATGTTGGCCAGGAACTGCGACTTGGCCCGGCTTGCGGCTGCCGCCTCTTCCTTGGCAGCTTGCAACGCATCCTCGGCTTTTTTCCTTTCGGTAATGTCGTAACCGACAGACTGAATCTCAACCACCTTGCCGTCTTTCTCTTCCACGATGTAGTCGGTCCACTCCTGCCAGCGCAAACCGTTGTTTTTGGTAAACACCTGGTGATCATAGGTGTTGGTCTCCCTGGTGCGACTCAGCTTCCTGATGTGATCCCGTATCGCCTTATGTTCATGCTCCGGGACGAGCTCCAGGAAAGACTTGCCCAGCAACTCATCACGGGTTTTCCCAAAAGCCGCACAATACGCGTCATTTACATAGGTCAGCGTGGTATCCGGCTTGAAACGGCAGATAAACTCTTTCTGCGTGTTTAAAACGGAGTCCAGCTGACGGACCCTCTTATCCAAATTATTCTTTGTCATGATGAAAACTATGATATATGCTTATCCTGCATCAGCAATGTAAGATAAATTTTATTATCGACAGAAATAACTTTAAAGAATATATAATTTCATACAAATTTACTGAAATTTCTTAAAAAACATATATACGGTAAAAACCATCATCAATACGGCAGCCATCATGGCCGATGCTGCCACCTGGGTTGCATCCGTGTACCGGTTGAGTACTATCCCAGCAAAGGCCCAGATAACCGCGATCCCGATAAAAGGGTTTTGCAGGACATACATGGCTGCGGCGGTGATGATCAACCCGGCATTGATCATGATGATGGCCCACAGCGCATCGGGAAGCCCCCAGCCGCCCCACTGCTGGGCCACCAGCCATGCTGTTGCATTGGCAATGGTGGCTATGCTGATCCACCCCAGGTAGATCCCGAAAGCGGCCCTGATCAGCCCCGCAGGATGTTGCTTTAGCTGTGCATTGATGTAAACCAGCACTGCCAGGAGAGCCACCATGATGAGCATTGACAGGGGCAGCCTTTCGTAATGCCACGCCACTATCCATAGCGCGTTTAGCGCACAGCTTATGGCAAACGCCCAGCCGATAGACGATACAATCTCCCTGTTTTGCGCCATGAATTGCAGCACGATGAAAATGCCCAGCAGCAGGTATATTATGCCCCAGATCGAAAAAGTGATCCCGGCAGGTACGAACAGGTTGTCGTACTGGGCGGAAAGTTCGCCGGTGGTTTTACCGCCCAGGGGCAGGGCGTTTGCAAGGTAGTTCATCACTACCATCATGGCGAAAAACAAAAGGTTGATGTATTTCATGGGTTACATTTTTTGAGAAAGTAAAAATGGAGAAATGTCAAAAAGTCAAAATGTCGAAAGGTCGAAAGGTCGAAATGTCAAAAAGACAAAAAGACGAAAAGACAAAAAGACGAAAAGACGAAAAGACGAAAGGTCGAGATGGCGGGGGTTTCATGCTGCCAGTGATCTTTAGCTCGTGTGAAATATCTTATAATGGATGCTTCGTGAGTTTAAAGATAGTGAAAAAGTGCATACCATGTGCGATATATGTTTTGCCGGCTGCCCAAAGAGGCACTCCGGCCTGTCCGGGGTGGTGCGCTCCATTGCCAAGGCCTCAATTCGCTCAGGATGAAGAGCTCTTTTAAGGATGGCGAGTTCTGCTAAGTACAAATTGTTCTGTTAAGGATGATCAATTCTGTCAAGGATGGAGAGTTCTGTTCAGGATTACGAGTTCTATTGAGGACTAAGTGTTCTGCTAAGGATGAGGAATTCTATAATGGATGACGGGGAAAGCAGAGGCCGCTGGGCTGTTATCTGAATTTTTCTTACTTTTATTGAAGAAAAAATGGCCGGATGGATGGTATGAACCCTTCTGGATGGCAAAAATGAATCCGACATGGCGTATATCAGATGCACCTCGTGTAACGAATCCAACCCTGTTACAAGCGAATACCAAACCTTTTGCCAGGAATGCAATGCCAAGCTGGAACCCAACTACCAGTCGTGGCTGCTGCAGAACCCGGGCAAGACTTTCCAGGAGTTTGTCCAGTATTGTGAACGCCGGAATACAGGCGGGCATTCAGACGTAACCGCTCATCAGGCACGCACCGGGACCCACTCCGGGGCAATAATCTATCGCCGGCAGGAACCCATGGCCATTGCAGGCTTTGTTCTCGGACTGGTCAGTATCGTGCTCGTGGGCTTCATAACCGGGATCCTGGCCATCATATTCAGCTCCCTTGGCTTGCAGAAGATCAAAAAAAACCCGGAGTTGCTTGCAGGGAGAGGCATGGCAATTGCCGGACTGGTATTGGGCATCATTAACGTGGCCCTTCCCGTGGTCGCCATCCTGTTTGCCGTTTCGCTTCTGCAAGGCTTTTCCCTGTTTTTCTGGTAATCGCCTTGCCGCTGCCAAACCTTTTCGCATCCTGCCTGTTTATCTGCTGCCGGCAATGCTTATGAACACGCAGATGAACCATGGATTCCAATAACCGCCTTACACGAAAGATCATTCACCTGTTCACCGGGCTGGCCCTCTTTGTTCTCACCCTTTTCCTGCAAAGGAATGAGCTCCTCACAGTAATAGTTGCAGGATCCGTGTTCGCCTTCATAACTTATCCCCTGAAAGCTTTCAGGATCCTTCACCACACCCGCAACGGCAGCCTGGGTACTTTGTTTTATCCCCTGGGCGTGCTAACCGCCTTTCTGCTTCTCTATAACCAACCCATTTATTATTTCCAGGTTTCATTGCTCATCCTGACGGTTTCTGACACCTCTGCCAACCTGGCCGGCCGGATAAAGCGCGGAAATGTTTATTTCAATACCTTTAAGGAAGAAAAAAGCTTTTACGGGGTTGTTGCTTTTGCCATCACGGCATACCTGGTATACCTCTTGCTCTTGCCTACACAGGTTATGGACTCCTTTGCTTTTGTGACGCTTGCCCTCCTGCTGGCTGTTACGTTTGAGGTGATCTCCCATAAGGGCTCGGATAACTTCTCCATTCCTGCCGGGTCTGCCCTGTTCTTTTTGGTGATGCAGCAACACGACGGCGCCGTTTCCCCTTTGCTGGCTATCGTTGTGATCTCTGCTGCCGGGGCCTACCTGTTGTTCCGTATGGGCTTTCTGAGCAAGATGGCTGCTGTGGCAGTATATTTCCTGGGAGTGTATTTCATTGGGGTGTTGGGATGGCAATGGGCGACCCCTGTGTTGTTCTTTTTCTTTACATCGGTTGCACTAACCAGGGCCAGCACCTTTTCCGGCAGGCTGGCAACGCACGAAAACAGGCGTAACACCTGGCAGGTGCTGGCAAATATCCTGTGGGCATTGCTGGCTTCCGTTGCTTACCTGGTCACACAGGAAGAAGTTTTCCTGTATCTCTATGTTGCGCTGGTTGCAGCCGTCACTGCCGACACCTGGGCCAGTGTGACCGGCCCCCTGTTTCACCGCAGGTCCTTTTCCCTGGCGGATATGGCAATGCGTGCATCGGGGGTTTCGGGCGGAATAACCTTTGCTGGCACACTGGCCAGCCTCACCGGAAGTTTCCTGGTCGCTTATCTCGGCGGGATGCTGCTCTTCGATACCCTGAGTGCCGGGATGATCGTCGCCATCGCCCTTTCAGGTTTTCTTGCAGGCTTCGTGGATTCCTTCCTGGGCGCTTTCGCCGAAAAACCAATGACCGCCTCCCGGTGGTTCCGTAAACAGGCCATCAAAAAAGAGGCCCTCTCACCCAACGATGTGGTTAACCTGATGGGCTCACTCACTGCCCCGGTGTTCTTCATCCTTCTGCGCATGCTTATTACCTGAGCCTGGTGCAGCCAAACACCCATTCCGAAATATTCGCCACACAGGGGGGATGATTATTGGCACTTGGTACTGAGAGTAAGAAGGCTATTGGCTATTGGCAATTGGCAAGAAAGCCAAAAGCTAAAGGCCAATTGCCAAAAGCAGTCCTGGTGGCAAAAACACAAACACAAGAAAAATCAACAAGTTGTAGAATTATTATCAGATGTTCCATGCGCTAGAAAACGCCGGGGGAGTCACTGTGATCTGCGGAGTGCAAAAAGCCCCTGGCCTTCCTCCTGCATAGCGCTGCTAGAGCAGAATCCGTAAGCCCATCCCAAGAATTAGCAAGAGAGAGAAGGTAACGTGGATAAGTACGGTTAGTTTTGCCCCTTTTTTGACTATATCGGCCGTGTCGTGGTTTTTCATGATGATGGAGGCGGCTTTTGGGAAAAGGAGCAGGTAGGGGATGAGGCTGAACAACAGGGGCCAGCCGGGTGCCGGTAAAAAGATTGCCAGCAGTATGATGTTGGCCACGATGGCCAGCTGCACAAACAGGTATATCCAGGCGGCCTTGCAGGTGCCCAGGCGGCTTGCCACCCCGTGCTTGCCCCCGGCTCTGTCGGCATCCAGGTCGATAAGCTGGCCCACGAGCAAAATAGAGAGGGTGCTGAGCCCGGTGGCGGGCATCAGCAGCACGACCTGTGGATGAAAGCCTATCTGCTGGCTTACCGACGCGATCATGATGGCCATAGGGCCAAAGGCAAACCACACCGACACTTCTCCAAGCCCCCTGTATGCCAGCTTTGCCGGAGGTGCCGTATAATACTTGCTGAAAAAGGCAGACAACAGGTACAAAAACCAAAGGTGCGGCCACAAGGCCCTGTCGATAAAAAAGGTCAGTGCAACGGTTCCTGCCAGCGCCACGACCAGCGATGTCCTGGCCAGTGTGAACATCCTGCCCATCATCTCAGGGTGGTCCTGCAGGATGCCCGAGCCGCCGCTGGCTTCGTTGCGGTGAACGTTCACCTTGTCGGTGCCCTGTATGGTGTCGTAAATGTCGTTGTAGACATTGACGGCAGCATGCAGCCCAATGCCAATGACCAGAACCAGCAGGAAGTTAATTAGGTGGAAGCCTTCGTTGATGCTGATTGCCAGTAAGGTCCCCGCAAGCAGGGGTGCGATGATGGAGCTCAGGAAGGGAGCTCGGATCATTTGGAGGATGCCGGGTTTAGCCATAGTTTGAAAGGGTTAAGGGATCACCTGTAACCTGAGGGTTTCCCTGCTAGTGTCGGTTTGTATGCTTACGATGTATAGGCCGGCGTTCAGGTCGCCAATGTTTTGCGTGAAATTGTGTGATCCGGCGGGGAGCACGCCAAGGTCCCGTGTGTTAACGGTTTCCCCGGTAAGGGAATAAATGGTGACGCGCACGTTCTCCGCACCTGTGAGCGTGAGTTCCAGGGTGACGGCATCCCGTGCCGGGTTGGGATACAGGCTGACCGGCAGCGATGCTTCTGCGAACGGGTCCACGCTGGTTTCGTCGCCGCCGGGGATAAGCACCTGGTTGATCACGTGAACGACCCCGTTGTCGGCTTCCAGGTCGGCAAGGGTAACTTCGGCATCGTTGATGAATACACCGCCGCCGTTAATGGTAACGATCAGGTTGTCGCCGCCAAGGGTGGTCAGCTCCTGTCCGTCGTGCAGATCATCCGCCAGGAGGGCGCCTTCCACAACATGGTATAAGAGGATGTCGGTGAGGTCGCCAAAAGGGTCGTCGATAAGTTCTTCGAGCAGCCCATCAGGCAGCTGGTCGAAAGCGAAGTTGTCGGGTGCAAAAACCGTGAAGGGCCCGTCGTCTTCGAGGGTCTCTTCCAGGTTTGCTGCTTCCAGCGCCATCGCCAGGATGCTGTGGTCTTCGCTGCCGGCAATGATGTCGACGATAGTTGTAACAGGAGGCATCAGCACCAGGTCGATCACGTGCACCACCCCGTTTTCTGCTTCCAGGTCAAACACGGTGACTTCGGCATCGTTAACGAAAACGCCTTCGTCGCCGATGGTTATGATCAGATCCTCGCCGAGCATGGTAGTCAGTACCTGGCCGTCCGACAGGTCGCCCGCGAGGGCAAAAGCTTCCACCACGTGGTAAAGAAGGATGTCTGTAAGATCGCCTTCCGGGTCGTCCATCAGGCCATCAAGCACGCCATCCGGCAACAGGTTGAATGCATGGTCGGAAGGTGCAAATACGGTAAAGGGGCCCTCGCCGCCCAGGGCATCAGCCAGGCCGGCTGCCGCGAGTGCGTCCGCCAGGATTGTGTGGTCTTCGCTTTCGCTGATGATCTCAGCAACAGTTTCCGGGAGTACTTTAAACACCTCCATCACCGCGGGGATGATTATTTCCGGATCGAACGGGTCGTTTGAGAGGATATGGATGGTGGCGGGATAGCTGCCTTCATCCAGTCCTGTGGCGTCGAAGAGGAGGTGCATGTGCTCTTCTTCGCCCGGCTCGAGGGAGAAAGACGTTGTGCCCACGCCTATGAATCCGTCGGCTTCCTCGCCGTATTCGGCATAGATGTCGTGTATCTCCAGGGTAACATCGCCGTGGTTGGCGACAAGGAGGGTAATTTCTTCCGACTCGCCGGATTCCACTTCGATGAGCAATTCTTCGTCATCGACAATGATTTTGGGAGATTCCACGGCATTTCCCGTAACGGAAAGTTCTCCCATGGTCCAGTAGTATCCTAACAGCCCGCTGGAGAAGTTCCAGCGCAGCTTTACCATCGGTTCGCCGTCCAGTTCGGGGATGGCGACGTCAAAGGATTCCGGGTTGGAGGTGGTTGATGACCACGATTGCACGTCGACCCAGGTGTTGCCATTGTCCAGGCTATAGGAAAAAACAGCATCGGATCCTCCCAGGAAGGTGTCGCGGAAATAATGTTTAAAGGAGATGGTGACATCTTCGAATTGCGACATGTCGAGGATAGGGGAAATGAGCGAGGCGTTCTGTCCCCCGAAGCTCAGGTCGCTGCCTGAATAGGCGTAATTGCCGTCGATATTGAGGCCATCGGGGAAGCTCCCCACCTGCCAGGTCCCACCAGTGGAGGCCATTGTTTCCCAGCACACAGGTACTTCCTGGTGTTCGAAATCTTCTTCAAAAGGCAGCACAAACAGATCGCACCAGGTGGTGGCTATTTCGGTTCTTCCGGTAGAGTACTGGCCGTCCTTGCGGGTCCAGATACGGTAGTAATACCGGGTTGCCGACTCCAGGCCGCTGTGCGTGAAAGTGGTGTCCGTGCCTGCGTATATGATGGTGCCGCCGCCTTCTATCATGTCGCCCGGCTCGTAATCCCCTTCCGGGGCGCCGAAAAACATTTCGTCACTTACAGCCAGCAATACCGGGTCCTGGTCGGCATTGAGTGTCCAGGACAGTTCCACCTCGTCCATGCTGGTAGCTTCGGCCACAAACCCGGTGGGGTTGATAAGGCCTATGAGGTAGTTGTCTATTTTAAGGAGTGCCTTGAGTGCATTGAGCCTTCCACTACCCAGCTGGCCGATGAACCCGGGGTTCGCTTCGTAGTGATTGTCTGTGGTGGTGACGAGCAGATCCCAGAGTTCCATGTTGGTAAATTCTCCCGGTGCCTTTGACAAGACCAGGGCTGCTACCCCGGAAACGTGGGGACATGCCATAGAAGTGCCCTGGTAGAAGGCGTAGTTTGAGCCGGTTACGGTGCTGAGTACGCCCTGGTTGTTGGCTGCCGTGGTTTCTCCGCCCGGAGCCGACAGGTCAACCCATTCGCCGTAGGTGGAGTATGCTGCGCGCTGGTCGTTGTGGTTTGTGGCGGCCACTGACATGGCTCCTTCGTAGAACCCCGGATACCAATTGCCGGAGCTGTTGGAGTTGCCGGCGGCAAAGATGGTGATCCCGCCGTCGAGTACGTCGCCGCCGCCGTTGACGTTAAAATAGTCGATGGCATCGAGCAGTGCCTGTTCGAAAACCCCTGGTGTAGTGTATCCCCAGCTGTTCTGTGAGATGGCTGCATCGTTGTCGGCAGCCCATATCATCGCGTTTTCGAAACCTCCCGAGCTGTTGCCCTGGAATACCTGGGCCGACATCAGCCTGACACCGTCGCCGGCACCAGACCCCCCGGCAACGCCGGCAACACCCACATCGTTGTTGGAAACGGCAGCTACGGTACCGGCTACGTGGGTGCCATGGTTGCCCGGCACAACGTTGGGGCTGTTGTTGACAAAGTTGAATCCGATGCCGTCCCACATGTTGGCTTCCAGGTCAGGGTGGTCAAACTGGATGCCGTCGTCAATGATGGCAACCAATATGGTCGAGTCCCCCTTTTCAATGTCCCATGCCTGCGGCATCCGGATATCGGCGCCGGGCGTTCCGCCTGTCTGGCCTGTGTTGTGGTAGTGCCACTGGCTGTCAAACTGGGGGTCGTTGGGGAACCACCCCTCGTCATCATCGTCGTTACGGATAAGGAAGGCATCCTCATCCCAGTCGAAAACCTCTCCGCTTACCAGCTGCTTGTGATAGACGGGCTCTGCGACATCTACTTCTTCAAGGTTTTGGAACATCTGGATCACGGAAATGATATCCTGGCCGGGTTCGATGTGCACATCATACCAGAGATGCAGACCCCAGGCCTGGTGCCTTGCCGAGTGTTTTGCCGTGAGAGCCGGACTGGAGAATGTGGGGGTGATCTCTGTGACTTCGACGGCCGCAGCCAGTTGGTCAACGGCCTGGATGTTGAATATGCCGGGGCCGAACTGCCCCGGCCCGGGTAACTCACCTGACAACCCGGCGGCCGGCTGACTCAAACGGATACGAAACCGGTCTTCCTCATAGGCTTCCGGCGGAACAGAGGTTATGTCTATGGGTGGCCGGGGGCCGAAACGCACCCCGGGTTCGCCCGCAAAGGTTGCCAGGGCAGGCATCATCAGGAAAAAAGTAATGATATAAAGCGATAAGTTTTTCATGGGTTAACCAGAGTTAAAATGTCGAAACGTCGAAACGTCGAAATGTCAGGACAATCATTCCCGTGTGTATAAGAACCTTTCTCCATTAACAACAGGAATTATCGAAACGTGCAAAACTTTGCGGCTTCTATGTATATGTTTAAAAAACAAGCAAATAATATGATTGTTCAGCTTATGCGGTTGTTTTTTGAACAAAATTACATGCAGCTCTTGTTTCCTGTTTTGAGCAATTTCTGCACGAGAGCTTTCACAGGAGGGAGATGGGGGAGCTATATGGGGACGAACCTTAAGTGTCTGATTTCCTGGCGTGTTTTGTGCGGAAAAGAGCCGGTTTATGAACAGAAAAAAAAGAGGCACCCGGGTTGGGTGCCTCTTTAATTATCAGTGAAAATTTGTCTTTTTACTGCACGATCAACTTTCGTGTGGTCCTTTCTTCATCTCCGATGGTGATGAAATATACACCGGGGCTGAACTCACCCAGGTTGATCTCTATCTGGCTTTCGCCTTCAACCTGTCCGAGGTCCCTGTTTTTGACCACCTGTCCTGTGTGGTTCATTATACGCAGGAACAGGGCATCTCCACCTGTGTTGTTGAACCTGATGCTTACCGATTCACTGGCAGGGTTCGGAAAGATCTCAAGGGAAGTGCCGGTAAGATCCCTGACGTCAGTGCCGTCCTCTTCCATTGTTACATTAAGGCTTACATCCTGATCGTATACTTCCACTTCTCCGTGATAGTCAAGGAAATGGTCTGCAGCAATGGTGAACTCATGAACTCCGGGAATGATGTTTCGTATGTTGTACATGCCGGTTTCATGGGTTTCTCCATCAAAATTGATACTGGCATGCTCTACTGGTGCACCCCAGCGGTCATGAATTTCAAAATAAACCATATAATAGGGGTTCATAGCGATGTTGAGTACGACATCTTCTTCCATTATCTCTGTTTCTCCCTCAACAGTCTGGTAGCCTTCTGCCTTAATGAGATATTCATAGGTGCCATCTGTTAATTCTCCCACGACGTTAGTGCCGCTGTCCAGGGTGTCTCCATCGAAAACGATGGTCATTCCAGGCACTTCATTCCCATGTACGTCAAGAACATCGAAAGTTACCTGGAAGACCCTCTCCAAAAGTACTTCCACCAGGTCTGTATCTTCTGTTACCTCAAAAGCCTGGATGTTTACAGGAAGGTGTTTGTCTGCATGAACGCTGTAGTACAATATCCCTTCCGGCAGCTCAAACAATGCCTCTCCATCGGCATCGGTTTGTTTTTCTGTGTTGGAAACGGTTACGGTGGCATTTTCGACCATGTCTCCGAGTTGGTTTTCGACCCGGAAAGTGACGTCTTGTGTTGGCATCTGGTAATGCACGATGATTTTCCAGGTCTCATTCGGGACATATACATACTGGGTGTTTGAGCCTGAGCCTCCCCATGTGCGGAACACGTGCAGTTCAAAATCGATGTTGCCGCCTCCTTCCACACCGTTGGCTATGTCCAGCCCGGTTCTGTGGTATGCCAGGGTACCCCCGGTGTTGGATTCTCCCTGGTGTACTATGGGTTCTGTTTCTCCTCCATCGGATACGCAACGCAGGAAGGAGCGCTGTTCGCTCATCCATGCTCCGCCATGAGAAGTGATGTTGTATTCGACATCTACGCCGACGATGGTGGCGCCTTCCGGGATGGTTACTGTCATCTCGCCGGGTTCCAGCGCATGGCTGCCGGTGTGCGGATTGGTGTTGTATGTTGATGGGAGGTCGCCATCACTGTAATAGGGGGCCGCGCCGATCATGATCTCCTTTTCACGGGTAAATGTATAGGGCCCGGAGTATGCCGTAAATGTCAGTATGTCGATGCTCTCCAGCGGTGTATCGTGAAAGGCAGCCACTTCGAAAACCAGGTCAATGTTGTCGTCAG
>SL_5KL_010_SEDDRAFT_10001262_pt1 | contig 15411 bp, 9 predicted proteins | sample SodLakKL_010_SED_FD_9118 | JGI IMG/M metagenome (IMG submission 9118)
AGGCGTTCGATACAGCGCTCAATCCGATCCGCGCAAAAATAAGTCTGGGGATGCGCGTGCTGAGTATAAACGACGCCGGTTTTCATCATAAGGCAGGCAGCATGTTCATGAGTTATTTGCAGCAGAAAGAAAATCTTGCATCGAAGAGTCCGCCAGGTACGTTCAACCCGCTCGGCATTGGAGGTATCCCATGAAAGATCCTTTACAGAGCATTTTACAATACGCGGATCTTAAAAACACATTGTTTCCGCCTGCCAGTCGTTACCACGGAATCGATACCGCAAAAATGAAAACAAAAGACGGCAGAAATGTCGTTTATCTTCGCCGGCGTTTTGTGCCTCCGCCTGATCGCTTTGCGTTGATTCAGGAACATACTGTCACACAGGGTGATCGGCTGGATAATCTCGCATTTCAATATACAGGAGATCCAGAAAAATTCTGGCAATTGTGCGATGCCAATAATGCAATCAGGCCGGAGGAATTGATTGAATCAATAGGCCGCACACTGCGCATTACAATGCCGGAAGGAATACCCGGGGAACCGAATGTTTAAAGGTTTTTATCTTACTTTACTTGTCGGTCCGGCTGTTCCGAAGCCTGCTCCCCAGGTTGTATTGGATGCCCTAAAGAGTGTGGAGGTGAAAAGTTCTGCGGGAGAAGCAAGCGGCTTCCAACTTGACTTCACATTAAGCACCCGTTCACCGCTGCATACATTTTTTTTGATCGCCGGCGGCAAAACCCCTCTGCTGCGCGTCACTATTCTTGTAACGATCAACGGGATGCCGCAAGTTCTCATGGACGGTGTAATGACCAACTGCCAGGTGACAACAGGCAATGCTGGACAGTCGACACTAAGTGTAACCGGCGAAGATTTAACTAAAGTAATGGACTTGATTGATTTCAGTGGAATTCCTTATCCCGCTATGCCGGTGGAAGCCCGCGTGGCAGCGATCATAGCAAAATATGCTGTGTTTGGTATGACACCGCTGGTGATTCCAAGTTTATTCCCCGATATTCCGAGTCCGGTCGAACGCATTCCGACGCATAAAAAAACCGACTTAAAATATATTCAGTGCCTTGCTAAAGATGCAGGCCATGTTTTTTATGTCGATCCCGGACCGGCGCCGGGTATGAATGTTGCTTATTGGGGACCCGAAATTAAAATCGGCGTGCCGCAGCCGGCTCTGAATCTCGACATGGATGCGCATACCAACGTCGATTCGCTGAATTTCAGCTTCAATACCGCAGAGACATCTCTGCCAGTGGTATATATTCAGAATCAACTGACCAAAGCACCAATTCCGATTCCCATACCGGCGGCAAATCCCCTTCAACCGCCATTGGGCCTGATTCCAGCGCCGATTACCGGCGTGACTAAGCTTAAAGACACGGCAAAGTTATCGCCTATGCAGGCACTCAACCGGGGTTTATCAGAGGCTTCACGGTCTGCCGATGCAATCTCGGCACGCGGCGATCTCAATCCCGCACGCTACGGAAGACTCTTGAAATCTCGCCAACTGGTTGGAGTACGGGGTGCGGGAATGGCATTCAACGGACTTTATTATGTTAAAAGTGTTACCACTTCTATTAAACGGGGCGAGATCAAGCAAAGCTTCGAACTGACCAGAAACGGATTGGTATCCAACACGTTGAGAGTACCTGTATGAGCAGCAATCAAAAATATTACGGCAAATATCGCGGTATGGTAATCAATAACATTGATCCGTTGCAAACCGGACGCCTGCAGGTACAGGTTCCCGATGTATCAGGATTAATTCCTTCGACATGGGCAATGCCCTGTTTTCCTTTCACCGGTAATCAGATGGGCATGTGGGCGCTCCCACAGATCGGAACCGGTGTCTGGGTAGAGTTCGAACAAGGCGATCCCGACTATCCGATCTGGAGCGGCTGCTGGTTCGGCTCGGCGGCAGAGGTGCCGGCACTGGCCCAGGCTGCACCGCCGGCAGTTCCGAATGTCGTATTGCAAACCCAAGCACAGAATACGATTATGATCAGTGATGTCCCCGGACCAACAGGCGGCATTCTTCTCAAGACAACGACCGGTGCGCTTATTTCGGTAAATGATACAGGTATTACGATTTCGAACGGCAAGGGCGCGACAATCACGTTAACCGGACCTACGGTAAATATTAATATGGGTGCATTGGTAATTACATAAAATACGGGAATAACTTTATGCCGGGTTTCTTACTACATGTTGGTGCAACGGTAATGTGTGTCCATGGCGGACAGGCGCAGCCAATTGTTCCTGATCCGAGGGTGCTTGTGAGCGGGCAGCCCGTTGTGACCCAGCCGAATCCATACACGGTTGCGGGATGTCCGTTTAATGTCAGCGGGTCTCCAAGTCCGTGTATTACTGCTCAGTGGGTAACAGGGGCTGTCCGGGTTTTAGCTGGAGGACTTCCTGTTCTGCTGCAGGACAGTCAGGCGGTGTGCGTTCCCAACGGTACTGGAGTAATTATTCCCGTTACACAATCCCGGGTGATTGGAGTGTAAGATGACACATTTCGATTATCCATACCATTTCGACGATACCGGTCGGACGGCGACTACCGATCAAGATTTTCATATTCGAAACTTGATCGAACAGGTATTGTTTACCACACCAGGCGAACGGGTAAACCGCCCTACCTTTGGCAGCGGTTTATTGCAGCTCGTCTTTGCGCCCAACAGCGAACAGCTCGCCGGTACGGCACAATTCACGGTACAAGCTGCTTTACAACAGTGGCTTGGCGATTTGATTCATATAGAGACTGTACAAGTCGAGAGCAAAAATGCGGCAATACGAATCACGGTCGAATACATTATCCGGCGATCACAGTCGCGCCGCGTAGCTGAATTTACGCGGGAAGGAGCCAACGGATGAACTATTTCTGCTGCGACCAATTTCGCCGGAGTGCCGTACAGGGAAGTACACTCAACGGAATCGATTTTCTGGAGGTAATGGATCATGATGCGCCGACTGAAGATCAGCGCCAGCGCCTGCTCACCCTGCATTTCGTAAACCAACTGACAGGTCCCGCTCTGACAAAAGATAATTTTACTATCAAAGGTGGTGAACGAGTTCGTAACATCTCGGTGATAAATACAAAACCAGGAACGGAACCAAATACACTGGTTGTGGAGGTAGATAAACCGGGTGATTTTTCGAATTACACTTTGCATCTTCTTAAGGATCCGAATCACTCGGAACCACCAGCAGGTTATGACCCGCGGCTTTCTTCCATTGAATTTTCTTTCAAGGTGGAGTGCACCGGGAACTTCGACTGTGAAACCCCTCGTATCTGTCCTGATGAACCGGTTACTAACCCGGATATTAATTACCTGGCAAAAGATTATGCGAGTTTCCGGCAGTTGATGCTAGACCGGATGGCTTTACTCATGCCGCGGTGGAGAGAGCGCAATGCGGCGGATATGGGAATAGCTCTTGTTGAACTTCTTGCGTATATGGCTGATTACTTGAGCTACCAGCAGGATGCTGTCGCCACCGAGGCATACCTGGGCACCGCTCGCCGCCGCACTTCCGTTCGACGCCATGCACTGCTTGTTGATTATCACATGCATAACGGATGCAACGCCCGCACCTGGGTTCAAATACAGGTGAATAAAGACATTAAGAAAATAAATCCCGACAATGCTCCGCTTCTGCCAACCGGTACGCAATTGTTCACCGGTATTCCGGGTGAATCTCCAGCTATTACCGACAACGAGGCAGCCTTCCAACGCGCCCGCGCGGTCTTTGAAACCCTGCATCCGGTCGACGAATTGTTCACGGCACATAACATGTTGCTGTTTTACACCTGGAGCAATAGGCGATGTTGTTTGCCCAAAGGAGCGATACACGCCACTTTGAAGGGACATTATTCCGATTTGAAAGTGGGGGATGTATTGATCATTGAAGAAGTAATCGGACCCGGCACGGGCGAGTCGCAAGACAAAGACATTAACCGCCGCCACGCCGTACGGCTGACCGAGGTGATTTACACCCATGCGAATAATGATCCATTGACCGACCCATTGACCGATCAGGAGATTACAGAGATCACATGGTCATCCGAAGACGCACTCCCCTGTCCGTTTTGTATTTCAACAATAACCGATGAAGCGCATTATAATCGGCACATCGTGGATGTCAGCGTCGCACGGGGAAACATCGTATTGGCAGATCACGGTCGAACAATCAAGAACGAAGAGCTCGATCCCCCCGTTGTCCCTGATCAGCTGATCAATATACTACCTTCAACCGATGATAACCATTGTGAGGATCGCAAACACATTCCGATGCATCCGCGTTTCCGGCCTAAATTGCAAAACAGGTTATTAACGCATGCGGCGCCATACGAACAATCAAAATCAGCCATTGCCGCAATGCGGTGGGAGATAAAAGAAGCATTGCCGAAGATCACCCTGCAAAGCAGAATTCACACCGTAGATGTTGCCTGGCATCCGAAACGTGATTTGCTTAGCAGCGGACCGGGCGATACCAATTTTGTTGCGGAAGTAGAAACCGACAAAACGGTTTATCTGCGTTTCGGCGACGGCAAACACGGTCTTCGTCCGGAACCGGGTATGATATTCAAGGCGACCTATCGCACCGGCAATGGAAGCGCTGGGAATATCGGTGCGGAAGCGATTAAACATATATATACAAATCTCACCGGTATTACAGAAGTTCGCAACCCATTACCCGCTCACGGAGGAGTCGATGCGGAAAAAATAGAGGATGTACGTCAACGTGCACCCGCCGCCTTCCGCACCCAGAAGCGGGCTGTCACTGAAAGAGATTATGCCCGGGTGACAGAACGTCTTTCGGATGTACAAAAGGCCGCGGCCACCTTCCGCTGGACCGGCAGTTGGCATACCGTATTTTTAACGGTCGACCGCCTGAAAGGATTAAACGTCGATGAGTCATTCAAAACAAAAATTAATCGACATGTGGAACGATTCCGTATGGCCGGTTACGATCTGCAGGTTAACGCACCAAGGTTCGTCTCTCTGGAGATCGAGATGGTCATCTGTGTAAAACCAGATTACTTCCGCAGCGATGTCAGAGCTGCACTTTCAGAAGTGTTCAGCAATCGCATCTTGCCGACCGGGCGCCGCGGAGTTTTCCATCCCGATAACTATACCTTCGGACAAACAGTTTATAGCAGTCATCTGTACGAAACCGCTCAGGCTGTGTCCGGAGTGGATTCCGTTCATATTATAAAATTTCAGCGCCAGGGCATGGATGATGCTGAACCCCTTGAGAAAGGTAAACTTCTATTGAACAGATTAGAAATTGCCCGCCTGGACAACGATCCTAATTTCCCGGAGCGGGGCGTGCTGCGGCTTAATGTTCGAGGTGGGAAATGAGTGTACGACAAAAAAATAATCCGCTCCGGAACTTGAACGACTGCGGTTGCTGCCAAGGGTTAACTCTGCAGACTCCGCTGAAGATCGCAAACCGTCCGGGTTTGACTGCTATTGAATATCGCGTCGGGACCCATTCGCAATTCAGACAAAGCATGCTGGCGCGATTATCCTCTTCTGAATATCCGGCGTTAGAGAGCTTACGAACTCGGCAGGATGACGATTTTTCGGTTGCTTTACTTGATGCCTGGGCTACGGCAGCCGATGTGCTCACCTTTTATCAAGAACGCATTGCGAATGAGTCGTACCTGTGCACGGCGGTCGAACGAAGTTCACTCCTGGAACTCTCACGTCTGGTCGGTTACGAGTTAAATCCGGGGGTCGCGGCAAGTACATTTCTGGCATTCACAATAGAAGAAGCTCCCGGTGCACCAGATCAGGCAACTCAAGAAACGATTATTAATACAGGAACCAAGGTACAAAGCGTTCCCGGACCAAACGAGGATCCGCAAACATTTGAAACTGTGGAAGAGATTAAAGCACGGCCTGAGTGGAATAAAATCAAACCACGGCTGACAATGCAGCAACCTCTCAATACAAATATAAAGAGCGTAACTGTTGCCGGAACAGGAATCAATCTGAAACAGGGAGATCGGCTGCTGATCGTTGCAGGCAAAATCGACCGTAAAGTGAGATTAATTACTCATGTTGAACCACAAGAAGATTCTCATACTACCCACATTTCGATGGATGGCATAAAGCCGGTAAAAATATTTACCGCCAAAGTTCCGCTGCTGCCAGGGACTGTATTTTCAACTTCATTTAAGCTTACGGAGACAAAGGTTAAGAACCAGATACTTGGCAAAACCTGGGAATCAAAAAATCTGTTTGCTCTTGCTGCCATTCAAAACTGGTCGATACAGGATCTGGTGAAAATATTTGAAAACCTGCGCTCGCAAAAAACCGCTCCGGGTGAAACCGGTGTATTTGCCCTTCGAAAACGTGTTTCGCTGTTTGGATATAATGCACCCAGAATAATGGATTATAATGGAGATGGAAATCCTAAAACGCAAGATAAGTGGGTAAGCGAATGGTCTCCGGCAAATGAATCAAGTGATAAACTATACCTTGATAATGCGTATGATGAGGTCCTCCCGGGAAGCTATATCGCGATTAATAAACCAGGCAATCAGACAAGCATCCATACAATCGCCAACGTAAGGACATTCCCGCGAACCGAATATGGCATAAGCAGTAAAACCACTGAAATTACTTTATCCGGAAAAGATCCATGGTGGGATCCGAACAAGGAAGGTTTTTCGGTCATCCGAGGAACTGCCGTCGACATACTCAGTGAACGGCTTGAACTTGCAGAGAGTCCAATAGAGGAGCAGGTACACGGCAACAATGTATTGCTTGACAAAATTGATCTCAACTTAAAAGACGGTCAAACTGTTATTCTCACCGGAGAACCAGTTGATCAGCCGGGTGTGCTCAAGAGTGAAGTGATGACCATAGATACAGTGGCTGTTGAAGACGGATTTACCAGGTTAACATTTACAAAAGAACTTGCAAACTACATCCGCAAAAGTGTTGTGATCAATGCCAATGTATCCCGGGCCACTCATGGTGAAACCGTTTCTGATGTTCTTGGAAGCGGTAATGCCGGTCAACCTTATCAAAAATTTTTGCTGCGACAGTCTCCCCTGACGTTTGTCAGCGCGCCGACTCCGCGCGGATCTGAATCGACACTGAATGTGCGGGTCAATGACTCCCAATGGCATGAAGTATCGTCATTCTTTGGCCGCGGTTCCGACGATAGAATTTTTACCACCCGGATCGATGATGACGGCAAGACAACCATTCAATTCGGCGATGGGATTACCGGCAAGCGGCTGCCTTCAGGGCAGGAAAATGTGCGTGCGACATATCGGAAAGGTATGGGCCTGGAGGGTGAAGTAAAATCCGGTCAGCTCACGACGCTGTTAACCAGACCGCTCGGTGTGAAAGAAGTAACAAATCCGCTTGACGCGGCCGGTGCAGATGATCGCGAGAGTTTAAGCCATGTCCGCCGTAACGCCCCGCTCACCGTGCTCACACTCGACCGCGCCGTATCTCTCCGGGATTATGAAGATTTTGCGCGAGCCTTTGCCGGCGTCGCAAAAGCGCTGGCCGTCTGGGTCTGGGATGGCAACAAGCGAAGTATATTTGTTACCGTCGCCGGTCCGAATGGCGCAGAGATCAAGCCGGAGAGTGATACGTATTCAAACTTATTGAACGCACTGAAAAAATCAGGCGATCCCAATGTGGGTTTTCGGATCAAATCTTACAGAATAGTATTTTTCCGCGTTATCGCCGGAGTCAAGATACACCCTGATCATCCGAAAAAAAACGTGCTCGAATCCGTAGAACAATCGCTGCGGGAAAAATATTCTTTTGATGAGCGCACCTTCGGTCAGCCGGTCCACCTGAGTGAAGTTACTGCTGACATACAGTCCGTGCCGGGAATCATGGCTGTGGGTGTAAAAAAACTCCATCGCTTTGAAAATTATGCCTCACCATCCCTGAATGTGCGCCTTGAGGCCGATTTCCCGCGGACAGGGGAACGCGGCGACGTATCTGCCGCGGAACTGCTTACACTGGATCCCGGTCCCATCGAGCTGGAGGTAATGCCATGAGCTTCAATGCCCAAAGACTGTATGGTCTGCTGCCGGCTGTCTATCGCGTCCGGGATCATGAAAAAAACGAAGCTCTAAAAGAGCTATTAGCGGTAATCGCCGATCAGGCGGCCATCCTGGAAGAAAATCTTGAACAACTCTACGACGACCAGTTCATCGAGACGTGCGCCCAATGGGCAGTGCCCTACATCGGGGATTTAATCGGTTATCGTTCGCTGCACGGCGTGGCGCCCAAAATCCGCAGTCCTCGCGCCGAAGTTGCGCGCACCATTGCATTTCGCCGCCGCAAAGGTACTGCCGCCATGCTCGAACAATTGGCGCGCGATGTCACCGGATGGGACGCTCGTGTGGTAGAGTTCTTTCAATTGTTAGCAACCACTCAATATATGAATCACATTCGGCCCGGCAATCTGTATGCACCCGAGCTCAGGACGTGGGAATTGCTGGAAAGATTAAATTCTCCATTTGATACAGTCGCGCATACAATTGATGTCCGGCGCATTTCCACTGCTGAAGGCCGCTACAATATCCCGAACATCGGTATTTATCTATGGCGGCTTCATGCATATTCTCTCACGGGTTCGCCTGCTTTCAAAGTAGATGAGCGCAGATATCTCTTTAACCCGCTTGGCGCCGATGCCCGGTTATTTACCAGGCCGGTAGTCGAAGATGAGACTACTCACCTTGCCGATCCAATCAACGTCCCGCATCCCATCAGCCGGCGTGTGCTTCATGAATATCTTGTAAATTATTACGGCAAAGAAAAAAGTTTTTTTCTGAAAGGAATCGACATCGATTCTATTCTCGTATGTAATTTATCGGATGTTGAAGGAGGATCATGGGCGCATACACCTCCGCCCGACGGTAAAGTTGCAATTGATCCCGTTCTGGGAAGGATTGCTTTTGCAAAGGATCCGGATACGCCGCCGTTGGTAACATTTCACTGCGCATTCAGCGCCGATATGGGCGGAGGCGAATATGAAAGGAGGGCTTCATTTGAACCGCTGATCAGCGATATACAAAGAGTGCCGCAGGATCACACAACGATACAAGCGGCATTGGATGCCGCCTCCGACGGCGGCGTAATAGAGATTACAGACAGCGGACGATACGAGGAAAATATATCCATCAATGTTAATGCCGGGAAACGGCTCGAGCTGCGTGCCGCAAATAACCGCCGTCCGACTATTGTACTGGACAGCGAGCTCGAAATTTCCGGAGGAGAGAACGCTGAGATTACTTTGAACGGTCTACTCCTAACCGGCGGTGCAATCCGTGTACCTGAACAAACCGAAAATTTATTAAGGCGGTTACGAATTCAACATTGTACCCTTGTACCCGGCCTGAGTTTGTCAATGGCCGGCGAGCCGGAACATCCTGATAAACCGGGAATAATCATAGAGTCTGAAAACTTTGCCGTAGAGATTGAACATAGTATTGCAGGAGGTTTGCGAATTGCAAAAAATGCAACGGTACGGATAACAGACAGCATCATCGATGCCGCCCAAGAAACTGAGGTTGCCTTCGCCTCCACCGACCATGAATCCGCCGGCGGACAGCTTTCCATCAAAGATTCAACAGTCATCGGAAAAGTACACTCGAGAGAAATCGAAATGGCATCGAATACCATCTTCCTCGCAGATCTTGCCGACGGCGATACCTGGTCTGCGCCGGTCCGCGCAGAAAGAAAACAAAAAGGATGTGTGCGTTTTTCATATCTGCCGTTATCCTCAATCGTTCCCCGGCGATACCGCTGCCAACCGCTTGATGAGAGCGATGAGGCCCGTGTCCGCCCGCAATTTACTTCTCTGCGCTATAACGATCCCGGTTACGCTCAATTGCGCCAAAGCACTGCCATAGAAATACGAACCGGGGCTGACGACGAAGGTGAGATGGGTGTATTCCATAAGTTGTACCAGCCGCAGCGTGAAACCAATTTACGCGTCCGGTTAGATGAATATCTACGATTCGGACTTGAGGCTGGTATTATCTATGTGACATAAAAGGAGAAAAACAATGAGTGGCGATTACAGCAGACATACATTCGATCCGAAAAAACATTACAGCGGCGTTTTAATGCAGCAAGGCAGGGTGCAGCTTGATGCCGACTGGAACGAACAAGTTGAGATTCACGATCGGCATCTAAGAGCTGTGACTGCCGACATTATAGGTCGCTGTGGTGTACCCAGAGAAACACCTGATGGTTTTAAAATTGAAATTCAGGGCGACGACGCATCAACGCTTTCCATCGGCCGCGGCAGGATTTATGTAAACGGGTTGCTTGCCGAAAACCATGGCAAACAACCATTGGAATTTGATAGCATCCTGAAAGAAGAGCGAGGCTCTCTGTCTCTTCCGTATAACAGGCAGCCATACTATCCCGAACCTGATCCCATTCCCGAAAGCGGCGGGCCTCATTTAATTTATCTTGATGTCTGGCAGCGAGAACTCACTGCTCTCCAGGATTCAGATCTCATCGAAAAAGCCGTTGGTGTCGATACTACGACCAGACTGCAGACTGTCTGGCAGGTCAAGGTCCTTCCCGATGTCGGCAAAGGAATTACCTGCAACACACCTGACGAAGAGATAGAAGCATGGCAAAAAACAATTCAACCATCTGCAGGCCGGTTGAGTACGGCAGCGATAGGCGTTTTCACAGAGAGGGATCCTTGTCTGATTCCGCCAAGCGGAGGTTATCGCGGTCTGGAAAATAGATTATACCGTGTCGAGATCCATGATAAGGGAAAGACTGGAAGCGCCACATTCAAGTGGTCGCGCGACAATGGCACAATAGCATCTCCAATCACCTCGATCCAAAACCCCAGAGAAATTGTTGTGGCAAGCGTCGGCAGAGACAGCGTACTGCGCTTCAATGCGGGCGACTGGGTAGAGATTACCGATGATTGGCGCGAGTTTTCCGGGATGCCCGGAGAAATCCGGAAGATTCAATCGGTCGATGACGCCACTCAAACAATCATATTAACATACGACTTAGATGGGCAATTCCCTGTCGATGGCGAGAAGAAAACTGACCCATCGCGCCATACGCGCATCCGCCGATGGGATCAAAAAGGTCAGGTGCGTGATGCCGACGGGGATTTAATCGTCGATCTCGATGAAGACGGCAGCTCCGGACTTATTCCCGTACCGGCAGACGGAACTCCTGTCATTCTCGAAGACGGCATTCAGATTATTTTTAACACTGCCCCGGTTGATGGCGAGTTCCGGGTCGGGGATTACTGGTCGTTTGCCGCCCGCACGGTGGATGCATCGGTTGAAGAGCTCCGGCATTCGCCGCCGCAGGGTATCTTCCATCATTACTGCCGCCTTGCATTGATGGAATCAGATAATGGGAAATTTTCTCTTGCCGATTGCCGTCATCTCTTCCCTCCTCTCACTTCACGCTCGTCATGCTGTACCTATTCAGTTGGAGACGGCAAAAAAAGTTTCGGGGATTTCAATTCCCTTGAGGCTGCGGTTAAACACTTGCCGCAGCAAGGAGGGCAGGTCTGTCTGCTTCCAGGTGAGCACGAGACCAATGTGTCCATCGCGCACAGGCAAAATATAACAATCAGCGGATGTCCCAAACGAACAATGCTTTTTCCAGGTCAGGGCCGGATCGATCAACCGGTTATAGATATATTCGATTCAAGCAATATTGATATCAGTGGGATAGACTTTATCGCCCCGGGAGGCTGTGCCATACGGATACGCGGATCCAATTGGGAAGAAGCTTCAAATATTATAATTAAAAACAACAGAATCCTGGCCATGACCAACGGCATTGTCTTAGAGCGGGGCCGATCCATCAGTATTGAAAACAACATTGTTCAATTGCTCAATGAAGACAAGGGCGGAGCAGTTATATCGCTGCAAGCCGGAGAGGCCAGGATACAGAACAATACTATATCGGTAGCCTTTGCCGGCGAAGGCATGGTTCGCGGCAGGGTTCTTGATGCACAGACAAATGAACCAATTCCAGGTTGTCATGTGGTAATCAGGGAACATAATCTAGGTTCTGTAACGCAGAAAGACGGCAGGTTCAGCATACACCACGTACCGGTGGGAAACAATACCGTCGTCGCAAGAATGGTTGGATATCTGACTCGAAAAGAAGAAGTAACTGTACAGGCTGATATCTCCACGAAAGTTGAGTTTAGTCTGGAAAGAATTATTCACCCGGGCAGTGGTATTGGTGCAGACATTCGCGCAGAAGACACTCATTTCATCGCTGCGGACATACGCGAATTGCATCATGTTCTCACACATTGCCAAAAATATAATGACGTAAAGCCTGTTATTAACGATCTAACAGTTCATGCAGAATTTTTATGGTCTGCAGATATACAGCCGACATCCCGCGCGCAATACAAGGCCTATGGAGGCATACATATCAAAGGCGCTTCGGAACGGGTAACTGTCTGTGACAATAAAATACATGGTGGCGCAGGAAATGGAATCACGCTCGGAGGATTCCTATCCGAAAAAGATTATCTTGTTGAACCTGTGCATGAAAAATTTTTTATAAAACAAAATCAGAAAGAACATGTCTTACTATATGTCAGAGATAAGGAAAACAGGCCATTATCAAATATTGATTTCTATTTTATTGGCAAACAAAAAACATATCATGAAAAAACAAATAAAGAAGGTATTCTTGGTATTCAAAATGTAGAACAAGGTAAATATAAAGTAATAACTAAATATGGATGGAAGATAGATAAAATAGAAAAGATAAAAAGACCAATAAAGTTAAATTTGATAGAATTACCAGTAACTATTTCCCAATACGATCATATAATGCCAGATGAAGCAGGGTTCATTTATAAAATTAATATAGAAAACAATGAAATATCGAATATGGGTTTCTCAGGTATTGGCTTTGAACGATTTAGAAAAGACTATGACAAAGAAGAAGCAGAAGCAAATAAATTTTCTTACCGGGAACAAGATGGCGATTACGGTATTGAAGATTTGACAAAAAAGATAATTGATTTGATGGTTCCCGGCTCTGTTGTCACAACTACCAATGAAATCAGGGAGATATTTATAACAAGAAATAGAATACATAAATGTATTCACTCACCATCGCCGATGGAGGACATGAAGGAATTGCCAGATTTCTGTTACGGTGGCATTTCACTCGGGATGTGCAGATCACCTCAAATTTTCTTCAATCATATTTTTGATAACGTTACACACGGCCAAACGTTCGCATGCGGGATTTTTATTGCTTATGGCGAGAATATAGAAATAACCAATAACACTGTTGAAAGAAATGTGGTTTTTCCAGAAAAGGAAGATCTAACCACTGTAACCCATATTCCAATTCAAGAAATATTCTCATGTGGAATATTTGTTCGTTTAGCAGCATATTTATCATTAGGTATTTCTGACAATAATCATTGTCCTGCTATATGTATTCAAAGTAACAAGATAGATCAGCTGATGGGCAGCTCAATTAATATTTTTGCTTGTGGCCCTGTTTTGTGTGTGAACAATTATTTTAACAGTGAATCAGATGATTCGTACATGAAACCTAATTTTTCTGGAGGAACAGTTCAAATAATAAACTTCGGCGGATTTATTAAAAATATAAACTATGAATTTGATAATATCATTGATGTAAATCAACAAGCTGTTGAATCAAAATTTCCATCAGGAGCAACTATTTTCAACAGCAACATTACTCATGCAGGAAGGAATCATAGATCTCCTATTGGGCAATTATTTGTTATCACAGATGATCTTGGATTTGACGGATGCCAATGTATAAATAACTCTATACATCAGGTAATCGCAAATACATATGCTATTGGAGGTACACTTCGCTTTATTGGTAACCGATTTACTGAACGATCAAATATGGCAATATATTCAATTGTATCGCATGCTCAGTTCATGAATACAACAGTAAACAACCAGGCAGATCATTGCATTAATGCAGTTGTTAATAATTTGGACTTTTCATCTAATCTTGTAACATTCGGTAATACAATTTTGAACCAGAAGTTTTGTGATGAATTGAAAGAAAATATAAATATTGTGACAAAAGAACCTGCAAATTTGAAAATAATCGAAGAATTGTCAAAACCAAATGTATTCATGAAAGAATATTCAATTAAAGCTGTAAATCGTATGCATGATCTTCATGTCCTTCGAAAGCATGCCATGGATGATGAATACTATCGCCTAGAATTTAGGTTTGGAAAAGAAGATATACGTGTTTCTGAACTTTCACGAGAGATTAAAAACAGTGTTGAAGTGTTGAATGTGCTGAAAATTGCAGGGGAGCTGGCCCAGATAGAACCAGCTGTTCCAGGAAAGGAAGCAGCCATTGTTGACGGTCGATTGACGTTTGCGGATTACCGCGGCATTGAAGGTGTCCGGGTAGAGCTTGTCAATGTGAAAGGAGAAACACTCACATCAGCTGTTACCACCGATCGTTCGGGCTACTACGCTTTTGCAATCCCTGAAAATGAACTGAAAAAGCTTGAGAAGGGAGAGATCTTTATATCGGTTAAAGATCCCGCCGGGAATGAAGTGCTGCGGGAAAAAGATCCGGTCAAGCTCGAGGTAAACAAAATTAACAGAAAAGAGATCCACCTAGCTGATCCTGAAACGATTCTATCTATCCTGCGAACCGCCGAAACAAAACGTCCACCGGAGACCTCCACCGATCTGGAATTGATCAAAGGGGTCGGACCGGTAAGAGCCGCAAAACTTCGTGAAGCCGGCATAAAGAATGTTGAAACGCTGATTCGCACTGATACGACAACCTTGTCGAGGGTACTTGCAGGTATGGATGTCAATGAGGTCAAAAAAGAAGCAGAATCAATCCTGGGAAAAAAGAAATAAGATAGCTCCAGATGATCAAAGTTTGTTGCTTTTTTCACGGTGTTTGTAAATTGCACGCAGTTCAGGTGCTGCTGTTTTTGTATTTAAATACAGACAAAAATAACAAGTATTTTCAATAAGTTTTAATGATGGATAGTAAATTATGAGAGCACAACTCCGGCAACCAAAACAAGAGTCGAAAGCAGCACACACAAACGGTCATTATTTGAAGCCGCTTTATCCAAAGCTGAAGGTCAACAGACCCGGGGATATCTATGAGCAGGAAGCCGACAGGGTGGCCGACCAGGTGATGCGCATGCCGGAGCCAGCCGTCCAGCGTGCGAGTGAGACAGACGAAGAGGAAGAACTGTTCCAGCCCAAATTAATGGCCGATGAGAACGTTTCTCAGGTGCAGCGACAGGCTGAACCGGAGGAGGAAGACGAACTCGTCCAAACCAAACCACTGGCCGATCAGATCACGCCGCTGGTGCAAAGGCAGGTGGAACCGGAGGAGGACGAAGAG
>SL_5KL_010_SEDDRAFT_10001264_pt1 | contig 15398 bp, 13 predicted proteins | sample SodLakKL_010_SED_FD_9118 | JGI IMG/M metagenome (IMG submission 9118)
GTGTTCGAACGCCGGTGATGGCTCGTTGCCATTTGGTGTCGTCTCCCGCCAGTTCGGGCCCACGGTCGGTGACCGACTCGAGTTAGGCCACGGAAAACCCGACGGCCGGCTCATTTCGCTGGGAAAAGGCGACGTGACGACGTGCGAGGACGACGGCAGCGTAACCCTCGAGCGATCGATGCGCGGTGGGGGAACCTACGACGCCCTCGGCGTTCCAATTGAGGACGGCGACGTGGCGATCACGAAGCTTAAAGAAGGGCGCTGGTGGTACCCAACCATGTACAAAGACGCCAATGGGACGGTCAAGGGCACCTACGTCAACATCTGTACGCCCGTCGAACTCTTTCCGGACTGTGCGCGGTACGTCGACCTCTACATCGACGTGATCCGCCACGCCGACGGCACGGTGGCGATCGTCGACGACGAGGAACTCGAGGCAGCCGTCGAAGACGGTCTAGTCACCGATCAGTTGGCCGAGAAAGCTCGAGGAGTCGCGACAGCGGTCGAGCGCGCGCTGTCGACGTAGCGGATCCCCGGGATCTCGATTCAGGTCCTCGAAGGGGATAGTCTGCGATTTGATCGCGTTCACATTGCCCGCTCGAGCGTCGGTCACGAAGTCGGGAGTGAGCCCAATAGCGGAACCGCGAGACAATGTCGGAACGAAACAGTCTCCTATCGACAGTAGTGTCCCATCAGAAAATATTCAAAGAGTGACAAGTTTGGGAAGGTACGGTGAAACGGATGCGAAACGCCACAGAAAGGGGGGAGTTCCCATTTTCAAACCACTGAGACCGTGCCAATACTATCAATTCGCATATACGATACCAAAATATACAGGCCAAAACCCCTTTATCAACGCTGCATAAATAGTAGGTAGGGTCTGACGGTTTTCCCCCCTTATCCCCCCGTCAGATCCGTTCATTACGGTTTCTGGCGAACGTACCATTACTCGGTGCTGGACAGTATCCCCAACGGTCCCACACTGACCAGCATCCGAGAACAGTCCTCCATCGACAGTCCCAAGTGAGGCACGTAATGTGTCTCCGAGTGCGTTCGGTTCGGTATTACCAGAACGTATTTATTTTCGGTTCCAGCATACCAGGTATGGCACCCGAATCCCACTCTCGTGCCGGTATCGGCCCACAGCAGACACGCCTGTCACTGGGATTCGGCTTTTTTCTCCGCCACTGATCGGTGGACACACGAGGCCGTTCACCACGTGACCTCGAGTCGAAACTGGTCGGGGGTGGCCACCACGAGCAGCCACCACACATCGGAACCGCTAACTGACCGACAACCAGCCATACGATAGAGCGAATGCAGTTACCACACACACAGGTCGCGGTCCTCGAGGCCGCGAGCGCAGACGAGGCACGGACCGTCGACGCCCTCGCTGACGCCACCGACCTGCCACCGGAGACCGTCACGGGAGCGGTCTTCGAGCTCGAGGAGGCAGGCCTGGTCGCCGTCACCGAGGCCGTCGATGAAACGATTTCCCTCACCGAGGAGGGGACAACGTATGCCAGGGACTCGTTACCCGAGATCCGGTTCTACCGGGGCGCACTCGAGGCCGGTGCGGACGAGTCTCCCGTCGAGATGGGGCAGGTGATCGGCCGCGCCAATCTCGAGGGGCCACAGGTCAACATCGCCCTCTCGAATTACGCCCGCAAGGGGTACGGACAGATCGATAGCGGCGAGGTGACGGCTGATCCGGATACCGATCCTGACGACGACGCGGAGGCCCGTGCCCTCGAGACGCTGGCAGCGTCCGACGGAGACGCCGTCGCAGTCGAGATCGCTGACGACGTCCTCGAGCAACTCGAGCGACGCGGGTTACTCGAGCGAACTGAGTCGACGGTGAGAGCCGCGACACTGACCGAGCAGGGCGTCACCGAACTGATGGCCGGTATCGAGAGCGCCGAGACGGTTGGGCAGGTGACACCTGAACTCCTGACGAGCGGTGACTGGCAAGACGCCGAGTTCGCCGAGTACAACGTCGAAGCCGATGCGGAAGTCGTCGATGGCGGGAGCGTCCACATCCTGCGCCAGACGGCCGAACGCGTCACGGACGTGCTGGTCGGGATGGGGTTTCAGGAGATGGACGGCCCCCATGCCGACGCGGACTTCTGGATCAACGACTGCCTGTTCATGCCACAGGACCATCCCGCACGAACCCACTGGGACCGGTTCGCCCTCGAGCGCCCGACCCACATCGACGACCTGCCGGCTGCCCTCGTCGAGCGTGTCGAACGCGCCCACCACGAAGGTGTCGGCGACGATGGCGAAGGATACAACTCGCCGTGGGACGAGGAATTCGCGCGGGCGATCGCGCTGCGTGGACACACCACCTCGCTCTCAGCACGGTATCTCTCTGGCCACGAAATCGGCGAGCTGGAACCGCCACAGCGGTATTTCAGCGTCGAGAAAGTGTACCGGAACGACACCCTCGACCCGACCCACCTCCTCGAGTTCTTCCAGATCGAAGGCTGGGTGATGGCCGAGGACCTCTCCGTGCGAGACCTGATGGGCACCTTCGAGGAGTTCTACGCCCAATTCGGCATCCACGACATCGAGTTCAAACCGCACTACAATCCCTACACGGAACCCTCGTTCGAGCTGTTCGGAACCCACCCAACCACCGGCGAACTCGTCGAAATCGGCAACTCGGGAATCTTCCGCGAGGAGATGCTGGAGCCACTTGGCGTCGACTGTGACGTCATGGCCTGGGGGCTCGCCCTCGAGCGGTTGCTCATGTTGATGTACGGCTTCGAGGACATTCGAGACATCCACGGCACGCTGTGTGACCTGGAACTGCTGCGAGAGACGGAGGTGACCTACTGATGCCCACGGTCGATATCGATCCCGACGAGTTGCGCGAACTGACCGGCCACGAGGAGAAAAGCGACGACGAGCTGCAAACCGACCTCTTCGGCCTCGGCCTCGAGTACGAAGGCGAGACTGACGATGGCGCGTTCGAACTCGAGTTCGCCCCCGACCGTCTCGACCGGCTCTCGGTCGAAGGGGTCGCGCGCTCGCTCCGATACCACTACGGCGACGCCCGTGGCGTTCACGTCCCCTCGACGAATCCACCGGACTGGACGATCGTCGTCGAAGAGTCCGTACCCGAGGAACGCCCGTACGTGACGGGGGCGGTCGTTCGCGACGTGTCCCTGGACGACGACGGCCTCGAGTCGCTGATCCAGCTGCAAGAAAAACTGCACGCGACGATGGGTCGAAAGCGCGCGAAAGGAGCGATCGGTGTCCACGACCTGACGATGCTTCGCGGCGCACCAGCCACGGAGGGGAATCCGACGATTCGCTACGTCGGTGTCGACCCCGACGGTGACCGCTTCGTCCCTCTCGATGCAGACCAGGAGATGACGCCTGCGGACGTCCTCACCGACCACGAAACCGGTCGGACGTACGCCGATCTGGTCCAGGCATACGAGCGGTATCCGGCCATCTACGACGACATCGGTCTCTTCTCGTTCCCGCCGGTCATCAACGGCCGCCGGACCGAGGTGACGACCGACTCACGGGACCTCTTCATCGAGATGACGGGGACCGATCAGTGGACCATCGACAAGATGCTCGCCATCGTCTGTTACGCGCTGGCCGCTCGCGGGGCGACCGTCGAGGACGTCACCGTCGAGTACCCCGACGAGACGCTCCGTCGACCCGACTTCTCGACGAAGACGAAAACCGTCACCCACGACCGTATCGAGTCGATTCTGGGTCTCGACCTCGAGCCAGCCGACATCATCGACCTGGCCGAACGGTCGGGACTCGACGCCGCCGAGACTGATTCGGAGGACCTCGCCTACGAAGTCACGATTCCGCCGTACCGCGTCGACGTCTTGCACCCGCTCGACGTCATCGACGACCTCGGGCGAGCGTACGGCTTCAACGACCTCGAGCCACGATACCCCGACGTCGGTACGATCGGGGGCCGGCACGAACGCTCACGCCTCGAACGTGCCGTCCGAACCCGACTCGTTGGATTGGGCTTTCAGGACCTGCTCAACTTCCACATGATCAGTGAGACGGAGAATTTCGACCGGATGGGCCTCGAGCGCGACGCGCTAGGGGCCACTCCCGATGTCTACGGCGCTGGCGAGCCGGCGACGATCAAAGAGCCCTACAGCGAGGACTACACCATGCTCCGAACCTGGGTGCTCCCGTCGCTGTTGATGGTTCTCGAGAACAACACACACCGCCGATATCCACAGGATCTGGCCGAGATCGGCTTTGCTGCCCGCGTCGATGACGATGAGAATACTGGCGTCAGCGAGGGGCGGTACGTCAGTGCCGTCGTCGCCCGTCACGACGCTGCGTACGAGGATGCGAAAGCTCGACTCCAGGCCGTCGTCTCGAGTTTCGGCGCGACGCTCGAGACGCCGCCGACCACGCACCCCTCGTTTATCGATGGGCGAACCGCTGCCGTCGTGATCGACGGCGAAACCGTCGGTGTCATCGGGGAAGTCCACCCACAGGTCCTCGTCGAACACGACCTCGAGGTACCAGTCGCTGGCTTCGAGTTCGATCTGAGCGCGCTCAGCGATCAGTAACGGGGACCACTGGGAGACCACACCCCCGCTCAGCCCGTATCTAGATCGAGCCGTGAGAATCGCCAGTCCTCGAGCGAACTCGAGTCGATAACGTCGTGAATTGGATTGGATTGTTCTCCGCTCGGTCTGGCATACAGCGTCCGTGCAGTCGGTTTAATGATTGCACGCATTGGGGGCTCGGTATCTGGCAGGAACCGATAGCGAAGTGGTCGCGGAAGTACCTGTCCGAACGCCGTGACGAACGACCGGTCTCGAAACCGTTCGAGCGCCTGTTCGAGTAACCGTTCGAGGGCTCCCCGCTCGAGCGCAGACTCCTCGCCAGTGGCGACTCGAGGGAGCCGATCGACGATTCGTAGGTGCTCATCGACGGGTGAGACGAGTAATGCACCGACAGGCGCTCCGGTGTCCGTCCGGAAGGCGACCAGCGTTTCGTACTGGTGGACGGGGTTTGCTAGCCGCCAGTGGTAAAACTGCGGTGTCCGACAGACGTGGATACCTGAGGATGCAGTGTCGGTGAGTTCTTCGATGACGTCATCGGGTGGACGCGCATACTGTTCGACCTGTAGGCCGATCGTTGAGCCGTCTGCTGCGAAGTGGTCACAAACACGGTGTGTCGAGACCGCAGCGGTGCTCAAGCCGGCCTCGAGCGTGCGTGAAAGCCCTGATTCGACTCGGTCAGCGACTGCTCGTGAATCAGTTGCAGCCCTGTCGGTTCGGTGATCGAGCCACCGCCCAAGCGTGGCCGCCGGGTTCTGGACGCGGTAGTACATTGGCACTTGGCCAACTGGCTGCCAACCAAGACGCTCGTTTCCCGCTTTCGAGAGCGTGTTCGGAAAGTTGAAAAAGAAGGCCGGGCCGTCGTCTCGGTAGCGCTCGAGTCCCCATCTATTCATCGCGGTAAAGAGTCCCTGTCGCCGGTGGTCCGGGTGGACCATCGTATCGCAGGGCTGAAACGCGGTCACCCGAGTACCAGCGACAGTGACCTCGAGTGGCAGGTACGACCGACAACCGATGAGCGTCCCGTCGGCTCGATTCCGAGCGACGACGATCGGCACGTGGTCGGTATAGGGGTTGTCGACGTACTTCCAGCGAAGCCAGGCCTGGTTTCGCTGGTGACCAAACACCGTTTCGTACAACTCGAGGAACGCAGTGACGTCATCCTGGCGGAACGACTCGATCGCGTATCTCGAGTGGTGGTGGGTCTGGGTGGGTGTCACGGACGTGGTTGTGTCATGTGCGAGTACCTGGCCCGTTGGGGTCGAAGTCATCTACCGTGATTCGAGCCAGTTGTCGGTGCTCACTCGGCCGAGTTTCGCGGGGGGATTCAACGACTCATCGAGTGTGGGACGCGTACAAACCACGAGGAACGTCAGTATAGAAGGCCCACCTTTCTATGGCAACGTCTTTTTATGCCCGGCCGCTCGAGCAGTGCTTCGACACGATCGTGAAGGCGGCGACAGGGGGGTATCAGCACACACAGCAGTCGCTCGAGATGTTCTACTCCAAAAAAGGCCCGGGGTTAAAATTCGTGCTCGACTTCGTCCTCGTCGGCCTTCTGGATGATGATCTTGCCGTCTCGGACGCGGACGAATACCTCGTCGCCGATATCCATCCCCGCGACCGCGAGTTCATCCTCGTGGAGGTTCAAGTGCACGTTGTGGTAGTTACCGTCTTCGTCTTTTGCGCCGCTTGGACTCAGCTTCTTTTTCCGTACCATCGCGGGTTTCTACCACGACCTTCGCCGTAGGATATACTTAAGTGTTTTCTACGACACAGCGAATGACTCGAACTCACACAGGTTGACGAACCTGTCGTCTCGCACACATCGGCGTCGTCTACTGATATTCCATATAGGTTGCGGACGCCACATATATAAATATACCGACGCCGTCGGTCGGTTTTCGGGGATATCTTTATTATGGACCATGTTCTCGGTTGACACGGAGGTAGAAAACCATGGTACGTGAAGACGGTAAACGGAACTTTGCACTGCGCGAAGATGGCGGTGACGAATCGAGTGTGTTTTCAGGAAACACCCCACGACAGGCCGCGCTGAAAGCGGCCCGACGGCTCGAGCCCGGTGCGAGCGAGGATGCTGCCGACCGAGTCGAGCTCAGGCTGCGTGAGAAAGGCACCGAGAAGGTGCACATCTACGATGGCTGGGCCTGGGAAGAAACCGCACCCGATGACAAGCCGGACTGGATGCCGAGTGAGATTACGGAAGCCAACGTCTCGAAGAAAGGCATCGAGCACTTAGACGAGTAAGGTGTCGGCCGACGATTTCGTCAGCGCCAGCTCGTCGTGTACTGGCACCGGCAGTTCTTCGCCTCGACGGTCCGAACACCGGTGCCGGATCACGACAGCCCGCACCACACCACGTTGATTTCTTGAACCACACGCTCGAGTCACGACGCTCGAGTCCCCTCGAGTGATAGCTCTCTGGCCCCCTCGAGTACGCCGCTGTCGACTCAGGGCGAACCGCAAGGGGATAACAGTCACGACTATTCCGTGTGTTACGGGATGAGCTGTTCGCCGTCATCGTCGTAGATGACGATCGCATCGACCGGGCACGTCCGGGCGGCGAATTTTGCATCTAGCTCTGCGTCTTCGGGAACCTCGCGGACGAAGACGCCGTCTTCGGCCTCTTCGCCGTCGACCAGGACGGCCTTACCAGTGGTCTTGTCCTTCTCGAACCCCTCACCCCACTCGGCGACACACTGGTACATCCCGATACAGGTATCCTCGTCGAATTCGACCTTCATACGCGGTCGTTCGAAGGGAACGAGCAAGAGCGTTTGGTGTGGCGCAATCCGTGCACGCTCGGGACCCAACGGACCTCCGAAGACGACAGTTTAAATCCGAGCGCGGACGAACGACTCCCAATGGATAGTGAGGACCTGTCGGGACTGCCACCCGGCGCACTCGAGCACTTCCGAACGGAAGGGATCGAGTCGTTGTACCCCCCGCAGGCAGAAGCCGTCGAGGCAGGGATACTCGAGGGTGAAAGCCTCGTGGCTGCGGTCCCGACGGCCAGCGGGAAGACGATGATCGCGGCGCTGTCGATGCTGTCGGCGATCAACCGCGGGGGCAAAGCGCTCTACATCGTCCCGTTACGCGCACTGGCGAGCGAGAAAAAGGCCGAGTTCGACGCCTACGAAGCGTTCGGCGTGACCACGGGCGTCGCCACCGGCAACTACGAATCGACCAGTGAGTGGCTCGCAACCAAGGATCTGATCGTCGCGACGAGTGAAAAAGTGGACTCACTCGTGCGAAACGGGGCGGAGTGGCTCTCGGAGCTCACCTGTGTCGTCAGTGACGAGGTCCATCTGGTTCACGACCCCGGCCGCGGGCCGACGCTCGAGGTGACCCTGGCCAAGCTTCGCCAGTTGAACCCTGCCTTACAGGTCGTTGCGCTCTCGGCGACGGTCGGCAACGCCGGAGAGATCGCCGACTGGCTCGACGCGGCGCTGGTCGACAGCGACTGGCGGCCCATCGAGCTTCGGACGGGCGTCCACTACGGCAACGCCCTCCACTTCGACGACGGCACGACGCGGGAGGTCCCCACGGACGGCAGCGAAAAACAGGAAGCAGCGCTGGTTCGGGACATCCTCGAGGAAGGCGGCTCCTCGCTGGTGTTCGTCAACTCCAGGCGAAACGCCGAGGCAGCGGCGAGACGATTAGCACGGACCAGTGGCGAGGCCGTGACGGCCGAGGAAACACGCGAGTTGCAGGACCTCGCCGACGCGATTCGTGACGTCAGCGACACCGAGACCAGCGATGAGTTGGCGACCTGCGTCGAACGCGGCTCGGCGTTCCACCACGCGGGGCTCGCGAGCGAACACCGAAGCCTCGTCGAGGATGCGTTCCGGGATCGGTTACTGAAAGTGATCTCGGCGACGCCGACGTTGGCGGCTGGGGTCAACACACCCGCGAGACGGGTCGTCGTTCGAGACTGGCGGCGCTTCGACGCGACTGCCGGCGGGATGGCTCCACTGAACGTCCTCGAGGTCCACCAGATGATGGGGCGTGCTGGCCGACCGGGGCTCGACCCTTACGGCGAGGCGGTCTTACTGGCGAAAAACCACGACGACATGGACGACCTGTTCGAACGCTACGTCTGGGCCGAACCAGAAGACGTTCGCTCGAAACTCGCCGCCGAGCCAGCCCTCCGCACGCACGTCCTCGCCACTGTCGCCTCCGGCTTCGCCACGACGCGTGAGGGGTTACTCGAGTTCATGACTGACACCCTCTACGCCACCCAGTCGACCGAGGCGGGTCGTCTCGAGCGCGTGACCGACGACGTGGTGGCCTACCTCGAGCGTAACGGCTTTCTGGAGCGCGAAGGAGACGGCGTCGACGACGGGAGCGGCGCGGACGGGGCGTTCGTCTCGGCGGCCGATCTGGCCGGTCCAACCGGTGAGGTACGGCTCTCGGCCACCAGTCTGGGCCACACCGTCTCCCGCCTCTATCTCGATCCGATGAGCGCCGCAGCAATCGTTCACGGGCTCGAGTCCGCCGACACACGACCAACCCCACTGGGACTGTACCAACTCATCGCCCGAACGCCGGATATGTACGAACTCTATCTGCGCTCAGGTGAGGACAAACGGTACGGCGAACTGTACTACGAGCGCGAAACGGAACTGCTCGGTGATACCCCGAGCGAACACGAGTCCGCCCGGTTCGAAGATTGGCTGGCGGCCCTGAAAACCGGGAAACTGCTCGAGGACTGGGCCGACGAGGACGACGAAGATCGGCTCACGGAACGCTATCAGATCGGGCCGGGTGACCTCCGCGGAAAGGTCGACACCGCTGAGTGGCTGCTCGGCGCGGCTGAATCGTTGGCACACGAACTCGACAGCGAGTGGGCCGTCGCCGTTCGGGAAGCCCGCGCCCGTGTCGAACACGGCGTGCGTGAGGACCTCCTCGAGTTAGTAGGCATCCGTGGCGTCGGCCGGAAGCGTGCACGAGCCCTCGCCGCCGCTGGAATCGAGACGCCTGCCGACCTGCGCAAGGCGGACAAAGGGGTCGTCCTCGGCGCGCTCAAAGGCGAAAAAACAGCCGAGACGATCCTCGAGAACGCCGGCCGGGAGGATCCGTCGATGGATGGCATCGAGCCGACCGTGCCGGACGGGGTCTCCGGACCAGACGACGAGGGGGCGACGGGAGGGACTGACGAGAGTAAGGGGACGGAGGATGACGAAGACGAAACCGAGGAAAACCAGGCCTCGTTGGGTGATTTCTGATGCAACTGGTCCCCGGCCATCTGACCGTCGACGCACTCGACCCGTTCGTCGACACCGTGAACGAGCTGGGGGAGCGTCACGACGCCACCATTCAGGTTTTCGACGCCCGGTACGTCGCTGGTCCGAAACACCTCGAGCGGGCACTCACTCTCGCCGATCGAGCACTGGACCGGGGGACGAACGTCGCACGCGACCGGGCAGTCGAAGTGCTCTGTTATGCCGCCGGCCGCCGGCAAATCGACCAGGCCCTCGAGTTAGGCGTGACCGAAGGTGACACCCGCGCTGTCTTTCTGGTCGACGGGCCCGACGAAACGGGAAGTGTGCGTGCCCTCGAGGACACCCTCTCGTTCGAGCCCGTCGACACACCGCTTCCCTGGGGCCGCGACGAAGCGCTCATCGAGTCCTACTTTTCGATCACGGCCGCTGAGCGGGCCGCCACTGACGCCACGCTCGAGGACCTAGTCTGTGAGCGAGTGGCCTTACTCGAGGTCGAAAAGTGATTACAATAGAAACAGCCCGGCCCCAGTGAGCGCCCCGGCCACGGTTGCGAGGAAGTTGACGCCCTGGTTGTCGAGGTACTGCCCCTCGAGGCTGGCCCCGAGAAGGCTGTCGACGGTCATTCCAACGAACCCGGAGGCGAAGATGATGGCGGCACCGACGAGGCCGATTGCTGGGAAGACCAGGAACCCAACCGCTGCCATTGCTGTTGCGCCAGCGATACCTGCGAGTTCGCCCTGCCAGGTCACCCCGCCGTCGGTGCCGGGTTCGACGCGCTCGAATGTCGTGATGAGCCGTGGTTCGTCGTAGACGGAGCCGATCTCACTCGAGAGGGTGTCGCTCAGGGCTGTCGATAGTGCGCCGGCAAACGCGAACGTGAAGAGCCATGGGTCGACGGTGAGCAGGTCGACGGCACTCGCCGCGTAGCCGATGACCGCGATCATGGCCGCGGCGGTGTTGCCAATGACGTTCGAACTACCGCGGGCCCCGTCGTTTGCTTCCGCGACTCCACGGGTGGCTTTCTCGTCGTACCGGAACTTCGTCGAGAGACTGCCGACCCCAAAGAACGTNATAAGGAGGGCGAACCAGTCGTAGCCCCCGAGGACGATCGTCAACAGAGCGAGNAAAATACCGGTGAGCATNCCTGCGATAGAAGCCGCGCCGAGTGCGTGAGAGACGAACCCGATAGCGATCGTGATCCCCAACGCGACAGCCATCCCGACGAGACCGATCGTCGGCTCGAGTTCGTACAGCAGCCACATCGACAGGCCGACACTCAGGAGGACGATGGGATCGTCGTACGCGATGAGAACGTCTCTCAGCAGGGCAGCGAGGAGCGTGCCACTGACGGCGAGAAAGACCAGCAACGGGAGGGCTGGATCGATCGGCTCCTCGATGACGAATCGGGTCGCGGCCTGTCCAACGAGGGCTGCGACAGTGCCAACGGTACAGAATACCACTGTCTGGAGGATGTCGACATCGGTCTGTGCTCGAGCGATCGTTTCGGCGAACGCTCCATAGCCGACCAGCAGGACGGCCCCGACGAAAATGGGGAGTGGGAGTGAGCCAAGGACGGCGAGTGCGCCGAGGGTGGTCACGGCGAGGACGAAGGTGAACAAGCCATAGAGCCGGCCACCTGCGTAGTCATCCGGAAAAGCAAAGAGCTCGAACACGGGTCCATCAGTGGTCAGCAACGCCACGAGCGCCACGAAGGCAGCGATGGGGGCCGTCAGCGTCGGACCCAGAAACGGCACTGCCAGCGTCAGCGTACAGAGCCCGGCAAATGCCCCCGCTCGTCGGACCGGTGATGTCACGATAACCGATCCTTTCTGTGGGGGGTACTTGAAGCTTCTTGACGCCTGCAAGTGGTTCCTTGAGATGCTGCTGCCGGAACCGTTGGCAGTCACGAGCGAGTGCGCTCCCCCTTGGGCAACCGTAATCGGTATACGCTGCGCCGGAAAACCCATCCGCGTGGGCCTGTACGAACGCTACCTTGCCGCTCGGATCCGTCGACACAGCGGGGAGCCACCAGCACACATCGCGCTGGTGATTACCGAACGAGACCTCCTCGAGCGTGGCGCGTACGACACGCTCGGTGCCTTCTTCGACTGGGCGTTCGAGTACGCCGATCGGGTGACCGTCTACGTGAGCGTGCTGGACAGTGCTGCCATCCCGACGCTCAAACGGGAACTCGAGTCACTCGAGACGCCGGAGCCGGTCGCCGTCCGTGGCCCGGCAGACGATCACCAGGCCGTCGAACCGATCCAGATCGGGATCGGACTGGGTGGCAAACGCGAGTTTACCAACGCCGTGAAAACACTCGCTGGACAGGTCGAAGCCGGGACGCTCGAGCCGGAGGACATCGACGACGAAACCGTCGAAGACCACCTGATCTTTCCGGACGAACCGGACCTGGTCATCAAAACTGGAGCCGAGCGTCTCTCGGATTTTATGATCTGGCAATCGGTCTACTCCGAGCTCTACTTTACGGACATCAACTGGCGGGATTTCAGAAAACGGGATTTCTTGCGGGCAATCCGTGAGTTCTGCAATCGGTCACGGCGGTTCGGAGCCTGAGTGGCCGGTGTGATCTGTCGTTCACTGGTTGGTGTGAGAAACAGCGTCGGCACCACTATCACTGGTCTTCAGCCGGGGTTCCACCGTCAGGGACGACCTCTCCGCTCTCTAAGTCGTCGTCAACTTGCACGCTACTCGAGTGAGCCACCGCTGCCGGGTCGGGTTGTTCGCTGCGAGGCAGTGAATCACGGAATCGTGAGAGGATCGATCTGGCCTCAGGGAGTTCGACGTCGCTTATCGCCCGCACGAGTGCCAGTGCTCGGCGCGCCCGTGTTCGTCGCCAGGACTCCGCCCTCGATTCGTAGGTGCGGATCCCGCGAAGGAAATCACTTTTCGAGAACTCCGGCCAGTACGGGGCACAGAAAAACACGGCGGCTTCGTTACCGTTTGCGTGCCAAGGGAGGAAGTTCGACGTCCGCTCGTCCCCGCCGGTCCGGATAATCAGGTCCACATCGCGAACCGGTTGGGCGTAGAGCCGGTCAGTGATCGTCGAATCGTCCACGGACCCAACGGAGAGGTCACCGGATTGGACGTCTCTGGCGACGCTTCGAGCCGCCTCGAGTAACTGCGCGCGGCCACCGTAGGCGAGCGCGATGTTGAGCACGAAGTCGTCGTAACCGGCCGTCCGGTCCTCGGCGTACTCGATCGCGTCTCGGACTCGCGGTGGGAGTCGATCGAGGTCGCCAATGGCACGAATACAGACGCCATTGTCGTGGACGCGGTCGGCGTCGGCGAACTCGCGCAGTTTCTCACAGAGGAGGTCGAACAGTGCCTCCTGTTCGTGTTGTGGCCGCGCAAAATTCTCCGTCGAGAACGCATACAGCGTGAGTTCTTCGATACCGATCTCTTGACACCACTCGAGGACGCGTTCGGTCGTGTTAGCCCCAGCCCGATGGCCTTCCGGTGCGTGTTCGCCGTGTTTGTTCGCGTATCGTCGGTTGCCGTCCTGAATCACGGCCACGTGGGTGGGTGCACCGGAGACCTCTCTCGAAAGGAGTTTCTCGTAGCCCCAATCGATTCGTCGTCGCAACCACCGTCTCATCATTTCTACACAACACGGCCGGCCGTTATGTGTGTTGTGACCTACGTGTTTCAGTGAAAACAGATAGCTGCCCGGTCGGATGCGCGAGTGAACAGAACCGTTCGCCGTCTCTCCACGAGTGACTGTCTGACCTAGGGGAGACCGGCAACCAGTCGGTGGCCCCGATATCGTGACGGCTATGCGTGCCGAGACGAGAGGCTAACGTATGAACGACGTCATCGATGCCGACCTCTACGCCCGGACGAAGGCCCTCCTCGAGCCAGGAGAGATTCAACTCAACGGGGCGATCGTCCACACCGAATACGGCTCCGACGACGACATCAAGATGATGCAGGCGACGATCGATGTCGGCGACATCATCGCCGAGTGCGCGGGCTACGAGCCGACCGATTGTTTCGTCTATTCGGGTAACGACGACCCTGACTTCTCCTCGAACCAACACCAGGGTCGAACCCTCGAGGACGAATCCTTCGTCTGGGAGTGTCAACAACTGTTGCGACAGGGAACCTTCGACATCGTTATCTACTACGAAGCCAGCGCCGACCACGAGGCGATCCTCGAGGGGATTCGTGACCTCGGGTTCGAGGTAACGGGCGTCAAAGGTGAGTGACAACACGACACTGACCCGAATCATCCCGAGGCTCTTATGTCCCGTCCGTCCCGAGATTCGGGTATGAGTATGGACGCTGACCTCACCGAGCGCGAGCGTGCCGTTGTCAACGCCTTTCAAGGAGGGTTCCCCGTGACAGCCTCGCCATTCGAAGCCGCTGCGGACGCCATGTCTGCGGCCGGGTACGATATCGATGCAGATGAGGTACTCACGACGGTCAGCGACCTCGACGAGCGCGGCGTCCTCTCGCGCTACGGTGCGTTGGTCAACGCCCAGAAGATCGGCGGTGCTGCGACCCTCGTGGCAATGCACGCCCCCGAAGACCGGTTCGAAGAAGTCGTCGAACGTGTCAACGCCCATCGGGAGGTCGCACACAACTACGAGCGCGAACACCCCCACCTGAACGTCTGGTTCGTCGTGAGCGTCGCCAGCGAAGACCGCGTCGAAACCGTCCTCGAGGAGATCGAAGCAGAGACGGGCCAGCCGACGTACAACCTGCCCAAACAACAGGAGTTCCGCGTCGAAGCAAAATTCTACGTCGACGGACCGCTTGCCGACGGTGGCATCGACTGTACGGACCTGGGACCCACCGTCGAACCGAGTGGCGAGCAGACACTGTCGCCCGCCGAACGCGACCTCGTCCTCGAGATTCAGGACGGCTTCCCGGTGACGGCCACCCCGTACGCCGACATCGCCGACGCCATCCGACAGGACCTCGAGTGGACTCTCGAGACGATCAAACGGTTCAATGTAGAGGGGAAGATTCGACGGATCGGCGTGATCCCGAACCACTACAAACTCGGATACACCGAAAACGGCATGACCGTCTGGAACGTCCCCGACGAACTGGTTTCGACCGTCGGGCCGAAAGTCGCAGCGCTGCCCTTCGTCACTCACTGCTACGAACGGCCGCGCCACGATGGTGTCTGGCCGTACAACGTGTTTGCGATGACTCACGGCCGGACGGAAGCCGAAAGCGACCGCCGCGTCGAGGAAGTCAAAGCCACGATGGAAGAACACTGGGACGTTGGCGAGGACGACTGGGACACCCTGTTCTCGTCACAGATCCTCAAAAAGACCGGCATCCGCCTCGCTGAGCGCGCGGAGGCAAACACCCAGGCCCGGTAGCGCGAACGCGACACTGACACGCCTCACTCGAGATGATCCCCCTCTTTCACGACTTCACGGACGAAACGGTGCTCGTGTTCGGCGGCGGCCCCGTCGGTGCTCGCAAAGCTCGCCGCTTCGCCCGCGAGGCACGAGCGGTCGTCATCAGCCCCAGGTTCGTCGATGCCGATTTCGGTGACGCCGAGCGGATCCGAGCCGCGCCGACCCCGGACGAGGTTAGCGAGTGGCTC